>Ga0182011_10004705_pt1 | contig 10882 bp, 9 predicted proteins | sample 711E1DmetaG_FD_120481 | JGI IMG/M metagenome (GOLD analysis project Ga0182011, IMG submission 120481) | Permafrost microbial communities from Stordalen Mire, Sweden - 711E1D metaG | ecosystem: Environmental > Terrestrial > Soil > Wetlands > Permafrost | place: Sweden: Stordalen | collected...
CATGCCAGACGACCGATGTCGCGGGTGGGGCCGACCAGGACGTTGGCGTGGCCAGTCAATGCTCTAAGGACCGGGAACCCGCGGTGCAAGCCAAGGTCGACTGCCCGCAAACCAGCCGGAAGCCGGCTTTCCTCATCAATCAATGAGCCTCCGGCCAATCATGTCTTCTCCCAACGTCTCACCTTGCCTGGAACGATCCGAAAAAGCGGATGCGGCTCCGGCAGCGGGATCCCCCGAGACTGACGAGCCAGCTGCGGCGCCCGCTTTCGCAGCTTCGCCTTCAGGTGATTCCACTCGTAGAGCAACTGACCGTTCGTCTCTGGAATCCGTCCCGGGAATCTCCGCCGGGAGATCTTGGTCGTGTCGAAGTGGTAGCCGCGACGCTTGGCTTCGTCGGCGAGGCCGGCGAGAAACGCGGCGATCGCTGCAAGCGGATCAGTCTGCGCGTTAAAGCGGACGAGCTGGGGGTGATGGCGGTACCCCTGGGTCCCTCCGGCGAGGACTTTTTGGGCGAGCAAGGCTTCGCGCCAGGCGGCGACCAACCCCTTCGGGTCGAGGAATCGTGGATGCACGGTCCAAAGTCGCATGGGGATAGCGTGCGAGCAACCCACGGGATGTCCACCAGGATGCGGTCATCTTCCGGTCACGGTCTTGACCTGCCAGCCGCGCTACGCCCGGTTACCTGCCCTTGCCTGCGAAAAGAAGTCCCCGTAGCATCAACGCTCGGCGGCGTAGCCCATACGTGAGCGTGAGCAGGCCGAAAAACCACAGACTGGGCGCACCACCACCACCACCGCCTCCGCTGGTACCGCTGCTGCTGGGCTGGGAAACGACGGCGTTGACCGTCAGGGTTGCCGGGTTGCTCGCCACGACGCCAAGACTATTGTAGACGGTGACCGTATAATATCCGGCGTTGCTGGTTTGAACACTCTGCAACATCAATCCGGGACTGGTTGCGCCGAAGATGGCGGCGCCATTGAAGGACCACTGATAGCTTGGCGCCGGCGTGCCGGTCGCGGCCACTGAAAACGAAACGTTCGCCCCCGCGGTCACCGTCTGGCTCTGGGGCTGGGTTTGGATTACCGGGGCCGATTGTGGCACGGCTTCTCGGATCGTCTGGTTGTTGGTGTCGGCGACGAAAAGATTGCCGGAGGCATCGGCGCCGATTCCCGTGGGATAGCTAAAACGCGCGGAGGCGCCGGTGCCGTTGGCGCTGCCGCTCGTGCCAGCCTGACCAGCGACGGTGCTGACGACGCCCACCGACGTGATCTGGCGGATCGTGTGGTTGTCGGTGTCGATCACGAAGAGATTACCTGTGCCGTCGATCGTAACATCGGCGGGATAGAAAAAACGCGCCCCGCTGCCGATTCCGTCGCTGCTCCCGCTGCTCCCGGCCCACCCGGCCAGCGTCGATACCACGCCGGTCGCGGTGATCTTCCGGATCGTGTGATTGTCCGTGTCGGCGACGTAGAGGTTTCCCGAGCCGTCGACCGCGATTCCTTCCGGAGCGAAGAAGCGCGCGGCGCTTCCCGCTCCGTCGGCGCTGCCACTCGCGCCCGCGAGACCGGCGATGGTGGTCACGGCGCCAGCTGGAGTGATCATCCGGATAGTGTGATTCAGAGTATCGGAGACGTAGAGGTTGCCAGCCGAATCGACTGCCACATCAGACGGAGAACTAAAAAGAGCCGCGCTGCCCGTGCCATCCGCGCTGCCCGTTCTCCCGGCGAGACCGGCAATGGTGGTTACCCCGCCTGCTGGGGTCACCTTGCGGATGGTGTCATTGTCCGTGTCGGCGACGTAGAGATTGCCGGGAGCGTCAACGCTCACACCCGTGGGGTGATTGAACTGAGCGACGCTGGCGGTGCCGTCAGTACTGCCGCTCACGCCGGCTTGTCCGGCCATCGTGGTAACAGCGCCCACCGGCGTGATTCTCCGGATCGTGTGGTTGTTGGCATCGGCGACGTAGACATTGCCGGAGCGGTCCGCGGCCAGATCGGCCGGGTCGTTGAACCTTGCAGCGCTTCCCGTCCCGCCAGCACTTCCACTCGAACCGGCAAGCCCTGCGAGGGTGGTGACCACCAGCGGATTTGCGACCACCAGAACCGCTGGGAGCGTTAGGGCGCTCCCGACGGAGTTGGTGACGACGCAGTTGAATGAATCGCCGCTCATCGCCGCCGTAACCGAGTTCACGGTGAGACTCGCCGTGCCTGATCCCGTGTAGGTCGCGGTGTCATTGAGGTTCGTCCAGGTGCTGCTTCCCATGGGCTCACGCTGCCACTGAAAAACGGGAGGCGGGTTTCCATTTGCGGTCACGGAGAAGGTGGCATTCTGCCTGGGAGACACCGTTTCGCTGACAGGCTGGACCGTGATTGCCGGCGGGAAGGCGACAGCGTCAAACGCCTGGGCTAATTGCCCGAAAACCGGTGTGCCAACGCCGGTGACCAAATCGTATCCGAACCCGGCGGTATAAGCGCCGTTGGTCCCGCCGGTGATGTCGCGCAGGGCCGTCGTGCCAATCAAGGGGTAAATGGAGGGTCCGAGCAGGCCGAGCGGTTGCTGGCCAGTCGCCGCGCGTCCCTGGTTGAGCATTGCGCAAAGGCTGGCCCAAATCGGAGCGCTGACGCTGGTCCCGCCATAGTTCTTTGAACTGCTCCCGTGAAGGACGATGAAACAGCCCGTGTTAGGATTGCCCACGGCCGACACGTCGGGAATCAACCTCATCGCGCCGGCGAGCACGCCCGGACCCGTCTGCCAGCTGGGACGGGCGAACACGCTGCTGACACCGCCGCCGCTGCCGCCGGAACCGGTGCGGGCGACGGACCAGGCGGACTCACTACTGATTGCGCCGGTCGAAGGGTCCAGAAACAAAGTCGTCCCGCCGACGCCGGTGACGCTCGGATCGTCGGCCGGCCATTCGGGCTGAAGCGGGGCTGACGGATCGTAGGACACGGGATTGGAATTGAGATTTGGATTGGAGCCACCATCGCCCGTGGAGGCAAAGACGGTCACGCCACCAGCTGCCAGCGAGGCAAAAACCTGCGCCTCATGATTCAACTGCCCGGGGGAGCTTTCGGATTCTCCACTGCCAAAAGACAGGCTCAGTTGGTGCAGGCCCGGTTGTGACGGGAGGTCCGCCAGGATTTGCTGGAAGGCCGCGCTGAGATGCTGCGACTCCAGATCCGTGGTGGCATAGATCCGCACCGTTGCGGCCGGGGCGAGCCCGCTCGCCAATTCGGCATCGAGGGTGGCCTCGGTGGCGTCAATGCCGGTCAGGGATCCGGAGATCACCTGAACCTCTTGAATATTGGCGATCGACTGGCCGATGCCGCACTGTGACCAGAACGATACCAGGTCGCTGTTTGCCGGAAACGTATCGATGACGATCGCAATCGTCTCACCGGCGCCGGTCAGATTTGTGGTGTTGGCACCATAGGCAGTGAGGATTTGTGCGGGCGTGTACGGCGGCGAATTGGACGTGAGCGAATTTGGCACGGCGGAGAGCGGAGCGGTAAACTTGTGGGCCCGCAAATGGGGCTGCAGTCCGTCGATGCCCAGCAGCGCTGGCGCGAGGGCGGTGGGAAGGCTGGGCGCGGTGATGGCCGAGGTGAACTCATCGCCGTCCGCGGCGACTCGCGCAAACGTCACCTGAAACACGTCCGCCACACGATTCACCGGACCTTGGGCGAACACGGACAAGCGGGTGGGAAATTCGTGGGTGATCGTGAAGCCCTGGGCGGTCAGCCAGCTGGCTATGGCGTCGTAATCGGCAGGCAACGGAAAGTACTTCGCGTCCATTTCCTCTCGCGAAATGAGTTCGCGGCGCGCCACGCGGGCGCTCAGCTCGGAGAAGTTTCGCATCGCCAGCATCAGTTCGAAGTCCATCGGAGCGGCGGTCTCCTCGGCTGTCAGCGTCGCCCGCGAAATTCTGGCTGGGCGCTGACCGACCGTTACCGCCGAGCTCCCTGGCGGGATCGCCACAATGCTGTCTCGATAGCGAACACGAGGGGTCCTTTCCGGTTGACCCCACGCCTGCGATCCGAGGAGGGACAGGACGATGGCCGCGAGAAGTCCAACGAACCGCCGCGGGCGCCAGACGAGGGTAGGGCCGACATTCGTGGGGGCCCGGCTATATCGAATATCGAGGCGTAATATCATGTGGCGTACGTGGATGCGGACAGCATGTGCGGAATCAAGAAATCATAGGAATGGCCTGTCAAGGGGACAGCGACCGGCCCAGAGGGGTTCGCCAGTTTTTTAGGGGACAGTTTGTCGGGTTGAAGGCTCTTTGGGCTATTGCAAAATTCGGAATTCATGCTAGTTTCGGACCCCGTCATCCTTCGTTCGAATTCACACCTGGCAGATTACATGCCCCTATGCTCTCCAGACGATGAAGATCTGCGGCAGCCCCAGCGAGCCGCGGATCGCACAGGAGGGCAGGTAGTCGGCGCAATCACGAGTGTACGCCGGCTGGCGTTAAGGCGCTTTTTGCCGAAGATCGGCTGGTTCATGGCGGTCGTGTGGTGCGCTGGATGTACCGTCGTCGAGACGAACCAAGCCGCCTGCCTGCAACAGGCAATGGCCGGCAATCACAAGACCGCGATCGGCATTCTCAAACGGGCCAACGAGGAGATGTTGCCCTGTCGAATCAACCAGGGCGTCGCTGGCACCTCGTTTTCCAAGGACAACCTCTCTCTTCTTTCGCCTGCCGATGTGGCGGCATGGGACAAGATCCTGGGCGGTCTCGATGCCTACTGCGCGGCGCTGGCCGATCTTGCGTCTGGCAGCAGTTCCGCAGAATTCACCACAGCGTCGGAGAGTTTCGGGCTCAATATTCAGTCGTTGGTCAAGACCGTCAAGGAGTCCAGCGCGCCCTCGGTCGTTGAGGCCGGGACGGCCGTCACGGAGTTGGGCAGCATTCTTATCAAATACAAGGCGAGTCGCGAGATTCAGGCGATCGCAAAGGTGGCTGATCCGAACGTTCAGGCCGCGATCGGGGGTCTCATCGGAGCGCTTGGATTTGCGGGCCATCCTCCGGTGCGGGTGTCGCACGGCCTGTTGGCGACGTACGAGATAAGTTTCGCAACGTTCAATGCGGAGAGAAGTGTCAAGCGTTTCAAGGGCGACGCGATCGCGGGGTTCGACGGCATGGCGCCGGCGGAGCGACGCGCCGCCATCAAGGATTTCATCGTCTGGCTCAACGCCGAGCAGGATCACGAGGATTTTGTCGAGAGCATGACCGCGCTGGCGGCGGCGCTCGACAAGGCTGCGGCCGCCCATGCGGCGCTCGCCCAGGGCTCCAAGGAGTCGGTCGGCACGGCTTTCGCGGAGTTGCGCGCTGAGATTCAGAACACCGTCCAGATCTACCAGAAATACCAGGGAGGATAAGCAGCCATGGCCACCATCGCCGATCTCGAGGAACTCCAAGATGGAATTAGTGCGAGCATCCAGACGCTTCTGCAGGCCTACAACCAGTGCACCGATCCCGTGGAAAGCGCGACGATCTTGAGCCAGTCACAGCAGCTCGCGGCGCAGATGTCGCAGATCGAAACCAATCTGTTTCATCAGCAGACAATTCAGGCCGGTGCGACCGTCGATAACGCGTTCGCCTCGGCCAAAGGATTTACCGGCCAGTTGAAGGACTTGGTCAAGAGTCTCGACCGGGCATCCGACATCATCACGACCGGGGCCAAGCTCGTCGGTGTCGTCGCCCAGATCATCAGCGTTTTAGCCCTTTGAACCATGAGCGAATCCACCACTGCCGCCATCAAACCTCATCAACCAAGCAGCACTGCCACCGCCAGCTGGATCGCCGGCGTGGTGGTGGTCATCTGTATTGCCGGATTCCTCACGCCGTCGGGATGGAACTTCGTGGCGATCGCGCTCGCGCTCACCGTGCTGCTGCTGGTCCTCGGGCGCGCCATTGTCGGCCGTCCGCTTGGCGCCCTGGTCAACGAGCAGAACGTGATGAGCTTGTCGCGGTTGCAGATGGTGGTGTGGACCGTGGTCATTCTCGCCGCCTACCTGGCCTACGCGTTTGTGCGAATCGCGACGCGCGAGCCCAACCCGCTCGACATCAAGATCGACTGGCATCTGCTGGCGCTGATGGGCATCAGCGCGACCTCGTTCGTCGCTTCGCCGCTCATCCTGGACACGAAGAAAGACAAAGTGCCGGATCCTGCGGCCACCGCCAAAACGGCCTTGGTGGCCGGAGAGGAAGTCGCGACGGTGGAAACCAACCGCCAGGGTACGCTGTACGCCAACACGGACAAGATGGACGCGCAGCTGACCGACCTGTTTCAGGGCGACGAATTGGGCAATACGACGCACCTTGATCTGGCCAAACTCCAGATGTTCTTTTTCACGCTGATCGCGGCCATCGCCTTTATCGCCATGATCATCGCCAGCCTCACGGCCCGCTCGCCCGACCTGGGCAGCCTGCCCGTTTTGTCAGATGGGTTTGTCGCGATCTTCGGGATCAGCCATGCGGGTTATCTCAGCAGCAAGGGGCTCGATCACACCATGGTGAAATAGCGAGTCGATTGCGGGAGCCGTTTCTCCTTGGTTCCAATTCACCTTATTTGGCAAACGAACCGGCAAATCCTATGACCAATCTCCCGGCAGGTGCGCCCCTGGCGATCAGCTGGTTTCCGACCACGGTTGGAGGAGTCATCCTGTTTTTTTTCGTTCTGCTAGCCGTTTCCTGGTGGCTGATGGGAAAAGTCTTCCGCGAGCGGGACCTAACCACCTTGATTTTCCGGGGTATGGTGTCGGTGCTCGTCTGCATCGGCTTTGGGTTTTTCCAACGATCATTGGCGGATTTGATTCGTCGCGGGCCGTTGAACTCGGCGCTCGCAACGAAGGCGGAGGAGGATGCGCGCCTCCGGCAGAATATGCAGCGATGGGTGGCGGCGGCGGCCTATGACGTGTACTGGAATGCTCCCGCGACTGATGTGCGCAAAGTGATGCAGATGTCGCCGGCGGCGCGCCAAGAATTCGAGGCCAGCCAGGTGAACCCAGCGATCCTGGTCGAATCGGCGGTGCGAGGGCTGGCTTGGATGGCGCTGGAGCACCAGCATCCTTCTCCGTTCGGCCGCAAAGCATTTCCGCATGCGGAGCGTGGCACCAAGGTCCTGAATGACTTCACGGTTCTTCAAGCGCAGGCCATGTTTGATTTTGTCCGGATCGTGGGTCCGCCTTCGGTGCGCGACGCCCGGCCCTATCTCGAGGATGCGCTCGCCTATTGTCGCGAAGCGGCCGCGCCCGCGACTTCCGGATCCCCTTCCGGCAAACCCGCGGCGGGGCCGTACCCGTTTGTCCAGGCAACTCGGGAGACGTCCCGCGGTCGGGCATTCATCATCCGTTTGTCTGCGACCCGGACGCAGGTGATCGAAGCGGGTTCGGAGGAAGAGGCGCTGAAGATGGCGAAGCAACCCTCGCCACCCGCCCGCCCGTGAATCACTTGACCGGGCTCAGGCCGCCCCAGGGGGCCAGCCGATCAAGGGCGGGGACGAGCACCCGGCGCAGCTTGAGGAAATCCAGTTCGCCGGTCTGGCGATAAAGGACTGCGCCGTCCGCCCCGAGTACCAGGGTGTGGGGCAGGGCGCCGTTCCACTCCGGGTCGAGCGCCGCCATCAACTTGTATTTGTCCGTTTCTCCGAAAATCAGATTGCGGGTCGAGGCATGGTGCTGTTGCAGGAATTTTAGCACCCGTTCTTTTTCGTCGGGATACTGCGCCGCCAGGGTGACGAGCTCGAAATCCCGATTGCGATAGATCAGATTCGTTTCGATCAGCTGGTCGAATTCCGCGACGCAGGGACCGCACCAGGTGGCCCAGACATTGACGACGCGGATCTTGCCGGATCGGTTGGCGCGCAATTCGCGCAACGCGCCCGCGTCCGCCGCCTCGAGAACGACCGGTTCCTTTGCCACCTGGGCGCGCCAGCGCCGGTTGGGCTCAGCTTTATCCGCCCACTTGATTGAGCAACCGAACACCATGGTTTCCTTTACCAATGGATCTCGGCCCGCCAGGAGTGCGTCCAAGGCATCGCGCGTGTCGTGGTGCGTGGCTAGCTCCTCGCGCTCGGAATCGTCGATCCGGCCTTGAAAGCGCAGTCTCCGCGCGGCGTCGAAGATGAAAACATGCGGGGTGGCGGCCGGTCCATATTGCCGGGCGACTGCTTCAGTGGGGCCGTCGTCAAGAAATGGATAGTTGAAACCCCGGTTCGCGGCGCGGAGCTTCATCGAATCGAACGTGTCGTCGAGATCCGTGTAGCCTTGCTCATCGAGGCGGACGGCGTCGGGATTGTTCGGATTGATGGCGACAAAGGCCACTCCCCGGGGCCCATAGCTGGCGGCCAGCCGTTTAATGCGCGACTCATAAGCCTGCGCAGTGGGGCAATGCACCGAGGTGAAGATCACCACGAGGATCTTCGCATCGGCGAAGTCGGCGAGAGAATAGGTTTTGCCATCGACTCCGGGCAGGCTGAAGTCCGGCGCGGGCGAGCCCAGTTTCAGGGTGGGGTGGTCCGTGGGTTCCGTCGCGTGAGCGACAACCGCGAGGAGGAACAGGCAGGAAACAAACAGGGGCAGGCGCATGGCGTGATCGAATCATGATTCCGCCAAGATTCAAGACCCGTGCATTAGCTGTAGGCCAGCGAATGAGCCTGACCAACGGTTTCATACCCGACCTCCGCGAGGCAGCCGTACGAACGGAGCGTGAGCAGAGTCTGAAGGGTTAAAACGCCCTTCCATTCCAGTTCAGCTTCGGGCCAATCCTGCGGGAAAAGGCCGCCCCAGCTCCAATTGGGCGCCCACGCCCCATCGGCGCCCTGGCGAACAATCTCGAACTCCAGGTTGGCGCTCACCGGGCCGCACAGCAGCGGTGCCAGCAGCGAGTCGGCTCGCGGTGCGAGTGCCAGGGGCTTCACCCCGTATCCAATCCAGGCCTCTGGTTCACGCGCGACGATCATCGGGCCGGCCTGGCGGACGTAGTTCGCCGCTTGATTGCGCAAGACTGCTGGGACCGATGGGGTCTCTGCGAGGTGGATCACGCAGAGGAGGTCATGCATTTCCGGCCGGTCTGGGAGTCGATGGAGGAGTTCCTCCGTCCGGGCGGTGATTTCAGAAAGAAAGGTGGCGTCCACTGCTTCGCGATAGCGCCAGAGGTGCGCGACGAATTCGACGCTTGGATTGGCGGTGAAACCCGGTTGGCCGGACTCCGACCAGGTCCACCAGGGCGCATGCGGCCAGTCATTGACTGCACAAGGCACGGCGGGCCATCGGTCGAGTCCGTGATCGAAGGCCGCCTGGGTCCAGCGCAGCGCGGCGCCAACTAGGGGATCTCGGGCCGGAATACCGGCCTCGCGGAGATACTTGAGAGCAAGGGAGGTGGCCAGCGCTGACGACGCTGGCAGTCTGAAGTCCGGCTCCAGGGCGCAGCCAAAACCGCCATCGTCATTTTGGAAAGCGGCGAGGGCGTGGCGCACCTCCCCGGCCGGGGCGTTCTCAAAATGAAAACGAAAGAGCGCGCGCTCCAAAGGGCGGGCGCGCTGCAACAGAAATTCCTGGGCGTGCGAGAAGGATGCAGGAGTAAGCATCATGGTGGAGGAGAACTGCAGTTGGGAGGGACCCAGATGCTAGCGCCCGGGACCGGAATGGTCCACACTGTTTTGACGGTTTCGCTCATCGCAAATTCGGCTGGCGCCCGCCGGCATCGCGCGAAATCCTCCCTGGCATGAGCTTTGATCTCGTTGTGCTTGCGGCCGGCATGGGCAGCCGCTTCGGCGGTTTGAAACAAGTCGAACCCGTCGGACCCGGCGGCGAGCTCATTATCGAGTACTCGGCCTACGACGCCCTCAAGGCCGGCTTCAATCGGGTGGTGTTCGTCATCCGGCGCGACATCGAGCAGGCTTTCCGGGCCGCCATCGGGCGGCGGATCGAGGCGCGAATGGACGTGGCCTACGCGTTCCAGGAGACCACGGATCTGCCGGAGCCGCATCCGCCGGCGCCGGGGAGGACGAAGCCGTGGGGCACCGGCCAGGCGGTGCTCGCCGCGGCACCGCTGCTGCGGGGGGCATTTGCTGTGATCAACGCCGATGACTTTTATGGCGCCGCGGCCTACCGGGTGTTGGCGGGGCATTTCCGCGTCATGGGTCTGCCGGCGGGGCCGGCCAAGCCGATCTACGCATTGGTGGGCTATCCGCTGCGCCAGACGCTGTCGGATCATGGCACCGTGAACCGGGGGGTGTGCCGGACCGACTCGGCCGGCCGGTTGAGCGGAATTGACGAAGTGCTGAAGATCGAGCGCACGTCCGACGGGCGGGCCCGGGCTCCGCTGCCATGGGGCGGATGGCGCGAGCTCACTGGCGATGAACCCGTGTCGATGACCTGTTTTGGCTTTTCGCCGGAGTTCCCGGGGCAGTTGCGCGGCCGGTTCGGTGAGTTTCTGGACCGTTACGGCCAAAGCCAGACGGCCGAGTTCTATCTGCCGGTGGCAGTCGGCGACTTGTTGCAGGCCGGTTACGCTGATGTCCGCGTGCTCAGGAGCGAAGATGAATGGTTTGGCATGACCTACCGCGAAGACGTCCCCTCGGCGCGTGCGGCCCTGCGGCGGTTGATCGACCGCGGGGTGTACCCGGAGCGCCTCTAGGCTGGAATCGGGACCTGCGGGGCGGGGCCGGCCCCCGCGGCACTAAGGCGAAACGATGCAGTCGGATGTAGGGCCGGCGCTTGTCGGCGAGCCGTTCTTCCAATGAACTGTGGCCCGGCGACAAGCGCCGGCCCTACACTCTATTCGGTGATCACCGACATCATTCGTAAGGCGCGGTCCGACTGCCTGGATCCGTATCGGTAGTCTGCCGAAGGAAACCAAAGTTTTGGGGAG
>Ga0182011_10004706_pt1 | contig 10881 bp, 8 predicted proteins | sample 711E1DmetaG_FD_120481 | JGI IMG/M metagenome (GOLD analysis project Ga0182011, IMG submission 120481) | Permafrost microbial communities from Stordalen Mire, Sweden - 711E1D metaG | ecosystem: Environmental > Terrestrial > Soil > Wetlands > Permafrost | place: Sweden: Stordalen | collected...
CCGTCGCGAAGTCGCCGCACGATCCCGGGGATCGCCGCGTGCGTGCGCTCCGGCCAGGCGTGGAGGAGCACCACCGCGCCGTCGCCGTGGGCGGCGGCGCCAGCCACCACGTCGGCCTCCACCTGCCCGGCGGTGCGCCGCGGACCCCAGTCCTCCGCGACGACGTCCCAGCCGACGTTCGCGTAGCCGAGCCGGGCAAGCGCGGCGCCGATTCGTGGATCGTCGTCGCCCTCGCCGAACGGGCAGCGGAACCAGGGCCGCGGATCCACGCCGGCGATCTCGCGCAGGACGCGCTCGGCGGTGGCGACATCGGACGCGAGGCCCGCGTCGGACAGGAGCGGCATGCGGGCGTGGTAGAAGGAGTGGCTCCCGACGGCATGGCCGGCCGCCACGATCCGGCGGGCCGCCACCGGGAAGGCCTCCGCCCAGCGTCCCTGCACGAAGAACGTGGCCGGCACACCAAGCCGGTCGAGGAGCTCCAGCAGCTGCTCGGCGACCCCGGGTGGTGCCGGGCGGTCGGGGTGCTCGGCGTCGAACGTCAGGGCTACCCGCCCGACCGGCGTCGCACCGCTCATTCGCCCGCCCTTGCCTGGTCCCAGCCGATGATCGCGGCGCCATGGGCCGCCAGGTCGATCTCCGTCGCACCGGGCTCGAACGGCAGGGCTGCCGGACCATGGGGGCCGAACGCGCGCACGGCGGCGGCATCCCCCGGCAACGTGATCGCCGCTCGGACCGGGTCCGGCCCGTGGTTCGTCAGCACGAGGAGGGCGCCGGCGGGCCCGGCGAGAACGCCGCTCGTGACGTCCGGGTGACGCGCTGCGGCCGGCTCAGCGGTTCCCGTGGCCTCCGCGAGGCCCTGGTACAGCCCCCAGCTCCGATCGGCCGGCCCGTGCGCGCCCGGCTGGCGGGCAAGCAGGAGCTCGACCGGGTGCGCGCAGACCACCGAGCGCCCGGAGCCCGGCTGGGCGAGGACGAGCGCGGGCTCCCCCGTCGCGTCCACGGCCACCACGTGCGAGCCCGCGGCGGGCGCGAGGAGGACGCTCCCCGTCATGAGGGTCCCATCGCCCGGTGGCAGGACCAGCTCGTCGCCCGGGGCGAATGGGCCCCACGGCAGGACGAAGCGCAGCACCGGCGGCACGCCGGCCGGCGCCCGATCGATGATCCGGGCTCCGAGCAGGGGCGCCATCTCCGGGATCGCCACGTCCGCCGAGCAGGAGACGTACACGCTTCCGCCGCGGGCGAAGTGATCGGCCGCGCCCGACCACCAGCTGGTTCGGACGCGGTGCAGCGACGACGAGGTGGCCGCGAGCGGTGCCGGCAGGAGCACCAGCCGGGCCTCGGGCCAGCGCCCGTCCAGGCGCTCGCGCGGGAATGCCGCGCTCAGCCCGGCCCGCGCCGCGAGGACGAACGCGTTGAGCCACGCCGCCACGAGCGGGCCCGGCGAGCGGGTCGGCGTCCAGGCCTGCTCGGCGGGCGTGTACAGGCCGGCGGGCGGCCCCTCCAGCCCGAACGCGACGGGGTCGTACGGCCGCACGAACTCGTGCGGAACCGGGATGGCGACGCTCGCCCACGGCCCGTCTCCTGCCAGCGCGTCGAGCGGCAGCCCGCGGACCGTGGCCGCCAGCTCCCCGAGGACCCGGCCGCGCGGCCGGAGCGTCCCATTCCACTCGGTGACGCCGAACTGCGTCTCGTGCGCCTGGCGGACGTACGGGGCGCGCCCGAACGCGGCCGGCTCGGCGTCGGTCCAGCACCAGGCGAAGAACCCGATCGCGCCGCGTCCCAGGCTGGACCAGGCGAGGAGCCGGTCGTGGGCCGCGATCCGCTCGGGATCGAACTGGGCCGCGGAGGCGCCGTACTCGTGGACCATCACGGGCCGTCCCGCTCCCGCCGCCAGCGCCGTCTCGAACGCGGCGGCGTGTGTCAGGCGCGCTCCCAGCAGGCCGTCGGGGTAGAGCTCCGGACTGTAGATCGGGTACGGGTGGACGCACGCGAAGTCCAACTGGTCGGCCACCACGTCGGCCCGGAACGGGCCCCAGCCGACTTCCTGGCTCGCGGTCCCGATCGTGACCAGGTGGCCGGGATCGGCGGCCCGGAGCGCGGCGGCCAGCTCTCCGGTCCAGGCCCGGGCGTCGTCGTCCGTCGTCTCGCGAAAGAGCCACATCGGTGGCTCGTCGGCAAGATCCCAGGCCAGCAGCGCCGGGTCGTTGCGCCAGCGCCTCCCGAGCATGGCGGCCTGGTCCGCCTGGAGCGCGCGCATCCCGGGATCGGCGTGCGGGTGGCGCCCGGCTCGCCACGGCACGTCCCAGTACGCGTCGCCCACCTCGCCCCCGGTGAACAGGGTCGGGTGGAGCCGGATCCCGAGCCTGCGGGCATGCTCCAGCACGCGGTCCAGCACCCGGAGGTGCGTCTCGTCGAACGTGCCGGCTGCCGGCTCGAGCGCCGCCCAGAGCAGGTCGATCCGGGCCGCGTCGAGACCGAGCGCCGCCATGTCCGTGAAGGCTCGCTCGAACGCTTCCGCGCCGACCCGCCAGGGCCAGTCCGGGCCGGCCGGCGGAACGACGTGGGCGCCCACCGGGAGCGTCGCCCGACCGTCGACGCGGAGGTAGTGGCGGCCACGCTGCACGGGCCCGGTCATTCGCGCAGCGTGACCTTGGCGGCGCGGAGCAGCACGCCCGGCTCGCGCCCCGCGCGGACGGCGAGCAGGTGGGCGAAGAGCTGGAGTGGCGGGAGCGCGACGGCAGGCGCCAGGAGCGGGTCCACGGCCGGGACGGGGATCGCGGTCACGCGAGCCGGGGCCGCCGCTCCGACAGCCGTCCGTCCGGTCGCCTCGGCCGGGCCGATCAGGACCACGCCACTGCCGGCCGCCGCGATCTCGGCGGCCAGGCCGGCGTCGAGCGGCGCGGTCGCCGGGTCCAGCGAGATGATGACCGCGCCCAGACCCGGGCCCGCCAGCTCCAGCGGGCCGTGCCGGAACGCCGCCGGATCCTGCGCCTCGCAGCCGAGCGCCGCCCCCTCCTTGAGCGTGAGGGCGCCCATGTCCGCGGCCGGACGCGCCGTCCCCCGGCCGAGGATCACGCGGTGGGACCGGCCGGCGAACGCGGCGTCGATCGTGGCGGCGGCCGGCGGCGCGGCCGCGAGCACGTCCGCCAGCGCGCGCGCCGCGGCACCCGCGAGGTGCCCGACCTCGGTGGCGATTCGGGTCGCGTCCGCCGACGGTCCCCGGGCGAGCGCGCGGACGATGCCGGCGAGCGTGACGAGCGCGGCCGCGAACGTGCCGCTCGACGGCCCCGTCTCGCTGCCGGCCGCGGTGTCGAACGCGATGTCGGCCCGGCGGAACAGCGGGTTGGCGATGCCGTTGGCGACGCCGACCACGAGCGGCCGGGCAGGCAGCGACCCGAGCGCGTCGAGCAGCCGGACCAGCTCGGCGCCGGCCCCCGACTGGCTGACGATCACGAGCGTCCCCGCCGCCGCGAGCGCCGGCAGCTGGAAGTGGAGGAGCTCGGCCGTCTCGATCGGCGTCGCGAGCACGCCTGCTCCCCCGAGGACCGTTGCGGCGGCGGCGCAGGCGGCGGCGGAGCTGCCCATGCCGGTCAGCACGATCGGGGCTCCCGGCCGACCGGCCGCGGCCAGCGCCGCCAGCAGGTCCGGGCGGGCGGCGAGCGCCACCGACGCTCGCGTCATCGCCGCCGGCTGGCCGAGGATCTCGCCGAGCCAGGCGTCCGGCCGCTCGCCCTTGGGCGTCATCCGACGTCCTTGACGGAGCCCGCCGTCAGCCCCTCGATGAACCGGCGCTGGAGCACCAGGAACATGAGGATGAGCGGGGCGGCCGTGAGCACGGTTCCGGCCATGGTGTCGCCCCAGTTCGAGGCGTTCTTGCGCGCGAGCAGGGCCAGGCCGACCGGCATCGTCCGCATCTCGTCCGAGTTCGTCACGATCAGCGGCCAGAGAAAGTCGTTCCACGCCCCGAGGAAGGTGAAGATCGCCAGGGTCGCCATGCCGGGCCGCGCGACGGGGAAGACGATCGAGCGCAGGATGCGCCACTCGGAGGCGCCGTCCATCCGGGCCGATTCGAGGATCTCGTCCGGGATGGACCGCAGGAACTGGCGCATCAGGAAGATCCCGAACACCTGGATCGCGCTCGGAGCCACGATCCCGAAGTACGTGTCGGCACCGATCGGCGGAATCGCGTTGTGGAGCTCGACCATGATCTTGTAGAGCGGGATCAGGTTCACCTGGAACGGGACCATGAGCGTGAGCAGCAGCAGGAAGAAGATCGCGTCGCGGCCGGGGAAGCGGAGCTTGGCGAACGCGTATGCCGCCGCCGTCCCGAACAGCACGTTGAGAATCACGACCGACCCGGTGACGATCACGCTGTTGAGGAAGTAGCGACCGAAGGTCAGCTTGGTGAACACGTCGACGTAGTTCTGGAACGTGACCGGGTCGGGCAGGAAGCGTGGCGGGTAGGCGAAGACGTCGCCCGGCTGCTTGAGGGACGTGGAGATGCTCCACAGGAACGGCGCGATCATCAGGAGAGCAGCCGCGATGAGGAACGCGTAGGTCGCGCCGCGGGACAGCGGGCGAGGTTTCATCGGTGCCGTCCCATCAGTCCCGCTCCTCCCCGATGCGGAGCTGGAGGTAGCTCAGGATGGCCAGGAACACGACGAGGATGTAGGCGACGGCGGAGGCGCCGCCCAGGTCGAGCCGGTTGAAGCGGTCGACGAGGTCGAACACGATCGTCCGCGTGGCCTGGATCGGCCCGCCGTTCGTCATCACGAAGATCTGGTCGTAGGTCTGGAAGCTGCCGATGATCCCGATCACGTACACGAACAGGATCGTGGGACGCAGGGCCGGCAGGGTGACCCAGCGGAACTTGGCCCAGCGGCCCGCCCCGTCGATCGAAGCCGCCTCGTAGAAGGTGCGCGGGATCGACTGGAGCGCCGCCAGGAACACGACGGTCTCGAACCCGAAACCCTGCCAGATCGACGTGACCACCACGGCGGGAAGCGCCGTCGTCGGGTTGGACAGCCAGCTGACAGCCGGCAGCCCGACGAAGCCGATGACCGCGTTGATGATCCCCGCGTCGCTGTACAGGAACTTCCAGATCGTGGCCACGACCACCAGGGAGGTCATCGTGGGCAGGAAGAACGCGGCCCGGAAGAGCCCGCGCAGGCGCAGCGAGCGATCGAGAAGAAGCGCGGAGCCGAGCCCGAGCGCCGGCCCGATTCCCATCCCCAGGATCACGAAGGCGATCGTGTTCTCGAACGCCTTCTGGAAGCGCGAGTTGCCCAGCACGTCGACATAATTCTGGAGCCCGACGAACTCGGGCGGCTTGATCCCGTTGTACGAGGTCAGGCTCCAGTACGCGGAGACGACCATCGGGATGACCAGGAACAGGACGGTCGCCGCCAGGGCGGGCGCGATCAGCAGGTAGCCCGCCGACGCCCCGCGGAAGCGGCGCCGCCACGTCATCCCGATGCCTCCTCAGGCGGTCCGGCAGCAGGTCACTTGGCCAGCGCGTCGTCCGTCTGGGACGCCGCGTCGTCGAGCGCCGCCTGCGGCGTCGCCTGGCCCAGCAACGCCGACTGCAGCGAATCCGTGATGAACGTGTCGATCTCCGTCCAGGCCCCCACGTAGGGGAAGTGCGTCGAGGTCGCCATCGAGTCCAGGAAGACCTTGAACGGGGCCTGGCCGCCGAAGTACGGGTCGGGCTTCGTCAGCTCGGGGCTCTCCAGCGCGGCCGTCGTGGCCGGGGCGGCTCCCGCGTACGTGAACACGCCGACCTGCTGCTCGGGCCGGAGCATGTACTGGATGAACAGCCAGGCTGCGTCCTTGTGCTTCGCGCCGACGGGGATCCCGAGGCCCGTCCCGCCCAGGTAGCTCCCGGGCTGCGTGGCGTACGGGGCGGGCGCGATCTTCCAGTCGCCGGACTGGTCGGGGACGCCGGTCTTCAGGAGGCCCATGTAGTACGGGCCGTCCGCGAACATGGCCACCTGCCCGGAGGTGATGGCCGGCAGCAGGTCGTTGTTGGCGTCCGGCCAGTAGAGGCCGGATCCGTCGTCGAGCATCGCCTTCTGGATCTGGACCGCGGCGACGCCCGCGGCGGAGTTGAAGGCGGCCTTCGTGTTGTCCGCGTTCAGGATCGTGCCGCCGTCCTGGAACAGGAACTGCGAGAAGTGGAACGTGTTCGGCCGGATGGCGTACAGGTAGCGGTCCGGCTTGCCGCTTCCCTTGGAGCTCTCGGCGAGCTGCTTGGCGGCGGCACGGAGCTCATCCCAGGTGGTCGGCACCGCGATCCCCTTCTTGGCGAAGAGATCCGCGCGGTAGTAGAGCGCGTAGGTATCGAAGTCGAAGAGCATCGTCACGAACTTCCCGTCGAAGGTCATCGCGTCGAGCGCGCCCTTCGTGTAGTGGTCCGCGATCGGTGTGCCGTTCAGCTGGCCGCCCGAGATCGTGCTCAGGTCTTCCAGCGCGCCGTTGGCGGCCAGGGTCGGGATCCAGGTCATGTCGAGCGTCGCCACATCCGGCGCCTCGCCCGACGAGACGCCCACGGTGAACTTCTCGTTCATCGAGTCCCAGTCGAGCGCCTGGTAGTCCACCGTGATCCAGGGGTATTCCTTCTCGAAGCCGGCCAGGGCGGGCTTCACGGGCGTCGATTCGCCGTAGTAGTCCCAGACGGTGATGGCGACCGGCGTCGTGTCGATGCTGGGCACGGGCGACACCGCGGCCGCCTGGCTGGGCGCCGCACTCGCTGGGGCGGCACTCGCCTGCGCCGACGGAGGAGGCGCGCTGGGCGCCGGGGTGGCCGCTCCGCCGCACGCGCCGGCCAGGATCGCCATGACCGCGGCGAGCGTTGCGAGCCGTCGTGCTCGAGTCATCTTCCGCGTACCTCCCTGCTGCTCCGCCCGGGGTCCCGCGTGCCTCACGCGCGAGACGCCGGCCTGTCGTGGTTGCCGAGGACGGGCTCGAGCAAGCGCGCCCGCATCCCGGCGGTCTCGATGTAGTAGCGGGCGCGCTCGCTGGAGACGACCGTCCGGCCGTACTCGAGCGGAACGTCCCGGCGGGCATACGCGGTCCCCTCCAGGCGCAGCACCGGGCGTCGCGTCACCAGGCCCAGCAGGCGCGCCTCGCGGGCGCTCGGCGCGGCGGCCGCGATCGTCTCGCGCGTCCGCGCGACCGGCAGCCCGTAGCGCGTGGCGAGGGTCTCGTACAGGGAGCGGACCGTGAAGTCCTCGTCCAGGAGACCCGGGAAGCGGTCGGCCGACAGGTACGCATGCTCCAGCAGGAGGGGCACGCCATCGGCGCCGCGAACCCGCTCCAGCGAGTGGACGAGAGCGCCCGCGCCGAGGCCGAGCGCGGCCGCGATGACGGGCGGCGCGGCAACGATGCCGGCCGTGACGATCTCGGCATAGGGCTGCAGGCCGCGGGCGCGCATCTCGTCGGCAAAGCCGGCGCGGGCCGCGATGTCCCGGATGATGGGCGGCTCGGTCACGAACGTCCCGCGACCGGGCGCCCGTTCCAGGCGACCTTCGCGGGACAGCTCGTCGAGCGCGCGTCGTACGGTGATCAGGCTGCACCCGTAGCGGGCCGCGAGCTCGCGTTCCGCCGGCAGGCGGTCACCGGTCCGCCACTCGCCCGCGGCAAACGCCTCGCGCAGGTCGAGGTAGACCTGGTGGTGGAGCGGAACCGGCCCGGATTCGAGTCGAAAGCGTGCCATCGAGTCCCCGCGAAGAGCGGACATGACGACGATCCGCTCATAATGTTATAAGCAGAGTGCACGGCGCCATTGGGCGCTGTCAAGGGCGGAGCAGCGAATGCCACCGATCTGGCGGGCGGCGGGCACCTACATCGTCTATTTCGTCGCCGTGGGAGCGTCCTTCCCGTACCTGCCCGTTCACTACCGCGCGCTCGGCCTGGACCTCGACATGATCGGGTTCCTCGCCGCGCTCTCGGCCGCCACCCAGCTCGTGGCCGCGCCGGCATGGGGCGCGATCGCCGACGTGTTCGGGCGCTCGCGCCTGACGCTGCCGGCCGCAGCCGTGATCGCGGCCGGCGGAGCGCTCGGGCTGGCCCTGGCCCGGGAGCCCGCGACCGTGACGGCGGCGGTCTTCGTCCTGTCGCTCGGGCTCGCCGGCATCGGCCCGGTCCTGGACGCCCGCACGATGGAGTTGCTCGGAACGGACCGGGCACGGTACGGGCGCGTGCGCGCCTGGGGGTCGGTCTCGTTCGTCGTCTCGGCCGCGCTGTGCGGGCCGCTCCTGGCTGTCGGGGGCACGGGGACGCTGTTCCTGGTGTACGTCCCGTGCCTGGCGCTGACCGCGCTGATCGCGCTCAGCGTGCCGCGGCGAGCCGCCCGGCGACATGCCGGCATCCGGGTCGGCGCGTCCCGGCTCATCCGGCAGCCGCGCATGGGGCGATTCCTCGTCGGCGCGCTCGCGGTCTGGGCCGCCCTCGCGGCCGTCAACGGGTTCTACTCGATCCAGATCGTGGCCCTCGGCGGCGACACCTCGCTCGTTGGGCTGGCCTGGGTCGCCGGTGCGCTCGTCGAGATCCCGGTCATGTGGTCGTTCCCCCGCCTCTCCGCGCGGTTCGGCACCGGGCGGCTGCTCGTGGCGGGCAGCCTGATCTTCGCGGTCCGGAACATCCTGGCGGCGTTCGCCACGAACGGGGCCGCGCTCGTGGCGATCTCGCCCTTGGAAGGGGCGGCGTTCGGCCTCTTCTTCGTCGGCGGGGTCGGCTTCGTCGCCGCACGGGCGCCGGCAGGGCTGGCCGGCACGGCACAGGGGATCTTCTCGGCCACCACGGGCCTGGCCACGATCCTCGGGACCGGCGCGGCCGGCGTGATCGCCACGGCCGTCACCATCCCGGGCCTGTTCATCATCGCCGGCGCCATCGGCCTGCTCGCCGCAATCGTGGTTGCGGGCGCGGTCCGAGGCACCGTCGTACCGGCCGACGAGGCGCTCGAGCGCGCCGGCCTGGCGGGTTTGCTCGAGCCCGTCCTTCCCATCGCCCCGTATCCGCCGGACGGCGTTCCGTTCGCACCAGCCGAGGAGCTGCAGACATGGGAGATCACGTGACGTCGGCCCCGGCCGTTACCCACGACCGGCTGGTGGAATCATGGGCCTGAAGATCGCCGTCGTCGGCGGCGGCAGCACGTACACACCCGAGCTCGTGGAGGGGTTCGCGGCGCGCTCGGCACGCCTGCCCGTCGACGAGCTCGTCCTCCTCGATGTCGATCCCGAGCGACTGGAGATCGTGGCCGGGCTGGCCGGCAGGATTCTCGCCAGGCGCGGATGGTCGGGCCGCGTGACGGCCACGCTGGATCGCTCGGCCGCGCTCGACGGCGCCGACTTCGTCGTGGTCCAGCTCCGGGTCGGCGGCCAGGCCGCCCGCTTCCTGGACGAGACGATCCCGCCGCGGTTCGGTTGCGTGGGCCAGGAGACGACCGGCCCCGGCGGGTTTGCCAAGGCGCTGCGGACCGTTCCGGTGGTGCTCGAGATCGCCGAGGAAGCGGCCCGCCGCGCGAATCGCGGGGCCTGGTTGGTCAACTTCACCAACCCGGTCGGGATCGTCACGCAGGCGCTCCTTGACGACGGGCATCGCGCCCTGGGCCTCTGCAACGTGGCGATCGGGTTCCAGCGTCGCTTCGCGCGCCACTTCGGCGTCGAGCCGGAGCGTGTCGGGCTGGAGCACGTGGGCCTCAACCACCTCAGCTGGGAGCGGGCGGTCCGGGTCGACGGCATCGACCGGCTGCCGGAGCTCCTCGAGCGCGAGGGCGCCCTCGTGGCCGACGAGGTGGACCTGCCGCTCGAGCTGATCCAGGCCGTCGGGGCCATCCCGTCCTACTACCTCCGCTACTACTACGCGACCGCCGAGGTGGTGGCGGAGCAGCGCGAGGGCGAGACGCGCGCCGAAGCGGTCATGGCGATCGAGCGCCAGCTGCTGGAGCTCTACCGCGACCCCACGCTCGCCGAGAAGCCCGCCCTCCTGGAACGGCGGGGCGGCGCCTATTACAGCGAGGCCGCGGCGCAGCTCATCGCGTCGCTCCACGACGGGGCCGGCGACGTGCAGGTGGTCGACGTACGCAACGCGGGTGCGCTGCCGGGGATCCCGGACGCCGCGGTCGTCGAGGTCCCGGCGGTGATCGACCGGGACGGGGCGCGCCCGGCGCCGCTCGCGCCGCTCGCGCCGGAACTGCGCGGCCTGGTCGAGCACGCGCGTGCGTACGAGGAGCTCGCGGTACGGGCGGCAATCAGCGGTGATCGGCGGGTTGCGCTCCGGGCGCTCCTGGCAAATCCGCTCGTGCCGGACTTCGGGACCGCCCGCGGGCTTCTCGACGCGATCCTGGAGGCCAACCGGGCCCAGCTGCCTCGGTTCTACCCTGCCTGAGTCGGGGTCCGCGACATGGCAGGCCGCTACGTCCAGATCGTGGGTGGCCGGATCGACGCGCCGACGGACGTGGCAAGCTGCTCCAGCAGCGCCCACCAGTCGTACCGGCTCGTCACCTCCGAGGCGCGGATCGTGACGAGCCGCTCAGGCGCCACGAGGGTCGGCAGGACCCGGTCGAGGATCGCCTCCACCTCGTCGCGGAACGCATCGTTCGTGCTCCGTACACCGTCCGCCTGGAGCTCGATGTCGGGCAGCAGCCGGACCACCAGGTCGTAGGTGGCGGACCAGCTCCGGACCAGACCCTCGGCAGCGTAGCGGTCGGCCCCGCCGCAGGACCGCAGGTAGTAGGCGAAGTTGTCCATCACGCCCCGGTCCGTCACGAGCACATCGGCCTTGCGGGCCAGCTCCAGCTCCTGCCGGATCTGGGACACCAGGACCCAGAGCTGCGCCTCGCCGGTGGCGCCCTCGTTGATCCCGAGCGGGTTGTCGCGCACG
>Ga0182011_10004707_pt1 | contig 10879 bp, 5 predicted proteins | sample 711E1DmetaG_FD_120481 | JGI IMG/M metagenome (GOLD analysis project Ga0182011, IMG submission 120481) | Permafrost microbial communities from Stordalen Mire, Sweden - 711E1D metaG | ecosystem: Environmental > Terrestrial > Soil > Wetlands > Permafrost | place: Sweden: Stordalen | collected...
ATCAGGAGATAGTTACGACGTAACGATTGAAGCGGACGTGGGTGCGGGTAAGCTTAAAGATCGTATGGAGGCCATTCATCTGATCATGGCCCGGAAGTCCAAGCCACGTCTGATGATTATCTTTGGCGGACAGGGCCAGAAAGATGCCATCGTGGAAGCGGCAGTGGCCAGGTATTTTATCGCCCAAGGCTTTAAACTTGTCGATGCGGAGGTTGTGAAAAGCGATAAGGAAATACAAAGCCTTCAGTCCCCGACCGTTAAAAGCCGGCAAATGGCCAGTGTCGCTCAGCGTTATGGTGCTGAGATCCTGATCCTCGGTCGCGTGGAAGTGACCAGCCGGTCTTTCAAGATGGGGGATGTGGAAGTTCAATCCAGCGATGTTGCCATATCCGGGAAAGTGGTGAATGGGGATACAGGCGAGATTCTGGCCACAGACAGCAAGGCCAGAAAGGGAGAGTTTAAAACTGTCGCAGAGGAAGCTGCCACAGAGCTGGCAAAGCAGATGAAAGAAGAGATTCTGGAACGCTGGTCTTCCGAATTAACCAATGCGGTGACCGTCAAAGTGATCGTTTCGGGATTGAATACCTATCAGGATCTGTCACGTTTCAAGGAAATTCTGACGGCTGAGATTAGAGGATTCAAAGAAATGTACCAGCGGTCATACCGCCGTGGACAGGTCGAATTGGATATTGAAGTCAAGGGGAATGCTCAGGGTGTCGCCGATGATTTGGCTGCCATTATGCTCAATCACCGGAAAGTGAACATTCAGGAGATTATGACCAACAGAATTAAAGCCACTTTATCACCCTGAATTTAAGTAAATTTATGGAGGCCATGATGAAAGCAAGAACGGGTCGAATGATTGCCGCCTTTTTGTTTGTCCTGATATTCCTTCTTGGATGTGCTGTCAGTGAAAGCTATAGATTCGGTCAGGATCTGAGTAAGGAAAAACGTTGGGATGATGCGATCATCTATTTTAAAAAAGCTTTAGAGGAGAATCCTGACAGCCAGGAATATAAGGATGCCCTGCAAAACGCGAAACAGGAGGCGGCAAAACTTCATTATGAAAAAGCGAAACAGACCCTGAGTGCGTCACCGGACATCAGCCTGTTATCTCTGCAACAGATCATGAGGGAAGCAGATCTTGCCGCAAGTCTCGATCCGACCAATAAGGATATTAAATCATTCCAAGATAGTCTTAAAGATAAAATCGCCGGTATTCAACAATCCATCAAACCATTATATGCTCAGGCAGAACTGGATATGCAGAAGGAGGATTGGACAGCTGCGGTGGCCAATCTTCGCCAGATTAACCGCATCTTTCCCAATTATGAGGATACAGGAAGTAAGCTCGCCAAGGCGGAGCAGGAGGCAACCAAGGCACTCTATCAGCAAGGGTTGACCCTCGGTAAGCAGGAAGAATGGAAAATGGCCGCCGAGGCTTTTAAAGCAGCCATGGATATCAATCCAAATTATTTTGATGTGGCCAAGCTCTACCAGGATGCCAAAGCCAAGGATAATTTTAACTATTATAGCATGGAAGCTGAAAAGGCGAGCCAGGCCCAGAAATTGGCCAGGGCGATTATGCTATACGAGAAGGCCCTGGAATATCAACCGGACAATAGCGGTATTGCTAAGAAGCTTGACAGTTTAAAAGCAAAAGCGGGGAAAATCTACTTTGATGAAGCGGTGGTCCTGGTGAATCAAAGCAAGTTTTATCAGGCTTTAAAACGGATTGATTTTATTAAAAGCAAGACGCCATCACTCCAGGATGATCCTCTTTTCAAGGAATTTATCGATAAATTCTGCAGGAGGATCATGGATCGGGCCGAGAAGTATATTGAAAAGGAGCTGTGGGGCAATGCTTTGGTCTGGTATCAGAAGGTTGAATCGTTAAACCAAAATTATCCGGAGTTATACGAGAAAATGAGGGATGTGCGGGAGGAACGGATCAAAAGACGCATAAAAAAATCCATCGCCGTTTTTGATTTTACCAGTCCAAGTAACGACAAGGATGCAGGCAGAATTGCTGCTGATAAATTGGTAGCCTATCTCTATCAGAAAGCCAGCCTGGACCTCCGGATTATTGAAAGGGAAAATCTTCAGAATATCCTACGAGAAATGCAGCTCGGACAAAGCGGCCTGGTTGATGTAAAATCGGCACAGACCGTCGGTAAAATGAGAGGGATTGATACCTTTATCATGGGCAACGTTCTGAAATATCTGTCGACGAGATCAGATAATTCGAGCATGGAACAAGTTAAAGTTCTTGTCGACGAAGAAGACGTTCGTAATCCGGAATTTTCCGATTGGCTGATCATGCACCCAAGACCCACGGAAGAGGATATGAAGACGGCACCGCCGAGGACCATCAAGAAAAGGAATTATCAGTTCATTTCATACAAAAAAGGAGTTGTCAAAGTGGTTGCCTTATTCGACATCTCTTACAAGCTCGTGGATACGGCGACGGGGGAAAATATTTTCACGAATACCATTCCCGGAAGGCTGATCAAGGACGATAAATATCAGGATGGCGTACCCGTTGCGAATATTCCTTATGATCCTCTGGAAATTCAAACGGAGTCTGAGGTTCTTGGCGAACTGACCGATCAGAAAATATCTGAAATGGGTCAAAGTGTGCTCAAACATTTTCAGAGCCTTGAACTCGAATATTATAACCAAGGTCAGCAGTATCAAAAAAATCGTCGCTTTGACATGGCCATCGAAAAATATGTAGATGCCGTCTATGATGAAAAATTAAAGGGGATCTCCACCCCGGTATCCCAGAATGCCTTAAATTCAATTGATCAACTGATCCAGGGAATGTAAACATTTTAATCAATTAGAGATTGACCGATGAAAGGAGGGCGCCTTCCGATCGTGAATGAACGACAAAGATATCATGTTTTGCCGGGTTTATCTTTTTTGATTATCATGACTTTTTGCCTGGTGACGATGGCTCATGCCCTGCCACAGGTGAGAATTTCCGTTTTCAATTTTGCGACCATGAATATGGAATCTTCCGGATACGGCACGGCGGTCACGAATATTCTGGTTCATTCACTTAAAACAGATCCATCGTTGGACATGCTGGATCGTAAGGAACTGGAAGCTTTTTTGAGCCTGAATGACCTTCAGCAGGATGATCAACTGGAAAACGTGGTCAATATTGGCACAAGGCTTGGTCTTAATGTGATTGTCGTGGGTAATGTTGAAAAAAAAGGTGCGATCATCCTTGTTAATTGTAAAGTGGTCCTCATCGAGCAAAAAAGAATTATTCTCAATACCCGCCTGGGAGCCAGGGGAGATACCGGTCTGGCGGCGGAGATCAACAAACTGACGGGGCAAATCTCTGAGGCGATTTCAAAAAATGCTTTCAAAACCCTTGCTGATGAACAATTTAAAGCACCCGTTCACATCCAGAAGCGACCGGGAAACAAGCAGATTCAGCTGAGTTGGGAAGATCCTGGCGCAAATGCGGATGGCTATGAAGTCTTTCGGAGCACCTCGCAAGAAGGACCCTTTGCCAAAATTGCCCGGGTTAATCAGCATGAATATCTAGATCAGGATTTGGAAAAAAGTACCCCCTATTATTATAAAATCAGAGCTTTCAGAAATAATGGTTTCCAGAGCGGATATTCCGAGGTCATTGCTGCCGAAACGGCTTTGACCCCTAATCCTCCCATGATTATCAAAGTGGAAGCACACGTCAAGAGCGTGCGGCTGATGTGGTTAGCCAGTCCCGTGGCGTGTGAGGACCCGTTGAAATTGAAGGGATACAAACTTTACCGGACGAAAACAGAAGGGGAGCCCTACAAAGAGGTTGTCGATCTCTCTGATACGGATCTTGGCGCCACGTCAGATAGTTTTTCGGATAAACTGCTCCGGGTCACTTATCTGGATAAGAACCTGGCAGACGGGGAGACCTATTATTATAAGCTGACTGCGTACAATGAAAAGAAGATGGAAAGCGGATTTTCCGGCACGGTGAAGGGATCTGTATTGCCTGTCGTGGGCGGTCTATCGGCGCAAGGGGATATGATCCGAGAGGTGAAACTGGTCTGGAATGCCATAAATTCGGCGTTTGTTACGGGGTACATCATTTATCGAAGTCTTCAGCAAGACGCCGATTTTAAAAAAATCAAGAAGCTGGATACCCCCGGAGGAGAATCGGGCAGGAAGGTTCAATACAGTGATCAGGAAGGACTGGGAGAGATAACGCGGTATTATTATCGTGTCACCGCTTTTGAAGAGCCTGATCAGGAAACAGCGCCGTCTGCCGTCGTATCAGCGGTTACAAAAGGTAAACCGCCGGGTGCGACAGATTTAAAAGCTAAAAGTGGCCTGGTGAAGAAAGTCGAGCTGAGTTGGACCGCGAATCCGCAGGAAGAGGTTGAGGGATACACGCTGTTCTGGTCGAAGGAAAAAACGGGGAAGTTCTTAATGCTCAAGAGAATTGAGGGCAGGATGACCGGAACGTTTATAGATAAATCTCGGAGTGGCGATCCGCTGGAAGACAATAGGACCTATTATTATGCCGTGAAAACCTATAACAGGGTTGATGTGGACAGTGATTTGTCTGAAATTGTTGCAGCAACAACGAAGCCCAGACCCGCTAAACCATCAGGTCTGAAGGGTGAAACCATGAAGATGAAATCGGCACCCCTGGCATGGCTTGCCAATCCTGAAAAGGACATTGTCTATTATCGTGTCTTTCGCAAGGCGGCTTCTGAGAGCGGAAATTTTTCTGATGTTGCCAAAGTTCCGGCTCAGGAAACCCGCTATCTGGATAAAGACTTGAAGGACGGAGTTACTTATCTTTATAAAATCCAGGCTGAGGATGGGGACGGGCTGCTGAGTGATTTTTCTGACGAGATCAGGGTTCAAATCAAGCCAAGGCCTAAAAGTCCTGAGCAACTATCCGGTGATTTCCAAACGGGCTCTGTTGAATTGAAATGGAGACCTGGTCCCGAGCCGGATATTGCCTATTATAGAATTTATGAAAAATCCTATTGGAGTACGGAAACAGTACCCGGTGCGGATAAGGTCACATCCCCCTCTGTAAAATTTAAGGTTGTCCTGGAGAAGGGTAAGAAAAAGACTTATGTGGTTACGTCTGTCGACAAAGACGGCCTGGAAAGTGAGTATTCTCAGGAAATAACCGTTACGGGTAAATGAAGGATATCGGGATTCAGATGTTTTGATCCAGGTGAGGAATCATCACGGATAAGGCAAAAAATTAGAGACCACCCGTTTCTGGCCAAGAGGTTCTTATGGTTTATGTGACTCCCGCGGGAGGTCTTGCCAGATCCTATGTTATTTCCGAGGCAGAAGGTCTTGTGGTCGTTGATGTAGGCAGCATAGGAACGGCCGAGGATGTGGCCATCTTTATAAAACGTTTGCCGGGCCGATCCCTCCAGGATGTCAAATGTATTGTTGCCACTCATTTTCATATCGATCACATTGGTGGAATCGGTCGTTTATTGAAAAAATGTTTGCCCGATACCGTTGTTTTATTTCATTTCCTTGTGGATCATTATTTAAAAAAGCAGAGAACCATTGCCCATTTTGGAAAAAAGTTTGAACCTTCCCTATCCCGTCTTAAAAACTGGCTGACCGGCTTTCTGTCGGCTGCCGTATTCAGTACCCGTTATGCGAGGAAGTGTGCGCATTTCAGGTTTGAAAGTTTTGCGGGGATTCCCCATCCTCAGGATAGAATCAGGTTCATCAACACGGAACCGTCGGTCCCCTGTAAACTTAATTTTGGCGGCTGGGAAATTCTTGCCACGCCTGGACACACGGAAGATTCTCTCTCGCTATACAATGCAGCGTCGGGAGAGCTGATCTGCGGCGATTTGATTCTCAATTTCAAAAAAAACGGTACAGGTTATCTCAATCCATTTTGCTGGAACCGCGAAGCCGTTGAGAACTCTTATCAAAATCTTATTCAGAAAGTTGACGCGAAAACCATTTACCCCGGTCACGGGGAAATCATTAACAACGGCAGCAATGCCCTGTTGAAAGTCAGAACTTTTCATTGAACGTTAAGTTCTGGCTGATCAGACTGGAATCATGGAGAGAAGTTGAAACGAAAGAACGGAAACCGTTGAGGAGGCCGGGTATGAACAGGAGACTGAAAAGCGCATTCGGGATCATCATTTTTATTCCCTTCATCGTGACGCTGCAAAGCTGCCTCATTGCTACAAAAGGTACCATCATTGTCCCGCAAATCGCAGCGGCGTTTAAAGGAACCTACTTTATCGATCCCTATATGGAGGAACACAAACCGCACACGGTTGCTGTTCTGCCTTTCCTGAATCAGGCGAAAAGCCATGAAGGTTCTGATGCTGTGAGAAAGGGATTTTACAACCATTTCAGCTCATTGCCCTTTAAAAATATGGAACTTTACCGGGTAGATAACCTCCTCAGAAAGGCAGGGCTGAAAGATCCGGTCATCATCAACAAGACATCCCCGCAGGAACTGGGCAAAATTCTCAATGTCGATGCGGTCGTCTTTGGCACCATCTCTGATTTTGACAAGCTGTTTGCCGTGATCTACTCCAATGTCTCTGTGGGTGCCGAAATCAGAATGGTGGATACCCGGACAGGAAAGCTTCTGTGGAGCGGTCGGCATGTAACCCGCATCCATGAGGGGGGAATATCGACAAACCCGATCGGACTGATTGCCACAGTCATTGCCACGGCCATGAATATCCGGGATATTCAATTGCTGCGCGCTTGTGATGACCTGTTCCGGGATATGGTCAAAACGATTCCGACACCGACCATCGCTGAGGCCCTTCGTCCTCCGGTGATCACCCTTCTGGTTCAGGATACAAAGAATCTTCCCAAGAAAGCAGGAGATGAAATCCGGGTTGTCATTCAGGGCACGTCCAAAATGCAGGCCTATTTTAATATCGGAGAATATAAAAAGAATATCGATATGCGGGAGCAGGAAGGGGAACCCGGTGTTTATCTGGGTATTTACAAGGTCATTCCCGGTGACAATGTAAGCAAAGCGATCATCACGGGTTATCTCCGGGATGATACCGGCAATACCGCCGAGTGGGTCGATGCGGTCGGGATCATCACCCTGGACACAACTCCTCCAGATCAACTGAAGAATGCGAGGGCCGTGGGAAGAAACAACCTCGTTCTTTTGAGTTGGGAAAAGTCTTCTGCAACGGATCTGGCCGGTTACCGGGTATACCGAAGTATGACGCCGCTCAGCGGCTTTCAGGAGGTTGCCAGGACGGAATTCAACGAGTGGCGCGATGATAAATTGATCAACAATCAAAAATATTACTATCAGCTGTCAGCGGTCGACTGGGCTGGAAATGAAAGTGAAAAATCAGAGTATGCTGTCGGGATGCCGGTTGCTCCGGGACCGACACCCGTATCCGGTTCCATTGGGACGGATACGACATGGTATGCCGGTGCAAGTCCCTATATCATTGAAAGTACGGTGGTTGTGAAAGATAAAGCCCTTCTGACCATTGAACCGGGAACGGAGATCCGTTCAAAGGGCAGTGCGCTGGTGATTGAGGGACGTCTCAATGCCCAGGGAGACAGTGAGCATATTGTGACATTCGATGCTGCGGAGCAAGTAAAGTCCTGGGGGGGGATCGATTTTCAGAATGTGAAGGAAAAAGAAAATGTGATCAAATATTGCCGCATTAAAAATGCCGAGACAGCAGTGACCTGTCAGGCTTCTTCGCCCCGCATCGACACCTGTGAATTCGTGGGAAATGGCACCGCCATCAAAGTTCTCGGTGCCTTCTCAAAACCTCAAATCACTGGAAATACCATCCAGAAGAATAAAGAATCGGCGATGATAATTGCTTCCGGTGCTCAGCCGGTCTTGGCGGAGAATAAAATTCAGGATAATGAAAAAGAAGGGATCCTGATTCAGGTTTCAGCACCGGTCATCCGTTACAATATGATCAGACAGAACCGGGGATCAGGGATTGTCGTCAAAAACAGCCAGGCTGTGATTGGAGAGAATAATCTGATCGATAATATGCCTTTTGATCTGGTCGGAGATATGACCGGGGAGGCCGTTAATGCCCTGAACAACTGGTGGGGAAGTTCTCAGGGTCTTGAAATCCTGTCCAGGATTAAAGGGAAAGTCCAGATCAAATCGGTCTTGAATGCTCCCTATCCGTATGGGAAATCCATAGAGCTTCCTATCCTGGCTCAGGTTCTAGGCGGTGCTATGAAAACGGATTCCTTCCTGATCCTCTCCAACAGTCCTTACCGGGTTTCCCGGGATGTCATCATCGATGGAGGTGCAACCCTGTATATCGAGCCCGGCGTGACTCTCCAGTTTGACCAGAATACCTCCATCGTCGCAGAAGACGGGGGTGTGATTGCCAAGGGAACCCGGGATGATCCTATTGTCTTCACGGCTTCGGCCTCATCACCGGGTCCGGGTTCTTATACCAGTGCCGTTAGATTTTCGAAGGAAACAAAAGTCAACAGTGCCTTTGCCTATTGCATTGTGAAGTATGCCTCTACGGCCTTCGATATCTGGTATGGTGCGCCGGAAATATCCTTCTGCCATATTGCGGAAAATGCCCAGAGCGGTGTTTATTGCCGGAACAGTTCAAAACCCAGGCTGCTCTACAATACGTTTGCCCGCAACCGGGGTGAGGGGGCCGTGACCTCTGTCGGTCTTTCCAATCCCGCCATTCATTATAACAACTTCATGGATAACGAGGTCGCGATCCAGACCCGTTCAACCATCTATATTGACGCCCGGAACAACTGGTGGGGAAAAAGCCCGCCGGACGGAGGGATGATTTTTGGCGATTTGGAAAGAAACATCAATATAAACCCCTGGTTGAAAAGTCCAGAGGAAAAGGCTTTTCAGGAAAAGAAATAAGGGTACAGGAGCAGTCACTTTTTCATTGAAAGCACGGGGGCATTTTGCTATTCTGCCTGCAAATAAGCAGATGCATGTTCCATAAAAGGCCTTTCATCTTTAAAGGTATTTAATAATAAGCTTTTGAAACCATTGAAGGAGGATCTTATGAAGTCAAAGGGTTTGATTGTCGTTGGCATCATGGCAGCCGTTTTTTTTCTTTTTTCGGCGGTTGGTTTTTGCCAGGCGCAGGGAGAGGGAAAGATCGGCCAGAAAGAATGGTCAAAGATCATTGAGTCAAAAGTAGCTGAACAGGCTGGTGATAATGCCATTATCAATTATGAGGATGGATACATTGAAGCGGTGGGTATTGGTGCTGTAGATCCGGCCAGAGTGAAGGGAAGCAATGCACGGCCCATGTGCCTCAGAGCGGCTGAGGTGGTTGCCAAACGGAATCTGCTTGAGGCAACAAAAGGTGTTCAGATCGATTCTCAGACGACCGTGAAGGATTTTGTCACGGAAAGTGATATCATCAATGCATCCGTACAAGGTTTTGTGAAAGGGGCGGTGGTGGTAAATAAAGATTACTTTTCCGATGGGACCTGTGAAGTCACTGTAAAAATGTCATTGAGCGGCAAATTTGCTCAAACCATTATTCCCAAAGCCATTCAAGAAGATAAAAAGCGTGAGACGCCTCCCCCACCGCCTGTTTCCGCAGAGCCGACACCGGCAGGCGCAGTGGTTTTTACGGGGATGGTGGTGGATGCCCGGGGGGTTGGAGCACGTCCCGCGATGTCTCCCAAAATCGTGGATGAAAACGGTGCTGAGGTTTATGGTTCCATGATCGTTGATAAAAACTATGCCGTTTCTCAGGGAATCAGCGGTTACGCGAGAGATCTGACGGCGGCGCAGAGTAACCAGCGGGTAACGAATAATCCGTTGACAGTCAAGGGATTGAGCGCAGAGGGTGCTGGCAAGTCCGATATTAAAATTAATAATGAAGATGCCAAAAAGATCAGATCAGCAACGGAAAATCTCAGCTTTATGAAAAAATGCCGGGTCATGATTGTACTGGATTGATCATTGATCTGAATATAAACTGACCCATAAGACCGCAGCGACTACCGGTGAGAAGGTTTCTGCGGTCTTTCTTATTTTGAAAAATGTGAGGAGTCGATCTTGGCCGGAAAAATTTTTGTTTTACCGGAGGAATTAACCAATAAAATTGCTGCCGGAGAAGTCATTGAACGACCGGCTTCCATTGTTAAAGAACTTCTGGAAAATGCGCTGGACGCCGGTGCCACAGATATCCGCGTTGAACTGGTCAGGGGCGGGTGTGGTTCCATCCAGATATCGGATAATGGTGAGGGCATCGAACAGGCCGATGTTCCGAAAGCTTTTGAGCGCTATGCTACGAGTAAAATCTATGATTTTGATGATATCTACAGGGTCAAGACCTTCGGATTCAGAGGGGAAGCGCTTCCCAGCATTGCCTCCATTGCCCGGGTCGAAATCGTAACAAAAAAAAAGGAGTCTCTGTCCGGCACACGGATGATCGTTGCGGCCGGACGGATCGAAGAAATCGCGGACACAGGCAGTCCATCCGGCACTTCGATCACGGTCAGTCAGATTTTTGACTCTGTTCCCGTCCGCAAAAAATTTCTCAAGACCGAGGCGACAGAACAGGGATATTGCATGGACGTTATCACGCGCACAGCCCTGTCTCATCCTACCGTCAGGATCCAGGTGGTCGCCCATGGAAAAGATATTCTGAAAATTCCAGCGACGACCGATATTTCAGAACGGGTGGCTCTCATCCTGGGGGTAGATTTCAGGGATCATCTCATCTCTGTTGAAGCGGCGAGGGATCATCTTCAAATCAGCGGTTTCATCTCCAGGCCTGACTTCACGCGTTCCAACACCAGGCATATCTACTGTTATGTCAATGGTCGTTATATCCGGGATTATCTTTTAAACCATGCGGTCATGACCGCTTACAGAAATCTGATAGAAACC
>Ga0182011_10004710_pt1 | contig 10874 bp, 9 predicted proteins | sample 711E1DmetaG_FD_120481 | JGI IMG/M metagenome (GOLD analysis project Ga0182011, IMG submission 120481) | Permafrost microbial communities from Stordalen Mire, Sweden - 711E1D metaG | ecosystem: Environmental > Terrestrial > Soil > Wetlands > Permafrost | place: Sweden: Stordalen | collected...
AACGAAGCGGGCTGCCGAAAGGCAGCCCGCTTCACTATTTGGCGAGGGGCGCGAGTCCTAGGAAGGGCGCCCCGTCCCGAACTGGCGATCACCCGCGTCCCCCAGGCCGGGCAGGATGTAGCCATGCTCGTTGAGCTGGCGATCGACCGCGGCGCAGTAGATCTCCACATCGGGGTGGGCGGCGGTGACGGCGTCTACCCCCTCGGGAGCGACGATCAGATTGACGAGCTTGATCCGTGTCGCGCCCCAGCGCTTCAGGACCTCGATCGCGGCCGTGGCCGACCCGCCGGTGGCGAGCATCGGATCGAGGATCAGGCACAGGTCCACGGTGGCCGAATCCGGCAGCTTGTTGTAGTACTCGACCGGTCGCAACGTGCGCTCGTCGCGGAAGAGGCCGAGATGCCAGACCTCGGCCGTGGGCATCAGCTCGAGCATGGCATCGACCATGCCCAGGCCGGCGCGCAGGATCGGCACCAGGCCGATCCGGACGCCCAGCTCCGCGGCGTCGGTCGTCTCGAGGGGCGTGGTCACCGACATCGGCCGCACCTCGACGTCCGCCAGGGCCTCGTAGCCGAGCAGCCACGATAGCTCGCGCACGACTTCACGGAACTTCTTGGGCTCCGTCCTGTCGTCGCGGAGGATCCGCAGCTTGTGGAGGATGGCCGGGTGTCGCGAGACGTGAAGCGTCGGCCAGGCGGCCTCACGAACCGGCAATGGAGAGCTGTCTGGCACTGGGTGCTCCTCCATGACGCTTTCTCTTTGGATGCTGGCGCAATCGTACGATCAAGATGTCCGCGCCGTTAGCCCGAGTTCTCAATCGAGCCTCGAGACTTGCTCCCCCGCGGCAGGCTCCCCCGCCGCCTGTCGACGGCCTGACCGGCGGACGCTCGATGCCCAGCTTGCCACTTCCGATCGACTCTGGGAGGCCACTCGCCGCAGGTCGCCCCACGACCGCGCCTCGACCAACGGCAGCGTGGCGATGATGAGGCTGAGGCCTCCGTACCACAGCGCCGGCAGGGCGAGCATCGCCGCGATGGGGACGGTCCAGCGCCGGTTCGTCAGGGCGCCCCACACCACGACGGCGATCGCGAACGGGCAACGAACGAGGAACGGGATAGGGACCGCGGCCCAGGTGCCTTTGGTAGCGCCCGTGTTCGAGGTGAGAACCTGCAGCCAGCGGGACCAGGCATCGGGCTGGATGACGAACGAGACCGCGACAACCGCCGCCGTCGCGGCCAGGGCCACCGTCAGCGAACGCCACTCCCGGCGGACGACGAACCAGAGCAGCCCCAACCCCGGGGTGACCTTGGTCAGCAGCACGAAGGACCAGGCCGCCGGCCAGCGGAACCCGACGACGATCGCCACGCCGATCAGCAGCTCGATGTTGCCGCCGGCAACCTCGACGAACGTCAGTGCCAGGCCGAGCAGGAAGAGGCGCGGTCCGGTCAGGTAGGCCAGCGCGCCGAGGGGAAACAGCGCCCAGACGGCCACGAAACCCTGCCACGAAAGGAGTCGCACCGGCGCAAGCAGCTGCAGGAAGACCGGCGAGTACAGGTAGGCGTTTGGCGTGCCGACGGCGGCGATGGAATACGGATCCGAGCCCCACGGCGCCAGCCAGTAGGCGTGGGCGTCCATGGCCGTGCCGGGCCATCGACCGTAGGGCTCGCACCAGAGAACGATGAAGAGCCAGGTCGCTGCAGCGGCGAGCAACCCGAGAAGGTAGATGACCGGCACGCGACGGCCGGCGAGCGCGACCGTGCGCTCGCTGGAACTGCTCAGGGCGTCTCCTCTCGCCGTCTTTCCGTCAACCCCGGCGCGCATGTTAGCACCGGGCCTGAGGTGCGAGAGAGACGGCGACGGTGAGCCGCGGCCCGACACCTGGTCGGGGCGGCGACACCCGGCCCCGAGCCTACAACAGCTCCTTCAGCAACCTGTCACCGGAGGTCGGCCCCTCCGCACGCTCGACGACCGCGGACCTGCCGAGCCGCTCGCCGTCGGCGCCCCGTCCGTCTGGCCCGAGCAGGCTCCCCCATCCCTCGGCCGACAACCGGTCGAGGACCGCGCGGGCGGCCAGAAGCGTCTTGCCTGCCAGTTCCGAGGCATCGCCGTGCATTTCGCCATCGCTCAGTGCGGCTCTCAACGACCGCGCGGTCGAGGCCGCCGCAGCCAGGTCCGTCGCAACGGTCCCAACCTTGCCGGAAACGCCCGGCTCGATGACCAGCGAGAGCGGGGCGCCCGCCATCGCAGACACCAGAGCCACCACGCCGCCGGTTGAGGTGAGCCAGCCCGTGGACCCGCCGATGACCAACCGATGGTCGGGGAAGACCGCTCGCCTGAGCCATGCCTGCCGCAGGATCGAGCCCGCGTCACCGTCGCCGGCGGCCCAATCCGGAACGGCGCCGAGTACCAGGCGATCGGCCGGCAGGCCATCGGTCAGGGCCAGCTCCACGCCGAGCGCCTGGAGGGCAAGGGCGCGGCCGGCCCGCGTGGTGGCATCGGAAGGAACGCCGCTGACAACGTCCGCGCCCAGCGCCAGGGGGCCCGGGCCGATGACGACGCGGCAACCCGCCCGGGCTTGCAGACGGTGGGCAAAGGCATGGTCGGCGAGCGCCCGCCCGGGGTCCAGGTTGTCTTCCACGATCTCTCGAATCGGGTCCGCTCCGACGTAGTCGATGCGCTCGAAGGCGGCCACGACAGCCTGCTCCGGCGCGGCGAAGGCCGACGTAACGGTCATGAGGCTGGCATAGCAACGGCGCTGTGCGGCGGCGTCGTCGACAGCCGTGCGCAACGCGGCCAGGCCGCGCTGGCTCCCGGCCGGCACCGGTTCGGATGCCGGATGAGCCTGCCGGTTCTCGCGCCGACGATCGCTTCCATGCGGCGTGCGGCCTCTTTGGACCGCCTGGGACTCGAACGGTCCGGGCGTTTCGAGTCCGGCCTGCCGGCGCGCCTCCGCGTACTCCCAGCTGGCCGGCACCCGTACCTGGACCAGGTCGGCGCCGCCTGCTACCACCGACCGAACTTCGGCCACGGCGGGTCCAACTTCCGTGGACCGCAGGTCGACGCCCAGCCAGGGCTCGCCTGGCAGACCCAGGACGTCGCGCATCTCGCGGGTTGCCGTGCGGTTGGCATCGAAGCGGGCCAGCGCTGCATGGAGCAGTTCAGCGGCCTTCTTCTCGGCCGCCGCCAGCCGGTCCGGACGCTCCAGGAGTTCGGCCTCGAGCCCCAGGTCGATCGCTCCCGACGCTCCATCGAGAGCCAGCTCGCGTGGCGGCAGGTCGTACTCGAGCATTGCCACGACGAACGGCAGGGTCACACCACGAGCGAGACGGCCCATGTCGGAGCGGCAGTAGCGCTCTGCCAGCGACGCGGCAAGAGGCAGCCCCGCTCGGTCCAGCCCATCGACGCCCAGCAGGCGCAATACGGCCCGCTCCTGGGCGATCGTCGCCGAACGTCTGGCCGTTCGAGATAGCTCACCGGCCAGGTCGGCCGCGCGTCGACGGACCTGCTCAACCTGACTCGACAGAGTGTCGCCGCTCACCCTCACCTCGTTCTGGGACTGCGCCAGCGGGATTGATGCCGGTGCCACCTCCCCAGATGGTCGCCCCACTGGCGGACTCGCACCATCGAGGAGTCGGTCGTCGTCCCGTGCGACCCGATCCTCGACTCCAGAATACGCCCGGCTAACACGACATACACCGGGTTCGACTGTCTCATCCGCTGCTCAAGACGGCTGCCAATAGGGCCGACACCACGATTGCCGGACGCGGCACGGCCGGGCAGCGTTGCGCGCTCATCCGGGCCGGTCTGGCGCGGGTTCTGACCTACCGCTGAGGGGTCAGGCCCCACCGCGACACAGGAGCCCGTGCCCGAGATGGCGATCGCCACGCGGATGACAGAGACACTCCGGAGGCCGTCGGTCCACGACCAGGTTCGCGTCGAGGCCGAGATCGACGGGAAGGTGGTTGGATTCCGCGCGGTCGTCGTCCACGTGCTCCCGGACGCGCTGTGGGTCGGTCTCGTGAAGCCTGATTCGAACCTGCGGCAACTGCGGCCGGGCGACCCGCTCGTCCTCACCTTCAGTCGCGGCGGCATGGGCATGGTCGCCGCTTCGTACTTCCTGGGCCATCTCCGGTCCACGGAGACCCGCGTCTTCGCCGTCGAGATGCCCGCCGACCTGCGGTTGATCCAGCGCCGCAACTTCCTGCGGCTGGATAGCGAGTGCGCACTCGAGTACACCGTCCTGAATCACAGCGAGGCCGGTGGCGCCGGCCTGACGGGCGAGGGCGTGACGTGGAACATCAGCGCCGGCGGGCTCCAATTCGTCGTCCGGGCGCCCATCGAGGAGACCGTCAGTGTCGGCGACGATCTCGAGATCAGGCTCGAGATCGGCAGGGGCGCGTTGCTGGCGGAGGCCCAGGTGGTTCGCGTCGAGAATGCGACCGACATGGGACCCGACGGCCGGCCGCTGCCCCCGGTGGCGAGACCCCGGTCACCCCGAACCGCAATCGCGGTCAGGTTCGATTCGATCTCCGAGGGCGCTCAGGACCGCATCATCAAGCACATCTTCGCCATTCAGAGGATGCGACGAGCCAATCCCGGCTACCGGCGGCCGGAGGCGGCCACACCGAGCAAGAAGCCGCGGCGCAGACGCCGGTATCTCGACTACGCGACGGAAGAGCGGTGGTAGACGCCGGCCACCCTCACCATCACGGCTTCCCGCAGGAGCGCTGACAGGGCGGCGGCGCAGTCCGGGCTCTCCGGGTCCGCGTCCATGTCGGCCCAGAAGACGTACTCCCAGCGAACGCCACGGCTCGGCCTCGATTCGAGACGTGAGAGGTTGATCTTGCGCTCGGCGAAGCAGCCCAGGCAGCGGTACAGACTGCCGGGGACGTTCCGCACGGCCCAGACGAGGGTCGTCTTGATCGGACCGGCCAGTGTCGCAGGGGCGAACCACTCGTCCGGAATGGCGTCCCGGGTGAGAACCGCGAAACGAGTCCTGTTGGCGTCGCCCGTCTGGATGTCGTCGGCCAGGACGTCCAGGCCGTAGAGCGGAGCCACGCGGGCCGAGGCCACCGCGGCCGCGCCCATCTCCCCTTTGTCGGCAATCACCTTGGCCGCACCGGCGGTGTTGTAGCTGGTCATGACCTGCCACGGCCGCGACCGCAGGAACTCGTCGGCCTGGTCGAGCGCCTGGGCGATGCTGTAGACCCGTTCGATCCCGTCGAGCGTCTGGCCCGGCAGCGCGAGGAGGGCCAGGTGCACAGGGACGGTTACTTCGGCCGCGATGCGAATCTCATCGAACTCGAAGAGCAGGTCGTAGATCTCGCGGACACTGCCGCCCTTCGACCGCTCGATCGGCACGACGCCTGAGTCGGCGGTGCCGTCGTGAACGGCCTCGAAGACCGACCGCCAGGTCGGCAGAGCCACGGCCTCGGGAGCGGCGAAGGACGCCAGAACGCCTTCTTCACTGAAGGCGCCCGGCTCTCCCTGGAACGCCACCCGCGGCCCTCGGAGCGTGGCGTCGGCTCCGGCCGTGGCGTCGGCGACTCCGTCCATCGCGCCGGCCACGGCCGCTTCCCCGATCTGTGAGCCGCCGGACTCTGACGATGGCATCTGACCCTCCCTCGAGCTATTCGGAGCGCGCGGGCCGGGCGGCCGGAGCCGACCCGTTGGCCGGCGCGGCCTTCGTGAAGTGGCGTTCGTCGCGCCGCCTCACCTCCGCTCCGGTCTTCCAGATCGCGTATTCGAGCGAATCGCACAGCGCCTGGCAGGACGCCGCGATGATGTTCGTGCCGCTGCCCATCGTGGACCACTCCAGGGGGCCGTTGGACGAGTCGATGATGACTCGGGTCTGGGCGCCGGTAGCTTCCTCGCTGTCGAGGATGCGGACCTTGTAGTCCACCAGGTGGACGGCGTCGAGTTCCGGGTAGAAGGCACCCAATGCTTTGCGCAGCGCCGTGTCCAGGGCGTTGACCGGACCGTTGCCGTCGGCGGCCGTGTGCAGGACTTCGCCCGCGACTTCCACCTTGACCGTGGCTTCTGCCAGAAGCTCGGCGCCGCCGCGCTGCTCCACCAGGACCGTGTAGTCGCACAGCTCGAAGGGTCGCTCGTAGCCGGCCTTGTGGCGCTTGACCAGCAGCTCGAACGACGCTTCGGCGCCCTCGAAAGCGAGCCCATCGGCTTCGAGCTGCTTGATGACCTGGCTCAGGGCCTTCGGATCGACGCCGTCGAGCTGCTGGCCGAGCTGCTCCGCCCGGAGCTGCGTGTTGGCCTTGCCGCCGAGCTCGCTCACGACAAGGCGCATGACGTTGCCCACCACGCCGGGGTCCACGTGCTGGTAGGCGCTGCTGGCGCGCGCCGTGGCCGCGCCGTGGACGCCGCCCTTGTGGGCGAAAGCGGAACGGCCGACGTACGGCTGATGATCGTCCGGGGCGATGTTGACGATCTCGGCGACGTAGCGGGACAGGTCGGTCAGCTCGCCCAGGCGGCCCGACGGCACGGGCCGGTAATCGGTCTTGAGCTCCAGGTCGGCCAGGATGCTGACCAGGTTGGCGTTGCCGCAGCGCTCGCCGTAGCCGTTGATCGTGCCCTGGACGTGGCGGCAGCCGGCGTTGACCGCGGCCAGGGAGTTGGCGACCGCCAGCTCGCCATCGTTGTGGCAATGGATGCCCCACACGACCTCGGGGGCGTCATCAGCGGCCAGCGCGTCGATGGTCGCGCGGACGATGTCGGTCACCTCGTCGGGAAGCGCGCCGCCGTTCGTCTCGCACAGGACCAGGGTCCGTGCGCCCGCCTGGCGGGCGGCGCGGAGGGTGGCCAGGGCGTAGGCCGGGTCGTCCTTGTAGCCGTCGAAGTAGTGCTCGGCATCGTAGATGGTCTCGCGCCCGGCCGCGGTCGGGTACGCGACCGAGTCGGCCACCATGGCCAGGTTCTCCTCGGGCGTCGCTCCCAGAACCTCGCGGACGTGGAGCAGCCAGCTCTTGCCGAAGATGCATACGATCGGCGTATCGGCGGCCACGATGGCTACCAGGTTGGGGTCGGTTTCGGCGCGGTTGTTGCGATGGCGCGTGGAGCCGAAGGCCGCGAGCCTGGCGTTCTTCCATTCGATCGAACGAGCGGCCGCGAAGAACTCGACGTCCTTGGGGTTCGAGCCCGGCCAGCCACCCTCGACATAACTCATCCCGAATTCGTCCAGCCGGCGGGCGATCTTGATCTTGTCGGCGAGCGAGAGGATCAGGCCTTCACGCTGGGTGCCGTCGCGGAGGGTCGTGTCATACAGGACTACTCGGTCGCTCATCTGGCGACCCCCGCCGGCGCCCCGAGACCCTGTGGCTCGGTCGACCGGAGGGTCGCGACGACGGCATCGCCCATCGCCTGCGTTCCGACCTTCCTGGTGTCGGCTGTTGCGCCCGTTGCCGCGATCAGATCGGGGGTCCGGTAGCCCGCGTCGAGCGTGGCCGTCACGGCCCGTTCGATCGCCTCGGCGGCAGTCGCCTGGCCCAAAGACCAGCGCAGCATCATCGCCGCGGAGAGGATCGTGCCGAGCGGGTTGGCGATGTCCCGGCCGGCGATGTCGGGCGCGGAACCGTGGATGGGCTCGTACAGGCCGAACAGTCCGTGGTCCGTTCGCCGCTCGCCCAGCGACGCCGACGGCAGCATGCCCAGCGAACCCGCCAGCACGCTGGCCTCGTCGCTCAGGATGTCGCCGAATAGGTTCTCCATGACCATCACGTCGAACTGGGCGGGGCGAGTGACGAGGGACATGGCGCAGGCATCCACCAGCCGATGCTCCAGCTCGACGTCCGGGTACTCGGGCTTGACCTCCTCGACGATCGTCCGCCACAGGCGGCTCGATTCGAGGACGTTCGCCTTGTCGACGCTGGTCAGCTTCTTCCGCCGGCTGCGCGCCAGCTCGAAGCCGAGCCTCACGACGCGGCGGATCTCGTGCTCGGTATAGGTGAGGGTGTCGACGACCTCGCGCCCGGCGGGCGTCACGCGCTGCTCCGACGGCTTGCCGAAGTACAGGCCACCGGTCAGCTCTCGCACGATCAGCAGATCCACGTCCTTCACCAGCGATTCGCGCACCGGTGAGCTGGCCGCGAGGATGGGCTGGACCGTGACCGGTCGAAGGTTGGCGTACAGGCAGAGGTCCTTGCGCAGGCGCAGGAGTGCCTGCTCGGGCCGGACCTTCGACCGGGGATCGTTGAACCTCGGATCCCCGATCGCACCGAAGAAGACGGCATCGGCGGCGGCACATTTGTCGACATCCTGGTCGCGGACACCGACCCCATACGCGTCGATGGCCACGCCGCCGACGAGCACTTCGGCCCACTCGATGCCGAACCCGAAGATATGCCCCGCCGTCTCCAGAACGCGCCGCCCGGCCGAAATCACCTCGGGGCCGATCCCGTCACCAGGAACGACAACAAGGCGATAAGTTACGGCAGGGCTGCTCACTGGAGGTTCTCCACTCTCTAGCTGGTTAGGAAGTGGCGAGGCCGGTGTCGAATGACTCGGTCGCCGGCCCCGCCACAGTCGCTACGAAATCAGTCCCTGGACCTGGCCGACGCCTGAGGCTGGCCGTCGACGACTTCAACTGGATTTAGGAAGGGCATGGCCTTGCGCAGCCGGGCGCCGACCTGCTCGACCTGATGGTCGCGGCCCGCTTCGCGCATCTTCTTGAAGTTCGGCTGGCCGGCCTCGTTCTCGGCGATCCATGCGGCCGCGAAGGTGCCGTCCTGGATCTCGGTGAGGACCTGCTTCATCTCCGCCCGGACTCGAGCATCCACGATGCGCGGCCCGGAAACGTAGTCGCCGTACTCGGCCGTGTCGCTGACCGAGAAGCGCATGAAGTTCATGCCGCCGCGGTACATCAGGTCCACGATCAGCTTGAGCTCGTGCATGACCTCAAAGTAGGCCAGCTCGGGCTGGTAGCCCGCCTCGACCAGCGTCTCGAAGCCGTTCCTGATCAGGCTCGTGACACCGCCGCAGAGGACGACCTGCTCGCCGAAGAGGTCCGTCTCGGTCTCTTCCTTGAAAGTGGTCTCGAGGACACCGGCGCGGGTGGCGCCGATGCCGCGCGCATATGCGAGGGTGCGCGCGCGAGCGGTTCCGGTGGAATCGTTCTCGACGGCGAAGAGCGCCGGAACGCCGCCGCCCTGCTCGAACACTGAACGGACGAGATGGCCGGGGCCTTTCGGGGCAACCATCCCGACGTCGATGCCCGGACCCGGCTTGATCCGGTCGAACCGGATGTTGAAGCCGTGGGCGAACATGAGCAGCTGGCCGGCGTGCATGTTCGGCAGGATCGAATCCTCATACACCTTCTTCTGGATGGTGTCCGGGACGAGGATCATGATCACGTCGGCGGCCTTGACGGCGTCGGCGATGTCCGCGGTCTTGAGTCCGGCCTCTTCGGCGAGCGCCCGGGCCTTCGGGTTGGCCTCGACCACAGTGACGTCGTAGCCGGAGTCGTGCAGGTTCTGGGCATGGGCATGGCCCTGGCTGCCGTAGCCGATGATGGCGATCTTCTGGCCGGCCAGGGCCTTGGGATCGGCGTCGGCGTCGTAGTACATCTTTGCGGTCATCGCTTGACTGCCTCCTCGATGGACCCGGAACCCCGGGACATAACCACGGTACCGGAGCGGACGAGCTCCTTTATGCCAAAACCGCGCAGGAGGGCAATCAGAGCGTCCACCTCTGCCTCCGTTCCGGTCGCCTCGACGATGAGCGAATCGGCGGCCAGATCCACGACCCGGGTCTTGTGCATCTCGGCAATTGTCAGCACCTCACCGCGGTTGCGCTCGTCGGCCCGGACCTTGATGAGCGCTATCTCGTGCTCGACCGTCGGGTCGCCGGTGACATCTTGAACCTTGAGCACGTCGATGAGCCGGTAGAGTTGCTTGGCCGCCTGCTCGACCAGCACGTCATCGCCGTGGAGCGTGATGGTCATGCGGCTGACGTCCGGTTGGTCGGTGTGACTCACCGCCAGAGTGTCGATGTTGAAGTTGCGGGCGCGCATCAGACTCGCCACGCGATTGAGAACGCCGGGCTTGTTGAGGACGATCGCCACGAGAACGTGGCGGTGCGTTTCGCCGTGCCCGGGCATGGCGCGAGGAGGCGGCGCGGTGTGTGCGGGCGCCGGGTGAGCGCCCGGGGCCGCCTGCGCAGGGGCCGCCGGCGCTGGCTGCGCCGCCGGAGCTGGCGCCGCCTGATCTGGCTCGGCGCCCGGAGTGCCGGTGGGGCTCATTGCTTCGGCTCCTCGAACTGTTCCTCGAGCAGGTCGGACAGGCCCTTGCCTGCCGGCATCATCGGGAAGACATTCTGCTGCTCGGCGATGACGAAATGGACCAGGGCCGGTCCATCGACGGCGCGGGCCGCGGCGATTGCCCCCTCCACCTCGTCGGGAGTCGTTGCCTGGAAGGCGGCCAGGCCGTAGGCCTCGGCGAGTTTGCACCAGTCGGGGCCGAGCAGATGACTCGAGTGGTAGTTACCCGCGTAGACGAGCTCCTGCCACTGCCGGACCATGCCCAGCTTGTGGTTGTCGAGCAGGGCGATCCTGACCGGAATGTGGTCCTGGACGAGCGTCATCATCTCCTGGACGGTCATCTGCAAGCCGCCGTCGCCGACGATGGCCCACGTCTCCTTGTCCGGGCGACCGATCGCCGCGCCCATTGCCGCCGGCAGCCCGAAGCCCATCGTCCCGAGACCGCCGGAGCTGATGTGGCTCTTGGGCCGGCGGAAGCCGGCATATCGAGCGGTCCACATCTGGTTCTGGCCGACGTCCGCGACGATCGTGGCGTCGTGGCCTGAGGCCTCGCCGATCTTGCAGACCACGAAGTCGGCCGAGAGCTGGCCGTTGCGCCACGACCCCG
>Ga0182011_10004712_pt1 | contig 10872 bp, 7 predicted proteins | sample 711E1DmetaG_FD_120481 | JGI IMG/M metagenome (GOLD analysis project Ga0182011, IMG submission 120481) | Permafrost microbial communities from Stordalen Mire, Sweden - 711E1D metaG | ecosystem: Environmental > Terrestrial > Soil > Wetlands > Permafrost | place: Sweden: Stordalen | collected...
ATCGCCCTGGCCGGGCATCGTCGGCATACCGGTCGCGGGTCCGACGCGCATGACGTTCACGATCACGCACGGGATGCCGACCTTGTGGCCGTAGCCGATCGCCTCCTGCATCAGGCTGAAGCCGGGCCCGGAGGTCGCCGTGAACGACTTCGCGCCCGCCAGGCTGGCGCCGAGAATCGCGTTGGCGCTGGCGATCTCATCCTCTTCCTGCAGGAAGTGAAACTCCGGATGCTTCGACGCGTAAACCGAGGCCTGGGCCAGGATCTCGGACGAGGGGCTGATCGGATAGCCGGCGAAGTGGCTGGCTCCGGCCTTGATGGCGCCGAGCAGCACGGCCTCGTTTCCCTGGACGAGTCGCTTGGTCATCGGTATGTCCCGTCCGATCAGGTCTGGTTGTCGCGGTCGACGTTCGGAGCACTCTCCGTGTCGGTGATGCCGCGATGTGGATCCGTTCCGGCGACGGCCGGTCCCCGGGCGACGTCGGGAATGTGCTGTGGGGCGACATTGCGCGCCGAGGCGGCCTCCTCGGCCTGACTCGCCTGGGGCAGCTTGCCCTTTTCGTCGCGCTTGGGCAGGACCTCGATGGCAAGGTCCGGGCAGTAGCGCTCGCACAGGCCGCAGCGGATGCAGTCCGTGGCCTCGATGATCGCGTCGTGGGTCAGGACGAGGCTATCCTTGGGGCAGATCTCGACGCAGATGTTGCAGCGCTTGCACCACTCGTCGACCCAGCGGATGTTGACGTAGTCGACGATCGTGGGGGCGCGGTGTGGGCGTCGTTTGGGTGGGGTGAGCGTGGTCGTGGCTTGGTCTCCACAGACTGTGCGACTACCGACAGGTGACGCCGGCCCTTGAAGTTTACGGAATCGAGCGCCCGGGCGCAGAAAGCTGATCAGATCGGTTCACATCATGCACCCGTCCGGCCGGGCGCCGCGGCGGCCACGAGGCGCGGCCGCCGGCTCCCCTCCCTGGCGGCGGAGGTCGGCCCTCTCCGCGCCCGGCTCTACTGGACGCGCAGAACCGTCTTCGCCTTGGCCCAGTGCCGCTCGAGCGAGTAGTAGTCGCGCTCCGGCGGGGCGAAGATGTGGACGATGACAGCGCCGAAGTCCAGCAGCGTCCAGTGCGAGTTGGACCCGCCTTCGCGACCGATCGCCCGCACGCCCTCCGCGCGCAGCTGCTCGGCGATGCCGTCGCCGATGGCGCCCAGCTGGCGCTCCGAACCGCCCGAGCAAATGACGAAGTAGTCCGCCATGGAGGTCAGCTCGGACACGTCGAGCAGGACGATGTCGGCGGCCTTCTTGTCCTCGGCCGCATCGACGATCTTGCGGGCGATCTCGAGCGAGCTGAGGCGCATGCCGCGCTGGAGCAGAGTCTCCTCGATGGGCGGCTCGGCCGCGGCTGCCGCTTGCGCGGCGGCTTCGTCCGCCTCGAAGGCGGCCACCTCCAGGTCGGCCAGGGCGTCCTCGGACGAAGCGGGCGCGGCGGCGCGGGCGAGCGGCTTCCGCCGCCGCGGTAGACCGTCCGGGCTTGGCGTCGCGTTCGTCGAGGGCGTGGGGTCGGTCACTTGGGGCGGTCCTCCGAGGGATTGTCCGAAAGATACAGCCGATGGTCGCAGATGTACGCCTCCACGGCCGGCGGTACCAGATAGCGAATCGAGAGACCGGCGGCGGCGCGGGCACGCACGGCCGACGCGGAGTGGGCCTGCGGCACCGTCGCCACCTCGACGATTCGGCCGGCGCTGTCGCCGAACTGGGCCTCGAGCTGGCGGCGGTCCGGCGGCGGAGTGCCCGGCCGGGGGACGACCGCAAGGCGGCATAGCGACAGAATGCGATCCGGATCACGCCAGGTACCGAGGCCGGCAAGGGCTTCGGTCGAGAGGATGAAGAATAGGTCCCGGGCCACTCCCTCTCGCGCCGCCTCGTCGACCAGGATCTGGAGGGTGTCCGCGGTGTACGAGGGACCGTCGCGCTGCAACTCCATCCGACTGACGGCGAAGCTGGAGTTGCCGGCGATGGCCAGCTCCACCAGGGCGGCGCGATCCTCCGCCGGCGTGATCGCCAGGCCGATCCTGTGGGGCGGAACGGCCGCCGGGACGAATAGCACGCGATCCAGCGAGAGGGCCTCGCGGACCTGCTCGGCGATGACCAGGTGGCCGTAGTGGATCGGGTCGAACGTGCCGCCCAGGATCCCGACTCGCCGATCGGTCGGGGCGAGCGCCGCGCCGGCGCCGGGGCCGGGGGCGCTCGCGGCGCCGGGGCCGTTCGCGGCGGCACTGCTCGCGCCGGCGCTGCTCGCGGCAGCGGCGCCCGGTCCAATCACCGGTCGTCCCACGCGTCGGACTCCCATTCGAGCTCGCTGCCGCCGATGCGCACCATGTCGCCCGGCGCCACTCCCTGGCGTCGCAGCTCGTGATCGATGCCGAGGCGTATCAGCTCCCCCTGGAAGCGCTCGGCGGACTCCTCGACGTCGAAGTTGGTCTGGGCCGCCAGCCGCTCGATCTTGTGGCCGTGCACGACCAGCATCCCGTCCTCGCGGGCCACTGTGAAGGCGTTTCCGGCCGACTCGAGCCGGTGGACGACGATGCCGGCCGGCTCCGGCGGCTCCGCCAGTTCCTCGGCGGAGGGCAGAAGCTTCGACAGACGCTCGCGCAGCTCCACCAGGTTGGCGCCGGTCTCCGCGGAGATCGCCACCGCGGAGACGCCCTGGGCGGCGCGGGCGGCGAGGAATGCCGGCCACGCCTCGGCTGCGGCAGGGCGGTCCATCTTGTTGAAGGCGACCAGAAGCGGCTTGGTCAGGAGCGCCGGATCGTGCGCACCGAGCTCGTCGCGGATGACGTTGTAGCTCCACTCCGGGTCGCGGTCGGAGCCGTCCACGACGTGGACCAGGACGCGTGTCCGCTCGACGTGGCGCAGGAAGGCGTGGCCCAGCCCGGCCCCTGAGCTGGCTCCCTCGATCAGGCCCGGCACGTCCGCGATCGTCGGCCGGCGGCTGTCCTCGTCGCCCAGGTCCAGAACGCCCAGGTTCGGCTCGAGAGTGGTGAACGGGTAGTCGGCGATCTTGGGCCGGGCGGCCGTCAGTGCCGCGAGAAGCGTGGACTTGCCCGCGTTGGGCAGCCCCACCAGGCCCACGTCCGCCAGCAGCCGCAGCTCCAGGCGGATCTGGCGCGCCTCGCCCGGCTCGCCGTTCTGGGCATGTTTAGGAGCCTGGTGAGTCGAGGTCGCAAAGTGCACGTTGCCCAGGCCGCCCCGCCCACCGCGCCCCACCATCAGCGTCTGCCCCGACGCAACGAGATCGCCCAGCAGGTCGCCCGACGATTCGTCGAAGACGCCCGTCCCGGGCGGAACCTTCAGGATGAGATCATCGCCGGCCTTGCCGTGCTTCTTCTGGCCGCTGCCCCGTCCTCCAGCCGTGGCCTTGAAGTGGTGCCTGTGGCGGTAGTCGCGCAGGCTCGTCTCGCCCGCATCGACGGTCAGATAGATCGATCCGCCCCGGCCGCCGTCGCCGCCGTCGGGGCCTCCGCGGGGCACGTGGGCTTCGTGCCGAAAGGTCGCGGCGCCATCGCCGCCGTTACCGGCGAAGATCCAGACTCGGACAGAATCGAAGAACACTGGTCAATTCTCGCATGCGGATCGAAAGCGGCTGCGGCGGGCCCCCATTGGATCGAGGCCGAACCGCGCCGCCGGGGGTCGGATAGGCCGAGCTGGTCGGGCCCGCTCAGAGGTAATTGAGCGGGTTCCGGGCGCAGGTTGTGCCTCCGCCCGTCCAGGGGTAGCAGGCCCAGACCTCGAAATGGAGGTGCGGCCCGGTGGCGTTGCCGGTCATGCCGATGTTGCCGATGCGTTGCCCGGCCGATACCACCTGTCCCACGTGGACGAACTCGGCGGAGAGATGGTTGTAGGTGGTCCACAGCTTCCCACCGTGCGACAGCCAGATCACGAGGCCACCGCCGTAGCCCTCGGAGCCGGCGTACTTCCAGCCGGCGAAGATGACCGTCCCGCCGTACGCGGCCACGACGGCGCTGCCCGTCGGGGCCGGGATGTCGATAGCCCGGTGGACGGATGTGTAGCCCTGGCTGAGGTTGGTGTGGCCCGGCACGGGCCATCGAAGTCTGCCACCGTTCCACGCTCTGACCGACTTGGCGGTCGCGGGCTTGGGCGAGGGAATGGCGGGGACCTGGGCGACGGGGATGACCAGCAGCTGGCCCACGGTGAGGCTGGCGTCGGACATCCTGTTGGCGGTCAGGATCTTCTGGGCCGACACCTTGTACTTGGAGGCGAACCCGCTCACGGTGTTGTTCGCCTTGACGGTCACGGTGATCCCGTCATCCGGCGGGATCAGCAACTTCAGCCCGACGCGGATCGATGCGGGGTTGGGAAGGCGGGTTGGGTTGGCCCAGTAGACGGTGTTGCGGCTCAGCCCGAACTTCCCGGCGATCTTGCTCAGGCTGTCGCCACTCTGGACCACGTAGAGCTGGTAGTCGCCGGAGCCGGGGGCGATGGCGACCGTCTGGATGACGTTGTAGACGTTGCTGTCGCCCTGGTCCGAGCCGGCGCCCGTGTCCGCGGTGGTCTGGTCAGTGCCGAGATCCGTGGCAGTACCGAGATCCGTGGCAGTGCCGGAGCCGGCAGCTGCCGAGCTGTCGCTCGGAGCGGCGGCCGGAGCACCCACCGCCGAGACCGGTGTCATCGCGCTGACCGCAGCCACGGCCACGAGAAGCAGGCAGGCGCCCAGCGGAAGGAGGTGGCGGTGGCGCGTGACTCGGGCGAGTGGCCCTCTGAGCGGTTCGGCCCGGCCGGGGGCCTGCGCGGGGCCGGCGGTTCCCGGCGTCCCAGCGCCGCCCAGAAGTTCGCCGACGGAGACGCCGACGGGTCGAACGATCTCGCGCAGCGAAGCCTTCAGCGAGGCCCGCGTAATGCCGAGTTCCAGGCGGATCGGCGTCTCAGGATCGCGCGCGACCAGTCTGCGCAGAGCTCGAAGCGTTGGGCTCGCGGGTGAAGGCAATACAAGACTCCTGCGGCGCGGGACGGGCGTCGGCCGGGCGCAACCCTATCAGAGAGGGAAGAAGGCTGCAATCGACCGGCTCGGCGCCCGAGTGCCGGTCCGGCTTTGGATCAGGCGTCGAGGTTCTTGGTCAGCTTGGCCAGGAAATCGACGTTGTTCTCACTCTTGACGAGGCGGTTGAGCAGCAGCTCCAGGCCTTCGTTCGTTCCGACGGCGGAAAGCATCCGCCTCATGGTCCAGACCATCTTGAGGACAGGCTCCTCGAGGAGCAGCTCCTCGCGGCGCGTACCGGAGCGCTGGACGTCGATCGCCGGGAAGATGCGCTTCTCGGCCAGCTTGCGGTCGAGGATGAGCTCGCTGTTGCCCGTCCCCTTGAATTCCTCGTAGATGACGTCGTCCATACGCGATCCGGTATCTACGAGGCAGGTGCCGATGATCGTGAGCGAGCCGCCTTCTTCGATGTTTCGGGCGGCACCGAAGAAACGCTTGGGCGGATAGAGGGCGATCGGATCGAGACCGCCCGAAAGAGTTCGGCCTGAGGGCGGCAGGGCGAGGTTGTATGCGCGCGCGAGACGGGTGATCGAGTCGAGCAGGATGACGACGTCGCGACCTGTCTCCACCTGTCGCTTGGCGATCTCGAGGGCCATCTCGGCGACGTGGGTGTGGTTCTCCGTCGGCTCGTCGAATGTGGAACTGATGACCTCGCCCTTGACCGAGCGGCGCATGTCGGTGACTTCCTCAGGCCGCTCGCCGATCAGGGCGACCATGAGCAGGATCTCCGGGTAGTTGGTGCTGATGCCGTTGGCGATGTGCTTGAGGAGCATCGTCTTGCCAGCCTTGGGCGGACTGACGATGAGGGCGCGCTGGCCCTTGCCGATGGGATTGACCAGGTTGATGAGGCGCTGGCTGAGATTCTTGGCGTCCGTCTCGAGATTGATCAGAACGTCGGGGTGGACCGGCGTGAGGTCGCCGAACACCGGCCGCCGGCGCGCAGTTTCCGGATCGATGCCATTGACGCGGTCGACCCGGATCATGCCCCAGTACTTCTCACCCTCGCGCGGGGCGCGGACGGAACCGCTGATGCGGTCGCCGACTCGGAGCCCGAAGCGGCGGATCTGGCTGGACGAGACGTAGACGTCGTCCTGGCTCGGCATCAGGCCGTGGCGGCGCATGAAGCCGAAGCCTTCGTCGACGACGTCGAGGATGCCGGTGGCGTAGGCGTGGCCGGCCAGCTCGCTCTGGCGGACCAGGATGCGGTCGACGAGCTCTTCCTTGCCGGCAGATTCGCCGTCCATCTCGAGGTCGTGGCCGATGGTCTGGAGCTCGTTGACGTTCATCTCGCTGAGCTCGGTGATGTCGAGCTCGCGAGTGTCGCTCTCCTGGAATTCGTCGTAGTCGCCCATTGGCGTGCGGCCGGCAGGGCGGCGGCGTGGGCGACGGTTGCGGGAACGCTGGTCTGGACCGTTGACAGGCATGAGGGCAGGGCTCGGTGGGGGAAGGTGCCGTGCAAGCTGTTCGCGCGGAATCGTTCCGCAGCGGGTGCACGGTCGGGATGAGCCGAGGATACCCGCCCCAGCGGGTGGCGTCAATCGGGCTCCGCCGTTGCCTCGGTCCGTTGGCCTTGAGCGTCAACCAGCCCAGGCCGCGAATCTACCCCAGCCGGCCCGCGGCTTCGACGTGGCACTGAGCTCCGGCAACCTCGCTCTCATCTGGGTCGGCACGGTCGCCTCGACGGCGAACATGCAACTCGACGTCACCGGCTACTGGAAGTAGCCGCACCGGCGGGGCGGACCGCGGGCCGTCCCAGCCTCCCTTCATCGGACCCTAGCCAAACGCTCGAAGGCCCCGGCACACGCCGGGGCCTTCGAGCTGCGCGGCGTGTCCGCCTGCGCCAACCGAGAACCAGAAACAACGACGCGGAGAGTCGACCGGCTCCCCTGCCGCACCCCTGGAAGTGCCTTTGTACCATTGAGGCCCGGCGACAACACGAACAACGGCCCTAAGTGGACGGCACCCCGAGGGTTAGCGTCAGAGGCCACACACCCCGGTGCGCCAACGCCGCGAATGCGCGCGTTTCTGGAGACCCAAGGCGGAGAACCTCGTGAACCCAGCCAAGACCGAAGACGACGTTGCGGCCATAGCCAAACGCTGGAAGAACAAGCGCGGCAGCCTGATCATGGCCCTCCACGCTCTTCAGGACCGATACGGCTACGTGCCGCGCGAAGCCGCGATGAGCCTTGGCGAGCAGATGGACGTGCCCCTGGCGCGCATCTACGAAGTCCTGACCTTCTACAACTACTTCCGACTGAAGTCGCCCGGCAAGCAAGTCGTCTCGGTGTGCATGGGCACGGCGTGCTACCTCAAGGGCGCGCCGCTGCTCCTCGACAGAGCGTCCGAGGAACTGGGCATCAAACCCGGAGAGACCACCGCCGACGGCGAGTTCCACCTGCAGGTCGTTCGGTGCGTGGGCTGCTGTGGCCTGGCGCCGGTGGTCACGATCAACGCCAAGCTTCTGGCCAAGGTGACCGGCGAGTCGCTCGAGGAACACCTGCTGTCACCCGCCACCACCGAAGACGGGAAGGCGTGACATGGCACGACTGACCGTCGCCGATCTGGAGGCCCGCGTGCCCGCCAGACCGGAGACATCGGACAAGCCGGAGATCAAGGTCGGGATGAGCACGTGCGGCCGGGCCGCCGGCGCGGAACCCGTCTTTGCCGCCCTCGAGGGCGAGCTCAAGCGCCGATCGCTCGAGTGGCGGGTCATGCGAACCGGCTGCGCCGGCATGTGCAGCATGGAGCCGCTCGTCGAGGTCACGCTGCCGGGCGAGCCGGCCGTCATGTTTGGCGCCGTAACGCCAGAATTCGCGCTTCAGCTTTTGGCGGCATGCACCGACGGGAGGCCTTTGCCGGCCGAGAAGCGGGTGCCGGGCATCGCGGACCTGGCCCGTGTCGCCGGCGAGCCGGTCGGCGACGGCGACGGCGACGGTCCGCCACAATACCGCATCGTCATGCGCAACTGCGGCGTGATCGATCCGGAAGAGATCGACGAGTATCTCGATCGAGGTGGCTACAAGGCCCTGGCCAAGGTCCTCTCGACGATGACGCCCGAACAGGTCATCGAGGAACTCAAGGTCAGCGGCCTGCGCGGACGCGGCGGCGCCGGCTTCCCGACCTGGCTCAAGTGGACCCTGACCCGCGAGTCGAAGGGCGAGGAGCACCTCATCGTCTGCAACGGCGACGAGGGCGATCCGGGCGCCTACATGGACCGCAGCGTTCTCGAGGGAGACCCTCACGCCGTCCTCGAGGGGATGATCATCGGCGGCTATGTCATCGGCGCGACGAGCGGCTTCTTCTACATTCGGGCCGAATATCCACTGGCGATCCAGCGGATTGAGAGGGCCCTCCGCCAGGCTCGTGCCGCCGGTCTTCTCGGCAACAACATCCTGGGCACGGACTTCAGCTTCAACGTCGAGATCAGGCTCGGCGCCGGAGCTTTCGTGTGCGGCGAAGAGACGGCCCTGATCGCCTCGGTGGAGGGCAAGCGCGGCACTCCGTCGCCTCGGCCGCCGTACCCGTCCGTCAAGGGCCTGTGGGGCCAGCCGACGATGATCAACAACGTCGAGTCGCTGGCCAATCTGTCCCAGATCATGCTGCGGGGCGGCAAGTGGTTCTCCGAGATCGGCATGGGCAGGTCGACCGGGACCAAGGTTTTCGCCGTCACGGGCAAGGTCAAGCACGCCGGTCTGGTCGAGATCCCGATGGGCGTGACCCTTCGACAAGTGGTGGAAGGGATCTGCGGCGGCTCGGCCACGGGCAGCCCCATCAAGGCCGTCCAGACGGGCGGCCCGTCGGGCGGCCTCATCCCCGCCCGCGAGCTGGACACACCGATCACCTACGAGCACCTGCAGAAGCTTGGCTCGTACATGGGCTCGGGCGGAATGATCGTCATGGACGAGACCGACGACCTGGTCGAACTGTCCCGGTTCTACCTGGGCTTCTGCGTCGACGAGTCGTGCGGCAAGTGCGCCCCGTGCCGAATTGGCGGCACGCAGATGCTGCGGCTCCTTGACAGGATCGCGGCCGGCAAGGGCAGCGAAGGCGACATCGCCACGATCAGGCGGCTGGCCCACGCCATGCAGAAGGCCTCGCTGTGCGGGCTCGGGCAGGGTGCCCCCAACCCGGTTCTTTCGGCCTTGCGCTACTTCGAACCGGAATTCCGGGGTCGGCTGACCTCAGGCAGCAACCGAGCAGGGTGCCAATCGTGACCGAGATGATCCAGGCCACCATCAACAACCTTCCTGTCGAGGTCGCCCCGGGCGCAACGATCCTCGACGCCGCCCGCCAGGTCTCCGTCCACATCCCGACTCTGTGCAAGCACCCGGACCTGGAAGCCACGGCCGCGTGCGGCATCTGCATCGTCCGCGTCGCGGGCTCGAACAAGATGCTGCGCGCCTGCTGCACGCCGGTCGAGCCGGACATGGCGATCACCACCGAGGATCCGGAGATCATCCACGTCCGCCGGACGGTGGTCGAGATGATCCTCTCGAGGCATCCGAACGAGTGCCTGACCTGCGGCCGAAACCAGAACTGCGAGCTGCAGACGATCGCCGCCGATTTCGGTCTGCGTGAGATCTGCCTGGACAACGTCGTTCCGGATCTGCCGCTGGACGCCACGACGAAGGCGATCGTCCTCGATCCCCGCAAGTGCATCACCTGCGGCCGTTGCATCCAGGTCTGCCAGCAGATCCAGAACGTCTGGGCCCTGAGCTTCCTGCAACGAGGCTTCGACACTCGCATCGCCCCCGCCGGGGACATCAACCTGGCCGACTCGCCGTGCGTGCGCTGCGGCCAGTGCTCCGCTCACTGCCCCACCGGCGCCATCGTCGAGTACGACGAGACCCAGGAAGTGTGGGACAAGCTGCTCGACCCGGACGCATTCTGCGTGGCCCAGCTGGCCCCGGCCGTCCGCGTCGCCATCGGCGAGGCTTTCGGCTTCCCGGTGGGCACGAATCTGACGGGCAAGACTTACGCCGCTCTGCGGCGGATGGGCTTCAATGCGGTCTTCGACACCAACTTCGGCGCCGACCTGACGATCATGGAAGAAGCCCACGAGTTCGTGGAGCGATTCGCCAACTCCAAATCGGTGCTGCCGCTGATCACGACTTGCTGTCCGTCGTGGGTGGACTTCATGGAGAAGTTCCACGACGACATGATCCCCCACTTTTCGTCGTGCAAGTCCCCGCAGGCGATGGTCGGCGCCCTGGCCAAGACCTACTACGCGGAGAAGATGGGGCTCGATCCGGCCAAGGTCTTCGTCGTATCGGTCATGCCCTGCACGGCCAAGAAGTTCGAGATTATCCGGTCCAAGGAGATGCGCTCGTCAGGTTTCCAGGACGTGGACGTCTCGCTGACGACCCGCGAGCTGGCGCGCATGATCAAGCAGTCCGGCATCAACTTCCGCGCCGTCGCGGAAGAGCAGCCGGACCAACTGCTCGGCGCCTACACCGGCGCTGGGACGATCTTCGGCACCACGGGCGGCGTCATGGAAGCCGCGCTGCGGACCTCGTACTTCCTGCTCACGGGCGAGAACCCGGCCCGCGTGGAGTTCCAGAAGACGCGCGGACTCGAAGGCGTGAAGGAAGGCTCGACGGTCATCGCGGGCAAGGAAGTCCGCTTCGCCGTCGCCCACGGCCTGGGCAACGTCGAGACCGTTCTCAAGCGGGTGCGCGAGGCTCGCGATGCGGGCGCGGAACCGCCGTACCACTTCATCGAAGTCATGGCCTGCCCCGGCGGTTGCGTCGGCGGCGGCGGCCAGCCCTACGGCGTCACGGACAAGCTGCGGGCCCAGCGGGCCGCCGGCCTCTACCAGGACGA
>Ga0182011_10004713_pt1 | contig 10871 bp, 6 predicted proteins | sample 711E1DmetaG_FD_120481 | JGI IMG/M metagenome (GOLD analysis project Ga0182011, IMG submission 120481) | Permafrost microbial communities from Stordalen Mire, Sweden - 711E1D metaG | ecosystem: Environmental > Terrestrial > Soil > Wetlands > Permafrost | place: Sweden: Stordalen | collected...
AACACTTGCGGCTGCTGCGGACAAATCCTTTTTGACCACCACGGCTAAGAGCTTATTTCCGCTTGGGTTCGTCCCGTTCGTCAGGTTTGTTCGCAGGATAGCTACATTAAGGAGCGAAAAATCCGGACGCCGCTTGGGATAACTTCAGGGTTGCCCGTGTTGGTGACAACCTGACAAATCTCGGCTCGTCGTTAAGGGATCAGCGTTGGCGATCGAGTTGGACCGCGGCGGCCTGATAATCTCCGCTCAGGTCTAGCTGCAGACCGTGGCGCATCCACCACGCGCCGGAAGCACTGGCCGGCGTTCCTGGATGAAGCTTGCCTTCGATCGAACTGAGCTTATATTCGGCATCTTGATCGAGGCCCTCTAGTTGCAGCAGAGGGAACCCGCGGCCTTCCTTTGTGGCATTGGCAAAGGCAAAGACGACGGCCTGATTCTTGTCGCTCGAAACCGTCTCGGTTGCGGACATCCCGCTTCCGTCGCGCGGGCTAATAAGGCGGTAGCGGTCACCACGCACAATGGTTCGCTGCACAGAGTGATAGGCGGCAATCAGCCGCTTGGCCGTGGCAAAGTCCTCTGCGGTCCAATGATTCAGATTGGAGCCAATTCCCAACGATCCCTGCATCGAACTCAGCATGCGGTAGGTGAGAGAGGTAGAACGGCCGTTGAGCCAGTGGGGTGAATCGGTAACCCAAGCCATCATGATCTGGGGCGTGTAGGCATAGCTAAAACCATCCTGCATGGATAGTCGGTCAAAAGGATCGGTGTTGTCCGAGGGCCAAACCTCATCAGCGTAGTGCAAGATGCCCAGATCGACGCGTCCGCCGCCGCCAGAACAGGATTCAATCTCCACCTTGGGATGTTTCCTGCGCAGGTCGGCGAGGATCGAATAGAGATTGCGGATGAACTCCACGTAGACGCGACGCTGCTCGTCGACAGGCACCTGATCCCAACCCGGCTCCGACCAGTTGCGGTTGTAGTCCCACTTGAGAAAAGCAATATCGTTTCCCGTGAGCAGCTTATCGAGAGATCCCTCGACGTAGTCGCGTACGTCGGTGCGAGCCAGGTTGAGGACAAGCTGGTTGCGCGACTCCGAGCGAGGCCGACCCGGAAAATTCAAGACCCATTCGGGATGTTTGCGATAGAGATCGGAATCCGGGTTGACCATCTCTGGCTCGACCCATAGACCGAAGTCCATACCCAGCCCGTGAACTTTGTCGATCAGGGGATTCAGACCGTGAGGAAATTTCTGGGGATTCACATACCAGTCGCCCAGTCCGGCGTGGTCGTCTTTGCGATGGCCAAACCAGCCGTCGTCCATCACAAATCGATCCACGCCGATCGACGCCGCCTTTTCCGCTAAGGCTACCTGGCCGGCTTCATCGACCTTGAATTCCGTCGCCTCCCACGAGTTGTAAATGACGGGGCGCGGCTTGGGGTCGGGCGCTTGCGGTAGAATCCGAGCGATTTCAAAACGGTGCAGTAGGCGCGAGGCGCCACCCAGACCGTGATCGGAATAACCGCCATAGAACACGGGCGTCTCCAGATGTTCACCGGGGTTCAGTTTGTAGCCAAAATCAAAAGGATTGAAGCCGCCGGTCACGCGCACTGCATCAAGTTGAGTGCGTTCCACAGTAATTCGCCAGGAACCGGACCACGCCAGCGCGCCAAACCAGACTTCGCCGTGCTCTTCGTCGGCGACGACGGGCGCAGCGGTGTCCCGGCCGCCCTGCCGGGAAATCGCAAACCACGGATTCGCCTGATGGCCGGTGGTGCCGCGGCGGCTTTCGATGACGCGCGCTCCACCCTGAATTAGTTCCTGATTTAGGGTCCACTCTCCGGCCCAGCGGCCCGTCAAATAAGTCAGTGCGTAACTGGCGGGAGGAAGGGTCCATTGCGCGGCAGCGGCCTGTTCGATCAGAACCGGTTGTTTTTCAAGGTTTTCAATGCTTACGGAACGCGCCAGAATTCCGCTCTCGGGGTCCATGGAGTAGCGCAACGTCACATAAATCTCGCGGGAAATATCCTTGAGCAGCACGTCCAAAGACTGGGAACCGCTCGGCGTGGCCCGGACAAAATGCAACACCAAATCGCGACTGCCATCGACAAAACTGACTTTGAGCGCGGGTTCGATGAACAATCCCGCACCCCAACCCGCGTATTCCTGCGGCGTGGTAGTGTACGACGAATCGAAGGAGGCCCACTCCGGAAGCGAATGAGCCGGAGGAATGCTGTCATGCGAACCGAGGCGTCCGCCCCAGTACAGAGTCTGCAACTCGCCGCGCTCATTCACACCGAAGGCATAGGTGCAGTTGCCGCCATCGAGGCGCACGACCTGCTCGGTCTGTGCGCTGCTTGAGCCGACCGCGAACAGAGCGAGCAAGAGAAACGCAAATAGAATCGAAGAGGCAGGTATTTTCCAAGAGCTTGTCATCTCGCCGTATCCTAGCATTCGCTAAAACCGTCTGTCTCCCCGCGGTGATGTGAAACAGACGCACTGCTTGGCATCTCCGGGATCCCTAAACCGCTTTGTGGGAATCGCCGAGACTGCTTCCGGCCGGATGTATCGTCGGCCAACCCTTCCCTTACCGGATTACGGAAGCGTTGCCCGCCACGTCGGCGGTTCGCACCTTTCCGTGCCCTCGTTGACTCGACTTCTTCGCATCCTTAAATATTGCGCTTCCAGAATTCCATCCTCCGCTCATGATCGACCAGACCATCTCGCACTATCGCATCGTCGAGAAGCTCGGCGGCGGCGGGATGGGCGTAGTCTACAAGGCTGAAGACCTGACGCTGCACCGTTTTGTCGCCCTGAAGTTCCTGCCCGAAGAAGTAGCCAAAGACCCGCAAGCGTTGGCTCGCTTCCAGCGAGAGGCTCAAGCCGCGTCCGCACTGAACCATCCCAATATCTGCACCATCTACGAGATTGGGCAGCCCTTCATCGCCATGGAGTTTCTGGACGGGATGACGCTGAAGCAGCGCATCACTGGGCGTCCGCTGGAAACCGAACTCATTCTGTCGCTCGAAATCGAGATCGCCGACGCGCTGGACGCTGCCCACGCCAAGGGGATCGTCCACCGCGACATCAAGCCCGCCAATATTTTTGTCACCGAACGCAGCCACGCAAAGATTTTGGATTTCGGGCTGGCCAAGGTCCAGAGTCCCCATTCACAACCCTCCGCAGCGGCCATTATTCCCTTGAGCTCATCAAGGTCCTTCTCCGCCTGAGCGAAGTCGCGGATCTTCACTACAGATTTTTTCCCCACTTTCGGGAACGGTCTGCAGATAACGGGCCGCCGGATTGCGGCAAGCGCAAGAAACTGGATGTCGCGATTTTCGAAGCTGGCACGAACCACACCCAGGAAACCCACTCTTTTAGGAACGGCAAAAATGGCGCCAGTCCTGGTGCGATTATGTTCGACGCGGCAGGGAACATCTACGGCACAACGACCTACGGTGGCACCTCCAACAATGGAACTGTTTATGAGCTAGTGGCCCCAGTTGGCAAGGGCGGGTACAAAGAGAAAGTTCTCTGGCGTTTCACCGGCACGGACGGAGCATGGCCGTGTGGCAACCTGATTCAGGACAACGCCGGCAACTTCTACAGCACGACCGCACGAGGCGGACCGTACGACGCCGGCGTTGTGTTCGAGGTGACTCCGTAGAATTCTCGTCAACTCGTGTCGCAGTTCCACATTGTCCCGTAGAAAGTCCCATTGGTGGCCTGTGTCAGCATGCCGCCGCCGTTCGCGCCAGATCCGTCCGCGCCGTCAAAGCTGTGTGCATCTGACGTTGTAGTTCCTAACGGCTTACCTCAATTTTCAACTGTGGAACTGCGGCAACAACGTCCCCCAGGTAATCGGGAACTCAGTCGCGATCGTCACCGCGCAGTTCACGCTCTATGCCAATCAAACGACTGGGCTAATCTCTGGGAGCGTGTACGGGAATGACCAGATCTCCTGCGGAGGTACGCAGTCCACTGAATGGCTTGTGACCGAGTATTCCATCGGGGATGCTCACGAATAAAGACGAGTTCTTCGTGCATTTTTCCGACATCAATTCGGAGGACACCCGAGTAGTGGTGGGCGTGGACGGCTAGGCGGCAAGCTGATCGGCTGATGCGCCAGCGTCGAGGTAGGGCAACCCACAGGGCAGGCTGTATTCGGGCGCTGCGGTGCTGGAATTTCTGCCCAAACTCTGCCCGTCAGCTTGAAAAAAGACTAAACAGAACGACACAAAACGACTCGCACGAGGGGTGCGTAGTTTTCCCGTAACTCTCTGAAAGCCGCGTGTTTACAGGGGTTTTACGAGAAAAGGTGAATGGGTTAGGTCGGGATTAGAGCTTACTCTCTTTGTGAAGCGTTCCGTGGAACCAACCGCCGAGTCAGCCAAACCTCACCTAATGTGACCTCATTACGGCAGTTTCGGGACACTGCTTGGGACACCAAAAATCAGCCATTGAGTTGACTGTAAGTTACCACAGGCAATCTGGTGATTGCCGTAGATGAGTCCTTGAGATTAGGCCGGTGGTTGGATTTTCCTTGGGGGCGTTCTGTCCGCCGCGGATGAAGTCCAAATTTGGACTTTTGCATTGAATAGCGTAAACCGAAGAGGGCCAAACTTGACCGAAGGGGCCACCATCCAGTATTGGCGATAGCGGTCCATCCCCACCCGGTCCATCGCAGCGGCCTTCAGCGGCCCTGGAGCCTCCCAGAGCTGGAATGAGGATTTGTCGCTGTTGAACCGCGTCAGCCCTGTGGCGGTTTCGCGGCTGTGTACAATCGGGGTGACAAAATGAGCCGCGGTGGCTGGAACAACGCGCCGCTTAAGCTGTACGTCGTTTCTGCGGAGCACAGCCGTTTTTGAAGCCAAAAAGGAGATTTCGGCACAACATGAAAACTACGGTACCGAAGCTGATCGCGTTTGGCCTAATGGCGATCGTCGTTGTGACCTCCGCCGCGCAGAACACCCCCGATCCTCTCAAGAGCGGATTTCAGAGCCCGCCCCAAAGTGCCCGCCCTCGGGTGTGGTGGCACTGGATGAATGGCAATATCTCCAAAGAAGGCATCAAGCTGGATCTCGAGTGGATGCATCGGACCGGCTTGGGTGGCTTCCAGAACTTTGACGCAGCCCTCACGACGCCCCAGGTTGTAGAGCACCGGCTCGCATACATGACGCCGGAGTGGAAGGATGCTTTCCAATTTGCAACGACGCTGGCGGATCAGATGGGCATGGAGGAAGCCATCGCCGGTTCGCCTGGCTGGAGCGAGTCAGGAGGCCCTTGGGTCCCGTCATCTCAGGCGATGAAGAAATATGTCTGGAGCGAAACCTTCGTCGAGGGCGGAAAGCCTTTCTCAGGCAAACTAGTTCAGCCTCCATCGGCTACCGGACCTTTTCAGAACATCATCATCCGCAGAGATCCCGGCGACACTCTGCCCGCCGTTCCGATTCGCGACTATTACGCCGATTCCGTCGTTGTTGCCTTCCGAAGAGCAACAAGCGACGTCTCGGTGGCGTCGTTGCACCCCAAAATCACCGCCAGTGGCGGCGAGCCCAATGTGGACATGCTCAGCGACGGAGACTTGGAAAGGACCACACAGTTACCTATTCCACCCGTCGGCCAAGAGGCGTGGATCCAATACGAATTTGCGGCACCCACGACAATCCGCGCGGTTTCCTTTGCCATGAAGGATCCGGCTGAGATCGCCTCCATCGTGAGCCGGATCTACCCGCCGGCAAAATTTCTTATGGCGAGTGACGACGGCCAGAATTTCTGGCAAGTCGCGAGATTGCTCGATGACGGCGAACCCGAACATACGATTTCATTCCCGGCGGCGACAGCTAAGTTCTTTCGTGTTGTTTTCAGGCACGTGCAACCTCCGCCCGTTCCCACGTGGGCAAACAGTGTTGATGCGGCTGAGCTGGGGATCAGTGCCGCTTCGCCACCTGCCAACTATGAAATTGCCGAACTGGTTCTTGACCCCGGTGCGCGGGTGAACCGCTTTGAAGAGAAAGCGGCGTTCGGCGCGGAGTCCGACCTCTACCAGCTTGCTACGTCTCCGGTTGCGGCAAGCGATGTGATCGCGAAGGCCGACGTCGTCGATTTGACTTCAAAGATGCAGCCCGATGGGACACTGGATTGGACCCCTCCTGCCGCGGATTGGATCGTGCTTCGCTTCGGATATTCGCTGCTAGGAATTACCAATCATCCTGCCACTGCCGAGGCGACTGGCCTGGAAGTCGACAAACTCGACCGCCGCTACGTCAAGCAGTACATGGAAAACTATCTCGATCGTTACAAGCAAGCGGTCGGCGCCGGGTTTATGGGCGAGCGCGGCATTCGTTACGTCATCAACGATAGCTGGGAGGCCGGTTCGCAAAACTGGACCGACAATATGATTGCCCAGTTCAAAGAGCGGCGCGGCTACGATCCGCTTCCTTGGATGCCTGTTCTCATCGGTAGGGTAGTCGAAAGCGCGGAAGCCAGCGACAGGTTTTTGTGGGACTTTCGCAAAACCATCTCCGATCTGATTGCCGATGAGCACTATGGTCAGCTGGAAGCGACGCTGCACGAATGGCACATGGGCCATTACGGGGAATCTCACGAAAGCGGACGCGCGTTGGTTGCCGATGGCATGGAAATGAAGAAGTTCAATGAAGTGCCCATGAGCGCAATGTGGACCCAGTTGCCTGGAGTAAATAGGGAGCAATACGGCTACAACGCGGATGATCGCGAATCGGCGTCAGTGGCCCATATCTACGGCCAGAATCTGGTCGCGGCTGAATCGATGACTGCTGACACCGGCGCTTGGGCATGGTCGCCGGCCACGCTCAAGCCGACTGCGGATCAAGAGTTCTTAAACGGCATCAACCGCATTGTCATCCACGAGTCGGCCCACCAGCCCGTGCTCGATAAAGTGCCCGGGCTGACGCTCGGCATTTTCGGCCAGTGGTTCAATCGCAACGATACCTGGGCCGAGCAAGCCGGCCCTTGGATCGAGTATCTGGCGCGCAGTAGTTATCTGCTGCAACAGGGACACTTCGCGGCGGATGTGGTCTACTTCTATGGCGAAGACTCGAACCTGACCGCGATCTTTGCCAATAAGGCGCCCGATGTGCCCGCAGGCTACGGCTTTGATTATGTCAATGCCGACGCTCTCATCCATGCGCTGCGCGTGGAAAAAGGGCATATTACAACGCCGGGTGGCACAAGCTATCGGGTCCTTGCCCTTGACCCTTACAGCCGTCACATGTCCCTGCCCGTGTTGCGAGCAATTCATAGACTTGTGGAAGACGGCGCCACCGTTGCTGGTTCCAAGCCAGTTGACGATCCCAGCCTTGCCGACGATCAGCAGGAATTCCACAAATTAACTGGCGAGCTGTTCGGCGATGGCACAGGTGTACACCAAGTTGGCAGGGGCACGGTCTATGCGGGGAATAGTCTTACCGATGTAGTCAGCGCTCTTCAAATAGGGCCGGACTTTGACTACACCAAGCGCGAAAGCGACACGCTTCTTCTCTTCGTTCACCGTAAGCTCGTGGATGGCGACCTCTATTTTGTCGATAACCGCAACGACCATGGTGAGCAGGTGGAGGCCAGCTTCCGCGTGACGGGCGAAGTCCCAGAATTGTGGTATGCCGAGACTGGGGAAACGAAGCCCGCGTCGTTCAAAATTGCAGGTGGCCGCACCACCGTACATTTGACGTTAGAACCCTGGGGTACGGTTTTTGTGGTCTTCCGCAGCCGGGCTCGGGAAGATTCGCGCACCCTGCCTGCCAAGACCGAAACGCAGCGAGCTACCATAACCGAACCTTGGAAAGTTAACTTCCAACCCGACCGTGGAGCTCCGCCATCGATCACAATGGATGAACTGTCGTCGTGGAGCGACAACATCAATGATGGTGTGAAGTATTTCTCAGGAACCGGAACCTACGTCAACACCGTGAACGCTCCTTCCAGTTGGTTCACAAAGGGCGCCAGCATCTGGATTGACCTTGGCGATGTTAAGAACCTGGCTGAAGTCACGATCAACGGCAAGTCCCTTGGTATTGTGTGGCATGCGCCCTATCGAGTGGACGCGACCGCCGCCCTCAAGCCGGGCGCAAATGCATTAGAGATCAAAGTGACGAATGCATGGGTGAATCGTCTTATCGGCGATCTGCAACCAGGTGTTACGACGAAGTACACCTATACGGATTTCAAACCGTATAAGGCAGAATCGCAGCTGCTTCCTTCGGGCCTGCTTGGACCCGTGACTATTTACTCTGTAGCTGCAAACTGAAGGAATTTACTACGGTTTTTGTGCGCCCCAAAAATCCGAACAGGTCGCAAAGAACCAAGAAGAACCACGTATGGACCGGGCTATTTGGTGGCTAAATTTGGTTCCCTTTCTTGTCTCCGAATCGTGGCCAACTCGGTGAGCGGGTGGCTGCTTGCCTGGTGGGCAGTCTCACTCACAAACATTCTCCGGGCGAGGCGTCGCCAAAAAAGGCGAATGGATGGCGATGTTCGCACAGGATTTGGTCAAAGAAATTCGTGACCTCCGCGTGGAAACGAATGTATTCTTTGATGCGAAGAGAGGTTCGCATGAACGCTAGTACGAGTGACAAGATCTTTGCTGCGCTCGATACGTTCCGCATTGAGCTGCCGTCGTGGGGCTTCGCCAATACCGGCACTCGGTTCGGGAAGTTCATCCAGCCTGCGGCCGCCACCACGACCGAGGAAAAGTTCAGTGACGCTGGCCAGGTACATTTGCTCACTGGAGTCTGCCCAACCGTGGCTTTGCACGTCTTGTGGGACTGCCCGGAGGGCGTGCAGAGCACAGACGATATCAAGAAGTTTGCAGACAAATACGGAGTTGCTCCGGGCTCGATCAATCCCAACCTCTTTCAAGACCAGGAATACAAGTACGGTTCCTTCGGTAATCCTGAGCCATCGATTCGCGAACGCGCATTACGGCATACGAGGGATGGCATCGAGATCGCGCGGCGACTGCACAGCCGGGATATCTCCCTCTGGTTTGCGGATGGTTCAAACTACCCTGGCACAGCCAACATCCGGCAGCGAAAGGAATGGTTCAAGGAAGCATTGCGGAAGTTGCACGCCGAGTTGTCGTCCGACCAACGCATGCTGGTAGAGTACAAGCCCTTTGAGCCCGCGTTCTATCACACGGACATCGCGGATTGGGGTATGGCCATGCTTCTGGCGCGGGCGGCGGGACCGCAGGCCAAAGTCCTGGTGGATACGGGTCACCATTATGCGGCACAAAACATCGAACAGATCGTTGCCTGGCTTCTATCCGAGGATATGCTGGGCGGTTTTCACTTCAACGATCGCCGCTACGCCGATGACGACTTGACCATCGGCTCGATTGATCCGTACCAGGTCTTCCGGATCTTCCACGAGATTCGCTACTTCGAGTGGGAAACGAGCAAGCCGGCCGACATCGCGTACATGGTCGACCAGAGCCACAATCTGAAGGGAAAAATTGAGGCCATGATCCAGACGGTGGTCATGGCGCAGCAACTCTTTGCTAAAGCGGCGCTGGTCGATGAAAAGAATCTCGCGGCGGCGCAAGAAAGTTGCGCCTTGGTCGCGGCTGAGTCCGTGCTGCAGGACGCCTTCGCAACTGACGTTCGGCCTGCAATTCAAGAGTGGAGAGACTCCAAAGGCTTGCCCAAGGACCCTATGGAAGCATTCCGCCAAAGTGGCTATCTGGAGCGAATCACGAAAGACCGGGCGGCGCGAAATTCCCACAGCATTACCTCCTATGCCTAATGCCGCCAGCAAGCCTTATCTGGCTTTCGACCTTGGAGCCGAAAGCGGCCGCGCCGTCCTCGGGCATTTGCAGTCGGGAATCCTCACGACGGAAGAATTGCATCGTTTTCCCAATGAGCCTGTGGAGTATGGCGGATCACGTCACTGGGACGTGGCTAGGCTCTGGTTGGAAATGCGGAAAGCTCTCTCCCGCTTGCAAGGCGTGGAACTGACGAGCCTTGGAGTGGATGCCTGGGGCGTGGACTATGCCCTGCTAGGAGAGCGAGGCGAGTTGCTCCAGAATCCCTACCACTACCGAGACCGGCGTACCCACGGAGTAATGGACGAAGTTTTTCGCCGGGTTCCGAAGGAAGAGATCTACCGGGCGACCGGAATTCAGTTCATGCCTATCAATACTCTTTACCAACTCTACGCCGCTAAGAGAGACACGCCCACGATTGTTGCGGCAGCGAAGCAGTTGGTTACAATCCCAGATCTTTTTCATTATTGGCTGACGGGAAATGCAGTTTGTGAATTCACCAATGCAACCACCACACAGATGGTCGATCCGGTTCATCGAACCTGGGCGACAGACTTGCTGCAACGCCTTGACCTGCGCCCTGAGCTGCCTGCGCCGATCATCGAACCTGGCTCGGTGGTTGGGACCTTGCTGCCAGAGATTGCGCAAAACTCCGCTTTGTCTGGAACTCCGGTCATCGCACCCGCCTGCCACGACACCGGCTCGGCCGTAGCCGCGATCTCCGCGCGCGACCACATCGCGTTTCTAAGCTCGGGAACCTGGTCCATCGTCGGCACGGAACTCGATGCACCTGTCATCACGCCCGAAGCTTTAAGGCTCAACTTCACCAATGAAGGCGGCGTAAACGGCACGACACGCTTGCTAAAGAACGTGATGGGACTGTGGATCCTGCAGGGCTGCCGCCACTCCTGGACTGTCCAAGGGCACTCTTACGAATATCGTGATCTCATGGAGATGGCGAGCCGCGAACCGGCTTTCGCCTGCTTGGTCGACCCCGATGATCCGTCGTTCCTGCCTGCGACCGATATGCTGGCGGTGATCGACGAGTTCTGCCGGAAAACGCATCAGCCGCTG
>Ga0182011_10004714_pt1 | contig 10870 bp, 7 predicted proteins | sample 711E1DmetaG_FD_120481 | JGI IMG/M metagenome (GOLD analysis project Ga0182011, IMG submission 120481) | Permafrost microbial communities from Stordalen Mire, Sweden - 711E1D metaG | ecosystem: Environmental > Terrestrial > Soil > Wetlands > Permafrost | place: Sweden: Stordalen | collected...
ATCAGTAAAATACTTTGATATTAACTCGGGATTGACCGGAAATGATGTAAGGACAGTTTTCCAGGATAGTGAAGGAAATTATTGGTTTGGATTATATGGAGAAGGGATTTCTATGTTGTCGTCTTATTCTTTAAGTTATTATTCGCCAGGCAAGAATTCACAGGAAAACGACATTATCTATATTAAGAATTTTGATAACAACTATTTATTGGGCACCCCAACCGGATTCCATATTTTTGACCCCCTGACTGGGAAGTCTCTTTCGTTCACTGACATTTCCAATCAGGTTGGACATGCGGAGATAAAATCTTTTTATCTTGACAATGAAAAGAATCTTTGGATTGGAACCGGAGGCAAAGGGCTGTTTGTCAGAAACAATTCCGGATCGGTAAGGCAGTTTTACAAGTCAGGTGATTCAGGGGCCGATGATATCAAAGATATTCAGATGGATAACATTAATATCTGGCTTGCAACAACCAATGGTGTTGTTGTTCTGGATAAAAAAGGAAACACAGAGAAGAAATTTGATATCAATAACGGACTTCCTCATAACAGTATAAATAAAATATTACTTACAAGTGAAGGTCTGGCTTATATTGGTACGGAGAGTGATAAGTTATATAAAATTGATCGCGATTTTAATGTTTCGACCGGAAATGCTACCATGACCGGAAGCACCAGAAACAGGATACTCTCCTTCTCGCGGACTAAAGACGGAGCAATATGGGCAGCAACTGAAGGCAATGGCATATTTAAGTTTCTCAAAGATACGGTAACCGCTATTACCAGATCTAATGATCTGATGTCGAATTTCTGTTACAGTATTCTGGCTGATGCAGATTACAATATCTGGATTGGTCACACTAAAGGATTTTCAAGGTATAATACAAATACCGGGACTGTCAGGATTTTTGGGACTGATTTTGCAAAAGCCGGAGTATGCAATACAGGAGGTATGTTTGAATCGGCCGATAAAAAAATCTTTATCGGTACAACTGAAGGATTGCTAATATATGATCGGGTAAAGGAAAAAAAGAGCTCTTCAGGTCCATTTAATAATATAAATACTATAGAGATAAATGATGTGCCATATCCATATCAACCATCCTTTGTCCTCCCATATAAAAAGTATAAGATCAAAATTTCATATTCCGGCATTAATTTCAGCGAACCCGATAAAGTGTATTACAGCAGCTTTCTGCAAAACTTTGATCTTGACTGGAGTAAGATGACTACTTCAAGAGAGGCTATGTATAGTCTTGATGACGGTAAATACAAGTTCAGTCTTATTTCCGTAAATGAGGATGGATTCTCACAGGGAGCTCAGGTATCGTTTACTATATTAATCAAAAAACCTTTCTATAGGACATGGTGGGCTATCCTGTCAGAAATAGCTCTTGTAAGCGGAATTGTAATTCTTATTATTCGACAAAGGGATAAATCGCAGAAGAAGATTCAGGAATACCTTGAAAAAGAACTTGCGGCCAGAACCAGTGTTGTAATGAAGCAGAAGGGAGAAATCGAACTTCAGAACATCGAGATCACAGATAGTATTAATTATGCCAAGCGAATACAAACGAGCATCTTACCTGATATTAACAAGCTGAAAGATACATTTAAAGATGCATTTATCCTGTTCCACCCAAGGGATATCGTGAGCGGTGATTTTTACTGGTTCGATAAACTTGATGATGACAAGTTTATATTGGTCTGCGCCGATTCAACAGGACATGGAGTTCCGGGTGCATTTATGTCGATGATTGGCTCCACGTTGCTTCAGGATATCGTAACCAGGAAGAGAATCTCAAAACCCTCCGAAATTCTTAGTCTGCTGGATAAACAGATTTTCTCCACACTTAATCAGAATGTGGAATTGGGTGTCTCAAATGACGGCATGGATATGGTTGTTTGCGAGTTCAGTCTTTCAACACGCCATATCAGGTTTGCTTCCGCTATGCGACCTGTTATTCTCGTACTGGATGGGGAACCATTTTACATCAAAGGCAACAGATCATCAGTTGGAGGTGAATCGGTAATTGAGAAATTCTTCGATGATCAGGAGTATTACCTTAAAGAAGGAGATACTGTCTACCTTTTCTCTGACGGATTGCCCGACCAGTTTGGGGGACCGGATGGCAAAAAGCTGAAAATAGCCAGGTTAAAAAGGATGATTGAGCAGATATCAAGACTGCCGATGGAAGAACAAAAGATGGCAATGTCTAAATTCTACTTCGATTGGAAAGGATCATATGATCAGGTCGATGATGTCCTTTTGATGGGGGTAAAAGTCTGAGCAGCCTAATCATAAGTTTTATTTACAGAAAGAACAATCTCGCTTGTAGAAGCAACATTGCTCTCATTCAGGGCTCTGTCTTTAATATAAAAATCGTATCTGATTGTATCTGAAGGAGAATAAAACAGATAAAGAAAAGTTACAGATATTGTCCCTTTCAGTATTTTATCCTGCCCTAACCTCTCCATGTATGGAATTCTATAGGACGAAGGTTTTAAGGGATCATTGTCAGGAGCAGCAACCATAACTCCCCCCTCTTTTCTGAAAAGAGTGAAAAATAAGTTTGTGGAATCAGCCAGTGTATCTGATTGAGATGGAGCATTAAGTCCCAGGTCGCCATCTCCGTCTTCAAAATGAAATTTAAGTCTTCCGCCTTTTGAATTATTGCCCAGAATATCGGTTGTGTCAAAAATAGTGAAGCTGGTATATTCAATATGCGGAGCAGCAGGTAATTGCTCAACTTTCTTGCAGGAATACAGACAAAAGAAAATAATTATAATTAAAGACAGAAATCTGTTTTTTCTCATGGGTTTTAAGTCAATAATATTTCACGAACAAAAACCACACCAAATATGATCATTTTTTTCTGAAAAATATTCTGATCGGAACACCGGTAAATTCAAATTTTTCCCTCATTCTGTTCTCAAGGTATCTTTTATAGGGATCTTTCACGTACTGGGGAAGGTTACAAAAAAATGCAAAAGCCGGTGTATAGATCGGAAGCTGTGTCACATATTTGATCTTGACGTACTTCCCCTTTAAGGCTGGGGGGGGATTGTTCTTAACAACCTGTAACATTACCTCATTTAATTCAGATGTGCTGATTTTCCTGTTTCTGTTCTGATTTACCTTTTCAATCAGTTCAAGCACTTTATGTATCCTTTGCTTATTAGTTGCTGAAATAAACAATATGGGATAATCGGTGAAAGGTGCTGTTTTCTCCCTAATATCATTTTCAAACAGAATGGTTGTGTTATTCTCTTTTTCTATAAGATCCCATTTGTTTACAAGAACTATCATGCCTTTATTATTCTTTTGAATCAGCGACATGATATTAAGATCCTGTGCTTCAATCCCTCTGGTAGCATCAATAAGCAGAAGACAAATGTCGGAATTTTCAATGGTCTTAACCGCCCGCATCACCGAATAAAACTCGATATCTTCGCTCACCTTTCCTTTCTTGCGCAGGCCTGCCGTATCAACGAGAAGAAAATCGTGCTGAAATTTATTATACCTGGTGTATATTGAATCACGGGTAGTTCCGGCTACAGGAGTGACAATGTTTCTTTCTTCCCCGAGAAGAGAATTTACTAAAGATGATTTGCCTACATTTGGCCTTCCCACAATTGCAATCCTTGGTAATTCAGGTATCAGACCCGGCTCTTCCTCAGGTAGGTTTTTTACTACTTCATCGAGCAGTTCTCCTGTACCGCTGCCATTCATAGAGCTTAACGGGAAATAATCACCCAGCCCCAGATTATAGAATTCATTGGCATCCATCAGTCTTTCTCCATTATCAACCTTGTTTACAACAAGCAGTACTTTCTTGTCAATTCTTCTGAGAAGTGAGGCTACCGATGTATCCAGTTCATGTATTCCACAAGTTACATCAACCATAAACAGTATTAGATCCGACTCTTCTATGGCAAGTAAAACCTGTTTATTTATCTCTTCTTCAAATATGTCATCAGAATTCTGAACATATCCTCCGGTATCGATCACAGAAAAATCCATTCCATTCCAGTGTGAAACTCCATAAATGCGATCGCGGGTAACTCCGCTTACTTCATCAACGATGGCTTCCCTAGAATCGGTGAGCCTGTTGAAAAGTGTCGATTTCCCAACATTTGGTCTGCCTACTATTGCAACTATTCTACTCATAAATAAATTAATGTTTCGCTCTATTGATAACCAAATCTTTTAAGTACCAGCGGCTTATCCCTCCAGTCCTTAGTTACCTTTACATACAACTCAAGAAATACTTTCTTCCTGAAAAAATCTTCCATGTCATGCCGGGCTTCAGTTCCTACTCTTTTTAGCATAGATCCTTTATGGCCGATAATTATCCCTTTCTGACTGTCGCGAGTAACGTGCATTAGCGCCCTTATTTTAATTATGTCCTTTTCATCTTTAAAACTTTCGATCTCTATCTCAACGGAATAAGGAATCTCTTTTTTATAATTTACAAGGATTTTTTCGCGTATTATCTCTGAAGCAAAAAACCTTTCGTATTTGTCTGTAAGCTGATCTTTCGGAAAATATGGAGGGCTCTCTGGCAGCTTTGCCAGAACTGCATTCAGAAGAGAATCGAGGTTAAAGTTTTTCAGTGCAGAAATAGGGATTACGGGTGAATCGGGAAAAGCAACATGCCACGATTCAACGATTTTTTCCAAGTCGCCCTGATTTGTAAGGTCAACCTTATTTACTGCTATTATTACCGGAATTCCTGATCCCTTGATTTTATCAATGTATTCTCCTTCATCAGCAGTATGTTCCATTACATCAGTAACGTAAAGAATCAGGTCAGCATCAGAAATGGCTGAATTGACAAAGTTCATCATTGTCTCCTGAAGCTTATACTGAGGTCTGAGTATTCCCGGGGTATCAGAGTAAACTATCTGAAAATCCTCACCATTAACAATTCCCATAATACGGTGACGTGTAGTCTGAGCTTTTGAAGTAATAATAGAAAGCTTCTCACCGACAAGAGCGTTCATTATAGTCGACTTCCCTACATTTGGATTCCCCAGAATATTTACGAAACCTGATCTGTGACTCATCATTGATTATTAAAATATTCCCCGCTTAAGCATACTTACCTCCTTGTCGTTGAGGTAGCGCCATTTTCCCCTCTGGACATTCTTCTTGGTAAGTCCGGCAAAATATACCCGATCGAGTTTTTTAACTTTATAGCCAAGGGTTTCAAACATTCTGCGTACGACCCTGTTTTGACCCGAGTGAAGTTCTATCCCAATCTGGCTCTTGTCATCAGGATCAGCATATGATACTGCATCTGCTACAACAGTCAACCCATCGAGTTCAATACCTTCAGCTAGTCTAAAAAGATCGTTTTTGGTTACAGGGTTATCGAGAAAAACATGATATATTTTTCTTCTTTTATACTTTGGGTGAGTGAGTTTTCCGGCAAGATCGCCATCGTTGGTGAGCAGAAGAACGCCTGTTGTTGCCTTGTCAAGCCTGCCGACAGGGTAGACTCTTTGGGGACAGCTGTCCCCGATAAGTTCAAGAACAGTATGTTCAGCATGTGGATCCTCAACGGTGGTAACATAATCCTTTGGCTTATTCATAAGTATATATACCTTTTTTTCAGCCGATAGTCTTTTATTTTTAAATCTGACATCATCATCATAACTGACCTTTGTTCCCATATCTGTTACTATGTGACCATTGACTGATATCAGTCCGTTTTTTATGTGTTCATCAGCATCTCTCCGTGAACAGACTCCACTATTGGAAATGAACCTGTTAAGTCTTAGTAATGTAATCTCTTTTTTAACGCCCTTTAAACCAGGTTTTTCTGACTTCACAACTGGGTTCCCGGCATATTTGTGACGACTCAGTCCTCTTGCTTCAGGGTTATCATATTTTCTGACAGGCTTTCCTGCAGCCTTTCGGTTCTCCATATCAATTAATTATCAGGGTGCAAAGGTACGATTATTTGGTGATATTATGGTTTACTGATTTTTTTGCACCTTTGTAATTCTGAAAACTTTATCGATATGGCACTAATAAAATCAATTTCAGGTATCCGGGGAACAATTGGTGGAAAACCGGGAGAAAGCCTGTCTCCGGTGGACATTGTAAAATTTGCAGCAGCCTTTGGGACCTGGGTTCAGTTAAGACATAAAAAAGATAGTCTAAAGGTCATTGTGGGACGAGATGCCCGCAAATCAGGAACTATGGTTAACAGCCTTGTAATTACCACTCTGCGAAGTCTGGGAATTGACGTGGTTGATTTAGGATTGGCGACCACTCCCACTGTAGAACTCTCAGTCATAGGGTCACATGCCGATGGAGGAATTATTATCACTGCCAGCCATAACCCGGCTGAATGGAATGCCCTGAAATTGCTTAATGAAAAAGGTGAGTTTTTGTCGGCCCTGGATGGGATGAAAGTACTGGAAATTGCTGCCAGTGAAGATTTTAATTTTATTTCGAACAATCTTACCGGATCACTTGAATTGGATGAAACTTGGGGGAAGAAACATATTGATCTGATACTTGCCTTAAAACTTGTTGATATAAAAGCAATTAAGAATGCAGGATTAACAGTTGCCATAGATTGTGTTAACTCGGTCGGAGGAATTATTCTGCCACAACTCCTGAGGTCTCTCGGTGTGAAAAAGGTTATTGAACTTAATACAACTCCTGATGGTAATTTTGCACATAACCCTGAACCACTGCCTGAAAACCTTAAAAGTATTTCAGAGTTCGTAGTCAAGGGAAAGGCTGATATAGGTTTTGTTGTTGACCCGGATGTTGACCGTCTGGCAATTGTATGTGAAGATGGAACGATGTTTGGTGAAGAATATACTCTTGTTTCTGTCGCTGATTATGTCCTTAAAAATACTCCGGGAAATACAGTATCTAATCTGTCTTCAACAAAAGCGCTCAGAGATATAACTTTAGGATATGATTGCATGCACTATTCTGCTTCTGTTGGGGAAGTGAATGTTGTGGAAGAGATGAAAAAAAGAGATGCCGTAATAGGTGGAGAAGGAAATGGAGGCGTAATTTATCCCGAACTTCATTATGGCCGTGATGCTCTTGTTGGCATAGCTCTCTTCCTTTCGCATCTTGCAAAATGCAAAATAAAATGCTCGGCTTTGCGGAAATTATATCCACAATATGTCATTGCCAAGAAAAAACTTACTCTTGATCCCGCTGTTGAATTTAGCCAGATCACAGAGGCCGTGAAGGATCATTTTAAGGGTCATTTAACAGATGAGAGAGATGGTTTATGGATTGAACATAAAAACGGCTGGGTTCAGATCAGGAAATCGAATACAGAACCAATAATGCGTATATATGCAGAAGGACGGACCCCCAGCGAGGCGGATGATTTGGCTGATACTGTAATTGGGATTGTTAAAAGAAGCTAATTTTATTTTATTTACTTATTCCGAATTAATCAAACTGAATAGTTGATATGAGGTCACTAAGCCTCTAAGTATTTATGTTAAAAATTGTTAATGATTAAAAGGGAGAACCCTTTTTGATACTTTAGTGGCTTATTTTTTGAATTTTCTAATTATTATTTTCATGAAAAAAACACTTTTCATCACTGGCATTATAGTAGTTGTTGCAATCGTAGTTCTGATTGTTATAAGCAAGGTAACCTCAAAGAAAGAAGTTGCAAATCTCTATGCAGAATCCCATAAAGGTCAGTTTGATATAATCGTTACTACAACAGGGGAATTGCAGGCAAAGAAATCGACGGATATAATTGGTCCTGAGTTTACCCAGAGTAGAAATATCAGGGCTATGGATATTAAGATTACAGATATGGTGCTTGAAGGAACAGAAGTCAAATCAGGAGATTACGTTGCAACACTCGACAGGACATCATTTGATAATAGTTTAAAGGATGAGCTGGAAAAACTTACAACTTATGAAACCAATCTGGAAATGAAAATTCTCGATACTGCAGTTACTCTGAGTAACTTGCGGGATAATATAAAAAACCTGAGATTTTCAGTTGAAGAGGCTGCAATAGCCCTTCAGCAATCGAAATATGAACCTCCGACAACCATCCGTCAGGCAGAAATCTCACTCGATAAAGCAAACCGTTCGCTCGATCAGGCAATAAGAGGCTATTCCCTGAGAGTTGAACAGGCAAAATCAGATATGAGAACCAACAAGACAAATCTTTCCGAACAACGTACAAGGGTTGGTGATCTTCAGGTCGTCTTGTCAAAATTTATTGTTACTGCCCCCTCTTCAGGTATGATAATTTATAAGCGCGACAGAATGGGATCAAAGAGGAAAGTTGGCTCTTCAATAAGTCCGTGGGATAATGTAGTCGCAACCCTTCCTGATATGTCATCTATGATATCCAAAACATATGTAAATGAGATCGATGTAAGCAAAGTTAAAGCTGGGCAACACGTCGACATTGTGGTGGATGCCTTTCCGGAAAAATCTTATACCGGGACGGTTACCAGTGTTGCCAATATCGGCGAGCAGCTGCCTAATGCTGACGCAAAAGTGTTCGAGGTGCTTATTGAAGTCGACGGTTCTGATCCGATTTTAAGACCTTCAATGACCACAGGTAACAAGATCATTACAAAGACCATTAAAGATATTACTTATATTCCCCTGGAAAGTGTACAGGCAGGAGCCGACAGTATCCCGTTTGTTTATATGAAAAATGGGACACGGCAGGTTGTTGTTCTTGGGGAATCTAATGAGAATAATGTAGTTATAGAACAAGGTTTACAGCCGGGGGTTCAGATCTACCTGAGTACACCTGAAAAACCCGAAAATTTCAAGTTGGTAGGCGAGGAGCTAATCTCGGTCATAAAAGATCGTGAAAAAGCAAAAAAGGCGGAAGAGCTTCGGATAAGGCAGGAAGCTGAAAAAGCAAAAGCGGAAGCAGGCCCGATGATGGGTGAAGGAGGAATGCCAAACCTGACTCCTGAAATGATGCAACGATTTCAGAATATGAGAGGAAACCGGCCCGGGGGACCTCAGGGTGGAATCAAAGATACATCTTCAAAACAGAGAGTGACCAGACAGAATGGACAGGAAAGCCAGGGACAGATAAGGACAACTTCAGTTGAAGCAACTGTTAAAAAGTAATTACCTAAACAGGAAATAAAATGTTTAAATTCATATTGCGATATTCCCACGATATAGAAATTGCTGTTGAATCAATTGTCTCAAACAAGCTGAAATCGATGCTTACAGCTCTGGGAATAATATTTGGCGTGGCTGCAGTTATTGCCATGCTGGCAATTGGAAAAGGGGCGAAGCAGGAGATAATGGAACAGATGAAAATGGTAGGGGTAAATAATATCCTTATCAACCCTGTGATACCTGATAAATCTTCTTCTACTTCAGAAGGGGAAAAACAACAAAAAAAATTCTCAAGGGGGCTAAATCTTCTTGATGTTGAGGCTATTAAACAAACACTTCCTTCTGTAAAAAGAATTAGCCCGGAGATTTCTTTCAACTCAACTGCAATGCTTAACGGGGCAAAATATACTGCTAAGCTGGTTGGTGTCTCAAATGATTATTTCTATTTATATAATCTTCCTTTGGTAGGTGGAGCTTTTTTTAACTCATTTCAGGAAGAAAATGGCATTCAGGTTTGTATTATCGGCGCTAATATCAGGGCAAAGTTCTTTAGTAAAATAGACCCTCTCGGGCAGTATATTAAATTTAATGGCATCTGGCTTAAGGTGATCGGTGTTCTTCAAAAAACCAATGTCAGTCTGACAGGATTTGAAGAAAAAGGAGTGAATGTTTATAACGATAATATTTATATTCCGATCCAGACCATGCTGTTAAGATATCAGAACAGGGCTCTTTTGAATACAAAACTTGTTTCAGAAGCCACATCTATGCAGTTTTTTGGTGGAGGCGGACCAGGCGGTGGTATGGCAAGAGTTGTCGTCAGCAGTTCTGATGCTTCAAGCGATACGGAAACGAATTATAATCAGCTTGACAGGATAGTTGTTCAGGTTACTGAAACAGAACAGCTTCAGCCGACTACTGAAATACTCAGCCGTATGCTTACCAGGAGACATACAGGTGTAAAAGACTTCGAAATAACCGTTCCCGAATTACTTCTTAAACAGCAACAGAGAACAAAGGATATTTTTAATATCGTTCTGGGAGCGATTGCAAGTATTTCACTTATTGTTGGCGGCATTGGAATCATGAATATTATGTTCGCATCGGTTATGGAGAGAATAAAGGAGATAGGTACCAGAATGGCAATTGGGGCAAAAAAAATGGATATAGTTGTTCAGTTTTTATCTGAAGCAGTTCTTATTAGCGTATCAGGAGGTTTTATCGGCGTATTCTTCGGTGTTATAATGGCGAAACTGATACAGCAAATAGCAGGGATTATGACAATTGTATCCTTCTTCTCAGTGTTTATTGCATTTGGTGTTTCAGCTGCTGTAGGTGTAATTTTTGGTTACTCACCCGCTAAGAGAGCCTCTGAGAAAGATCCCATCGAATCATTAAGGTATGAATAAAATATTAAAAATGAAGAACTTTCTTTTATTTTCACTTATAGTTGTGCTTGTTCTTCCTTCAAAGGAAATAATTGCGCAGGAAGTTAAAAAGCTGACTTTCGATGAAGTTATTAAACTATCAGAGGAGCAATCACCCAATGCTTTGATTGCAAAACACAGATTCCGCAGCAGTTACTGGGAGTACAGATCATACATGGCACAATTTTTACCATCACTTACTTTGTCAGGTACCACACCGGATTTCAGCAATGGACTTACGAAAGTTTACGATTCCGGCACGAATCAGTATATCTATACTCCAAAAAATACAATAAGTACATTGGGAACGCTGTCACTGTCGCAAAACATC
>Ga0182011_10004715_pt1 | contig 10867 bp, 11 predicted proteins | sample 711E1DmetaG_FD_120481 | JGI IMG/M metagenome (GOLD analysis project Ga0182011, IMG submission 120481) | Permafrost microbial communities from Stordalen Mire, Sweden - 711E1D metaG | ecosystem: Environmental > Terrestrial > Soil > Wetlands > Permafrost | place: Sweden: Stordalen | collected...
CGCTCGAAGTGGCGGGCAACGGCTACATCAATGTCCGCCTCGACCGCGGCGCTTACGCGGCGGCGCTGTTGCGGGGCGAAGCCGAAAGCGTGTCCGCGGCCGGCGGCAAGATCATCGTCGAGCACACCAACATCAATCCCAACAAGGCCGCCCACATCGGGCATCTGCGTAATGCGATTCTGGGCGACACCTTCCAGCGCCTGCTGCGCCCCGACAGCTACAAGCGCGGCTACCAAGTCGGCGTGCAGAACTACATCGACAACACCGGTGTGCAGGTCGCCGACGTGGTCGTTGGTCTCGTGCATCTCGAAGGCAAGACGCTCGACAGTACTCGCGCGCTGCTGGTTGATCTCGCCGCGACTCACCAGCGCATAGACTTCTACTGCTGGGATCTGTACGCGCGAGTGAGCCAGTGGTACGGCGGCACGGGTGTTGACGACGCGACGCCTCCGGCTCCCACTGAGCTTGCACGTCGCAAGCAGCTTCGTCTCGACATGCTGCACGCGCTCGAGGTCGGTGGCAACGAGACCGCGCAGATCGCGGAGTTGATCTCGACGGCGGTGCTGCGGCGGCACTTGGAGACGATGCAGCGGCTTGGCATCGAGTACGACTTTCTGCCGCGCGAGAGCGAGATTTTATCGCTGCATTTCTGGGATGCTGCGCGCACGTTGATGCTGGAGCGCGGTGTCCTCTACGAGGAGACGGCGGGCAAGAACAAGGGCTGCCTCGTCATGCGTCGCGCCGGCAATGAAGCCGCAGCGGGCGACGGCCCCGACGAAGACGCCAAGGTCATCGTGCGCTCCAACGGCACCGTCACCTACGTCGGTAAGGACATCGCCTACCACCTGTGGAAGTTCGGCCTGCTCCCCGGTAAAGACTTCGGCTACGCGCTATTTCACCAGTACCCGACGCACGCCTGCTGGATCTCGACCGCCTCCGCGAGCGATCCCGCTGCGCCCACCTTTGGTCGCGCCGACGCCATCTACAACGTCATCGACTCGCGCCAGAACGACCCGCAGAACAACGTGATTGCCGCACTGCGTGGCATGGGATTCACCGACGCCGCCGATCGTTACACCCACTTCTCCTACGAGATGGTCGCCATGACGCCGCGCTGTGCCGTCGATCTTGGCTACACTCTCTCGGACGAAGACAAGGCGCGCCCCTTCGTCGAGGTCAGCGGACGCAAGGGCTACGGCGTCAAGGCCGACGACCTGCTGGACAAGCTCATCGCTGCGGCGCAGGCCGAGGTCGATACGCGCCACCCCGAACTCCCCGCACCCGAGCGCACCGCCATTGCCACGCAGATCGCCGTCGGTGCCTTGCGCTACTTCATGCTGCGCTTCACCCGCAACACCGTCATCGCCTTCGACTTCAAGGACGCGCTCAGCTTCGAGGGCGAGACCGGCCCCTACATCCAGTACGCCATCGTGCGCGCGGCCAACATCTTCCGCAAAGCCGAGACGACCGAAGCCGCCGCGCTCGCCGCTGTCGCCGCGCTCGATCTTACCGCGCTCGCCAGCGAAGACGGCACCAGCCTATGGGAGACGTGGCTGCTGGCCGCGCGCCTGACCGCGCTGATTGAGCAGGCCATTGCTACGGCAGAACCCGCGCATCTAGCGCGTTACGCTTTCCAACTGGCGCAGCAGTTCAACAATTTCTATCATCGCTACCACATCCTCACCGAGACGGACGCTACGCGCCGCGCGCTATTGCTTGCCACCGCTGCGGTCGCGCGCCGAGAGATGGTGCGCGCACTCGGCTACCTAGGCATCGAAGCCCCGCCCGTCATGTAGTTTTGCATGGTTGATATGCGCTTGTTCAGGCGAAATGCTGCACCTCAACTTTTTATTTGCAAAGGCAACACACGCAGCCGTGTACGCTTTGGGTCGATGGTCAGCAACGCACCTGCATCCAATTCAGACGACATCTGTTGCAGAGCGTCGACGACCGGTTTGCCAATCGCTTCTACACTGACATCGTCGGCGCGAATTTGCACGACGCTGGGTTTCTCTCCGTGGGTGGTGGCGAGAATTGCGCTGAAGTCGAGATCGTGTGTCAGCACCACATATTCGTTGGAGCTGGCGTAGGCCATAATCTCCACGTCTGGGGCATTGGCCGCTCCAACGGTTGACCAGTGTGCCGATTCAATCCCAGCGCCAGAGAGAAAACTCATCCAGCGCGGAGATAGATTCATATCGATGAGCAGTCTCATGCCGTCGCCAGCACGACCTCACGTTCTTCGGCGAGCCATGCCGCATAGCGAAGCGCCTGTAGGATGTCCTCGTGTTCCAGATAGGGGTAGTCGGCCAAAATCTCATCCGCGCTGTGTCCCGATCCGATCTGACCCACAACCATTCCCACGGTAACGCGCATTCCGCGGATGCAGGCCTTGCCGCCCATTACCGCAGAGTTCTGGGTGATGCGATTCAGTTGTCCCATGGGTCGCTCCGTCTCAAAACTCAATGTTATGGTAGTCGTCCGAGAAAACTCTTTCAATCATTATCTAACATTGCGTGACAAAGCTCTTCGGATTCAGCTCCGCGATCTTGCGCAGAACCCACTGGCGACATTCGGGTTGTAGATACTCGAACGCGACTCCGGCACGATTCTGCTTGTCGTCGAACCACACCACCGTGCCTTGTGCTTCGATGTGCAGCCCTTCGCGGGCAAAACGCACGGAGAGGTCGACGGTTTCTTCCTCCTTCAGCGGCGTGTCAACGACGATGCAGCATCCACCGCGTCCTAAATTGAAGGCGCTGGTTGCGGTCGCCTCCTCCAGGCTCTTCAGCTCCAGCGAGACGCGTTGCGCCATCGGTTCCGGCGATGGTTTCGACCATCTCTGCTCGTTGTCGGTCAGGCATTGTTCGAGCGCGCGGATCAGGTTCGCCCGACCAAGCGGCTTATCCAGCAGAGCCTCAACCCCCATGCCAAAGATCTCGCGCCGAGACACATTGCCGAAGCCGGAGACGAAGATGACCTTCGGCTGCGGGACGTCCATCTGCCGCAGATTGCGCACCAGCGTTGCGCCATCCATGATCGGCATCCGCATGTCGGAGATCAGGACGTCGATCTTCTCCTCGCGTAGAACTTTTAATGCCTCTGCTCCGTTTGGCGCAGTAATGACGCGGCATCCAGCGCGTCCCAGCCAAGTCGAGAAGATCTCCAACAGTTCAAGTTCGTCATCTACCACCAGAATGCAGGACTCTTCGATTTTCATTTTGGTCCTCCTTCCGTGTGCAGGGCTAGCACCGGTAGGGTCAGCCGGAAGCAGGTTGGTCCATCACTGTCCAGCAACTCCAATGTTCCTCCATGATCCTCCGCAATGGTGCGCGAGACGCTCAGCCCGATCCCAATTCCCGAACCCCTTGGCTTGGTCGTGAAGAAGGTCTCCATCAGCCTCCCGCGATTCTCTGCCGTAACGCCGGGGCCTCCGTCGACCACCTCAATGCGCACGGCCTCGGAGCCTGCGGACTGAACCGCAGCGGGTCGCATCCCTGCGCGCACCTTTACCCAACGCATGTTGTTTTCGCTGCCGTCGATTGCGTCGAAGGCGTTGGTCAGCAGATTGATCAGGATCTGCTCGATCTGCACCTCGCGGCACTCCACCATCGGCAACTCGTCGGCGATCTCCGTCTCCAGCGCGATGCCATGTGTCTCGTAGCGCATTCTCAGCAGTTCCACCGACTGCTCGATTAGCCCGCGCACGTTGGCCTTCTGCATTGGATCGTTCGAGCCCTCGTGGGCCAGCGCCTCCACGCTGCGGATCACGCGAAGGGCTCGCTCGGTAGTCTTCACAATGCTGTCGCAGGTCTTCGCGACCTCCACTGCGGGCAGCATCTCCGTGTGCGTCGTCAACTCGTTCAGGTCGCAGGCCCGCGCATGAATGATCGCCAGTGGATTCTTGATCTCATGCGCCAGATCCGCCGCCAGCCGAGCCAGTACCTCGACTCGTTGTACGCGCAGCTCGCGCTCCCGTTCCAACTCCCGCTCCAGTTGCTTGCGGTCCGTCACATCGCGAATGATCGCGGAGACATAAACGCCCGCCTCGGTCTTCACCGGGTTTAGCCCGATCTCCACCGGGAACTCCGTTTCATCCTTGTGCAAGCCATGTAGAGCGATCTCACGCTCGTGCATCAAGCGAGGAACGCCCGACTGCATAAATTGGCTCCGTAGAGCCGAGTGCGCGTCACGCCCCGCCTGCGGCACAAGCAGATCGATGTTGCTGCCAACCAGTTCCTCGTGGCTATATCCGAACATCCGCTCCGCAGTCCGGTTTGCAATGACGATTGTGCCTTGCGAGTCCACCTGCATCACGGCGTCCGGCGCATTCTCCAGCAGTTCGCGAAAGCGGTGGTCGGCCAGTTCATCAGGAATGGCAAAGACCTTCGGCATGATGCGCACCAGCACAACCAGCGTCAGCAGCGAGATTGCAGCCGTGGTCGCTTCGATCCCATAGCTCACCCAGTTCAGTGGGTGCCACAGTTCGAGCGCTGCCGTCGCATGGGTCGCACCAAACGCAACACCGCAGGCGGCAAAGCACAGAAGCACACCGTTGTAGCGAAATCCCTGCCGCTGACGCGCCACTCGAAGCAGCGCAATCGAGACCAGAAAGCAGGCCATCGCGATCAGTAACTCCGAGACAACGTGCAGTCGCAATAGTCCCGGGCCCCAAGCCATCGTGCAGTCCTTCCAATCCGCACTCTCGAAACTACGACCACAAAAAATCAAGAGCCCCGCTAGTGCCGAATGCTATACCTAAAGATATTTGGTCTTACGACCCATATCTTAGATGTACAATAGTCATCCGACGCCACAATTTATGCGGAGAAAGTTCGCACCCATTCCAAAATGGAACGCACGGCAACGCCGGAGGGTCCATAGGGCATCCACGGTTTCTTCTCCTCGTTCCACGCGCATCCCGCAATGTCTAGGTGAATCCACGGCGTATCGCCCGCAAACTCCTTCAAAAACATCGCTGCATTGATCGCTCCGCCCCAGCGATTCTTGCCCGTGTTGATGATGTCGGCAATCTCGCTGGTGATCCGCTCACGATACTCGTCGGTGCAGGGAAGTCGCCAGAACTTCTCGCCAGTGATCTCCAGCGCTTGTACGAACTTAGCGCAGACCTCTTCGTTGTTCGAGAAGAGCCCGGCGTTCAGCGTCCCCAGAGCTACCACGCATGCGCCGGTCAAGGTCGCTGCGTCAATCAGATGCGTCGCGCCCAGCGTTTTTGCGTAGTGCAGCCCATCGGCCAGCACCAGCCGGCCCTCGGCGTCTGTGTTGATAATCTCAATCGTCGTCCCGCTCATCGCCGTGACCACGTCGCCCGGCTTGCCCGCGCCTCCGTCCGGCATGTTTTCCGCTGCGCATAGCACCGAGACCACCTTCACTCGTGGCTTCAAGCGCGCAATCGCATACATTGCGCCAATCATCGCTGCCGCGCCCGCCATGTCGTACTTCATCTTCTCCATGCCGTCGCCGGGTTTCAACGAGATGCCGCCCGAATCGAACGTAATCCCCTTGCCCACCAACCCCAGCACGGGCGCGCCCTCAGCGGAGCCGCCCTCCGGCTCATACGTCATCACGATCAGCGCCGGAGCCTGTGCCGATCCCTTCGCCACGGCCCAGAACGCCTCCATCTTCAGATCGCGAATCTTCTCCGACGAGTAGACCTCACAGCTCAGTCCAGACTCGACGCACATCGTCCGCGCCCGTGCGCCTAGCTTTGTAGGCGTCAAAACATTTCCCGGCTCGTTGACCAGCGACCGGGTAAAGTTCTGCGCCGCCGCCGCGATCAGGCCTTCGCCGAATCCCGCCCGCATCTCTTGCTTCGTGGCTTCATTCGTCGCGGAAGAGAGCAGCGTCAGCTTGCGCACCGAGGTATCCTTGCGGTCGCTGCGATAGGTGTCCCAATCCGGTTCGGCCAGTTCCGCGCCCTCCACCATCGCTCGCGCCGACAGCTTGGCCGACGGCTCCGCCAGCGTCACATCTGCAACTGTTTCTGGGAATGCAATCGTAAGCTCATGCACCGTCCGCGCCTTGGCCGCGCGCACCGCCGTTCCCGCGCCCTTGCTGATCCGGTCGAGGGAGAAATCCTTGGCCTTGCCCAAGCCCACGATCAGCAACCGCTCGGCCTTTACCCCATCGGCCTTCGCGCCGCCCGCCAGATGAATCACAACCGTCTCGCCCAGCCCAGCCTTGAACTCGTTTGGTCCCAAGGCTTGCGCCGCCGCATCCGTCAGTTCGCTGGAAAGCGTCAACAACACAGGTCGCGCATCGTCCTTCTTGCCCGTTGCCGCATCCACCGCAAAGATCGCCAACAATGGCGTTGCAATCCCGCTCGCATCCGCCGCACTCACATCCGAAAAGACCAGTTTCGTATCCATACCTCTATCGTAACTCCGCGGCCTGCATTCCCGCGTCCGACGCCTTATACTGGTCTGGCAGCGTCCAGCGTCCCAAAGCGTGATCCCCGAATCCCAATCCGCTCCATCCCTCAGCATTCGTCCGGCCACCGCCGACGATATTCCGCGTCTGGTCCCGATGATCAACTCGGCCTATACCGTGGAGACGTTTCTCGAAGGCACGCGCACCGACCCCGCGCGTCTAGCCGACAAGATGCGCCACGGCGAGCTTCTGATCGCCGAAGATCCCACCGGCCAGCTTATTGGCTGCATCTACACCGAGGTGCGCAGCGCAGCACAGGCGAACGGCGCACATGAGGACAATAGCCTTAGCGACAAAATCGCCCCGCGAGGCTATCTAGGAATGCTAGCCGTTGATCCTGCACATCAACGTTCACACTACGGTCGCACACTGATACATGCTGGCGAGGATCACCTGCGCCGTCGTGGCTGCGTCGCCGCAGACCTTGATGTCATTAGTTGGCGCACAGAGCTGCCGCCCATCTATCGCCGCTACGGCTTTGTCGATGTTGGTATCAAAGACTTTAACCCAGGGCAGCCGGTCAAGCAGCCCGGCCTACAGTGCCGCGCCATCCTCATGTCCAAACCGCTCTAGATCTCTGACCACATGAATTCGTGCGATCCCACCCTTGCGGCAAGAACAAGTACGCCGCAAGGATGGGGCACCCACTTCGGAGTAAAACCTTCGGTCAGAGACCTAAATCGGCGGCTGTGTGTTGACGATGGGGATGCCGTGGGGCGGGGTAAAGTTGAACTCTCCGGCTGGCAGCGGGATATTCTCCTCCATCTGCGAGAAGTCGAACTCGGTAATTGCGCCGTCGGTCTCTTCCATCCTCATCCGGTTAATCGCCCCATTGGCGCTGACGATCAGCGTCAGCAACTTTACGCGTTGCTCCATTCCCTTGGGAACGCCGCTGATGCGAAAGTTTGCGCCATCGGGCGCTGTGGCGATTTTGTCCAGCTCCTTTGCGAGCTGCGTGTGCCCCAGCAGTAGCCGCAGTGGCGAGCGCATGTCGTCGAGCTGTTTTGCTGGCGCGCGCGAGACCTGTGCGTCGCCCGGAGTATAGAACCACGCGAACCTGCCGTCGAGGACGAAGAGCTTTCCTGTGGGGGAGTCGTAGCTCCAACGCATCAGGCCGGGCTTTTGTAGCGTCAGCGTCCCGCTCTCGCTGCGATTCATCCCCATGCCGGAGTAGTGTTCGCTATACCGCGCGCGCAACGTCCGCAGATGGTTGTAGTGGTCGTCCACGCGACGGATGAGGCTAGCGTCCTGCGCCTGAACCTGCGTCATGCAGCACAGCGCCAAGAGTACGGCGAACGCAAGCGAAATTCCGATCTTCTTACGGACAGCTATAGCCATTACTGAATCGGGGTAGTGCAATTGGTGGCGCCAGTCGGGTCGTACTTGATGATGCTGTTATCGTCGGAGCAGAATCCACGGTCGCCAGTCTTGCCGACCGACTGGGGAACGCCGGTCACCTCATACGAGTTATAGACATCCTGATTGTTGATCGTCACCTTGCTGCCGCAGGTCACTGTGAAGGTGTAGCCGGACTTCTGCCCCGCGATGGCCAACTGCGGATCGAGCAGTTGCGCAGTCTGTGCCGAGGGCGCACCCGACTTCGGGTCGCCGCCCAGCGACGACAGCGGGCAGGCATATCCCCCGTAGGTCGAGTTGTAGCTGGATTCGGACGAACCAATCGTGCGCAGGGTTTGGATCGCCGAAGTCTCGTCGGCGGTTTTTTTGACCTTGAGCATCTGCGGCACGGCGAAGGCCATAATAATCAGCATGATCGACATGACGATCAGCAGTTCGATGAGGGTAAAGCCAGATTCCTGTTTGCAATCCGATGTGCGCATTGTGTCGATCATGATTCCTCTACTGCGTTCCTCTGTTGCGAAATTGGCATTTCGATCTCGATAAAAACTCTAACAGGCTGCGACTTAACATGCGAGTGCTTCGCGCACAACCTTGAGCCCGCCAAGGTTGCCCAGCACGGTCAGCGCAATCGCCTCGGGCCGGAAGAGCTGCCTCGCCAGAGCCTGCACATCGGCTGCGCTGACGGCTTCAACCTCGCCAACGATCTCGTCGACCGAGAAGAACCGCCCGAAGTACATCTCCTGCCGCGCCAGATTCGACATGCGGCTCGACGAGCTCTCCAACCCCAGCACGATATTACTCTTTAGCTGGTCCTTGGCGCGCTTCAACTCCGCCTCCTGTACCGTCTCTTCTTTCAGACGGCGCAGCTCGGCAATGGTGAGCCGAATCACCTCCGGCGTCTTCTCCGCCGAGGTTCCCGCGTAGATCGACAACGACCCCGTATCGCGGAACGGACTCATCTCCGAGTAGATCGAGTAGGCCAGCCCGCGCTCCTCGCGAATGGTCTGAAACAGCCGCGAACTCATCCCTCCGCCCAGCATCGAGTTCAGCAGATAAACCGCGTAGCGCGCGGGCGAATCGATCTGCGGCGCGGGTACGCCCAGGCAAAGCTGCACCTGCTCCAGCGATTTCTTGCTCTTCAGCGTAATGTGGGGAAAGGTCTCCGGCGCGGAGTGCTTCGCCAGCGCATCGTCGCTACTTGCGGCCAGACCGCTGAAGTGCCTCGCCACCTGCTCCACAAAGCGGTCGTGGTCCAGATGTCCCGCCGCCGAAAATACCATATTGCGCGGCGTAAAGCATTCCTTGTAGAACTGGAAGACGATGGGCTGGGTGAAGCTACCGACGGTTTTTACGGTGCCCAGAATCGGCTGCCCCAGCCCTTGTCCCTTCCAGAACTTCTGCGTAAAGGTTTCGTGGACCAGATAGTCGGGCGAGTCCTCGTCCATCTTGATCTCTTCCAAAATGACGCCCTGCTCGCGGCCAATGTCCTCGGGGGTAAAGGTTGGGTGCAACACCAGATCGGTCAGCAGATCCAGCGCCGATTCGACGTGCTCGTCCAGCACCTTGATGTTGAAACAGATGTTTTCCTTGCCAGTAAATGCGTCCAGATTGCCGCCAATCGAGTCCACCTCGCGGGCAAACTGCTGCGCATCGCGGGTAGTCGTTCCCTTGAAGACCATGTGTTCGACGAAGTGCGAGATGCCGTTCAGCTCCAGCGGTTCGTCGCGCGAGCCGGAGCGAATCCATACCCCCATCGACACCGACCGCACATGCGGAATGCTCTCGGTCAGCACCAGCAGCCCATTGGGCAGCACGGTCCGACGAATGTTGCGGGTGGGCGTTTCGTTGCGGGCTGATGAATCAGTGTGACTTGCGACGGCGTTACGGATTGCTGTCATGCGGCTCCTTGCGACTGTTTCCATTGTTTCATAGTGGGACGCTGCGGGTATCGGGCCGAGGTCTGCGGGTGCGGCGGGGGGCGGACTGTAGCGAAATCAGCCAGTGCAAATCCCATTCAAGAAGAAGCCGATAGGCGATCATAGATGTGAAAGGTTTAACTGTGGATTTCTCCATCTCAAATGCGGTAGCGGTCTCTCCGATGTCGGCTGTCTATGACAGCACGACCGCGCAGAGTCAACGCGCCACGTCTGCGGCAGCCGAGGTCACCGACACGGTCCACCTCTCGCAGTCCGCGCAGATCCACCAGCTCATCCAGCAGGGACACGGCGCGGCGGCCATTGCCAGCACACTGGGCATCGCGGTCTCCGCAGTTGACAGCGTTCTGGGAATCACAGTGTCAGCGCCGGTTGATGTTGTAGCCACCTCGACCAATCTGACGGTGAACACGAAAGTCGCCGGAACTCCCGCTCCCGCCCTCATCGACGTCCGTGTGTAGGTTGCGAATCCGCCAGTGTCCCAATGTAGGACAGCGTAGCGGTGGGCAACTCCGGGCCGATAGACGGCGTAGAAACAAGAGGATTCAATCATGTCTATTTCCATCTCCAATGGAACATCTGTCGCACAGGTGTATACCCCACAGGCGAGTTCCAAGAATGAGACTCAGACCTCTACTGTCGCCAACAAGTCAACGGATACGGTTCGGCTCACGCAGAGCCAGCAGATCCACGCATTGAAGCAGCAGGGACAGGGTGCGTCGCAGATTGCAAAGACCATGGGCGTTTCGTTGACCTCAGTCGACAGCGTGCTGGGAATCACAGAGGCAAAGACATCCACTTCTGCTGTGGAGACCACGTCTGCCGCAGCGGGTACATCAAAGGCTGTGGATACAGCCGCGAACGCAACGCCGGTCGCAGTCGTAGACACAAAGGCGTCCGGCACACCCGCCCCCGCGCTCATCGACGTCCGAGCATAAGCCGCAGTCCTCTGTCAGCGTAAACTGGAAGCTGGTTTATGGCAGAGTCGTGCGCACAGAACGAGAGCGTTGCCGCAGCGAAGGCCTTGTTCGGTCTGACGCCAGAGCAACTGCGCTCGCTGATCGAGTCGCTGGGCGAACGAAAGTATCGCGCGTTGCAGTTGATTGATGCGCTCTACAAACAGC
>Ga0182011_10004716_pt1 | contig 10867 bp, 4 predicted proteins | sample 711E1DmetaG_FD_120481 | JGI IMG/M metagenome (GOLD analysis project Ga0182011, IMG submission 120481) | Permafrost microbial communities from Stordalen Mire, Sweden - 711E1D metaG | ecosystem: Environmental > Terrestrial > Soil > Wetlands > Permafrost | place: Sweden: Stordalen | collected...
CGTGGCTCGCTCATGCTTCCGGGATCGCCCCGCCAGCCTGCGCCGGACCGGCCCCCGGCGGGCCCGCCGGGGGCCGGTCCGGCGCAGGCTGGCGGGGCGATCCCGGAAGCATGAGCGAGCCACGGGCGACCGACGCCCCGCGTCGTCCCACGGCGATCCAGCGGCTGCGTGTCGGCCTCCTCGACGTCGCCAGCTGGCTTGCGACACGCCTGCCCGCGGCCGTGGTCGGCGGGCTCGCCGATGCGGTCGGCGAGCTCTGGTACCGGGCGACGCCGGCGCGGGCCGCCCAGGCACGGGCGAACCTCGGGCGCGTCGTCGCGCACCTGGCCGCAACGGGGATGGGGGGAGCCCGGGCGCAGGCCGCCGCGGACGATCCAGCAGCGCTGGAGCGCATGGTCCGGGCCGCCTACCGGCACGCGGCCAGGACGTACGCAGAGCTGATCCGGGCGGCCGCCGTGGTCCGCGAGGCGCCGGCGCGAACCCGGATCGAGACGCCCGACGCGGTCGACGCCGCCTTCGGCGTCCACCCCGCGATCTTCGCCTCCCTCCACTTCGGGTCGCTCCAGGCGACCGAGGCGATCCTGCTCACCCGCCTCGAGACGCCGATCACCGCCCCCATGGAGACGCTCGACGACCCGGCGCTGCAGGCGTTCGTGGCGCGGGCCCGGTCCGCCTCGGGCGTTCGCCTCGTCACGCTCGACGCGGCGCGGCGTGAGCTCCGCGCGGCGCTCGGCCGGGGCGAGCTCGTCGGCGTCATCGGCGACCGCGACATCATCGGGGGCGGGGTCTCCGTCCCGTTCTTCGGATCGCCCGCGCCGCTGCCCGTCGGAGCCGCCCTCCTCGCCCTCGAGTCGGGCGCCCCGATCCACGTCGCGGCCGTTCGCCGCCTCCGCGGGGAGCGCTATGCGGGCCGGCTGGAGACGATCGTGCCGCCGAGCGGCGCCCTCGCGGCCGGGCCGGGCGCCCGTCGCGCCAGGGTTGAGGCCCTTCTCGCCGCCGAGGTCGCTGTGTTCGAGCGCTTCGTCGCCGACGCCCCCGAGCAGTGGTGGGCCGTCTTCTTCCCGATCTGGCCGGATCTGGCCGTGGCGCCGCGGCCGTGAGCGACGGCGGAACGACCCTTCGATCGGTCGGGGGGCCCGACCCGGCGGAGTCCCAAGGCCGGGCGGACCTACACATCCACACGCTCGCCTCGGACGGGCTCGACGACATCGAGACGATCCTCGCCCACGTGACGTCGAAGACGGACCTCGACCTCCTCGGGATCGCGGACCACGAGCGGATCGACGGCGCGATCGCGGCCCGTGCGATGGCCCGGGCCCGGGGCCTCCGCCTGGAGATCATCGTCGGCGAGGAGATCACGACGCTCGAGGGGCATCTCCTGGCCCTCTTCCTCGAGGAGCGGGTCCGGCCCTTCCGCTCGATGCGCACGACGATCGGCGAGGTCCACGAGCAGGGCGGCCTCGCGATCCCCGCCCACCCGCTGTTCCCCTACCCGCTCTGTGCGCAGGGCTGGACACTCCGGCGGCTCGTGTCCGCCGGAGACGCACGCGTCCGGCCCGACGCGCTGGAGGCGTTCAACCCCACGACGTTCGGTCGGCTCGTGCACGCCCGGGTCAGCGCGTTCGCCGCCGCGCATGGCCTGGCGACCGTCGGCAACAGCGATGCCCACGAGGCAGCCGCGATCGGCACCGGGTTCACCACGTTTCCGGGACGAACCGCCGAAGACGTCCGGGCCGCGATCATCGCGGGGACGACGGGCTGGGAGGGGTCCTTCCACCGGACCACCTCGCAGCTCCCGACGTTCGGGCGGCAGCTCCGCAAGTACAGCCGCGACATGCGCGCGGAGGTCGGCGGCCGCGTTCGGCGCGACGGGACCGCCCGCGACCTGGGCTACCCGGGCGGCCGCTTTCGGCCGCCCCGTCCCGAGGGAGCCGGGGGCATCGTGCCCCCGCGCGAGGATCCGTCGTGAAGATCGGGCTCGTGACGCCGTACGTGTACCCACTCCCCGGGGGGGTGAACGACCATGTCGGGCACCTGTACGAGGCGTTGCGCGGCCGGGGCCACGACGTCCGGATCCTGACGGCCAGCCACGGCCTCCAGCGCAGCTCCGAGGGAGACGTCATCCGGATCGGGAAGGGCTTCTCCGTACCCTCGAACGGGTCCATGGGGACGATCACGATCTCGCCCCGCTACCGGAGCCAGATCCAGGCCGTCCTCGACGGCGAGCAGTTCGACCTGCTCCACTTCCACGAGCCGTTCGTGCCCCTCCTCGCCGTGTTCACGCTGCGCGAGTCCCAGAGCGTCAACATCGCCACGTTCCACGCCTACTCGGGCTATGCGCCCGGCTACCAGCTCGGCGGCAGGATGCTGCGCCCCGTCGCCCGGAACCTCCACGGCCGCATCGCGGTCAGCGCCGCCGCCCGGCACTTCGCGGACCGCTACCTGCCGGGCGACTACAAGGTGATCCCCAACGGCGTGGACCTCGCCCGGTTCGCGCACGCGGTCCCGGTCGCGCGCTGGCACGACGGCCGCCCGAACATCCTGTTCGTCGGCCGGCTCGAGGCCCGCAAGGGGCTGCTTCCCCTCCTCAAGGCCTACCGGATCCTCCGCAAGAGCGGCCGCGACTGCCGGCTGCTCGTCGTGGGCTCCGGGCCGCAGGAGCGGGAGGCACGCCGATACGTGATGACCCGGCGCCTGCCCGACGTGGAGTTTCTGGGCCGCGTGTCGGACAACGACAAGGTCCGGCTCTTCAAGACGGCCGATGTCTACGTGTCACCGGCCACCGGTAGCGAATCGTTCGGGATCGTGCTCCTGGAGGCGATGGCCGCCGGGACGGCGATCGTCTGCAGCGACATCCACGGCTACAAGGGCGTCGTCAAGCGGGGCGAGCAGGCGCTCCTCGTGCCGCCCGGCGAGTCACGCCCGCTTGCCGAGGCGATCCTCCGGCTCGTCGACGACCCGGACCTGCGCATGCGGATGGAGGCGAGTGGCCTGGAGCGCGTCGTGGAGTTCGGCTGGAACCGGATCGCGGCCCGCGTGGAGGCCTACTACGGGTTCGTGATCCGGCGCCTCGCGGCGCAGGGCGCCTTGCCGGACGGGTTCCACGCCGAGGTTCCGCCGGACCCGCGGGCCGGCGTCATCGCCTGAGCGGCCCCGTCAGGTTCGCGGCGCCTCGGGCTCCGCGGGCGCCTCGGGCTCCGCGGGCGGCTCAGGCGCTCCCCCCAGCTCGGGCGTTTCTGGTAGCTCCGACAGCGGGGCCGGCGCCGCCTCGTCGGCCAGGCGCTCGGCGATCGCGATGCGCCAAACCCAGGCGCTGTACCCCACGACCAGGACCGAGACGAGCACCGCGGCGAGCAGGAGCAGCGGCCACGGATTGGCGAACGAGACGGTGAACGGCGCGTCCGTGTTCACGGCGAACTGGAACGGGTAGAGCCACGTCGGGAGCAGGCCCTGGTACCAGTTGAAGATGCCGTTCGGGAGCGGCAGTCCCGACCAGTTCGGGTAGAACGCGACGAACGCCACGGCCGAGGCGAGCACGACCCCGACGGCGAACCGGCGCGGCGAGCGGGCCGTCCACACGAGCCAGGCGAGCGGCCCCAGGATCAGCAGGAGGAGCAACGAGAGAAGCTCGCCCGGGATGCTCGGGGTCTGCACCAGCGGGGTCACCGGGAGCAGGACGGCCGCCCCGACCAGGCAGGCGAGGGCCACGATCCCGGTCGCGATGATCCGGCGTGAGCCCGCTGCGGCCACGGCCCGGTCCGCGCCTGCCCGGACCATCCGGTCGAGCCGGACCAGCTGCCAGACCAGCAGCCCCGCGCCGGCCGCGAGGACGACGATGAGGCCCACCACCTGGGTCGTCAGCGAGAAGGGCAGGGATGCGGCGGCGGTGCACGCCTGCGAGCCGGGGTCGACCCGTTCGACGCCGGCGAGGCCGCACAGCGGGCCCTTGCCGAACCAGAGGACCACCGGGACGAGCAGCGCCGCTGCGGCGGCACCCCGGGCCAGCAGCCAGGTCCGGGCCGAAGGCCCGTGCCAGAGCTCCGCCACGAAATAGGCCAGGCCGAGGATCACGAACGGGAGCGTGGCGTAGTAGTGGTACTCGAACGTGGCCCGGTCGATCCGCGCCCAGGAGAGCCAGGTGAAGGCGATGACAATCGAGATGAGGCCGAGCCCAAGGCTCCGCCGCCGGTAGGCCTGCCAGGCGACGAACGCCATGGCCGCGATGGAGAGCCACCAGATGACCGGGTTGCCGCCGTCGTAGATGGCGCCCGACGTCGACCCGCCGAAGGACTGCTGGAAGAACCAGACCGGCTTGAGGTCGAGCGGCCAAGCCCACCAGGGCGAGGCCGCCGGGTGGGCCGCCCGGAGGTTGTTGTGGTAGTCGTACATCTGCTTCGTGAGGTCGAGCAGGGTCTGGCCTGTGTTGCCCGGCGGCCAGGACGACGTCAGGCGGTTGCCCAAAGCCACCCAGGGCAGGTAGATCGCGACGTAGACCGCGGCCGGGATCGCCCCCAGCGAGATCCCCGCCCAGGCCACGGGCAGGCCCCGGCGCCAGCCCGGGCGGAGCCAGCCTTCGGGCGCGGGCGCCGGTGGATCGAGAAGCGCCACGGGATCGTCGGGTGGGAGCGGCGGGGCAAGCGGACCGAAGCCGAGCCGTCCCGCGAACCAGAAGGCCCCGGCGGCCAGCGCGGAGATGCCGAAGCAGCCGAGCGCGAGTGCGAGGGCCGCAGAGCCGAGATTCAGCGGGATCGCCGCCAGCGCGACCAGAGCCCCGACTGCGGCGGGCCCGGCAACCGCGATCCAGACCTCCTCGACGGACCACGCGATCGGGTGGAGCACCGTCACCGCGGCGGCCACGAGCGTCAGCCCGATCATGAGGGCGAGGAAGGTCAGGTCGCCTCCCGACGTCGCGCCGGCCGGGACCGAGACGGCCATGTACCCGAGCACGGCCGTCGCGCCGGCCAGGCCGAGGATGACAACGACCCGTCCGAGCGCGGACCGGACCAGGACCAGGAGCGCGACGGCAGCGAGCGCGTAGAGTCCGACCCACTTCGACGCCGTGGCGAGCCCCAGCAGGAGTCCCACGACCGGCATCCCGACCCAGAACGCCCCGCGCCAGCGCCACGCCCCCGTCCAGATCGCCGCGAACAACGTGACGCCGGCGACGATGAAGAACGCGACGTAGGTGTCGTTCATGCCGATGCGCTGCTGGACGAAGAACATCCCGTCCAGCAGGCCGAAGATGCCCGCAAGCACGGCCACCGAGCGCCGCCGGAACAGGATCCGCGCAAGCAGGAAGAGGAGCCCGGCCATCAGCGCGCCCACGATCACGCCCGGAAGCCGCCAGGCGAACGCGTGCTGGCCGATGTCGACGGAGGCCGCCTGGCCGGTCGCCCCGAACACTAGGAGCTGCTCGCGGTCCGTGGCCGGGACGTCCGGGTTCACATCGGTGGCCCACGCGGCGGGCGCGAACGGCAGACGGGCGTCCTCGAAGACGCTGTTCCCCCGCGGTTCCACCACGTAGACCGTCCAGCCCGCGCCGTCCGTCGTGCGGCCGAGCGCGTGGATCATCTGGCTCGCCGCGTCGTAGGTCACGCGGCTGATCGCGGCGGGCATCCAGACGCTCTGCGAGAGGGTCGGCGTGCTCCCGTCCGCCGGGATCCCGATCACGGCGAGCGACGACCCGGTGGCCGCGTACAGGACGGGCGAGTCGAGGTCGGGGGCCGCGACCACGCTCGTGGCGCCCCCGGCGAGCGGGACCTGCCCGGTCACCGCGCCGCTCGTCGGCTCCACGAACGTCACGCCGGCGGCATCGGACACCGCGACCTGGGAGAGGCTCGTGTCGCTCAGCCCGGCGAGCGACCCGCTCGCGATGGCGGCGTCGATCTGCGTCCGCTGGGCGGAGATGGCAGTCGAGATGATCACCTGCGACGCCTTCGAACGGAGCTGCTGCTCGTAGGTTGCCGCCGTGCCGCCCAGGATCCTGGAGAGCTGGGCGGCCACGAACGCCGGGTCGGTCACGCTCGCCGGGTCCGCCACGAGCGCGTTGACGGTGCCGGCATCGGCGACCTCCGAGCGGCCCGCCAGGGTGACCGAGGCGAGCCGCGCCCCCGTCGCCGCGTCGAGCGAGACGAGCGTGTCGCCGGGGGTCGCCGCGAGCAGGGTCGCGCCACCGTCGGTCACCCACAGCCGCGTCACCGGGCCCCCCGCCGACCCGAGCGGGACGAGGACGGGCGGCGATGGCCCGCCCGACCCTCCGGCACGGAGCGCGGAGGCGCTGACGGACGTGTCGAGGGCGAGGATCTCGCCCGAGGTCGTGCCGGCGAAGAGCCGATGCCCCGTGGCGTCGACCGCGACCGCCTGCGCGCCGGGAAGCGCCAGCGTGGCGAGGAGCTCGCGCGTCTGCAGGTCGTAGACGCGGACGCCGGAACCCGTGGCGACGTAGAGCCGGTTGCCGCCCTCGACCTGCCCCCCGCCGGCCGCTGCCGGGTCGGACCAGCCCTCCTCGATCGCGACGTCCGCCACCGGCGCGCCGAGCGTGCTCGTGGCGGTGACCCTGTCATCCCCGAACGCGACGAGCCCGCCCGCCATGACGTACTTGGCCAGGGGTGGGTGGGTCCACTCGTAGATCGCGTGCGGCTCCCCGTAGCGCCAGTCCTGCAGGAACTCGGCGGCCGTGCGCGCGTGGTAGACCTCGTCGAAGTGCATCCGCAGCGGCTCGCCCAGCCGGAAGGTTCGCAGGAAGAGCGACGCGACGACGATCACGACGATGAACCACAGGTCGAGCCGGTCGAGCCTGCCGCCGCCCTCGCGATCGAGAAGGTGCGAGCGATCGAAGGGTGCCCGCCCGGCGAGGGCGCGCGCGCCGCCGGTCGCCCGTCCCAGCGCCGCTCCGATGCCGAACCCTCGGGTCGCGGGAACCTCACCGGGCCCGCCATCGGCGGTCGCATCCCCGAGCGCACCCTGCGGAGCGTGGACCTCTTCAGCAGGGGAGGCGCCGTCGTCGTCCGTCGCGATGAGCGCGGCGGTGGCGTCGACCTCGTCCGTCGCGATCAGCGCTGCCGTGGCGTCGACCTCCTCCGGCGCCGGGCGAACCAGGAACGCCAGACCCGTGACCAGGCCCCCCGCGTGGACGGCGGCCGCGGCGGCGACTCCGCCCCACGAGCGCGCCGCGTCCCCGAGCTGGGACCCCAGGCCACCGAACGCGTCGAGCATCGGCCCGAGCCCGAGGTTCGCGTAGAACGGCTCCGTCAAGATGCCGTACAGGTTGACCGTGTTCGCGACCGCCAGCGCGAGATAGACCCCGATCCAGCGCGGGCTCACCGCCACGAGCACGGCGCCAAGCGCGAAGAACGGGAACAGGTATCGCTCGTGGACGCGGGTCGGCAGCACGAAAAAGGCGATCGCGAGGACCGTCAGGGCCACGAGGAAGGTCCGCCGGTCGTCGCGCCGCCAGATGACGGCGGCCAGGAACCCGATCATGCCCAGCAGCAGGGCACTCCCGACCACGATCGCCGGGATGCCGAAGACCAGGAAGCCGGTGCCGCCGTCGGCGCCGGCCTGCGTGGCGTCGCGGATCCAGGTCCCGTTCAGGGCAAGGCCGGCTCCGGCCTGGCTGACGAGCGCCCACGGGTTGAACGCGTTGACGGTCAGCCACGGGTAGCCCGCCGCAGTGTCGACGATCTGGTGGAGCAGGCCCACGATCGTCAGCCCGAAGGGGAGGCAGAGGACCTGGGCGGTGGCCAGCCCGACGAGCGTCGTGGTCAGCACGCGACGGGGTCCGTGGCCGGGCGGCCGGGTGACCAGGTTGCGGCGCAGGATCAGGACGGCCGCCAGGGGGATGAGGATCCCGAACTGGGGCTTGATGATCGCCGCGACGGTCGTGAGCAGGGCGGCTCGCTCGTCGCGGCCGCGCCACAGGTCGCGTACGGCGACGAGGAGCACCAGCGTCCCGACCGAGTCGACCTGGGACCAGATCGCGCTGTCGAACCAGGTGACGGGAACGAACAGGACCAGGGCGGCGGCGCCGAGCGCGGGCCGCCGGCGCGCGCCGAGATCGGCGGCGAGTTGGAAGACGGCGACCGCGAGCCCCAGGTCCGCCAGGATCGCCGGCAGCTTCAGGAGATCGCCGGGCGCGGCGCCCGGCCCGCCCAGGAGCTGGGCCACGAGGCCCAGGCCCCACAGGACGTAGAGGTACCCGGGCGTGTAGTCGATGAAGATCCCGCGGTTGTAGATCCCGAACGGGCCGTTCCGGGCGAGCTCCACGGCCCAGCCGTTGAAGGAGCCGACGTCCACCTTGAACCCGGACCCGGGCAGGACGGCGTATGCGATGATGAGACGAAGGACGAGGCCGAGCGCGAGAAGAACGCCGAGCGGGACGGCAACGTCCCGAAGCCGCACCCGGGCCTGCTCGCCCGCCCGCGCCCGCTCGCCCGGTGCGGGGCCAGCCAAGGGGAACGGCCTCCGTGATCGAGCGCTGAGGTGAACCGGAGTATAGCCGAGGGCTCGGTGGACCTTGCCCCTCGGCCAGCCCGCGCAGCCGTTTCCCGGCCCCGTTCCCCGCTCGCCGTCGGGATGGGGCTCGTGGTCCTGTTCCTGGCCCTGTATCTCCTCACCAGGCCCTGGTGGCCGACCGTCTACAACCACTTCGTCTGGCAGGCGGACGCCTACCTCCACGGCCAAGTCTCCATTCGCTTCCCGGTGCCGGCGACCGCCACCTCACCCGGCAACGACTACTTCAACGACGTCGTCCCCGTTCTCGATGCCGCCGGGAACGAGACGGGGCGCGGGATGATCCCGTTCCCGCCCCTGCCGGCCGTGCTCCTCCTCCCGTTCGTGGCGATCTGGGGGATGGCCACCGACGAGACGTTCCTGTCCGTCCTGCTCGGGGCCGTGGACGTCGGGCTCGCCTACTGGCTCCTGGGCAGGCTGCCGGTCCGGGCGGGGCTTCGCGCCGCCCTCACGGTCTTCCTGGGGGCCGGGACGGCGCTCTGGTACGCCTCCTCGCTGGGGACGACGTGGTACCTGGCGCACGTGGTCGCGGTCGCGTTCGCGCTCGGCGCGGTCGCGGTCGCGCTCGATGCGGACAACCGGACGGCTGCGCTCGACCCTGGCGCACGCCGTCCCTGGCTCGACTGGCGCCAGGTCGCCGCCGGCCTTCTCCTGGGCCTGGCGGTGACAAGCCGGCTGACCGTGGTCCTGGGGGCGGTGTTCTTCCTCTTCGTCGGCGGGGGAGGCTCGTGGAAGCGACGGGCCGTCGGCGCGGGGCTGGGCATGGCGATCCCGGTCGGAGCGCTGCTCCTGTACAACCTTGCGGTCAGCGGGACGCTGTTCAACTCTGTCTACGAGGCGCTCTACCGCTACGAGGTGTGGGCCTACCCCGAGCTCCACTACAACGGGGCGTGGGCGCTCGAGGACCTCCGCTACATCCCCCAGAACATCGGGATCATGCTGGGCGGCCTGCCCGACGTGCTGCCCGCCTGCGACGCGGGCGTGCCGCGCGAGATCTGGAGCTCTGCCGGGTGCTCGTGGCTCGTGCCGAACCCGGTCGGGATGAGCCTCCTGCTCACGAGCCCGGCCTGGCTCCTGGCCGCCGCGGCGCTGCCACTCCTGCGTGACCGGCGGGTCGCGGGGGCCCTCCTCGCGACCCTCGCCATCGCGGTCGTCAACCTGATGCACTTCTCGCAGGGCTGGGTCCAGTTCGGCTACCGGTTCAGCCTCGACTTCGCACCATTCCTGCTGGTCCCGCTCGCCCTCGGCGCAGAGCGGCTCGTGGCCCGCCACGGCCCCCGCGCGCGTCGCGGTGGCGTGCTCGTCGGCGGGCTGATCGCGGCCTCCGTCGTCGTGCAGGCGTGGGGGCTCGTGTGGGCCAGGGTGCTCGGCTGGTGAGCGCCGGCGCGACCGGGGGACGGCGGGATCGCTGGATCGTGCTGGCGAGCGGCGCTGCGCCCGCGCTCGTCGGCGTGGTTGCGTTCGCGCTCGCCCGGTCGACGCTGCTGCCCGGCCAGGGCCTGTGGGACACCGGCGAGTTCCAGGTGGTGGCGCCCGTGCTGGGCACGGCGCATCCCACCGGCTACCCGAGCTACGTCCTGTTGGGCTGGCTGGCGAACCTCCTGCTGGCGCCCTTCGGCGAGCCGGCCCTGCGGATGAACCTGCTCTCGGCGATCACGCTCGGGGTGTCGTGCGGGTTGACGGTCGTGCTGGTCCGCCAGCTGACGGGCCGGACGCTCGTGGCGGTCGGGCCCGGGCTGCTCCTGGCGCTGACGCCGATCCCGTGGCGCGTCGGGTCGTTCGCCGACCCGCACATGCTCCACCTCGCTCTCGTCGCCGGACTGCTCCTGCTGCTCGTCGGCTGGGAGGAGCGGGCGCGGGCCGCCCGGCCGGACGCGGACCGCTGGTTGGTCGCCGCGGCTGCGCTGTACGGCGTCGCCGTGGGCAATCAGGCGCTCACCTTCCTGCTCGCGCCGGGGATCGCCCTCTTCATCCTCGCCGTCGACCGGGGGGCATGGCGGCGGGGGGGCTTGGTCGGCCGCTGCGCCGCCGCTCTCTTCGGGACGGCCGCACTCGTCTACCTGGAGCTTCCGATCCGCGCGGCGATGGGCGCGCCGCTCGTCTACGGACACCCGGACACGTGGGCCGGCTTCTGGTACGTGGCCCTCGGGCTGCAGTTCACCGGCGCGCTCGGCGGGCTCTTCACGGACCTGGCGGGCAAGGCGGCGGACCTTGTCAGCCTGGCGACGGCGCAGTTCGGGCCGCTGGTGGCGCTCGTCCCGGCGAGCCTCCTGGTGACCGCCATCCGGCGGCCCCGGTATGCCCTCCTCTCCGCCACCTGGCTGGCCCTCACGTGCTGGTTCGCGGTCTCCTACAC
>Ga0182011_10004718_pt1 | contig 10863 bp, 6 predicted proteins | sample 711E1DmetaG_FD_120481 | JGI IMG/M metagenome (GOLD analysis project Ga0182011, IMG submission 120481) | Permafrost microbial communities from Stordalen Mire, Sweden - 711E1D metaG | ecosystem: Environmental > Terrestrial > Soil > Wetlands > Permafrost | place: Sweden: Stordalen | collected...
ACTTCCAGTTGGAGAGACTGGAGTACTCGACGTCCGATCCGAACGCCGGTGCCGCCGCTATCCGACTCGTCCTGTCCAACTGGAACGGCGTACCTCCGATTCAGGAGCCGCCGGCCAACCAGTCCGCGAGCCCCGCCGCGTCGTATTGATCGTCGGCGGCAGGAGCTCATAACCCGGGGGCGATCCCGCCCCATACAATTCCCGGGTGAATCCAACTCCACGTGGCGGGCGTCAGGCCCGTATCGGCCACGCTCTCGAAGACGCAGCGCCGGAACCGACCGGCGATTGGTGGAGCGCGCCCACCGACGGGTCCGGTGCCGGGTCGCCCGCCGGGCTCATGGTCCCGCCGTCCGGCGCGGATGAGCCGCCGCCGCCGAACGAGGCTCCGCCCGAAGCGTTCGATGGTCCTCGCATCGAACCGCCCGAGCCGTCTCCGTTCGAGCCCGAACCGGTCGCTCTGGCCGAACGGCAGGCAGCCACTGAGGCCCTGGCCGCCCGGATCCTCGCCCGACTGAACCCGGAGCAGCAGCGCGCTGTCCGGACCACCGACGGCCCGGTCCTCATCCTGGCCGGCGCGGGCAGCGGCAAGACCCGCGTCCTGGCCCATCGCGTTGCGTACCTCGTCGGCGTCAAGGGCGTAAGGCCGTGGCAGATCCTGGCGGTCACGTTCACCAACAAAGCGGCGGCGGAACTCCGGGCCCGCATCACCGGCCTGATCGGCGAGGAGGCCGGCCGCGAGGTCGCAATGGGCACGTTCCACGCCCTGTGCGCTCGGGTGCTCCGGCGTGACGGAGCGGCCATCGGGTTGGACCCGCATTTCGTCGTCTACGACACGGACGACCAGCAGTCGCTGATGAAGGTGATTCTGCGCGAGGACGACCTGCCGATTACGGGCGAGTACAAGCCGAGTGCGATTCTCGGCGCCATTTCGCGGGCGAAGAACGAGATGCTCGACGCGGACTTCATCGCGGCCAACGCCCACACCCACCGAGAGCGGGAGATCGCCCGGCTGTACCGGCGCTACGCGGCTCGCCTGCGGCAGGCGAACGCACTTGACTTCGACGACCTGCTGCTCGAGGCAGTCCGGCTCTTCCACGACGCTCCGTCGGTGCTCGACCGCTACCAGGGCCGCTGGCGCTACCTGCACGTCGACGAGTACCAGGACACGAACCGGCCGCAGTATCTGTGGGTCAAGGCCCTGGCGGCGGCCCACCACAACCTGTGCGTGGTCGGCGACGACGACCAGTCGATCTACTCGTGGCGCGGCGCCGACATTCGCAACATCCTGGACTTCGAGGGCGACTACCCGGACGCAGCCGTGGTCAAGCTCGAGCAGAACTACCGCTCGACGCAGCTCATCCTCGACGCGGCCCACGCTGTGGTGACTCACAACTCCTCGCGCAAGGACAAGCAACTCTGGACGGAGAACTCGGGCGGGCGCCAGATCTCGCGCTTCGAGGCCTACAACGAGGAGGAGGAAGCGGAGTGGATCGCGCGTCAGATCGAGGAGCTGACGGGCGGCCGCACCTCCGTTCTGACGCGGCGAGCCGACGAGGAAGCCGAGCGTTGGGAGCGTGGCGACGTCGCGGTGATGTATCGAACCAACGCCCAAAGCCGGGCCATCGAGGAGGCGTTCCTGCGCTACGGCATGCGCTACCAGCTGGTCGGCGGCACGCGCTTTTACCAGCGCCGCGAGGTCAAGGACGCGCTGGCGTATCTCCGCATCCTGCGCAGTGACACAGACCAGATCAGCTTCGAGCGAGTCCTCAACGTGCCGGCTCGGGGCATTGGCGAGAAGAGCATTGCGGAGCTAAGGGTCGCCGCGGCGGGCGGGCGAACGATCCTGACGGAGCACGGGCGGCCGGCGGCTGATGGGCGGACGGAGGACAAGGCGAGCGACGGGAGTGGCGGCGATCAGTTTCCGGACGGCGTGCGGGCCTCCGCGGAAGCCGCGGAGCCCGAGACCGCGGAGCCCGAGACCGCGGTGCCGGATGCCGCGACATACTGGAACGCAATCCTGGCCGGCGCCGACGGCCGGCTCGAGGAACTTGGGTCGCGGGCCCGCGGTGCGCTGGGCGGCTTTGCTGCGCTCGTGGCGCGGCTGCGGACGCGAATCGGGGTTCTGGCCCTGCCGGAGTTGCTCGACGCGGTGCTGGAGGAGTCCGGCTATCGGGCGATGCTCGCCGACGGCTCCGAAGAGGGCGAGGAGCGCTGGAACAACCTGCTCGAGCTGCGTTCGGTCACGACCCGATACGACGATCTCACCCCCGACGATGCCCTGGATCGCTTCCTGGAAGAGACCGCCCTCGTCGCCGACCAGGATTCCTATGAAGTGGGCGCCGATGCCGTGACGCTGATCACGCTTCATGCCGCCAAGGGCCTCGAATTCCCAGTGGTCTTCATCGCCGGCATGGAAGAGGGGGTATTTCCGCATAGTCGATCGCTCGACGACGAGAAGCAGCTGGAGGAGGAGCGGCGCCTCGCCTACGTCGGCATCACTCGAGCGAAGCGGCGGCTGTTCCTCTCGCACGCGGCGAGGCGGGCGACCTGGGGCCAGGGCGGCCTCTCCGTCCCGAGCCGATTCCTGTTCGAGATACCTGCCACGCTGATGACCGGGCCGCGCCTGGAGCGGTCCGACGACTTCGACGACGACTTCCGCCAGGTGGATCCGGACCTGGTCTTCGGGCGGCGGCTGAACAGCAGGTTCGGCACTTCGATCCGAGCTGGCGGCGGCGCGTTCCGGAACGACAGCGGCCGGCCCGGCGCCCCGAAGGCAGGGGAGCCGTTCCGACCCACTCGCGATCTGGAAGCGCGGCGCGAGGCCTACGACTCGGGGGCGCGGTCCGGCAGCCTGAACGTGCCGGGCACTCCGCCTCGCCACGGGGTCTCCGATTCTCTGTCGCCAGGCCGCCAGACACTGGCGCCCCGTGCCCGAATCCCCGGGGAGCGGCAGTTCCGAGACGGGGATCGCGTCCGCCACGCCCGCCTCGGCGACGGTATTGTCGTCACGTCCAAACTGACCCGAAACGACGAGGAAGTCACCGTCGCGTTCTCGCACGGAGGCGGCGTCAAGACGCTCCTGGCCAGCATCGCCAACCTGGAACTGCTCGGTTGAGTACTATCCGCACTGGGTCCGGAGCGGAGCCGTTGTTTCCGGTAAGCGGTCGCAGAGCAGGTGAGCATCGAATATGAGCAACTCGAACGTGTCACGAACCAGCCGCGCCAAGGTCGGCGGGAAAGCCCCCAAGGAGCCGTGCGTGACCTGCGGTATCGCCCCGGACCCTCAGGGCCGTCCGTTCTCGATCACGTTCACTTTGCCGGACGTGCACTACGACATCCACCCGGAACTGCTCGACACTTGGGGCGACGACCCGTTCCTGGCCATCAAGGACGTCGGCTTCTACCTCCGGGTCCTCCTCCCGGTGAAGCTCACCGACGGCTACTCGGTCAACTTCGGCACATGGCTCAAGATCGATCCTGAAGTCTTCCACGCCGCATGGAACAAGTGGAACTTCCCCGAGTACAAGGACTTTGCCTTCGACGGCCTTCTGGCCAATCGCCTGGAGCCCTGGAAGCCCACGCTGCGCACGCACGTCAAGGCCAGGGTGTTGGACGTCGCCCAGGTCCCGTTCGTCGTCGAGAGTCCGGATCCTCTCGGAACTCGCATCATCACCGAGACGTGGCCTCACGATGAGGTGCTCCTCCCGTACGCCGACCTGCTGAAGGAGACCGCTCCGATCGAGGAGTAGCGGCAGGTTATCGGCGCCCTGCCGAGGCGGACAACAGGACCAACCGGCGCCACGCGGCGGAGCACGCAACTCTGCTTCGCGCCGGGTTCAGGCTGGACGGCCGGGCGCTTCGTGGCTGGCTGACAAACCCGGCCGAGCCGGTCACCGGGATGGCATTCTGGACAGATGCAAATGGGGGTAGCGCGAGTCCACTTTGTGCGACCGCTCGACTCTGGGCAGGCTTCGGATCGGGCTCAGAATCGGCCGTTGGCGCCGTCCGCGGGTCGATTCGGACCCAGAACAAGGAGGATTGGAGCCCAATCCAGCGCTGAAGCGCGGCGCTCGGGCGCTCGATTCCGGACTCGCGCTACGGGGGTTTGCATGTGTCCAGGTTCGGGCCCCGCCCTACCGGTGGCGCGGGCGACGCGCCGTGCCAGTCTTGGTCATCGCCTCCGCGCCACCTCCGTATCGACGCCGCATGGCCTTTGCCGCCCGGCGCCGCCTCTGCGCCATATCGAATGGGCAGGTCCGTAAAGTCCTCGAATCGGCGGGTTCCTCGTGTGAGTTGCGCTCTCCGGCCCTCGATTTGGCAGTACCGGGGTATGGGGGTACAGTGGATTTCGTTTCGCCCTGTGCATCGGCCCTGGAGGGACGAGCAGCCGCCGGGCCTGCTCTGGTCCCAGAGACGGCAGAAGCCGTTGGCCGATTTCCTGGACCTAACTAGCCAGGGCAAATCGGACCGATCCGGCGTGATTGGGCCGCCAGGTTCGCTGGCAGACGGCTCAGCAAGGCGCTATGAGTCCAGCTAACGTTTTCGTCGGGACCTATCCTCCGCGGCGCTGTGGCATCGCCACCTTCACCCGTGACCTCGCAGGTGCAACCGGCGACCACGCAATCGTCGCCCTGCATCCGCCCGACGGGCCGGACCTGTATCCGCTGGAGGTTCGCCATCGGATAAGGCGCGACGTCCGGGCGGACTACTTCCGCGTGGCCAGGTCGCTGAATGAGTCGGACGCAAGGGTCGTTTCTATCCAGCACGAGTACGGCATCTGGGGCGGGGACGACGGCGAGTCGGTGCTCGACTTCGTGTCGGCCCTTTCCAAGCCGGTCGTGTCGACCCTGCACACCGTGCCGCACAGCCCGTCGCCGAGTCAGCGCCGCATTCTGTTGGGCCTGATCGACTGCAGCGCGGCGACCGTGGTCATGTCCCGCTCGGCGGCCGGACTGCTCCGGCGCGTCTACGGCGTCGATCCCAACATGCTAGATGTGATCCCTCACGGTGTCCCGCAACTGCCGCTCGTCCCACCGGATTCGGTGAAGCCGAGGCTCGGGATGGCGGCGGCGCCGATGATCTTGAGCTTCGGGCTCATCGGGCCGGGCAAGGGCTACGAGTCGGTCATTGGGGCGATGCCGGCCGTCGTGGAAGCCGATCCCGCCGCGTACTACGTGATCCTCGGGGCCACGCATCCGGAACTCTTGCGGCGCGAGGGCGAAGCCTACCGGACCAAGCTGACGCGTCTGGCGGAGACTCTCGGCGTGGCCGACCACGTGCTGTTCGTCGACCGATTCGTGACGCGTTCGGAGCTGGCCACCTGGCTCACCGCGGCCGACATCTTCGTCACTCCCTACCCGAACCTGGACCAGATCGTGTCGGGTACGCTCGCCTACGCCATGAGTGCCGGCAAGGCATGCGTCTCGACGCCTTACGCCTATGCTGTCGAGATGCTCGAGGCCGGCCGGGGCATGGTCGTGGCGTCGGGCTCGCCGGAGGCACTGGCTATGCCGCTGACTCAACTGGTACGCGACCGCAGCCTGAGGAACCAGCTGGGCCGCCGCGCATATGAGTTCAGCCGCACAATGATCTGGCCGGAAGTCGGCGCGACATACCGCAGGATCTTCGACCGCGTCGGCACGTTCCAGGCGCGACAGACTGAGGTCAACCAAGAGGTGGGGGTCGGCCGTGCTCGATCGTGACGAGTCCGGGCCGGTCCGACCCGACCGCCACGCTCGACTGGACGCGAGCAACACCGACTCGGACTCCGACCGCGATACGGCCCTCCAAGGCGGCGCCCGCCGGTTACCGCTGTACCCCGTCAGCAGGCTGCACCTGGACGCCATGAGCGATGACCTCGGCATCTGGCAGTTCGCCCGAGGGGCCGAGCCGGACCACCAATACGGCTACTGTACCGATGATGTGGCGCGGGCCATCGTCGTCGACGTGCTCCATTGTCGCGAACTGCCGCCGGCAAGCCTGGAGAGCAGCCTCAGACGTTCGCTCCGGTTCTTGAGCGAGGCCTTCAACCGCGAGTCCGGGCGATTCCTCAATCTCCGCCAGGCCGATGGCCGCTGGCTCGATGCCGACGCGTCGGAGGATTGCCACGCCCGGGCCCTGCTAGGGCTCGCCCAATTGATGGCCGAGATGCCCGATACCGAGATGGCCGTGCTGGCTCGCGAGCTGTTCGACCGGGCACTGCCGGCCGCGACTTCGTTCGGGCACCTGCGGGCGATCTCCGGGGCCCTGCTGGCCTGCGACTCCGCGACCGGCTCGGGGCTCTCCATCGCGGCCCGGCCGGCCTTCGATGAACTGGCAGCCCGCCTGGAGTCGGCTGCGCTCTTCGAGGCGGCCGAGTGGCCCTGGCCGGAGCAGACTCTGACCTACGAAACCGCCATCGTGCCGCGTGCTCTTATCGCCGCGGGACGCCGCCTCGGGCGGCCGGCGCTCCTGGCGCAGGGTTGTTCCGTGCTCGACTGGCTCATCGATGTCCAGGCCGGCGAGTCGGGGCAGTTCTCGCCCGTTGGCAACAGACACTGGTGGCAGCGCGAGGCGGAGCGCAGTTGGTTCGATCAGCAGCCGATCGAAGCCGCCACCATGGTTTCGGCGGCAGCGGCGGCCTTCAGGGCGACGGGCCGCCGGCACTATCTGGACGCAGCCGAGGCGGCGTACGGCTGGTTCCTCGGCGACAATGACCTGGAGGTGTTCATGGCAGATCCCATTCGGGGCGCCTGCTACGACGGACTTACGCCAACCGGGCCAAACCGCAACCAGGGAGCCGAGTCGACGCTGATGTGGCTGACGGCTCTCGAGCAGATGCGGGAGTTGCGCCGTTCGACTCAGGGCGAGCAGGGAGCGGCCATCGTGGCCGAGTCCCGGTCTGGCCTGGACGCATGACCGTGAGCGTAGACGGCGGCAGGCACCTATTCGTCCGCCACCCCTCGAACCCGATCCTCACGGTAGAAGACCTGCCCTACCCCGCCAACACCGTCTTCAACCCCGGTGCCGCACGTGTCGGCGACGAGACTGTGCTGTTGATGCGGGTGGAAGACCTGCGGGGCATCTCCAGCCTGCAGGTGGCGAGAAGCAAGGACGGAGTCGGGGACTGGCGGATGGACGCGGAGCCGCTCCTGACGCCGAATCACGCTCGAGCTGAAGAGGTGTGGGGCTGTGAGGACCCGCGTCTCGTCTTCCTGCCCGAACGCGACGAGTGGGCCATCACCTACACGGCATACAGCAATCGCGGCCCGACGGTCTCGTTGGCGATGACCAGGGACTTCAGGGAGGTTCGGAGGCTGGGGCCGGTAATGGCGCCGGACGACAAGGACGCGGCCTTCTTCCCGCAGCGATTCGACGGACGCTGGATCATGATCCACCGCCCCTCGCCACTCCACGGACTGGCCCACATCTGGATTTCGTATTCGCCGGACCTGCGTCACTGGGGCGATCACACCGTCTTACTCGAGGCGCGCGAAGGCGCATGGTGGGACGCGGACAAGATCGGGCTCGGGCCGCCGCCGCTGGCTACGTCCGAGGGCTGGCTGGTCATGTACCACGGCGCCCACTCAACGGCGTCAGGACCGATCTATCGAGTCGGCCTTGCGTTGCTGGACCTCGAGCACCCCGAGATCGTGCTCCGTCGATCGGATGAATGGCTGATGGCGCCGACTGCCGCCTACGAGGCCGTCGGCGACGTCGACAAGGTCTTCTTCCCGAACGGCTGGGTGCTCGACGAGGCGGCCGATCGGCTCTCGCTGTACTACGGCGCAGGAGACTCCGTGATTGGCCTGGCCGTGGCCCGGTTCAGTGAGTTGATGGAATACGTGATGCAGATGCCGCTGCACCATCACCGCCGCGTCAGCGACGACGGCCTCGGGGGTTAGGTCAAGGCCGAACGCCGGTCACGGCCGGCGACAATGAGTGGCGTTGCGCCCGCTTCGCGTCGCTCCTTACTTCCGCGACAGATGCCCGGGCGCGCTGTACCGGGATGGGAGAGAATCGGTCCATAGGCGTCACTTGACGGCCCATCGAGCGGAGGCGAGCGGTGACGGAGGCTTCTTTCGAGTCGGTCGGGTTGCCGGTCGCGGTCGGGGCGGTGGAGGCCGCTGCGGCACTCGGCCTGGAAGCGGCGAGTGCCCGGCGCGACGAACTGGTCCCGATCATCCGTCGGGCCAACGAGCTGTACTACGTCGCCGACGCCCCGGAACTGAGCGACGCCGAGTACGACGGTCTGATCCGCGAGCTCGTCGCCATCGAGACTGCCTTCCCGGATCTGGTCACGCCCGACTCGCCGACGCAACGGGTCGGCGCGGCACCCGCCGGCGCATTCGGCGAGGTCCGACACCGGCGGCCGATGCTCTCCTTGGGCAACGTGTTCGACGAGGCGGAGTTGCGAGCGTTCGACCAGCGAGTTCGCCGCGGCCTGGGACTGCCAGCCGCTCCTGAGGCCGCGCCGGACCTGCGCTACGTTGCCGAGCTCAAGATCGACGGCCTGGCGATCTCCCTGCGCTACGAACGCGGCCGCTTCGTCCAGGGCGCGACCCGCGGCGACGGCACCACCGGCGAGGACGTGACCGCCAACCTGCGCACCATCGAGGTCCTGCCGCAGCGGCTCCGTGAACCGGCCACGGTCGACGTCCGGGGCGAGGTCTACATGCCTAAGGCGGAGTTCGCGCGCATCAACGCCGACCGGGAAGAGGCGGGACTGCCAACCTACGCCAATCCACGCAACAGCGGCGCGGGCTCGCTGCGCCAGATCGACTCGCGCGTGACCGCAGAGCGGCGACTCTCGTCGTGGACGTATCAACTCATCGAAGGTGGCCCGGATGGCCGACCGACGGTCGCCAGCCAGTCCGAAGCGCTCGCCCGACTCGCCGCCCTGGGCCTACCGGTCAACCCGGATCGCGCCGAAAGCCTGGACATCGACGGTGTCTGCAGCTTCCTGGAAGGTTGGCGTGAGAAGCGCCACGGTCTCCCGTACGAGACCGACGGCGTCGTCGTCAAGGTCGATCGCTTCGACCAGCAGGAGCGGCTGGGTATGGTCGCTCGCGCGCCGCGCTGGGCAATCGCTTACAAGTTCCCGCCCGAACAGGTCGAGACTGTCCTAGAAGGTATCGTGCCGTACGTCGGCCGAACGGGAACGCTCACACCGGTGGCCCACATGCGGCCGGCGAAGGTTGCCGGCTCAACCGTAGCCCGGGCCACGCTCCACAATCTGGACGAGGTCCGCCGCAAGGACCTGCGCATCGGCGACTGGGTCGTGCTGCAGAAGGCCGGCGACGTGATCCCCGAGGTTGTCCGTCCGATTCCCGAGCGTCGGACCGGCACGGAGCGGATTTTCGAGATGCCGGCCACGTGCCCAGTCTGCGGCACTTCGATCGTGCGCGACGAGGGCGCGGTCCGCCACTACTGCCCCAATCCGCGCTGTCCGGCGCGACTCTCACAGGAGTTCGCCCACTTCGCCGGCCGGGGCGGCATGGACATCGAAGGCGCCGGCTGGGCGGTCCTGGAGCAGCTTCTGGAGCGCGGCCTCGTCAAGACACGAGGCGACTTCTACCGCTTGACCGTTGAGGACCTCGAGAGCCTGGACCGGTTCGGCCGCAAGAGCGCCGAGAATCTAAAGGCTTCAATCGAAAAGTCGCGCCGGCGGCCACTGGCGCGGGTCCTCAACTCTCTCGGCATTCCCCAGGTGGGCGAGTCCACGGCGATCGACCTGGCGGGCTGGATCGCTTCCCGCTGGCCGCCCGCATCGGACGATGCTGGGGAGTGGTTCGCGCTTGTGGCCCGGTCGCTGCCCGGCGTCACCGCCGAGGAGCTGAGGGAAGTGCCGGGAATCGGTCCGGTGGTGGCGGCAGCCGTTGCCGGCTACTTCGCCGCGCCCGAGACGGCGTCCGTGCTCGAGGACCTGGTATCCGCCGGAGTAGTCGCTGAGCCGCCTGCCAGACGAGTGGCTCCGGGGAGTGGCCCCGGGGCGGGTAGCGGCCTCGGGAGTGCCGCCGGGGAGCCGGCCCCCGTCCCGCTCGCCGGCAAGACCCTCGTCGTCACCGGGGCCCTCGCCGGGTTCGACCGCCCCGGCGCCGAGGAGGCGATCCGTGCCGCCGGCGGCCGCGCTTCGGGCTCCGTCTCGAAGAACACCTCGTACGTGGTGGCCGGTGAGAACGCCGGCTCCAAACTGGCCAAGGCCACGGAGTTGGGCGTGCCCGTCGTAGACGAGGACGGATTCCGCCGCCTGCTGGCGGGCGAGGAGCCGTAGTAGGGGGGCGAGTGGCGCCAGCGCGCCCGGCGACGCGGCCTTCAGCCCATGGCCGAGTTGATCTGGCCCCAGATCCAGTCCGGCCGCCACTCGATGTCCGGCCCCAGGAGCATCCGCGGCGCCTGCCACGTTTCCTGCCAGCCGCGGGTCTGAAGCTCGCGCCACGCCGCGGCGTGCTCGTTGGGGATTCCCGCGCGGACGTGGGTTCCCTCCGGAACGACGTGACGGTGCAGGTCCAGCAGGAACAGCCCGTCCTCGAAACGCGGCGCCACCACCGCGCCGTAGGCTCGCTCGGCCGGAAGCAGGAAGCCCGCCAGAGAGCGGCCTCGCTCCAGAACCCAGCCGCCGTTTTCGGCCAGTACGCCCAACGGCACCGAACGATCCTCCGCCGTCGCCAGCCGGTCGAGTTCGAAGACCGCAGGCAGATCGGCCGGCTCGAGCTTCCGAAACCGGGAGCCATCGGGCGGGATCGGGGCATCGGGCAGATGATCCGCCTGGATCTGGTGGTAGTGAGTCACGAGCCGGAACCCCAGTCGTTGGTACATCGGTCGCCCAGCATCCGTCGACTCGAGCGAGAGCGTCGTGCAGCCCGCATCTCGCAGACGTCGGGA
>Ga0182011_10004719_pt1 | contig 10862 bp, 10 predicted proteins | sample 711E1DmetaG_FD_120481 | JGI IMG/M metagenome (GOLD analysis project Ga0182011, IMG submission 120481) | Permafrost microbial communities from Stordalen Mire, Sweden - 711E1D metaG | ecosystem: Environmental > Terrestrial > Soil > Wetlands > Permafrost | place: Sweden: Stordalen | collected...
CATTGATGACGTGGAATTTATAGAAGCAGACGTAAAGCGAGTGATAGCTGTCGAAACTATGGGAATGTTCCACCGACTAGTACAAGAAGAAGCCTACAAAAAATTTGATACACTAATCGTTGGACTTAAAGGACAAGCAGCACGTGCCACTCGTAGATTCCTAAAAAGAGTTAATCAAGAGCTTAAATTACCAGTTTACATTTGTAACGACGGAGATCCATGGGGATTCCACATTGCCATGGTGATTATCTCAGGCAGCGCTAAGCTGGCCCATGTAAACCATGATTTGGCCACGCCAGACGCTAAATTCTTGGGGGTAACAGCCAGTGACATTATAAATTATGATCTACCAACTGACCCCTTAAAGGATATCGATGTGTTGCGACTTAAAGAACTTCTTAAAGACCCTAGATATAGAGATGAATCCTGGAAGACCGAGATCAAAAAGATGATTAAAATCGGGAAAAAAGCTGAACAGCAGTCTTTCTCGAAGTACGGATTGGAATATGTTGTAGATACCTATCTACCTGAGAAGTTAGATGCAATGTAAAAATTCCGAGAATAATTCAATCTAATAAGGTTGAATTAAAAAACTTTTTTTCTTTTTTTGATTATAATTTTTTTTCTTAAATAAAAAATCATAAAGATTTATTATAATGAGAATATAAAAATTTTATATAATGAATGTTTTATTTAGAACCTCAATTTGGAAGTTTTCATGGCATTCAAACATCCTATTGAGGTAACACCACCCAATTAGGGTTATATGGAGGTTGAATTTAATGAAAGCTGTGGGAATAAATGGATACGGGACTATAGGGAAAAGAGTTGCAGATGCGGTTGCATGCCAGGATGACATGAAAATTGTAGGAGTGACTAAACGAACACCTGATTTTGAAGCTAAAATGGCAGTTGAAAAAGGTTACGACCTTTATATAAGCGTTCCAAAAAGAGAAGGATTGTTCACTGATGCTGGTATTGAGGTTTCAGGTAATATCAACGATCTCTATGATCAACTTGATATTATAGTGGATTGTACTCCTGAGGGAGTTGGAGCCCAGAATAAGTCAAATGTCTATGAGAAGAAAGGGCTTAAAGCTATTTTTGAGGGTGGTGAAAAACATGACCAAATAGGTCAGTCTTTCAACTCATTCTCTAACTTCGATGACTCTATTGGAGCAGATTATGTGCGGGTAGTCTCCTGTAACACCACCGGCTTATGCAGAACCTTAAACCCTATTAAAAACCTGGCTGGAATAAAAAAAGTCCGTGCGGTAATGGTAAGACGTGGTGCAGATCCCGGACAGATAAAAAAGGGACCCATTAATGCCATAGTACCCAATCCACCCACAGTTCCCTCTCACCATGGACCCGACGTGCAAACTGTGATGTACGGCCTGAACATCACAACCATGGCTTTACTAGTACCCACCACCATTATGCATCAGCATAACCTCATGGTTGAATTAGAAAACTCTGTAACATTGGATAATGTAATAGATGCACTAGAGGAAACTCCTAGAGTCCTCCTACTTGAAGCTAGTAAAGGACTTGGTTCCACTGCGGAGATCATGGAATATGCTCGTGATGTTGGAAGACCTAGAGGCGATTTATTCGAAATAGCAGTGTGGAAAGAGTCATTGAACATTGTAGATGGTGAATTATATTATATGCAAGCTATCCATCAGGAATCTGATGTTGTTCCTGAGAATGTGGATGCCATACGAGCAATGCTAGAGATAGAATCTGATTCGACTAAATCCATCGAAAAAACCAACAAAAACATGGGAATTATAGGATAAAAAAAAATTCTTTTTTTTTAACTTTTTATGTTTTTGAAATATATTAAAAAAAATTTTTTTTATTTAAGAGAATCTGGTGTAAATTGGGCAATTTAGGTTAGAGTTTGGAAAAATTACTTTTACACCTTTTTCCAATATATGTGTTAAGACAACCATATTTATCTTTAATATTAAAAATTTTTAATATCCATGAATTTAGGAGTAAATAGGAATTAAAGAAATAATTCTGTAAATCCAAAGATTTAATAATTTAATTTATCCTTAATTCTTTTATACTCACATTTCTGAATAAATATCTAAAATATTACTAAATTTTGTGATAATAATGCTTCGAGAAATCCTAATTTCCATGCGACCTAAACAGTGGTATAAAAACCTGGTCATTTTTATAGGAATAGCCTTTTCTTTAAATCTATTAAACATTAACCTATGGATAAGTGCCATATCCGCTTTTTTCATATTCTGCTTACTCTCCGGCAGTATATATCTAGTCAATGATGTATTAGATATCGAAAAGGATAAGAAACATCCTAAAAAGCGTGAAAGACCATTACCATCCGGGAAATTAAAACCATATCAAGCCATCACAGCTGCAACTATATTCATTTTAATCGCCTTATTAGGGTCTTATATGATAAATATACCCTTCTTCCTTATTTCCATAGTTTTCTTCGTACTGATGATGCTGTACTCGTTATATTTAAAAAATTTCATTATTGTAGATATAATGATTATATCAACTGGTTTCGTTATAAGGGCTGTAGCGGGGGCTCTAGCAATCAGTGTCCTAGTATCTCCCTGGTTAATTATATGCGCCTTTTTAATCGCCTTATTTTTAGCTCTAGGTAAAAGAAGACATGAATTATTTTTATTAGGAGATAATGTTAAGGAACATCGTGAAAGTCTTGAAAGTTTCTCAACTGAAATGTTGGATCAGATGATTATAATAACTACTAGTACCCTGATAATGTCCTACTCCCTTTACACTTTCTTCACAGGTAAATTATTAATGATGGTAACTATTCCCTTCGCCTTCTACGGGATATTCAGATATCTCTTTCTGATTCACTCTAAAAAAATGGGTGGAGAACCGGAAATGTTATTTAAAGATAAGGGAATGGTATTAAGTATAGTTTTATGGGCATTAGTAGTGTTTCTAGTGCTTTATGTGAACATAGGAGGTATTTTAAATGTTAAATAATCTGAAAACATCCAAAAGAATTGATATAATAATTCCTCTTTTGATAATAGTTATCGTAGCCTTGACACGCATTCCCTTTGTCAGTAAATTTTTATATGAATGGGATTCCGCCTCTTATGCCCTAGCATTCCAAAATTTTAACATAGCCCAAGAACAACCCCATCCTCCAGGTTACATATTATTCGTTGGACTAGGTAAGGCTGTGAATTATGTTTTTCATGATGCTAATACTAGTATGATATTTTTAAGTGTAGTTTTCAGTATTTTAACTGCTTTACTCGTTTATTTCCTAGCTAAAGAGATGTTTTCTAGAAGAGTAGCTATCGTTAGTTCTATATTATTAATTTTTAATCCACTATTTTGGTTCTACGGGGAAATAGCCAGTATTTATATTTTTGAAGCTTTCTTCGCTGTTTTAATAGCTTATCTATCCTATAAAGTATTGAAAGGAGATGGGCGATTCATATACCTCTCAGCACTGGTTCTGGGTTTAGCAGGTGGATTTAGATTAGATTTAGTGGAATTCATGTTTCCCTTATGGTTATTCTGTCTCTGGTTTGGTAAAACTTCCTACTTTAGAATAGGTAAAGCCTTTATTGTACTTATTATGGCCATTCTCTTATGGTTTATACCAACTATACTCTCAACCGGAGGATTAGGACAATATCTAAAACTTTCAGCAGAACAATCAGTAGCCTCCACTTACACTTCAATTTTATTGGGTGCTAGTCTCTCTGCTCAGGTAATAAATTCAGGACTCGCCATAGTTTGGTCTCTCTGGGGATTAACATTTTTCGGAATAATCATGATCCTCCTATATCTAATTTACCATCACAGCGGTTGGAGATCCAAATTCGTACCATACCTTAAAAATCCGCTCAGCATCCTCTTCATATTATGGATAGCTCCTGCATTCCTTTTCTACCTGATAATCTATGTAATAAAACCCGGTTATATTCTAGTGTATCTTCCTGCATTAATGATCATTCTAGGATATGTAGTGAATCGGCTTTCACATGATTTGAATATCACCTTCCCTAAAATTTCACCCCGTTCCTTCTTAGTATCTCTATTACTAATTGCAATCATCGTGAACTCCATAATATATGTATACCCTTATAATCTTCACCAAGGAGAAATATGGGAAACTCCTCAAGATCAAATTCATGGATCTGAAAAAATTTTCTTTGAGATAAACGCTGGTATACTCTACAATAACCAGAAAATAAAGGCAAATGATCAAAATACTAACCTACATATTAATACGATAACTAATCTATCAAGTTCAAATCCAAATAATACTATAATTGTTATTAGAGATATAACTAGAGAAGATGAAGGCTTTAATTTTAGAAAAGCCATGTACTATCTACCAGAATATAATGTTTATTACCTCCTCGACTCTGAAAATTCACATGTCACCAATAACACTGTAACAGAGTGGCATGGGCAATATCACTCTTATACTATAACCAACGCGCCAGTGGTAACAATTCCTTTAAACCAGTCAGTTCAGCGGATTGTTTGGATAATGAATGACCAGTCCAATTTCTATCAGCAAGTACAATCCCAAGTGGGTGTGCAAACTATAAAATTACCTAATGGTTTAAATATTTACTACTCTGACGTTGGAAGCGGCCCCGTTAATCTTCAAATAGGTGGATTCATATTCACCAGATGAATCCTAAATATCAAAAAATGAGGTATAAAAAAAATTGAAATACGATTTACACATTCACTCCAAGTACTCATCTGACGGCTACTGTGATCCTAAAGTGTTGGTGAAGACGGCTATTAAAAAAGGATTGTCTGGTATAGCTGTTACTGATCACAACACCATTAGGGGTGGGTTAGAAACAATAAAATATGAAAACAATGATTTACAAGTTATAATTGGTTCAGAAGTAAATACTGATCGAGGAGAAGTGATAGGACTCTTTTTAACTGAAGAAATCAAATCAAATGCTTTCATAGAAGTGGTAGACGAGATCAAAGAGCAGAATGGAGTGGTAATTATTCCACATCCTTTCGATGAAATCAGAGGTAATGGTATTAATCCCCAAGAGAAGGATGCCAAATTAGTTGATTTTGTGGAAGTCTTTAACTCGCGATGTTTATTCCAAAAATATAATGATAAAGCCTGTGAATTTGCCGTGGAAAATGGTTTAAAATTTGTAGCAGGTAGTGATGCTCATTTTGCACATGAGATAGGTAAAGCAGGAATTATAATCTCTGAGGAAGATGTTAGAGAATCTTTTTCCAGAGGTAAAATAGCTATTTTTGGAGAGAAGTCAAACTTAATTAATCTGGGTTTAACAAAGGTGCTGAAAATATGGCGAAAGGCAAGTTCTGGTTAATTATACTCTTTGCAGTGGTAGTCTATCTGGTGATGATTATCTATGCTAACTTCGGGAATCTCTTATTAGCACTGGAGAAATTTAACTGGTTATACTTACCTTTAATGCTTATATTAGTTACCTTAGCTTATTTCGTAAGGTTTATAAAATGGAATTTTTTTCTAAGAAATGTTGACGTTAATTTACCCCTAAAAGAAAACCTGTTTGTATTCTTCAGCGGTCTCTCCATGACTATAACTCCAGCTAAAGCCGGGGAAATATGGAAAGGCTGGCTTATAAAAGAGATAAATGGAGAAAGTTTAAGTAAAACTGTTCCAGTGGTGATTGTAGATAGAGTCACTGATGTTATAGGTCTGGTAATTCTTTCCTTTTCAGGGATTCTATTTTACAAAAGCGGAATTTACGTATTAGTGATTTTAGTAATCTTATTCGCCGTCTTTATATTAGCAATTAAATCAGAAACCATATCTAATCGTCTGATTTCTATATTAGAAAGTCGAGCTGGTAAATATTCTGGAGATATAAAAGATATGCATCAAACCTTCAAAAAAAGTATAACATCTAAATATTTAGTTGGAATGTCTTTGTTAGCTGTTTTCGCCTGGTTTCTGGAATGCTTATCCATTTTTTTTGTAATTCAAGGATTCGGACAATACATAAGTGTAGTGCTCTCCGCATTTCTATTCAGCTTCTCAACACTATTAGGTGCTGTGAGTTTTATACCTGGAGGTCTTGGAGTTGCAGAAGCCAGTTTATCAGGTTTTTTAGTTATTTTTGGCTTAAGTTCCAGTATAGCTGTGGGTGCGGCTTTAATAATAAGATTAGTTACTTTATGGTTCGGAGCTATTTTAGGTTTCCTAGTCTATTTAATATTTAATAAAAAATTTATCAAATCACAATAAAATATGAAGTAAAAAAAATGAGGTTATTGAATGTCAATTGTATCCATATTAAAAACATCCCCCAACACTATTAACGAAGATTATAATCATTTAATGCAGCTTGCAGAATACCAAAAACACCTTACTAAGGAACAGAACACTATCTTGAAACTTAACCTATCATGGACTCTCTATTATCCTGCATGTTCAACTCCTCCTTGGCAACTTAAAGGCGTTTTAAAGACTTTGAATGATGATAATTATCAGAATGTGGTGGCTGTTGAAAATCAGACTGTAGTAACTCACCCCTGGAAGGGAGCATACCTCAACAAATGGTTACCACTCTTAAAGGAACATGAAATAGAATTCCAACCACTCACTAATGTAGAATGGACCACATATCAACCTAAATCCGAAACTCTGGCTATGGATGAAATATTCAATGAAATACTGATTCCTAAAATGTTTAAAGACGCTAACGTCATTCATTTCCCCACTGTAAAAACTCATGGTCACACAACAACCACGGGAGCTATGAAAAATGCTTTTGGAGGGTTAATTCCTAAATACCGTCACCATGCTCATAAAAAAATTCATGAAATTCTAGTAGACTTACTATCCATACAAAAAGAAATTCATAATGGAATTTTTGCAGTGATGGATGGGTGTATCTGTGGGGATGGAGCCGGGCCAAGAACCATGGATCCTTATATAGGGAATGTAATTCTTGCCAGTCAGGATCAGGTTGCTATAGACGCTGTAGCTGCTAAAATTATGGGATTCGACCCTTTAAAGATTGATTACATTAAAATGGCTCATGATAAAGGTTTAGGTATGGGAGACGTGGACCAAATAGAAATAAGAGGCATGGAAGATGCAGATTTCGACAAACTAAATTTCGGCTTCCAAACTAAGAAGAGTCCGGTAATAACTTGGGATCAGCGTCTTAGAAAGAAAACTATGGGTACCCACTGGTTGCATCAGTTTTTATTTAACTCACCTGTATTTAAAACATTTATTTTCGCTTCAGAATTTTATCATGACCGTTTATGGTATCCTATGACTGGTAAAAAGAATATAGAAGAGTTTATGAAAAGTGAATGGGGTGGGCTATTTGAAAAGTATGATTATGGTCCTTTTCCCGAATTTAAGGAAGTTAAAGAGTGGGATCCTTATTAGAATTCAAAGTTTATTTTATACAGTAGAAACCAGCTTGTAAATAAGAATACCAGAATAATTCCACGGTATCAAATCCTGATTCCCTCAATAAGGATAAATGATTCTCTACTGTAATTGGGAAATACTCCACATCAAATCTTGCTATATGATTTTCAACCTCTTCTGAATCTTTACCCCTAGACAACTGAAAATTCCTCCAGTAACGTTTCCCAATTTCAATGCCTTTATTTGTAAACGGTTTAATGTTTTCAAAGGTAATATAAATACCATCATCTTTTAATAGATTATAACAAACTTCAGTGGCTTTAACTCTATCTTTTGGGGAGAGATAATGATGACATTGAATAGCTGTTATCACATCAATTTTATCTTCCAGTTTTTGTGTAAACTCTTGTGTGGCTGATGGTTTTAGTATTGTTAATCTATCTTCAGAGACACCTGATAGTTTTTCCTTAGCCTGCTTTAACATTCCTTTGGAAGGATCCAATAGTAAAAATTTAGTATTTAGAAACACATCTAAAGCTCTTTTAACTAGTGACCCAGTGCCGCAGCCTGTGTCCAGCCAAGTTTTTGGCTCATCAAATAGGGATTTAATTAAATTAATGGTTTCTGTGTGAAAATAGGAGTAATAGGGAATGGTATCCTCTATTTGAGAGTCGTATAGGTAAGACTTAAGGGGTGTGGCGTTATCATTATCTTTCATAAAAATTTATCCTCAAATTTTGATAATCTAAATATAATGGATCTTTATTTTAATGTGAAATATATTTTACATATAATTGATTAAAAAAGATTATTCGTAATATAATATTTTTTTGAAAGAACTATTAATTGGATTATTTAATCAAAAAATAGGTGATATATAATGAATCAAGTTTTGGAAACTATAAAAAGCAGAAGAAGTGTGAGAAAGTATCAAAATGAACAGATTAAGGATGAAGAACTTGATAAAATATTAGATTCTGCCATATACGCGCCATCAGGGCATAATGATCAATCCTGGCACTTCACCATAATCCAAGATAAGGATTTGATTAACGAAATAAGTGAAGGAACAAAAGCTGTGATGAGGACCGTTGATGTGGAATGGATTGCTCAAATGGGTGCTATGGAAGACCTCCATATATTCCATCGAGCCCTGACCATTATAATAGTATCTGGTAACAAGAGTGCTGTAACTCCTGAAACCGATTGCGCTGCAGCGGTTCAGAATATGCTTCTTGCAGCTGAAAGCTTAGACATTGGTTCCTGTTGGATAGGTTTTGCCAAATTCTACTTCTTAAATCCTGAAAAAATGAAAAAATTCAAGATCCCAGAGGGATATGAAGTTTATTTCGGAGTCGCCTTAGGGTATAAGATTAAGAAGAACCCCAAAGCCCTAGAGCGAAAACAAGGGGTATTCACTCATTTCCGATAAATTTTTCATCTTTTAATAACCGGCAACCGCACCTCTGTGAGCAACTCCTCCTCTGGAGTTACCATGGGATCATTAAAGTATGCTTCACTAATAGGTCCCACAATGTCATAACCATTTTTAACAGCGTATTCTATTACAGCATGAATAACTGGACCTACTTTAGTGTAAGGTCCTTTGTGTATGGCAGCTAGAACTGAATGTTCCGGTATTTCCTTAATTCCTACTTTACCTTCTGGTACCACTTGACCCCCAAATCCAAAACCAATCTCATATTGCAGTTTATCCTCACTAACATCCTCTGGACTGTTGAAATAAGTTCCATAAACCAAACCCGTCATTTTCAACTTCTTATCCATTAACCACTGCCCCACTTCCTGCATAAGTTCTGGAATCTTTTCATAACTCCCTACGTAAGGTATATATGCAACTTTTTCTGATTTCACCCTAAGTAGTTTTATCGGAATTTTTTCAGAATTATTATTATTTTTTATTTCTTTTTCTCCTACAATTTCTTCGCTCTTTATCCTTTTCTCGATTTCCATATTGAACCCTCTTAAACATTTTTCATGAGAATTATAAAAATTCTCATTAAATTTTTATTTAGTTTATTATTTCTTTCACTGATTTTAAATATTTTCATATTCTTTTTCATCCATTATATATTCAAATTCTTAATAATCAGAGATGTTTACACTATTATCGTTTCTTAATATCATGATATGACCAAAGAATTATTTTATTTATAATCTTAAAATTTTTGAATCATTCTATAGAATTATTTATTAATTTAGCAAGTTTTATTATTGGAATTTCTTATAAAAAATCATATTAGTATTTTTTTTGAGGGGGATTAAATTGAAAAAAATAAAAGATTTCTATAAATTAATTGTAACAGGATTATTTATGCTTATAACAAGTGGTATTATTATAGCTAGTAGATTTTCATTAAATTCAGAGACCATTTTATTTTTTAATGACTTTATTAAGCACAACTGGCGTGGCTCTGATAATTATTGCATTAGTAGAAAGGAGTCATTTAGAGAGATCTTTAGAAAGTATTTCTAAACAAATGGGGAAGAAATTGGAAGAACAATTTAAAGATACATTTCAAATTATCGAAAATAGTGAATACTGGATTAAAAGACATTCTAGCCCCGAGAATGGATAAAACTGAAAGTATAGATGAAACATAACGATATAAAAGAACCCAATTACAAAAAAAGATCGAATACTTTATTATGAAACTAATAATTGAAGAAGATACGAATCCTTTTTTTAACATTAATGACATAATATAACTAAATTATTTTAAAATGAACTTTATTAATTTATATTTTCTAACTAATTTTATGGATGTATAAAATGTTTAATGAACAAATTTACACTGTTGATTTAGAAATAGCACCTATCCATAGAGTTGAACTCTTAGATTTTATTCAAGAAAACTATCTCCGCGTTAAAAAAGAAAACTTCAGTGAAATCTTGAAGAAATACAAAGAAGATGATGGATTACTTTCATTTAAAGTTTCACAGCCAGGGAAGGATTGGAAGATCGGTGTGGAAATTATGGCTTCTAATCCATTGAAGTTGACTTTATCATCGGATAATAATGTTCCATCTAAATTCATGGAGGATTTGAAGGAGGATTTACTCTTCTTAGTGCAGTTGTTTGAGGATAATGTACGTCACTCCACATTATACTTCTCCTGGATAGAAGGTAATGATATATTACCAGAACAACCACCCACCAATCGTACAAGATTATCTGATAGATTATTCAGTAGTAATTTAATTTTAATTTACATAATACTCTTCGCATTTTATATACTGATCTTCTTATTATTCGGATTATTCTATGCTATAATAGGTATAATCGTAATTCAACTTTCAACAGTACTACTTTCAGATAGACTATTCCTCCTTACTAACAAGTGGAGAATCACCCCGGAAAATCCATTAGTTCATATAGTAGAATACCAGTTACCCATAGAGGAATATAAAGATTTTCAGAAGAAATTTGGTAAA
>Ga0182011_10004721_pt1 | contig 10860 bp, 16 predicted proteins | sample 711E1DmetaG_FD_120481 | JGI IMG/M metagenome (GOLD analysis project Ga0182011, IMG submission 120481) | Permafrost microbial communities from Stordalen Mire, Sweden - 711E1D metaG | ecosystem: Environmental > Terrestrial > Soil > Wetlands > Permafrost | place: Sweden: Stordalen | collected...
GGCCCCGGATATAGCTGTCCACTTCTGGGAACGTGGTGCCGTAGCTGTGCTGGAAGTATCCGAACCACCCGCGCAAGACTTCATTGAGCCGCGTAATGGTAACCACGGGCAATCCAGTCGCTGCGCTTGCGGCCGCGAGCGCGCAATCAGCAAAATCCATGTTGAACGTGGCGAATCGCCCCACCGCATCAAGGGTGGCTGAGTCGACGGAAACAGACGATTGCGCAATGATTGCGCGTCTTCGCATCAAGCCCCCCCAGATATTTGCCGACAGATTGTTCCACCCTCAGCTTATGTCTTGGCACGGCATACTTTGAAAGAATGCCGGCCGGGCTTGCGTGCGCAGTGAGCATCGCCTTGCCGTTTCGAAATTCCACGATCACGTCCCCGCCAGGCTGGACGCCCAGCATCTCGCGCAACGGCTTGGGAAACGTGGTTTGTCCTTTTCGTGTGAGGTGCAGTTTGATCATGGGCCTTACTTTCGCGTGGACTGCATTACCTAGGTGGTTTCATAAGTCGACTCAGTTTTCGCCGAGGCGAAAACTGGTGGGGCGGGCGGGGTCGTGCAACCGCGCAGCGGTGAGCCAGCCACCCGCAACCCTCGGTTTCGAAGACCGACTAGGTTCTATTGTCTATCAATGGCTTACGTCGCATGGTTGACCGGTGGTTGACCAAATCCGCCGACACTCCACCCAGCCAAGCCAATTCAGCTTCAGACTCTTCCACCCGCGCCGGAACGCCTGTGCTGCTCCCAGACGTCCGGTCTTTCGGCGCTACGCCGTTCGCAGTCGTCGTCAGGCGAGCACCGCATCCCGCATCGGGCGTGTACTGGGCGACGGCAACGCCTTGCGTCCTCGGTGCAGTTGCACCACCTCCTCGTGGACCAACCGGCAGAGAATCCGATAGGTCGATTCTTCCGTAGCACCATGACAGACTCCACCCCAGGGGAAAAGATCCGGGCAATAGCCCACGTATGCGCGATCGTCGTCGCTCCAGAGCACGAACTTCAGATACCGATCTTCTGCTTTCATTGGCTTACCTCACGAACGGCGTTACGGACTTGTTTCTCCTGATAATGGTGCGCGTCTCCGCCATCTTTGCCACTCAAAATCACTGAGCCTGAAAATCGGGGATGGCGGAATTTGCGATGGGATCCTTTCCCGCCGGGAACCGGCACGAACCCAGCCTGTTTCAAATCGGCGATCAACTGGTGGATTTTCCGCGGCATAGGACGACTGACGACAGATATTCCTGCCTCGCGGTGAGGCGTCAATGCGCAAGCCAAGAAAACCGGACCAGTTCGGCGAATTCCAGCTCCATCGGCGTTCCGGCGATGTGCCGCTGGTATTCCTTCTTGAACCGGCTGGTTCGCGCAATGGCTCTCACGATTTCAGGTCACCAATGAAGGCTTCGGGCGAGCTGAACCGCTTGCCGGGCTTCTCGCGGACCGCTGCCAGCGTTTCGGCATTCGGAACATGCGGCAGAAAGCCGTCATCGGTCGCGTGGGCGTTGACCGCGAACGGCAGGCCGTTCTTCAGTTCCACCTGAGCGAACACCATGTTGACGAGCTGACCCGGAGTCAGCCCGACCTTCGCCAGGATGCGCTCGGCGTTTTTCTTGCGGCGCGCATCGACGCGGGTTCGGAACAGGACGGTCTTGGCCATGGCACAACTGTGCTACTTCTGTGCCATTCGATCAAGCACAAGGCAGCTGCCCTGTTTTCCGCCCGAACGGAAGCGCGGGTTTTCAGACCAGACGCTCGCTCCAATAATCGGGGTGGCGTTTGCAGTGCGCCACCGCAACCACGAGCAGCCGGTCCGGCCGCTCCGCGAAGATCACCGTGTAAGGGAAGCGTCTGGCCAGGTGGCGGCGGGTGCCGTGCCGCCAAGGTCTATGCCGCCGGGGCGCGGCCTCGATCTCGGCCACAACTCGGCGTTCAGGCGTTCGGCGACCTGCTGCCGGGCCTTGCGGGGGAGTCGGCGGATTACGGCCTCGACCTGCTCAACGGCGTTCATCATGCCGGTGACTTTTGGGTTTTTTCCTGCGTTGGCAACTGCTCTCCGGGATGGCAGCAATGCCGTTCGGCGACCGCGCCACCTCTGAGCGCTGGCCCGTCAGCCACCTGTTCGAAGAACGATCGGTTGCCGAACAGGCCAGGATCTGCCGAGTGCAAGGTGCAAAGTTCGCCCCCTTCGGATTGGCCTCGACACATGGAATTGCTCGGAGGTGTCGCCGAGGTAAACGGTGAGACATGACCCTTTCGGATCGGCCCCACAATCTTTTCGGCCACTGCGGCCGGGAGGCGGCGCCCCGGCCGGGGCGCCGCCTCCCGGCGTAACCCAGCCTCTCCCTCCTTCCGGTATCGCCTCACCCACAACCAGAGGGAACTGATGCTCACCTTCGTCTCCCGTTGCACCAGGTCCAACGGGTATCCTTCCTCCAAATACAGTCTCACTGCTCTCAGCTTCTGCTCAACCGAGTAGCGTTGACTTCCATCCTTCCGACCAGGGACCTCTTCTGTCTTTACTCCGTCCTTCTGTTCTTCTTCTTTCATGGGACACTCCTTCGTTGCTCGAAGAAGTGTCACCCACTTACGACCTCAGTTTTGTATCAGGCACTGGTAGTTAGCACACGGGATCGCCAGAGCGATTTCAGTTGCCCCTGAGGCCCGTCGCCTTTGTGCGTTGACATAGCCCTCATAGTCTTGAAGAGCATTCTCCTTGTGGCCAAGAACCCTCAACAGCCGCTCAAGGTGACGGTCGATATGCTGGCGCAGGCAGTTTTGGCGGAAGACGACTTTGGCCATGAAATGCGGGTCCGATCTTTGCTCGAACATGCCGCCGGCCAAGTCAGGCACGGTTGGACTTACCTCGATCCAGTAGAAGAAAAGCCAAGGCAATTCGATCTACGCTGCGTTCTCAGGCATTTCAATTCCGAGAGATACATGCAAATGGCCGTAGAGTGCAAGAATCTGGCTCCCGAGGCGCCCCTGATCATATCCGGGACCCGACGGACCTACGAAGAATCATTCCATGATTTCGTGCATTCTGACACCCGCGCTTCCACTGTCACAGGCACATACGTCTGTAGAAGTCATGTTAAGAATGAGGTCTATCCTTGCGGTGGATTCGTCGGAAAGAGCCTTCTCCGAGTTAAACCAAATGCGGAAGAAGCAAGATTTGTCAGGACTTCCGCAGTCGAGTCAGAAATATACAACCGATGGGCACAGACGTTAGCGTCGGCACATGAACTATGCAGAGATGCTCTTTCAGCAGGAGCCCAGAATCAACTTCCCGCAGGCACGTTTATCCTCGTCGCCGCACATTGGAGGCGATCGTGACAATTCTTAGGCGAAATCCTCGGGCAGCAGTTCTCGCGTTCTTACCCGGAGGAGGATGTGGCCCGCAGCAGCCATCGCCAGAAACGTAAACCAAGATGAATTTGTTCCGAAACTTGGGGCGACCCTTCAAGGGCGTTATTGGCTCAGCCCGCGGGGCTCGGGGGGACCGAAAATACGCCGCCATCCTGAAATCCGCCAGTGACGGTTTTTGGGTGGTTGACACCGAGGGTCGGCTTAAAGAAGTGAACGATGCCTACTGTCGGATGAGCGGCTATTCGCGCGACGAACTGCTCTGCATGCGCATCCCGGATTTGGACGCCACAGAGGCGCCGGACGAAATCAAGCGGCACATCGCAAGAGTCGTGGAGGCGGGCAGCGACCGGTTCGAGCACCAGCATCGTCGGAAGGACGGAAGCCTCTTCGACGTGAACATCAGCGTCCAGCGCGTGAATCTGGATGACGGTTTCTTCGTTTGCTTTCTCCAAGACATCACGGCGCGCAAGAAGGCGGAGAGGGCCCTGAAACAAGCAAACGAACAGCTAGAACAGAACATGCGCATGCGCACAGCGCAGCTTGAAGCAAAGGAGTATCTCTTGTCGCAGTCGCAGCGCATTGGCAAAATCGGGAGCTGGAGTTTTGACCCGACCACCCAGATTCTGACCTGGACAGACGAAACATATCGGCTCTACGGCGTTTCCCCGGAAACGTTCACGCTTTCAGTCGAGTCGATGCTGGGATTGATCCACCCCGATGATCGCCGTTCCATGCAAGAGTGGATCGGGGCCGCGGCGGCGGGTCACCCCCCAAGGGTACTGGAATTTCGCGCTGTCTGGCCCGATGGCACGACCCACATTATGACCGGACGGGGTGAGATAATCCAGAGCTGCGGCATCCCCTCCGCAGTCTTGGCCGGCACGGTGCAGGACATTACTGAGCACAAGCGGGCGCAGGAAGAAGCGCAGATCCTCCTGGGCACGGCGATTGACGGCTACTACACGGTCGACATGGAGGGGCGGCTTCAAGATACGAACGAATCCTATTGCGCGATGGTCGGGTATACCCGCGAGGAACTCCTCAAGATGTCGATCGCGGAACTCGATATGAACGATACCGCCGACGTCGTTAAAGAGAAGATTCAGCAGATTAGGGCGCTCAAGCAAGTCCGCATGGAGACTCAGCATCGGCGCAAGGACGGCAGAATCATAGATATTGAGGCCAGCTGTAGATTCTTGGAAGGCAAGAATGGCAGGCTGTTTGTTTTCATGCGTGACATCACCGAGCGCAAGCGGGCGGAGACGGTCCTGAAAGAGAATGTGGAAAACCTGCGCCGCATGGCAACGGTGGTTAGTGATTCGAATGACGCGATAATCCTGCATGATCTGGAGGGGAAGATCCTGGCCTGGAACCATGGCGCAAAAGAGACTTACGGCTACACTGAGGCCGAGGCGCTGGAAATGAATATTCGGAATATTGTGGCCGAGCCCGACCGCGAAGCAGCGCTGACCCTGATCGAAAGGATCAAAAAAGGGGGAATTGTTAAGTCGTTTGAACTCCGCCGCGTTGCCAAGAATGGCCGGATTCTGGACGTCTGGCTGACCACGACCTTGCTAACGGATGATAAAGGCAATCCGGTAGCGCTCGCCACGACTGAGCGCGACATCACGGCACGCAAGCAGAACGCGGCTCGTATTAGCGAACAAGCCGAGATTATCGACAGGTCTCCTTTGGTGATCGCTATTTCCGACATTTCAGGCCGGACGACATATTTTAGCGGTGGCGCCTCGCGCCTCCTCGGTATGAAGAAGGAGGATGTACTTGGTCGCAAACCTGAAGAGCTGTTCGCGCCCGAGACCATGAAACGCCTCAGTTACGGTCGCGACGTGGCCCTTGCAACCGGGAGTTGGCGAGGCGAGGTACCCTTCCTAACACTCGATGGACGCTCGGTTGTTGTCGAATTCCTACTGGCCATAATCAAAGACGACGCCGGTAAACCCAGAGCCCGGATCTCGATCGGCACTGACGTGACCGAAAAGAAGCAACTCGAGGAGCAGGCGTTGCGGGCGCAGCGACTTGATAACATTGGGATGCTTGCTGGCGGCATCGCTCACGATCTGAACAACGCGCTCGCGCCGATCATCATGGCGGGCCCGCTGCTGCATCAGCACGTGAGCGACCCTGGCGCACTGCGCATGCTCGCAATAATTGAGCAAGCCTCCGCGCGTGGCGTTGCCCTCGTCCGCCAGATGGTTTCCTTCGCCCGCGGGACAGGCACGGAGAAGCAGCTGGTGCAGGTCGGCCACGTGTTGCGGGAGGTGATCGATCTTGCCACGAGCACCTTCCCAAAATCGATCCAGATCGAGTCGCATCTGCCGAGCGATCTGTGGCCCGTGCTGAGCGACCCGACGAAAATCCACCAGGTCTTCGTGAACCTTTGCGTCAACGCACGCGATGCGATGCCGGACGGCGGCGAACTCACGCTCAGCGCGGCGAACCGAACGCTCGATGCCGCCGAGGCCGCGAAGATCTCCCCCGACGCGCGCCCGGGGGATTTTCTCACGGTCGAGGTCCGCGATACCGGCACGGGCATCCCTCCCGAGGTGCTGGAAAAGATATGGGATCCGTTTTTCACCACCAAGCGCGAGGGCAAGGGTACCGGCCTCGGACTATCGACTGTGCGTAGCATCGTGCGCCAGCATGATGGCTTTGTGACCTTGCTGACTTTCCCCGCGGGGAAGAGCCCCCACGGGACAACGTTCACAGTCTATTTGCCGGCCGCAAAAGGTGAGAAAAAGAGCGGACCGAGTGTCCATCCCTTCGAGTCACAACAGGGCAATGGCGAACTGATTCTCGTTGTCGATGACGAGAAGCCGGTGTGCGAGCTCACCAGCAAGATTCTCACCCGCTTCGGCTACAATGTAGTGACGGCGGAAAACGGGGTGGAGGCGATTGTAGCCTTCATTCCTCGCGCCACGGAAGTGCGACTCCTCCTCACCGACTTGGATATGCCCACCTTGAGCGGTCCGGCACTTGCCGCCGCGCTCCGCCGGCTGAAGCCCGACCTGCCCATTATCGCGATGAGTGGCGTGGGCAGCCAAAGCGACGACACGCACAAGAAATTCGCGATGTCGTTTCTTGCCAAGCCCTTTGAAGCCGAAACATTGCTGTCCATCGTTCGTCGTGCGCTCGACGCCCCCCCCCCGACCTAAAACCTGACTCCTCTTATGGCCTCTATCCTGTTAATTGAAGACGACGAAAATCTCCGGAACATGACAGCCGAGCTGTTGCGCTCGGCTGGTCACACGGTAGACACCGCCGATGACGGCAAGCCCGGCATCGCGCTTTACAAAGCCAAGCTGCACGACCTGATCATTACAGACATCGTGATGCCAGACATGGATGGATTGAAGCTGATCGATGAACTGCGCCAGACGGCGTCCAGGCCCCGAATCATTGCCATGTCCGGCGACTCGAAATTGAGTGTGCCGCTATACCTGCCGATCGCGAAGCTTCTCGGGGCGGATCGAATCCTCGCCAAGCCGGTCCTGCCCGACGTTCTGCTGAAAACCGTGGCCGATGCGCTCGCCAAGCCCGCACCGGCCACAATCACGCGAGCTCTACCTGACAAATCGAACAAGGAGGCGTGATGGACGTCACGAGCAAACTGCCTTTGGCGTTGCGAGGTTTCACAAGAGCCGATCAACTGCGATCGTCACGTAATGGTGAGCTGCGCGTCGAATTGAGCCACGATGAGCATGAAGGGTATTGCTGCTCTGATCCTAGTTTCCGCCAGACCATTGCACGAAGCTCCAGGCTCCGGTCAGGCCCGCCAAGCCGGGCCTTCCCTCCGCCCGGAGCTTGCCATTGTTCCCAACCTCAGCCAGTCCCCTCAGGGGTAACCAACCCGCTCAGTCTCTCATTGTAGGTGGTCCATAAGCGTGAGTCCGGTCAAATCGCTGTCTCGCCATAGTGCCATTTTGAAAGCGTGCTGTCTCAGTCCAGGATTCTCGATTCGCGTCAAATTTGCACCATTTGTCAAAGAACTGCGGTGCGGTGAAGATACGCCACAAACATCGGAAGGTTCGCCATATTTCAGGTGGGCTTCCCGCCCCGAAATCGCATACGACAATCACAGGGCATTGAATGATTGGATACCGCCTTTCGTCCAAGAAGTCTCGATCAAGGGTGATGAGTACCCTACCAAGTTTGCGAGTCTCGGAGATCACGTTTTCGTCAGGATGTCCGCGTTTTCGACAGTCCTGGACTGTCACGACGTTGGCTCCCAAGCGCCTCAGCACCTCCGTCGCCAGAGGCGGGAAGTTTTCGTCAGCATAGAACCGTGGCTTGGCTTTGCGCCGCACAAAGTCCTCTATCTCCCGGATCTCCCGCTCAGTCGGTGGGCGCTCACCTTCGATTTCGGTCACGGCCGTCCATGGCATAGTGCCAATTGTGTCGGTGAACGGTCCCCAGCCAATCCAAAATCTTCACCCGCAAAGACGTGGAGACTGCCATCGGCTGGGAGCTGTGACCGAGTAGAAGCCAGCCGATCGCCCTTTTCTCGACTTGTTGCAGGTCACAGCGGCCCACGACGTTCTGGGTTCGGCTTATCCTGGCGTTTCCTTTATCTTTCGAATCACGACACCATCGTTGTTTGAGCAGATTGGATATGCGGCAATGGCCTCTGCCGTAGGGTATGCCAGTATTGGCTGTTCCGATCGTTGAATCTCGTCTGGCGTTGTTCTTGCGATTAGCGAAACCATAGTGGATGCAGTCTCCGATGCGATCACACTGCCAGCATAGATCGCTTCTGAATCTCGGTAGTTAGTCTTTGCAAGGACTCGGCGGATTCGCGATTCGTCGACGGATACCAAGAACTCAACGGCATAACGCGGATGACCTTCCGGGCTCCCTGGAGCAGGAATGACCCTAACATCGAGTACATAATGCAACGGATAGTTCATATTATGGAGCCAAACGTTTAGTGGTGTATGCGTCGTGGCCGAAATTGGCGATTCTGGAATTGATGTCAACGCGGGGCGGCCATGACGGATACACCACGGTTGGACGAAGGCGCTGCGCGGACGGTCCGCGCCAACCATTGGCCGGCACCCAATCGCCTCCGCATCAACCCGGATACACCCGCACCGGGACATCTGTGCTGCGCCCGGTCGCCGGCGCCTTCGTCGCTATACCGCCCAAACCGCCGTAGTCGACGCTCCTCCGCCCCGACGACCGGTCCGCTGCTCGCCGACCCGGTGCGCCGCTTTGGGCGCCTACGGCCCCTCGCTGCTGCGAGCGGCCGCCCAGGTTGCGCTCGGCCTAGCCCCGCGCGCTCAGACAGCCCACCTCGCGCGAATGCGTTACCGTTCAAAACCAAAGTCCATCGGCTCCCCTACTTGCTGCGAAGGATGTCGTCGGGCGAATGACACGTCACGTCGGGAAACCTGCGAAAATCGCGGTCATAGCTTGTGACCGGCGTCGCGCCTTGCGCGGCGAGAGCTGCAGCATAACAGTCGGGGAAGTCCACGTTTACGCGCGCAAATCTTTCAAGCGTGTCCAAAATCAATCCAACCTCGGCGATCTCGATGCCTTTGTGCAAAACGAGTCCGCGAAGTCTCGTGCCGACATCCGCATGCGAGAAATCATAAAATGAAGTGAGTACCCAGACGAGTTCAGCAACGGCAACATGGGTCAACCGCAGCGTGATCTGTCCAGATTCCGCCAGGGAAAAGAGTTCTTTTGCCTTGGGTGATTGGTTTGGCTCGTCGGCAAGCAAGAAGCGCAGCGTGACGTTCGCGTCGAGGATGTAGGTCTTCATCGTGCGTACTTGCGGGCGTAGTGGGCCTTGCGTGCAGCCAATAGCCCGGCCTTGGTTGGCGGCTTGCGACCGGACTTGAACGCACCATAAAGCGCATCGGTCGACGCGATCGCCGCTTCCAGGACGATCCGGTTCCCTTCAAACTGGTAGACAATCCTGTCTTTGGGGCCGACGCGCAAAAACGCCCTTACCTTTGCCGGAATTGTCGTCTGTCCGTTTTGGGAGATGGTGGATGTTGTCATGAAGATGGGTGGTTTCCTTAGCTTAATCACTTTTCCTTAGATCGTCGGCCTAGTCAAGATGGAGTCGTAGTCTGTAGGCTGACCCTCTTTAACGGAGATTACACGCTCGCCAATGGGTAATGTCCTCCTTCGCCGGGCCTACGGAGGACAGTTTTCGCCGCGGCGATGCCCAGACATTACAATCGCTTCTTGGCAAATGCTCTGCCAGAGCCGCTCTTCAGGTACTTCTCAAAAGCCAGCGCACAATCCTTATCTCTAAACGCATGAGCTGACTTGATATGCCACGGACGAAACCGCGCGGTGTTGGGAAGCTTGCCGTCGTTGTGTTCGTCCAGCCGGTGAGCCAGATTCTCCGTAAAACCCGTGTAGTAATGGTCCGGGCTGCTCTCGGATTGCAGGAGATAGACATAGAAGAATTGCATGGATAAAGCGTGTTCGGGTTCAAGCAGATCTCCTTCGCCTAGCCGCATCCCCTGCCTGTGCAACAACACAGACTCCACCAGCCTTCGCTCTCGCCGAATATTCCGTCCACGCAATTCAGTGGTCCCCTGGCTGGCCGTGCCGAGTCGAAGCTCGCGCAGCGAGCGCAGACTGGCCGTGCCGAGCCGTAGCTCGAAGAGCGACTCGTGCCCGCCTTCGTCGATGACTACGGCGCGGCAGCCTTCGCTCACGCTGAACATTCGTTCAATGCGATACAGCGGTCCCCTGGCTGGCCGTGCCGAGCCGTAGCTCGAAGAGCGAAGGCTGGCGGGGCGGGCGGGGGTCGAACCCGCAACCCTCGGTTTCGAAGACCGATGCTCTATCCATTGAGCTACCGCCCCAAAAGGGGATTGGCCGACACCTCCGAAGAACCGCAAACCTGCACCGTGGTCAAGGCCGGTGTGCGCGATCGGTTTTTTTGGGGCCGCATCGTCCGACGCTTTCGGTGTCGCCTGGGGATTGAAAAAGACAGGGGCCTGAAACCAGCGCGAAGTGTGCTGGTCAAGAGCGGAGACATGACGTCTTAAACACCCTTTTTGGTGACGATCAGGCCTCATCGCGTCCGCACCGGTGTTCTCTCTTGCGGCCGTCGGCCCGGGCCGCTTGCCTTGTTGCCGGTCGCAACCCCTCAACCCCTTCGACCGGTGGACACCCGCAAGCAAGAGCAAAACGTCTGCGCGAGAATCGCCGCTCCTGCGGGCGCCGCGGCGGAATCAATCCGCCCTGCCGTGAGCCGGAACCGCGCCTCGACCATTGAACCGTTGAATGCCTGACGAACCTCGCCATGCGCGAACAGTTACCCAGTCCCGCCGGCCGCGCCATCTCGCACAACAACCTCGCCAACTTTCTCGAACGCAGCGGCATCCCGTCCGCCCTCACCGAATCCCCCCGCCACCAACTTGCCGCTCTCCTTTACCTCATTGTCGCCGGGCTGGGGCAGAATCTCCAGACCTACTTTCACAACTACGCCGTCCGCTTCCGCC
>Ga0182011_10004724_pt1 | contig 10859 bp, 9 predicted proteins | sample 711E1DmetaG_FD_120481 | JGI IMG/M metagenome (GOLD analysis project Ga0182011, IMG submission 120481) | Permafrost microbial communities from Stordalen Mire, Sweden - 711E1D metaG | ecosystem: Environmental > Terrestrial > Soil > Wetlands > Permafrost | place: Sweden: Stordalen | collected...
AACGCCAATTCTAATGCTAAAGAAATTTTGCCACAAGACCAGGAAATTGTTGAAGAAAAGGGTAAAAAATTCAGGATTAAATGGGCTCAGATGGGGCCTTCTGAATTTGGAGACAAAGTCGAGGATTTGCTGGTAGCACTCCCGGCTGGGAGATACATTCGTTTACCCAGGGGCCCTGGTGGTGGGCTTCAGGTTTACAAGGCCACTGAAACGGACTACTTCAAGATTTTACGTATGGATATAACGCCACAGGTCACTAGTGTGAATAGAATTCCGTTCCCGACTGACATGGTTACGGCTACTGCGATTCATGCTGGAAATTCGTTGGCGACACAATCAGACTTTGTTAAGCAGCTTAGTGGTATGGAAATCAGAAATAGTAAGTAATTCATAACAACATCGCTCGGTTCCTCGGAGCCGGGCGTGGATTGAAAGAAAGAAACATAACAGGAGGAAAGGATGTCATCATTAGGTGGAATCAAAAAGGGAATTAGCAAGAACCAGAATGGTCTAACGAATGCTGCAGAGCGTTTAAGTGCCCTCCAGCGTTTGGATGCCCTGGAGGAGTCTTTTAGTAAACTTATCCAGGTTTTAAGTAAAGACCAAACCACAGTAGCTCAGAAGTTAGAGAACATCGAGCGCGGTCTGAATGCTGTAGCTGAACTGGTTGGCCGTAAGTCTGTGGAAGAAAAAGCTTCGGAAATGCATGTGGTTGAACTAGAAGCAAAGGTTGCCAATGTGGACGAGGCGATTAAAGCTTCCTTAACTGCTGGAGCTATTGTCCCGACAGATACTGTCGCGGGGGAACATATTTTTGTTGTAACGCAACAAAAGAATGAGAAAGGCGAGGTCCTTCATCCTTCTAAGATTCAACTTGAATTAGAAGGTTATACTCCCGAAGTTCGAGCCTTGTTAGTTGACAAAAAGGTGGGGGAAACCATCGTGTTACCGACAGGTGGGTCTCTTACCGTCCTAGAGGTTTACTTGTCGACTGGAAAGAAGGAAGCTGATACAGCAAACGAGAACAATCTTGCAAATAGCGCTCTAGAAGAACCTGCTATTCAAGAAAACAATTAAGGAGAATTAATATGAAATTCAAGCCATATGTAAAGTTTCGCTCATTCAAGCACCATACTGGTGGAGTTAGTTATACACCCAAACAGCTTGCTAGCGTCTATGGTTTTCCTACTGGGTTTAATGGGTCAGGGAAGAATGTCGCCGTTATTGAATTGGGTGGAGCTTATTCGCAAGTAGATTTGAATTCATATTTTAAGTCACTTGGGATGACTGTAAAGCCCGTTGTGTTCCATGCAATCCAGGGGGCTACTAATACTTCAGATCCCAATGCGGACGCTGAAGTAATGTTGGACTTGTGCGTTATCGGGGCTATGGCTCCTGGGGTTCAACTCCATTGCTATATGGCTCCTAATACTGACGCTGGTTTCTTGGGAGCCATTCAGCAAGCTATCACGGATAAGGTGGACGCCATCAGTATTTCATGGGGGGGTCCAGAAGACGATTGGGACACAACTACTATTAATAATTTCAACACAGTATTCCAACAGGCGGCAGCCGCTGGTATTACAGTTACAGCAGCTTGCGGGGATGGTGGTTCTAGTGATGGGGAGTCAGGTAATCACGTAGATTTCCCATCGTCTTCTCCGTATGTTCTAGGGTGCGGAGGCACGTCGCTTCCAACGACAGCTCCAATTAACGAGGTGGTTTGGAATAGCGGAGGTGGGGAGGCTACTGGTGGTGGTGTAAGTTCTATCTTCGCTCTACCTATTTGGCAAAGTAAGTCTAATGTCCCTGGTGGTAAGGCCCGAGGAGTTCCTGATGTGGCCGGTTGTGCTGACCCAAATACAGGTTGGTCTGTTATTGTTGATGGCCAAGATATGGTGGTTGGAGGAACCTCTGCGGTAGCTCCTATGTGGGCTGCCCTGGCTGCGGTACTCGGACAGGCTTTGGGTAAGAATGTCGGATCTTTCAATTCCTTACTTTATTCATTGACTGGGTGGGGCAGGGATATCACGGTTGGGAATAATGGTACGTACATTGCCAGGGTGGGGTGGGATTGCAATACTGGACAAGGAGTTCCTGTTGGTACTAAGCTACTGGCAGTCTTGACTCCCGCTCCAGTGCCCGGTCCTAGTGGTCCTTCAGGCTCTAGTGGCCCTTCAGGCTCTAGTGGTCCTACTGGGTCCTCTGGTCCAAGTGGTTCCCCAAGTGGCCCCACTGGTCCGGTATCTACTACCAAAACAATTGTAGTAACTGGTACTAATTTTACTGTGACAGTTAACGGTAAGACTGTTTAAGTGAAAGGATGTCTTTAGAAAACGAAGACGAAGAGATTCGACAGCTTTTAATTGAAAAAGCTTGTTCCGTTAAGAGCTTAGACACCGCCCTCATTAATAAGAGGGCGGCTACCGTGGCGGGGAGAGAGCTGTTGTGGTTCGAGGAATTACAGAGAACTTTGAGGGGGGTCTTTGGGAAGGGGTGGGCTACTCCCAAGGAATATTCCGGGCCTGTTCCGGTGTATTCTGAAAGGGCGGTGAATATAGTGTTAGGTGATTTGCATTTTGGGGCTAATCTCAATCCTCAAGAATGTCCTATCCAATATTCATCGATTCAAGAATCTCGTAGGTTAGGGAAGATAGCTGTCCAAACCGCTCAATACAAGCCGAGGTATCGTTCTAAGTCTAAGCTTATCATACACCTTCTCGGAGATTTAATGCAGGGCAACCTACATGACCCCCGGGAAGGTTCTATTTTGACAGACCAATTTGCGGCTGTAGTGCATTATTTAACCCAATTTGTGATGTACGAAGCGGCTTATTACCCTAGGGTGGAAGTTTATTCAACCCCAGGGAATCATGGGAGGAATACTTCACGGCATCGGGAAAGGGCTATCCAAGAGAAGTACGATTCTTTTGAAACCATGGCCTATCTAGCTGTCCAGGCGGCCGTGAATGCTTCTGGGTTAAAAAACGTGAAGTTCTTTAATTCGAAGCGTCCGTATTATACCGTAGATATTTTTGGTTCTAAGGTGTTTGCTACACACGGAGATACAGTTCTAAATCCAGGTAATCCCGGCAAGTCGATAGACACGAAGAGTTTGTATAATCAGATTTGTCGTTGGAATTCAGCCAACAACATTAATGGACCGTTCAAACTTTTTATGGTTGGTCATATTCATATCGGGTCCGTAACTAATTTGCCCGGTGATGTGATTATGCTTACCAACGGTTGCTTGGTACCTCCAGATGCTTTTGCTTTGTCAATTGGGGTACCGGATGCTACCAATGGGCAGTATATTTTTGAGAGTTGTCGGGATTATGTATGTGGGGACCAGCGTTTTATACGGGTTGGAGATGCTGATACTGAGTCTAAGTACAATCGAGTTATCAGGCCATATGAGGGATTTTAATGGAGGGGAAAAGGGCGGCTAGACTCAATGCGGCATACAATATCTTAAAAACAATTGCCAGGGAACGTGATGGTGTAGAATCTCAGTTAAAACTAGCAAGACAGCAAACAGTCGAATGTATGGAGCGCCTTAATAGAGCTAGAGCCCTACTGAAAACAATCAAAGACAGGGATTTTGTGTCCATTGGGGAGTATGCGGGGGCCAAAAAGCTTATAATAACGATTATGATCGAGTTACATTCTCTTTGGGATAGCGAAAATGTCTTGCATTTAACTAAGGAAACGATAGACTCTAAGCAGAGGGTTGCGATACGCGAATATGAAAACGCCTCTAAAAAATCAGAAGAACCGGAAGGACCAACCGCCATTATCTATTGTTTCCCAAGCGGATTTACTCCAGTTTGACCCTGATTTTATCACCCTTAAGCGATTTGATTTTTCTGTTAAAAAACTTCAGGAACGTTATCCCGAAGGTTGTCCAGATCACATTTCTGCTCAGGCACTTGGGTTAACTCCAGAAGAATTTCAAAAAAAATATCAGGAAATTATTGAAAATATTAAGGACGAAATGGGGGTTGAATAGTGAAAAGAAAAACCGAAGACTCCAGTGTTCCTGCGTGGGCTCGTAGTTCTCAGGTAGATGATCGGCCTGAATGGAGTAAGCCTACCACCCTAAAATGTATGCACGACCATTTAGAATTCAGAGATTCTGGTACTAGAATTGCATGCACTAACCCTACATGTGGTCTAACGTGGTTTCGAGAGACTGTCCCTGGGTCCATGATGCCCTTTATGGGCCTAGTCCCCTTGGAAGAAAGACCTTACCATGGTGAAAAACGGTCAAATCCGTACGTTACTCAAACATATCCCTTGCATATGGTAAGTAAGTAGGCTAAGCTTGCTCTAGATGTCCAATTTAACGCAGTTCAGCACCCCTCATTCGCACCCTCAAAGCCTTGATTCTGGTTCAACGCCAGAGGCTATGGTTAAAAGGGCTGTGGAGTTGGGGGCTGTTTCTGTGTGTAATACGGACCATGGGACGTTAGCCGCAACGTTTCAAGTTAATAAATTAGCTAAGGAAAACAAGCTTATACACATACCCGGGTGCGAGATTTACCTACGTCCGTCAGACTGCCCCATTCTAAACAAATTGGGTGTCCCCAAGACCATGACGGTCCCCAAAGGTAATGAGCGTGAGGATTGGCTGGCAAAGCATCCCAATGGCACTTACGTTGACTACGCCAAGTACTTCCACCTTACCCTTGGATTTCTGGATTACGATGCCTACCTTTGTGCTGTAAGGTTGCTTTCAAAGGCTGACGACAATGCGGAGCAACATGGCTCTAGACGTAAGCCCATTTTTGATTGGTGTGACATAGAGGAACTTGCTTCGCATAATGTTACAGCGGGGAGTTCCTGTTTTAGTGGCGCAGTAAGTCGTCATCTGATTCTAGATTCCCTACCTAGAGATTCTAGGGTCCAGGCTGCTAAGCAGTATTTTGAGCACCTGCAGCATCTTTTTCAGGGCAGATTTTTTGTAGAGCAATTCCCCCATGTTTGCAGCCATAATCACGTTAAAACTGTCATGATTGAGGTGGAGGGGGTGAATGGGGGGCAGACCCTTAACTACTATTTCGGGAAGAAGTTAAGGACGAATTTGAATGAAGCTGAGGGTCTTGCTGCTGAGGATTTGGCGACTAAATATGACCGTAAGAAGTACCTGGAATTGGTGGCTGTAAAAAATTATCGTACTTGGGAAGAATATCCTGAGAAATTCAAGATTATTTCAGTAGAAAAGAAAGAGGGTTTTTTTCAGAATGAATGCACCGAATGGGCTCCTGGAGGTGATGCCCAATGGGGTGCCAACAGGTTTTCTTTGGGAATGGCTAAGAAGCACGGATTACCAATTATTCCTAGCGATGATTGTTTAGCTGTAGGGTCTATTGTCCGTTGTATAGATGGGTACAAGCCAGTTGAACTAATTAAGCCTGGGGACGTAGTAGTGGCCCATGATGGTGGGGTAAGTGAGGTTGAAGAGACTAGAGGGTTTTTCACTAAAAAGAAGTGCGTGGAGATAGATGTCGGGGGGATTCCTCTTATTCTTACCAAAGACCACAGAGTTTGGGCTAAAAGGGCTTTGCGTTATGAGGGTGGAGTATATCCTTTACTCAAAAATACGGAAGTGGTCCCGGAATGGATCGATGCCGGAGATTTAAAGGTAAGCGATCTTGTTTATGTCCCTAAACAAAAATTTGTGGATTTAGAAGGGAGTTTTAGGTTCGATTTATCTGAATACGTAAACCACAAATGGAGGTTTACTGTAGTTGAAGATATGGTGACTGTAACGAATCACATCAATGGGGAGCGAATTGATTTTAAAAGATATTTATCCATAAACAACGATGTTTTGTGGATAATGGGTTTTTTTGTGGGTGACGGAAACGCTCACAACAACCTGACTTCTTTCGTAGCTGAAACTGAAACGTATCATATATTGCGTCTTAAATTGGTGTCACTTACCAATGCATTGCGTATGAAATTCGACGAGAAACACCTGAAAAATTATTCAGTATTTAGGATAATAAATACCTGTTTTACCCAATTTATGAGAAAATCGTTTTACAACGAACATAAAGAGAAAATTATCCCGAATTGGGTTTTGAAGACAGGCAGGGAAGGGGTGGTTAGTTTTCTTTCTGGTCTAATGTACGCTGATGGAAGCAGTTACGGTGGTGGGAAAGATGCGGATACCAGATACTCGCTCTCTATGACTTCGTTGAGTGTCATAGGATTTGTCAGGGAAGTTGCTCTGTCTCTAGGGACGTATTGCTCTATTGGACGTAGGAGAACAACTGGCAGCGTTCTCCCCCTGTACACGATAAATTTCCCTCCAGAAATTTCTTTAATTTTGAAATTATGGAAAACCCCAAGAGAAAGAAGGGCCTCTAGATGGATCGAAGATGAGAATGGGTACTGGATAAGGATTAAGAATATTGCCGAGAAAGGCGAGGATTTCTTGGTCTACGATCTCCAGGTGTCGCGTTCGGGTTCTTACTCTACTCTTGGTTTTGCGGTACATAATTCCCATTTCGCAACGCGTCAGGACAAGGAAGTGCAGGACGTAAGGCTAGCTCAGTCTGGTGGATGGCGATTCTACGAAAGCTACCACATGCAGAGCAGCGATGAAGCTTTTGAGTACTTTCAAAAACATCACAATATTACCGAGCAAGAGTTTGAGGGTTGGATTGACAATAGCATTGCTTATGCGGAACGATTCAAGGGTTTCAAGTTCAAGACAGAACCTTCGTTGCCAGTAAAGTTTTACCCCGAGGACACTCTGGGACATCTCAAGAAGTTAATCCAAAAATATGGCCGTTTCGTTAATAAGCCAGAATATGCGGTTAGGCTCAAGACTGAGCTTGATGTTATTCATAGGAATGGTAAGATTGACCTTTTACCCTATTTTTTCTTGGCCGAAGAGCAGGTTCGGGTGTATGCTAATCAAAAACAGTTGACGGGATGCGGCAGAGGTTCGAGTGCGGGTTGTCTAATTTCTTACCTTATCGGAATTACACACATTGACCCCTTAAAGTATGGGCTGAGCTTTGAAAGATTCCTGACTTTAGACCGAATCCAGTCAGGTCGCTATCCAGATATAGACTTAGATTTTCCAGATCGCAAATTGTTTGTAGGTTCGGAGGGTGAGCCGGTTGATGTTGTAGAATTCGAAGCCGAAGATGGGAGTAAGCATACCGTTCCGGAAAACATGCGATTTGAGACTGACAAGGGACTCCTAACTGTTCAAGATGCTTTAGCTCAAGGAGCCGATATTAACCCTTGGTGGAAGGAAAAAGTTAATGGAAAATAAACCAGAAATTGCTTGTTCAAGCGTACAAGAATACGAGACGTTGTTAAATGCTAATTCAAAACCAACCGATGTCCCCCATATTTTTTACGTAAACGGATATCAAGATGGTATTAAGGAAGCTAGCGAACTTTTAGTAAAAATGTCTAAGGACGCCTATAGCGATTACGACGACCCTAGAGTAGTCTTGGCTTTAACTAGAGCCGGGATGAGATTGCGTGAATGGATTAGAGTTAAGTGAAAATAACTAAAATCATAGGTTCCTCAAAAGAAGGCCAAATCCAACCCGAATGGCAAGGTTGGTTTGGTGAACGTTTCGGCGAGCATTTTGCTCAGATATCTACAGACACTACCCTTAAGCTGAAGATGGCCGTCAGAGATGTAGCTCGGATGTTACACGGAAGTGTCCCTCCAGATATTGAGGATTGGTGCAAGCGGTTTGAAATGCCATCCCAGGGCGTTACTGATTTCAACTTCATTTTGGGCTATAATAACGATGAGGGGTTTGTTCAGGGATCGATTGAACGTGACAAGAATTTACAGGCCTATATTAGTCGTTATCCCGAAGACTGGGATGTTGTAAAGCGAGCCCTAGGTCTCCAAAGGTCTAAGTCTCGGCATGCCTGTGGTTTCATTATTTCTAATGTACCGGTTAAAGATTTCATTCCACTTACGACGGTTACTGGAACTAAATGTACTGATTATACTGCAGAATCGGTCGAGGGAGTAGGTGGTCTTAAGATGGATTTCTTACGTATTGGTATTCTGTGTGACATCACGGAAGCCATGCGTCTAATAAATGAGCGTCGGAAGATTGTCCCAGTAGACCAGAAGATTAACGGAAGATTGGTCCCAAGTTTTCGCCAAGTACCCGATCCTGTTAGTAAAGAAATGGTCGATATTTGGGATTTACCAGCAAATCAAGATGTGTTTTCTGGAATAGCCGAAGGGAAAACGGAGACCGTCTTTCAACTAGGTTCTGAGGGCGCTATTCAGTGGTTGCCATATTTCAATTTTGAAAAGCCGGATGGTCACAAAGTAATAGACAGTATTGAAGCTATAGCTGACTTCAATGCCCTTAATCGTCCTGGGCCTTTAGACATTTTAGTAACTAATCCTGAAGATGGCTCAAAGCACAATATGCTGGTAGAATACACCAGAAGAGCTAGGGGGTTACCTGGCTCTAAGGACGTACTGCCGATTCTGGACCAATTAATTCCTGAGACGCACGGCACCATGATTTTCCAGGAACAACTCCAGAAAATTTACCAATACTGCACCGACTGCACCGGAACTGAAGCTGAGGAATTCCGTACTAATACAGCTAAAAAGAAGAAAGAGAAAGTAGACAAAGCTTATCCGAAATTTATGGAAAGGGCTGGGGCTAAACTAGGGGAACAAGAGGCCCAGGCTCTCTGGGATTTTATGGTTAGCTGGTCTAGATATGGGTTCAATTGCATAGAAGGAACTCAAGAAATCTTAACTTCAACAGGCCTTAAGCCAATAGCAAGCCTTTCTGCTCTAGATCGAGTTGCCTCTCTTGTAGGGAAAACGATAGAGTACCTCCCCCCAGTAAAAATTTGGTGTTCTGGAGAGAAAGAGGTTTTAGAGGTGATTTTAGAAGACGGAACTACGATTAGAGGTACCGAAAATCACCGATTCCTATATGGCAAACAATGGGTGACATTAAAAGACTTAATCTTAAAGGGAGAGGTGGAAACACGATGAAACCCAGAATGATTTGCCGGTGCGGGAAAAATATATCAAACAACACTTTATTAAAACACATCAACTCCAGGGGGTGTGTTGCAACTGAAAAAGAAAAAGAAGAAATTAGAAAAATTACCAAAATACTTAAAGAGCATAAGTATGGGTGGTTGAAAAAAGACGGGGAAAACGCTATTCACGATACCAATTGGTGGCTATCTGTTTATCATAATAAGACCGGGTTAAACGATTGGACTTTTATTTCTCCACGACCCGATGGGATGGTTACTCCAATTTCAGCAGCTCAATACTCAATTAAAAGAAGGGGGGCCGGGAATCCTGTCGTAAAAAAAGCTCCAGTCTACAACACGGAAGAACTTAAGGCTTATTGTAAGGAAATTTTTAGCGGATTAGGCTCTTTATATCAAAAACTCCCCCAAGCTATTTTAGTTGTCGAAAAAAAATTCCCTAAATTCAGATACCGTTTGGGTGAGGTTTTACCAAAAAAGAAAACCCACTCCTCCCTTTTTGCTTGGGCTATGGGTATTTCAGTGGAAAAAGCTCAAAAAATTATGATAAAAAATCGGGGAGAAAGAATCTCGAAAGGACAAAAAGCCTCCCCTTTTTGTATTGCTTCGGCTTCGGCGCAAGCAGCAAAGCTTTCCTCTGGATGGAGAATTTCCAAAGCTCAAGAAGAACTCTACCTAATGGTAAAGAGAATTGACCGATTCCCCGGGGCGCAAGCCGCGAGAGGTGCTCGCGGATAGCCCCGTCTGAGAAATAAACGAAATAGTTGTTGCAAAGTGTGTAATCTTCATGCTATGGTTGATCCAGTTTGATTCTGTATATATTTCTTAATCGTTTCCAACGGAGTACCACCAGCAGATACTACAAAATACCCCTCAGACCACAAAGTTTTTAGATGTTTACCCCAATACATAGGGAATTTAAACCGCTCATGCAGAGCGCGGGAACTGCGCGCTTTGAGCGCACCGATAACGTTTCCAAGGGTGTCCTGGGGTGTCAACTCCAAGAGCATGTGGATGTGGTCGGGTTCTCCGTTGATTTCCCGAATCAAAACACCGATGGACTTAGCATAGTTGGGAAGCCACAAAACGAGATGAGCAAGGATATCCTTCTTCAAAGCAGGTCTACGGAATTTCGTAACGAAAACAACGTGGTAGCAAAGCCGGTAGACACAATGTGCCTTACGAGCAAGTTCCTTGTCCGTGGCATAATCATCTCGCATCTTGATAATCTGTATCAAACGGCGAAGAAATCAATACCTAAAATATTCGCGGGGGCAAAATCCACCAAAGATTTCCCGGAGCTACCTTCGGTCATAGCAAAAGCATTGGTTCGTAAGTATCCGAAAGCTAAGGCAATTAAACGCATTACGTTACCAATATGTGCCGACAAAGGCCGACAGGTGCGTCTAACTCCTGATGGTTTGTACGTGGCTTGTCTTAAAACAACGTTTCCGGTTAGCTTCCGGCGTCAGCCGTTAGCCGTTCGTGGAATCGAATTCATCAAACGCCGGAGGCGGTGGTTTTTGTATGTGCAGCACGACGTATCCATACCCATGTCCACATTCCAAGCAACGGATGTTGTGGGTGTTGATATGAATTCACGTGGCAACGTCGCCACCATATCATACGGTGCGGGCAAGGTTCGCCGGCTTGGTCCCGATGTTGGGTCCATTAAATTCAACTTCCGAAAACAACGAAAACGACACCAAACCGACGGACATACACAAAAAGCAAAGAAGGTATCTGGCAAACAAGCGACATTTTCAAGAGAACTAAATCATAAGGTTTCAAGACAGATCGTAAATATAGCCCTCGCCAATCGTTCGGCCATT
>Ga0182011_10004726_pt1 | contig 10858 bp, 13 predicted proteins | sample 711E1DmetaG_FD_120481 | JGI IMG/M metagenome (GOLD analysis project Ga0182011, IMG submission 120481) | Permafrost microbial communities from Stordalen Mire, Sweden - 711E1D metaG | ecosystem: Environmental > Terrestrial > Soil > Wetlands > Permafrost | place: Sweden: Stordalen | collected...
CAATGAGCGCAAGACCCAAAATTGGCCAGGGCTTCGGTGATCAGTCCAGTGACCCCGCCGTGGCCCCGCTTTATTTTTTAGGCTCCTAAGGCCTTGACGAAATAAATTAACTGCCTATTCTTGGTCAGAATCGTAAGGAGTTTTCGGTGACCATTGATCCAAATCAGCCTCGTCGCGCGGCTCGTCAAGCGCGACTGGCCCGGCGGGCTACCGTTCGTCGTGGGGAAGCGCTAAAACCCATCAAGAAACGCGCCTCATCTTCCTTACTCTGGTGGACCGGTGGGGCGATGCTGGTGGCGGTGGCCGTGATTGTGGCCGCCTTCTGGTTTAGCGGCGGCAAAAATAACGTTCCCACCAATAATAACAGTCTCATCGCCCCCCAGAGTACTATTGCCGCTACCATTCCGGTCGCGGGTCTGACGCTGGGTAATCCGCAGGCTGCCGTGACCCTGGATATCTGGGGCGATTTTCAATGTCCGGTCTGCCAGGATTTCGCTGTTAATGTAGAACCGGCTTTAATTAATAATTATGTGGCTAAGGGCACGGTCAAGCTGGTCTGGCATGACTGGTTAGTTATTGACCAAAATCATCCTGGCACCCATGAATCACTCGACGCCGCCAACGCCGCCCGTTGTGCCGCCGATCAAAATCAATTCTGGCCTTTCCACGACTGGCTCTATACTAATCAATACGCCGAGGAGGCCTCCGGCGCTTTTACCCTGGACCGACTCAGGATCTTGGGGGCCGCGGCAGGTTTAGACGCCAGTAAGTTTGACACTTGCCTGGCTAATGCCACCCACGATGCCGAAGTGCAGACCCAATCTGACAACCCACCGGCTGGGGCTAAAGGCACCCCCACCTTGTTGATCAACGGCACACTGTTAGTGCCAACTAGTTTAACTTCGGCTTCGATCGGGGCCGCGCTTGATAAAGCCCTGGCCGCCACCGCCTCGGCAGTGCCTTAGGCGACGCTCGAATAAACAGGGCCAGCGCCCCTGCCACGGTCGGTCCCACTATTTCATCTTCGCCCAAAGCCAGTTAGAAAGAAACTTGAAATGAAAGTTTATGTTATCGAAATTAAAGAAATCGCCGACCTACCAGCGGAGGCGGAGGTCTATACTGATCCGGTCGTCGCCCAGAAATTTTATAACGACACGGCGGCGGCATGGTTGGCCGAGAGCGAATTTGGACCTGAGGAATACGAAGAAGAAGAAGAAGAGGATCTGACCTGGGATCCGGCCACCCAAGACGAGGTTTCCTTTTTTCTCGATGAGAGCCTCAATATTAGAGCTTGGGTCAAAGAAACTCAATAACCGCAGACTTGCTGATGGTTAGCGGTTTTATTAATCGCTAGTTTTCTCAAAGTCTAAACAGATCTGACAGCGCGAAGAATGTTCAGGATAATCGCCGGGCCACACTGGATTACGAAAAGGGCGTCGCTCGTAGCGTAAAAATTTAGTTAGGTTCGGACCATAAGCTTCCCCAAAAGCGGTGGCCAAACCATGCGCCCAGGTTCGGCCGGCCGCCCTGGCCCGTGGCTTGGGCGAATGACCACAAAAATTGAAACGCAATTCGTCGGCGCTCCAACGACCGATTTTGGCGACCCCTTCGCGCTGGTGATGGCTATACCAGTGGACTGAAATGGCCGGATAACCCAGCGCTAAACCCACTAGTTCATCATCCAGCCCCGCGGGATTAGTCCAGGCCGCATGCAGGGCCGCGGCGTGCCTTGCATCCAGGGCCACGATGGCCAAGGGCCAGTTCGCCTTGGAAATGCGGCCCCGGTCAAGTGGTCGCCAGACCAGTTCGTTTTGGATAAATGGCAGCAAAACTTCTAGGGCAGGATCTGAAGCATCAAGCATCACCTGGGCCGCCGGGCGCGCGCCGCATAAGACCAGGCTAAGGTTGGCAATCTCTTGTGGCCAGATGGAAGTGGCCATGGCCGTGCGGATGGCCTGGCATAAAGCGGGGGCAACCATTAATTCTAATCCTTCGCTAAAAAGTTTAGGCGCTCAGGAATTTTTAGGTTTTTTGACTTTTTTCCCGTCTTTTTCGTCGACGGTGGGAGATTCCTGGTCCTCGGGGTAAGAGATGCCAGAAAAACCTCGCTTGGCCATCGCCGGATGATACTTTAACTGCGCTGCGTGATAGCGCTTCTGGGCCCCATCAAAACGTGTGTCAGCCACCGAAAGATAGACGGCAATAAACCAAGGGGACATAATCAGGATCAGGGAAATTAATGCGCCAGGCATATTCAGTAAAAACGGGGCGAAGGCATTGCCTAAGACGGCGATCAAGACGATCAAGAGAGCACTGATTAAGCCCAGACAAAGAAAGAAGAAAATTTCCAGCAGCGAACACTCAAAGAAAGCCAGCATAAAAACAATCAGGACAAAGTTGGAGAGCCACCACCAGGGGCCCAGCGAAATAGAAATGTGGTAATTAGTCACCCACCAATAACCCACGGCATAGCCGAAAATGATCGTATAGAGTAGAATATTATGCAGCCAACGCGGCAATTTTAAAGGTACTAAAGTGGCCAAACGCCAGAAGAGTTCGATCAATTTTGCTCCTTCAAAAATTAGGCGACTCGTGCTTCGGCCAGATATTAACCGGTCAGAACTTTTTGTCAAGAAAACCACAAAACGCCAAAGGCCACAGCGGCGTTAACAGACTGCCTTAAAACCAAAAATTGACAGGCGCGAAGTTTAGACGAAACTTAGATTATAACCACAAGGGGTATTTAAAATGACTCGAACCGAGCAACAAAAAGACAGCTACGTCAAAATCTATGCCCGTGGCGACGAAGATTTTGAACTGATCAAAGAAGACCTGGTGGCGGAGATCGAAAGCCTGGGGCAAACCGTGCTGCGCGATACCCGGATCGCTTATCAAATGATACATCCCGAGGCGCTCGGGGTCGATAAACTATTACTGGGCGACCAAAAATACGTGGCCCAAGTGGTGGCCGAAGTGAACTTGCGCTGCCGAACCGAATATAATTATCGGGATTGCTACGATCTCATGACCTTTTCCGCCGGGGATGAGCAAGGCACCTTTAAAGAGATTCTTACCCATTTAAAAAGTAGCCTGGATTGGGCACGAGAATGGCACGACTTTGTGGGCGAGGCTTTCGACCTGCGCTAAACCAAAATGGTTTTGTATGGGCACCCCCCAAAAGCTTAGAGGTTAAGAACTGATGGATTGGACGATTCGGCAGGTTAAAATCCCTATTACCACCATCGAGGACCGCCGCCGCGCCGGCGGTGGGGTGCGCTACCAGACCAGTGAGGGTTCTTTCTTTGCTAAGGTTCCGGTCGTGGACGATGGTCGTCAATTGGGCCTGGGTGACGGTGTTGATCTGAGCGTCGCCCCCTGTGGGGACGGGAGCAGCCTGGCAAGGGAGTGGCGCTGGCGCGGGCAAAAGCTTTCGAGCGAAGTTTTTCGGACGATACGTACCTTAGCCCAGGTGACCCTGGATTGGCAAAACTTACCAACCCTTTATCTACATGGTACCAGCAGCAAGTACTGGTCACAGATTCAGAAAGAAGGCTTACATGCGCCCTGTCTGGCTTCAAATTTGGGCCTGGCTTCTTACTATGCCAACGTCTGCGCCGAAGAGGTGGGTGGCAAGCCGCTGGTCCTAGAGTGTACCGGCTTAAAGGAAGATCTCTGTCGTTTGGATGTCGCCGCTTTGGAAGAGCCGGTGCTTTGTGAGGAGGGCTGCGCACAATTAGCGGCGCAATTGGCTGGGCGACCACTTGACGAGTACGCCTGGCAGGTTTCCTGGGCCGGCACGGGTTCGCTGAAATACGTCGGCAATCTCGCTTCCCGCAATTTAAAACGGCGGGCCGTTGATTGGATCGAGTCGTAAAAAGGTAAAATTAAGGGAATTCCCCCCGGGCTGTCTACATGTATTTTGTGAGGAGTGATGAGGCTCTTTTGTGAGCGGAAACGTTCTTCATCTAGGGCGGCTTTTACTCAACTTTACAAGCGCCCTAGTTACCGCTAGCGATTCAGGGGGAGAAATCGCTAACGGTACTTAGGGGCACTTTAAACTTATTTAAGTTAAAAGCACGAACAGTTTAGTTAAGGCGTGGTAATCAACACGTCCTTAGCCGTCAGGGTTTGCGCGCCGCTCGGTCGCGGACTGGTCGGGACGCCACTGGCCGAGGCGCCGGTGTCCAATTGCACGGTAACACCGGTGCCCACATTGATTTGGCTTTGAGTGGCCGGGGTCTCACCGTGATAGGTGGTCGTGCCACTCAAATCGATGGTTACCGTGGTACCATTGGCCTCTTGGAGGGTCAAGGTACTTCCATTGATGGCCTGTACTGTGCCACTCAAATTAGCCGCTCCACCGACGCGGCCGGCGCCGCCAAATTGCGACAGATCAAAGGTCTGGCCCGGCGCCAGGGAGGGTAAGTTAAAGCGGCCACTGGGCCGGGCGTTTGCCGCGGCCGGACTGGCAGTGTTAGCGGTGACATGCCCCAGGGCGAAGCCGACCCCGCCGACCGCGACTAGCGCGGCCACCAATAACAAGGCCAGGGTGGTGCGGTCTTGCTTTTTGGCCGGTTTAAGTGGTTTATTAGCGAGTACATTGTTGACGGACGCATTGTTGGTAGACTCTGGGGTTGCTGGCGCGGCGTCAGGCATCGTTTGCGCCGACCAGAGAGGTGCATTTTTTTCGGGGGTTTGATTGGTTGGTAGCGTCATGTTTTTTCACCTATTTTCTGCTTTCATTGCGACTTTGATCGGGTTTTAAACTCGAAACAGTCTCTACATCTTTTTGGCCCAGGGGTAGAGCCATGCGTTTTTAGCGCTGACTTTATTCATAACGCAAGGCCACCACCGGGTCCAAACGGGCCGCCTGGCTGGCGGGCCAGACCCCAAAAATAATACCGATCACCATGCTAAAGCTCACGGCCACTAAAACGGTCAGGGGATTAAAGATAAAGCCCCAACCAGCGTAAATTCCGATCCCAAAGGAGACCAGCACCCCCATCCCAATCCCAATCAAGCCGCCCAGGAATGACAAAATCAGGGCTTCCAATAAGAACTGGAAGAGGATGTCGCGGGCCCGCGCACCGATGGCCTTACGAATGCCAATTTCTCGGGTGCGTTCCCGAACTGAAACGAGCATAATGTTCATGATCCCAATGCCGCCGACCAACAGAGAAATCGAGGCGATCCCCGCTAACAGCAAGGTCAGCACGTCGCTGACCGAACTGGCCGTGCCCAGCAGTTGGGCCTGGGTGGTAATTGTAAAATCATCGACCCCGTTGGTGATGTTGTGCCGCTGTTCGAGGGTGGCAGTGATCTCGCCGCTGACCGCGGCGATCGCTTCCGAACTGCTGGCTGAGATACCGATGGTCGAGATGCTGCTCGTGTTGACCAGCAGTTCACGAGCCGTGGAAATGGGAATTAAAACCTGGTCATCGGCCGCGGTGCTACCACCCTTAGGCTGGGTGATGCCGATCAAGTTAAAGGGTAAGCCCGCAATGTAGATCGTGGAATTGAGCGAGGCGGCGTTGAGTCCTAAGTTATCGGCTGTCGTCGCCCCGATCACCGCCACCCGGGCGTTATTATCAATTTCGGTTTGATTCAAAAAAGCCCCGGCCCACAGACTATAAGCAAACACATTCAAATAGCCGGGCGTAGTGCCGATGATTCGCGTGGTCTCATTTTGCGCGCCCGTTAGTTTATCGTTGACCATGATTAACTTACTGGTGTTAATCTCTGGGGCAATATTACTGACGTTAGCCAGATCGGTCAACGCACTGGCGTCGGCCAGAGTCAAGGTGGTGGCACTGCCACCGGCCCCGCGGGTGGCGCCGGTGATGGTAAAACCGGGGCTCACGGTAATTAGGTTGGTGCCCAGTGCTTGTAGTCGGGCACTGACTCCCGCCGTCGCCCCTTCGGCTACGCTGACCAGGGCCACGACCGAGGCCACGCCGATGATAATGCCCAACATGGTTAACGCGGTGCGTAATTTTCCCGTGCCCAAACGAGAGAGGGCTAAACCCAGGAGATCCAAGGGTTTCATACCATTGTGCCTCCGGCGCTCGCCGCCGAACTGGCCTCCGACAGGCGTCCATCACGGATGTGAATGGTGCGGTCGGCCGCCGCGGCCACGTCGGCATCGTGGGTAATCAAGATAATGGTGCGTCCCCGGGCGTGTAATTCCCGGAAAATTTGAATAACCTCGGCCCCGGAATGACTGTCTAAATTGCCGGTTGGTTCATCGGCTAAGATAATGGCCGGTTCGGTGACCAGGGCGCGGGCGATGCCCACCCGTTGTTGTTGCCCGCCGGAGAGCGCCGAAGGTTCATGGCCCAACCGATCACTCAGGCCCAACTGGGCTAAAGCCTGTCGGGCGCGCGCCGCCCGTTCCTTTTTGCCGACGCCCTGGTACATCAAAGGGGTCTCCACATTGACCAGAGCGCTGGTGCGGGGTAACAGGTTGTAACTTTGAAAAACGAAACCAATCGCGCGGCTCCGAATAGCGGCCAGGCCATCGTCGTTAAGTTCTTCGACCAATTGTCCATCGAGCAAATAACTGCCTTCGGTTGGTCGATCCAGGCAGCCCAGAATGTTCATCAGGGTCGATTTACCCGAACCCGAAGGTCCCACGATGGCCAGAAATTCGCCCCGCTTGACCGTCAAGTTAACCTCGTCCAGGGCCCTCACCGAGACGGCGCCCTGGTCATAAACGCGACTGATGCCTGCCAGGATAATCAGCGCTTGGGAATTTTCTCTTTCGCTAAAGCGCTGGGACAACGGCAGTTCCACCGGGGCCGCGGGCTCTGAGACGGCGACCTTGGTCGGGTGAGCGAAAATGTTTAAACTCATCTTCCGAAGCCTCCACCGCCACCGGTCAAGGTGTTGATGCCACCGCCAGTCGTGGTGGTCGTGGTCCGCGTGGAGACGGTACCGGTCACCACGGTTTGTCCGGCGCTTAAACCACTCGTAATCTGGGTCCAGGCGGTGGTGGTCAAGCCGATTTGCACGCCGGTCGTGGCCAAGCTGCCATCGGCGTTTATCACCTGCACGGTATAGCCATTGGTGCTATCGCCACTCACCGCCGTGGTGGGCACGCGCAGCACGTTATCAACCGAGGCGGTGGTCACGCTAACCGTGGCGCTCATGCCCGCTAAAACGGTCGCTGGTGGCGAAGCCAAGGTCACCGTTACCGCGTAGGTCACCACCGTGCTGCCACCGGTCGCGCTGGTTGCGGGGACAATCTGAGTCAGCGTGCCAGGAACGGAAATCCCGGGTCCACTAACCGAGACGGTGGCCGTCTGGCCAACTTTAAGCTTAGAGATGTCGGCTTCAGCAAAAGAGGCGACGGTGACCATCGGCCCCACCGATTCTTCCACCGCATAGGTAGTCGGGGCATTAACCCCGGCTAAAATATTGACCGCGATAATTAAACCATCGGCTGGCGCGGTCAAGGTGGCGTTGGTCACCGCTAATTGGTCGGCGTCAACGGTCGCCTGGTCGGAAGCGACCTGGGCCTGATCGGCGGCAATGGTGGTCGTCGGGGCCGGCGCAAGCTTAGCTTGATAGGCTAATTGCGCCGCCTGATAGGCCAGGTTTGCGTTAGTCACTTGCTGGCTGGCTTGCTGGTTGGACTGATTGACTTTTAATCGCAGCGAAGCCAGATTTTGTTGCGCGGTCGCGATGGCCGCCTGATCTTTGTCGAGGGTGGCCTGGGTCACCGGTGGCGATGCCGCCTGGTCGGCCGTCAATTGGGCCTGGGCGGCCGAGACCGCGCTTTGTGCTTGGGATAACGAAAGGGCGTTTTGCTGATTGGTATTTTTTCGCGAGGCCACCGTCTGGCTATAATTTGTTTTGGCCTGAGTGAGTTGGTTTTTATCCTGGGCCAGCGTTAACGCGTCGGGGCCGCCCTGATCAGTGGTTAATTTGCTCTGGGCCGAAGCCAGGGTGGCCTGCGCGCTGGTCAGCGCCAATTGCGCTTCGGTGGCGTCGGCGCTCGCTAGAATCGTGCCTTTGGTGACTCGTTGGCCTACTTTGACACTGACAGTTTGGACCGGCCAGGTCAGGGCCGCGGCCGCCGAAGAATTAGTTCCGCCGGTGGAACCACCACTACCCGAAGTGGTGGCCGTCGAGCTGACGATATCGGCCGTCACTCCAAAGTGGAGGCCGTAAACGGTCGCCGCCGCCACGTTCCCCGTGGCCACCGAAGTGGCCGCTACCGTGCCGCTCGAAACCTGGGCCGTCAAATATTTAGAAGTATTACTGCCTCCAAAATTAGGGCCGATAATGACGAAAGCCACGGAACCAAGACCAATGAAGATTAAAACCAGGGCGAAAAGTCGGAGTTTCATGAGCTGATACCTTTGCTGTTAGCTTAGGAAATTTATTAACTAGGCTCACTCGTTTTTTTGTGCAGAGTCTAATTTTGACGCCGACGCGTTTCTTATCTTTAGCGTCTAAATCCTTGCCAGCCAGCTTTAAAAGTCAAGAGAAAGAGGCTCAAATCCCTAATTTTCCCCAGGTTTCTTTCAGACTTTTTTCAGATTTCGGGTTTCGTAATCCGTTCGAAAGGTTGGGCCTAGAATTTTGGTCGCGCCACAAAATTTAGTCGCTTAAAAAATTATGACCTTATTTTAAGTATTAGTTTGGCATTAAGAAGGGATTATTTGCCCTGGAAGTGGGGCGGTCGTTTTTCTAAGAAGGCTCGAATGCCTTCCTGGTAATCTTCACTATCGTAGACTTCGCGGCGCAGAGCTTGAATCCGCTCGACTGCTTCCGGGGTCAAGGTCTGAGCATTGGCCAGGACGCGTAGCTGCTCCTTCATACTGCGATGCACCAACGGCGAGAGGGCCGCGATATCAGCGGCTAGTATTGCGGCAGTGGCTTCCAGTTCGGCGGCGGGTACTACCTCGTTAACTACCCCATAAGACGCCATGCGGGTGGCGCTCATGGGCCGCGCTGAAAAGAGCATCTCTTTGAGGAAATGCATATCGGCAACTTTCATAAAATTCAGGATACCCGAGAGATTGTAGGGCACCCCCAGCCGGGCCGGCGTCAGAGCAAAGGTGGCGCTCTCGGCGGCCACCACCAGGTCACACGAGAGAACCAATTCGCAAGCGCCGCCCCAAACCGACCCTTCGACCAGGGCAATGACCGGGGTGGGATGGGTTTCGATGGCGCGGACCACCTTGCGTAGTGGATCGTTGTAGGTCAACGGATCCCGACCGTTGGTCGGCAATTCACGCACATCATGACCGGCGGAGAAGACGCGGGCGCCAACCTCGGCGCGAATGATCACCACGCGCACTTCGGGTGGTTGACACGCTTGGAGGGCGGTAAAAAGCTCGTCGATCAAGGCCGCCGATAAAGCGTTAACGGGGGGACTAGTCATGGTCAACCAGGCGGTAGATTCGCGTCTTTCACTGGAAACTAAATTCATGAGAGCTTATTCCTTTTTGCGTAATCTATTTTGGGTGAGGCTGGTGCTTAATCAAATCACTGTGACTTTAGTAATAAAACTTTAAAAAGCAAGGGGCTGGTCTAATTTATTGCTAAATTTGCTGTTCCTTAGCTTAAAACAAAACCCCCGAAGGTGGTGCTTCGAGGGTTTTAGACTAGCGAATTTAGTGTTTAGGGGTAACGGACGGTATAACCCTTGAAGGGCCAGCCACCACAAACGGTCAGGGTGACCTTTTGCCCGGCGGCATTAGTGGCAGTCATCTTGAAGCCGGCGGCATCGGAACTATCGCAACCGGCGAAGATCGAAGGCCAGATGCGCGACTCCGAAGTAATCTGGACGTTGGTGTAGCCGGCACTCTGAGCAGCTGCAATAGCGCCGCCGGAAGAGACCATCTGGCCACTGAACCAGGAACCGCCGATCGCAATGGCAAAGATGAGTGCAAAAACGCCCAAATAAATGAGGAAGGAAGATAACCAACCCGGCCGGCTGCCGTCGCGCCGATGATCGTCGTCAAAATCCTTGTAAGTGTCGTCCTTATAGTCGTCGTCCATGAAAGTCCCTTTCAAGTTGCTTCGTTCTAAAACAACGCCAGCGACCTTATTGTAAGTGAGCGACGAATTAAAAGCAAGACTTTAGACTAAAATTACGGCTTTAAGCGCGAGCGTGTCGCGGTTTAGCCACCGAAAAGTCGTAGTCGGGATGATAGGGGCTAAACTTATAAGGCCCAAAGCATTTATACTGGCTCTGCCAGTACTTACGATCCATTTCGGCGATTTCGGGGGCCGCAATCTTTTCCCATTCGTCCACTTCAAAATGGCGTTTGCAGCTTTTACAGGCGATGCCGCCGGAGCTATCGTTGCCTCGGCAGTCGGCATCGAAAAACCAGTACTCGACCACGCCTTGGCAAGTTGGACAGGGGGTTTCGTAGTTGCCCCAAGAATCTGATACGCTCATGGGTCATGCTCCTTTTTGCTTTTCACGCGCTGGTCCAAAACAAAAGGCTGTGAAAACTTTACGGAGCCCGCTCTATGAACTTAGGTTTTTTAGCTGCTTTGTCAAGAAAAGCCCTCGTCAAGGGCGTCTTCAAAAAGAGGTGGGTCTCTATAGTTTTAAACGACAGGCATGACACCTTGACCAATTGCGGAGGCCGCCAGCTCTTTGATCGTTAGGCGGCTTTGCGGGCTTCCAGCGCCAAAGCGTCGGGGGCGACGAGGCTTTCGATCCTCGCCGGGCGGCCCAGTAAGTAGCCCTGGCCAAGATCGACCCCAAGGGCACAGAGAGCTTCGAGTTCCTCAGATGTCTCGATCCCTTCGGCTAAGACGATACAGTCGGTTTCCCGGGCAAAGGTAATCATGCTGGCAATCAGGGCATGGCGTCCTGGATCGTGATCCACGGTCC
>Ga0182011_10004728_pt1 | contig 10857 bp, 12 predicted proteins | sample 711E1DmetaG_FD_120481 | JGI IMG/M metagenome (GOLD analysis project Ga0182011, IMG submission 120481) | Permafrost microbial communities from Stordalen Mire, Sweden - 711E1D metaG | ecosystem: Environmental > Terrestrial > Soil > Wetlands > Permafrost | place: Sweden: Stordalen | collected...
CGCCCAGGCTGTCGATGCCCCACGCGGCGGCGGCGAGATGCGCCTCTGGCGCCGGCTTCGTCAGATCCAACAACTTCCCGAGGATCAACGGCGAGCTGTGCTCAAGGTGCTCGACGGCCTGCTGGGCAGGGTCCATAGCGACGCCGCCTGAGTTGGATGCGGCGGTGATCGATGGACCAGGGCGATCAGATCCGCGACACCTACGCCCATTTCGGCCTGGCGATGTACATGGCCCAGGTTCTTGAGCATGGCTTGGTCAACGCCATGGTGATCGCACGCCTGGCGAGCGGCGAGCGCCTTTCACCGGCTGACGTCGACTCCTTCATGGACCAGAAGTTCGAGCTGACGCTCGGCAGATTGATCCGCGACCTCCGCGTTCACATCCCGGTCCAGGACTCGCTCGCACAGCTCCTCGTCGACGCTCTCAAGAAGCGAAACTGGCTTGCCCATGCGTACTTCCGGGAGCGCTCGCTGGACTTCATGACCGAGGCTGGTCGCGCTGCCATGATCACGGAGCTCGAAGCAGCGAAGGACTGCTTCAAGACCGCCGATCAGAGCCTCGATGAAACCGTTCGACCGCTACGCGACCGCATCGGGTTTTCCGACGAGCGGATTGAGGCCGAGCTGCGGCGGGCCCTATCAGAGTTGCAAACCGATAGCTGAGCGCGAGGCTGGGCCGCTTTCCCGGATGGAGTGGCGCGCACCGTGCGGCCGAAGCCTGCGCGATGTGCGCGCCACGTTGGTTTCGCGGCGAAGGCGGCACGGCGCGCGCCACGGTGCCGAAGCCACTGACCGCCGCTCTGAAGCCAAGCACTTTTCGTAGCGGCCCAGCGCTTGCCTCCTCTGCGGCGAGCGAAGCCCGTCGGCAGCGGAGCGAGCCGCGCTGCAGGCGCTGGGACGCGGGTCGGGCGCGCTGATGTGCTGGCCAAGATCGCCGTCGAGGCGGGGAGCGCAAGCGCGAGCGGCTGCGGCGCCAGCTAGCGCCGCGGCCGCGGTGACATGAGTGCGCGCCGTCGGTCGAGACGTGATGCTTGCCCCGCGCCAGCCGGGCCCGTCGCATTTGCACGCCGCAGGCCCCCGTGGTGGTGGCAGGGGCTGGCGGGGAAGGGGCGCGACCGGGGAGCCGTGGTCGCGCGCCGTTCCCCCCTAGGCGAGCCGGCGGTGGCCGTCCTCGGCCACTCAGATCGCCGGCGAGCCAGAGCGTCCTTCCCCCCTGGGGATTCCTTTTCAGCGAGCGAAGCGAGCGGAAAGGGGGTGCCTAGGTTGGGGGGTCCAGGGGGGAAGGAGCGGCGGGGGGAACGGCGGCCAATGCGTGCGCGACGGGCCCGGCATCGACCGAGCGCCGAGGCTGGCCCCGAGTCGCGCGCCACCCGCGTTCTGCAAGATCGTCGCGCTGTCTTCCGTGGGTTGGCGTCGCCGCTTTCCGAGATGGAGCGACTGGGCCGCGCGGCCAATGCGAGCACAAGGTGAGCGCCGTCGCAGCCACAACGGGTACATGCGAGCGAGGCCGGCGCGGCCCAGTCGCGAGAACGAGGCGATGCACACAGCCAGCGGCGCCGCTTTCGCAGATGGAGCGACGTGCGACGTGCTCCCGGAGCCCGAGTTGGTCGGCGTTCACTGCCGAGGCTGCGGGCGGAGGGTGCACGGCGCGCGCCACGGGGGCGAGGAGAAGATCGGCGCTGGGCGCCTGGATGATGGAGCGGCCCGGGCCATGCGTCCGGAGCGAGCTGGAGATGAGCGGCAGTCACGCGCGATGCCCGCGCGAGCGCAGGTGCATGGCCCGGGACGCGGTGACCGTGAGCCTGGCCGTGGCGCTGGGGAGCCCCGCACCACCGCGATGGAGCGGCCCGACCGTGCGGTCGAAGCCGAGATGATGATGGCGCTGGGGTGAAGCACCGGCGAAGACGGCACGGTCGGGCCGCGGGGCCTCTGCCGAGGAGATTCACTCCTTGAGTCTGTAGATGCTGTAGTGGTCGGGGATGTAGGACTCGACTTTCCCACTTTCTCGTCGGAGATATCCGGTCTCAGTCCTCTCAAAGACGGGCCATTTGCTGCCGCTTCCGACAGCGTCGACCGCGATGAAGCATTGGCCGACCTTGATGTTGTCCAGAAGCACCTTGTCCGTGATGCCGCTGAGTTCGAATTCCTCGAATGTGACATGCAGTCTCTTCATGTAGTCCTTCCCCGTGTACCTTTCAGTGGCAAGCGAGCGCCGAGCCGGGACAGTGGTGGGAGGGGGCCCTGAATATGTCACTGGCACCACACTCTCGCGGAACAGATAGCGCTCGGAGCCATCAGGTCACCGTGCAGATCTTCGTTACTAGTTCGAAATTCCGCACCGTAGAGCAAAGCACAATGAACACAATCGCCAAGAAGATGATGAGTCGTCTCGATCGCACAAATGCAAAGTTGAGGGCAACAAGCCCTAGCCAGTAGAAGACAGGAACAGCCCACCCTCCAGGAGCGACGTCAGGGATTGGGCTAGCGAAATAGTAGAAGAGATAGAAGAATGCGTGCGATAGCGTAGCCGGACCCAAGATGACCACCATTGGGAGTGAAGCCAATATCCAGCCTGACGGTTGAAGCGCGGACCAGCCGTACCGCACGCCATGGAAGAATAGCGACATCGGGTAGATAGCTCCCCAAACCAGGGCTAGGGCAACGAATGCAGAATGCCGGCTATGAAACCGCTTCGCAAGAAGCACTCTAAACAACTCAATAGCCCCAGTGGTCGTCATATCACAACCCTGAATTCAATCAGTCGCCCCACCAACAATACGGAAGGACGTCCAGACACACGTGAGCCAAAGTCCACGGGTTGGCTCCGAAGTTGTACGATCCAAGCTTCTTCAGCCGACCCGTTTCATCATAGATGCATTCAGAGCCGTCAGAACCACGAAGTTTGCCGTCGCCTACCGTGCTCCATGTGCGCCCGCCGGGGGGCTCACCCCAACCAGGATCCTGTGAACACGAATTCGTCGGGTCTGTCGGGGGGCACGCGTTGTAGTCGTTCCGATTCTGATGCGTATATGGACTGATGTCCGGGTAACCCGCCAATGCACACGCCCCACCCCAGGCGCTCGGATTGTTGCAAACAAGGCCTATCCAATCAACCTTTCGACCAGTAGGGTCGAGGCGGTTTACAGGGTCGCTCGCCGCATAGCCGTAAAGGTCCAGCCCCCCCTCGAACCGCGTCGGATCCTTCGCCGTCCACCGACCGACCACGGGGTCGTAGTCCCGCGCGCCGAATCTCACCAACCCCGTGTCGGGGTCGTAGATCCCGTGGGCGAAGCCAAATGCCTGGAAGCCGACGTTGCTGTCCGCCGTCACTTGTCCCCACTCGTCGATCTCCAGCCGCTGCGCCACCACACCAGTGGTTGCGTTGACCAGCAATTTCGGCGTCCCCAGGTTATCTGCAACGACCTTGTAGGACGTGGTTCCCTTCACCGTCACGCCATCGACATATCTGGCCAGGAGCGTGCCGGCACCGTCCAGCTCCGCTGCAGGCATCAGTTCCCCCTGGTAGAGCCACCGCCTGGTCATGGTGCCGTTGATCTTCTTGGCAACCCGACGTCCAACGGCGTCGATGACGTACTCAATTACACTCCCATCCGGCAAGACAACCTTCCGCAAGTTTCCAGCCCCGTCATAGCCATATGTGGTCACCGCCCCCGTGGTCGTGTCCGTTTTCGTTCGCAACTCCCCATTGGCGGTGTACGCATAGGCCCACTTGCCGAAGGTTAGCAGTCTGTCCTGGTCATCGTAGGTGGCCGTTTCAGTCCCGCTTGGCGTGATCCTGCTGAGCCTGCTCCCGTTGGCATTGTAGAGGTACGTAGCCGTCAACACGCCATTCTGCTTGACCTGCCAGAGCCGCCCAGCCGAGTCATAGCTATAGTCCCATACGGTGGTGGTGCCCTGGAGGGTCTCGGTCTTCTCCGCGATCCGGTCGAGCGCATCGCGCACATACGAGACCGAGTACAATGACGTCGTTCCAAATTTCGCCTCGTACGTGGCGACTTTCCCCACGGTATCGTAAGTACGATGATCGGTCACGCCACCGACGGTGGTGTCCGAAATCCTGCCATTGGTCGCGTCCCGTACAATGCTCAGTCCGTCGGCGCTCGTAAGTAGCCCGTCGTTGTCATACCCAAAGGCTACGCTGTTCGCGCCGTTCACCAATTCCGTTGCCACGCGGAAGTCGTTGTTGTAAGTCCGGCTCACGCTTCCTGCGACGGTCCCGCTCCATGTAGTCGACGTCAGCAGCCGCCCATCGTACCCATAGCTCACCGTCTGCCCGTCGCTCGTGCTCAGGCCGGCCAGTTTCCCCGTTGTCGGGTTGTAGCTTCTCGTGACTGTGATGTTGCCATCGCTCGTCGACGGTCCTGCCGGATACGTCACCGTGCTCAGCCTCCCCGCCGAGTCGTACGTGAAGTTGATGGTGCTGCCATCCGGCCTGTGCACGACCGTGGGTTGCTTGTCGAGATTGACAAGCAGGCTGCATTTTTCGGTCCGCGGATCAGCGGTTTTCCGCGAAGCCGCGAAGCTACGCGTGCGACGGGATCCGCAGTTCTTGGCGAGTGCGCTCGGCACGGAAAGGATCATCCTCCCGAAGCCGCTGGCCGGCAAGAGCAGTTGAAGAGGGGAAGTCCCGGTCGGGCTTCCGCGCGCCAATCCTGCTCTCAGACTTTCCAGTTCTCGACGGTGAGACCGGAGATCGTACCGTCGAGCAAGGCGCCGTCGTTTGTCACCAGCGTGGCCCCCAGGTCAAGCGCGGTCGCCGCGATCAGCATGTCCAGGTCTGCTTTGTTGATGCCCTTCGCGCGAAGTTCAGCCTTCAAGCGCCCAAAATGCGCCGCTGCCCCGAGGCTGAGCGGCACGATCTCCAGCGGCTCCAATTCCTTCTCCAAGTGACGGCGGTTCGCGTCCCGTCGCGTGGAGCGCTCCACGCCGTAAAGCAGCTCCGCCACCACGACGATACTGGTCACCACTCGTCCAACTCGCCCGGCTTCATTGGCCCGGGCGCGGACGCCTGCCTCACCGTTCAGGATGTAGACCAGCGTGTTGGTGTCGAGCAGCCAAGTCACAGGATTTCAGGCGTCTCCGCGTTTCCACCAGCGTCCCGTCCCTCACGCAGAATCCGGATGATCTCCTCGGTGGACTCGCCTTCCCACGGTCCCGCCGCTGCCATGCGATCACCCAGGCCGGGCGCCGGCTCATCCCTGCGAGCGGTGACCACCCGCAACTCCACGTCCAGCTCATCCAGGTGCGCACGCACCGGATGCGACGGGTCGTGTCTCAGCTTTGCCAGCGCCTCTTCCAGCGCTTTCGGAATTTGTGTTTGCGGTGTGGCCATCGGACTGCCTCCGTATCTCAAGCGTAGCACGAAGACGCTTTCTCCGGCGTGAGCGCTCACTTGCTCGGATCCTCCGACGGCGCCAGAGTACCGCGCTCTCTCGGGTGGCATCTCGCGTAGGTCTCGCGCAGGTGGCGCAGGGACAGGTGCGTGTAGATCTGGGTCGTGCTCAGGCTGGCGTGGCCGAGCAGTTCTTGCAGGTGGCGCAGGTCCGCGCCGTTTTCCAGCATGTGGGTCGCGCAGGCGTGGCGTAGGCTGTGCGGAGTCACTCGCCGCTCGATGCCGGCGGCGCGCGCGGCGCTGGCCACGATTTCTCCCAGGGTGAGACGGTCGAGCCGCCGCCCGGAATAGGACACGAGCAGGGCTTCTTCTTTCAATCGCCCGTGCGCAAGTTCAGGCCGTACCCAGCGCAGATATTTGTCCAGCACCGTGGCCGCGGGCCGGCCGAAGGGCGCCACACGCCCCTTGCCGCCCTTGCCACGACGGACGCGGACCACCATGTCCTCGACGGAGATGTCGCCCAGGTTCAGCGCCAGCAGCTCGGCTCGCCGCAGCCCTGTTGCGTACAAGATCTCTATGGCTACCCGGTCGCGCACGCCGAGAGCGGTGCCGACATCCGGCGCCTCGCACATTTTCACTGCTTCGGCGGCAGACAAGATCGTGCGTGGCAGGCGCCGAGGCTCGCGCACGAAGCGCAGTCGCCGCGCTGGATCGTGGGCGATCACGTCGGAATCGCACAGCCAGCGATACATCGCCTTCACCGCTTTGAGCGCGTTGTTGAGATGGCCCGGCGTTGGTGGGCCGTGCTCCGTCGGTGTCTCGGCCAAGTGTTCGCGGAAAGCTTGCAGATCAGCCGTGGACACCCGGCCCGCATCCTCGATGCCGCGCACCCGCAGAAAGACAAAGAGCTTGCGTAGCCGATACACGTAGCCAGCGACGGTGTTCGGCGCGTGCGACAGCCCCAGCCCCTGGGCCAGGGCCACCAGCAGAGGCTCGCCAAGATCGCGCGGGATGCTCATCTTCGAGGATGCGTTCGCGCGTGCACCGCGCGCACGTCGGCCGCGACCACGCGCGTGTAGCGCTCCGTCGTCTTGAGATTTGCGTGGCCCAGTACTTCCGACACAGACACCACGTCGGCCCCGCCACGCAGGAGCGCCGTCGCGACTGTCCGCCGGAGCGCGTGGCACGACACCCGCCGCAGCCCCGCCATCTGACTGTGCTTGAGCAGGATCTGATCGAGGGCGCCTGGGGTCAGTCCCTGTCCACTGCGCCCGAGGAAGAGCGCGCGCACGATCGAATTGCGTCGCGCAGCCCGAGGGCGAATCTCGCGCAAATATTCGCCCAGCCACTTGCACGCTTCGTGCGAGAGCGGCACCAGGCGCTCGCGGTCGCCCTTGCCATGCCGGACCCGCACCACGCCACCGTCGAGGTCGATATCGTAGACCGCGAGCCCGCACACTTCTTTGCGTCGCAGCCCAGTCGCGTAGCACAGCTCGAGCACGGCACGGTCGCGGATACCTTGGGGCAAGCCGGTGTTGGGCGTCGAGAGCAAGCGGTCGGCCTGCTTCTCCGTCAGCGACGGGCCGGGCAGAATTTTGGGCGTCTTCCATCGCAGCCCAGACATCGGCGACACCAGCAGCCGCTGCGCCTCGACCAAATACTCGAAGAAGCGCCCGAGCCCACGCAGCCAGATGTGCACCGTCGACGGTGCCAAACCAGCGCTCTTGAGCGCCGCCGCGTGCCCCTCGATGTCCTGCCTGGTGACCGCGCGCAGATCCACGTCTGCGTGCCCATCCTCGAAGCGAGCCAGCCCGCTCAGGTAGATCGCCACCGTGGCCGGCGACACCTTGCGCGCCTCCAGCCAGCGACGGAAACCCTCACGCTCGTCCGCGACGTACAATTACTGTCCCTCGCGGGCTACGAGTACTTCGGGCCATTTCTCAATGGGGGTATATGCCTCCCCCAGATCCGCGAAGGGTGGGGGTAAACTGAGTCTCTGCGCGCAGTTGCACTTCGCGGGCCGTTCCGCGAAGTACCGCGAAGTCCGCGAAGTATGCACATCGCGCGTTATCACGACAGCTCCTCTTCCGTCGACAAATCCAGAGACAGCGCCCGGCCTTCCTCGTCGTAGGCCAGGTGATACAGGTACTCCTTGCCCTGGCGTCCGATGACTGGCTCGACCAGCTCGTGCTGCTCCAGTTCTCCGAGATACTGCCGGAGCTGCGTCTCCGACCAGCGTGATACCCGTCGCAGATCGCGGCGTTTGAAAGTGTACTCGTCGAGCACCTCGCCCTGGGCTTGTTCCTCGCAGAGGGTCTTGATCTCACCAAGCAACGCCCTTCCCTGCGGCGAGATGTCGTCGAGAGTTCGCGCGAAAGCTGCCCCGGCCAGGCGATTGACGAAGGCCACGTCTGACGGGCGTGCCTCGACGTACTCCACGCGCTCGCCTGCCACATCGACCACCTTCCGCTCGCGCTGGTGCTGGTGCACAAACGCCACCGTCTGGATCAGCCCGAGATATTTCTTGTGGTCGCGCCGCGCCCGCAGTGTCTCCGACGGAAAGCGCAGCTTTCGGGCAAACGGGATCACGACTTCGACCGGATCCAGCAGCCGCTGCATGGCCTGGTGCCGCCGTGCCGTGGTGTCGTCCTCGCGTCGCCGCCGCAGGCCTTCGATCGTCCCGGCTTCCCGCTGCGCGACCAAGATCCGCGCCGTCGCTGCCTTCGATTCGTCGACGGTCACCACCAAGAATCGGCTCTGCGTTTCGGGGTCGAGCTCGCTAGAAGTCGACGTCACCAGAAAGCTGGCCGGGCCTTTCACTTTGTACTCGTCGGTGCGCATGCGCCCGTCGCGTGGATCCTTCGTGGTCACCGCCACGGTTAGCTCGCCCGCCGACTGCAAGGTTCGAATCGAATACGCCGCCTCCTCCGCGCCCGCCGCTTCCTCGATGGCCACCAGCTTGTGCTTGAGCGCGTCCTCTTCCGAATAGAAGAGCGCCTGGCCCGTGACCCGCGTGTACTTGCGCAGATCTTCCGCCGGCACCAGCCGCGTGATGGCGTCGGCCAGGTGAGACTTGCCCGCCGCTGCCCGCGACAGCACCAGCACCGACAGCGGCTCGGCCAGCTTGCGCGACAGCGCCGCCAAGTAGCCGAGCAGGCGGTTGTCCGAGTCTCCGCCGGGCAATCCGCCCAGGTCGAGGCGGATGCGATCAAGCAAGTCCGGCGCACGCAACACCGCCAGCGCCTCGGCCTTCTCCGCCGGTGGCACCTCGACGGTGACGACCGCCGGCGTTTCCAGCGGCTCCCATGTCTCCGCGTACTCGACCACGCGGCCGAGATCTTCATTCACCACGGGCTCGGCCACGCCGAAGATCGAGGCTGCCGCGCGCACCAGCGCCTGCCGCGATCGCGCCGAATACAGATCCAGCGCATCCAGGTGAAACCGCGCCCCGCGCGCCGCTCGCACCGCGCAGCGCAGGTGTCCAGGCGCACGCGCGATCCCGCGCACCTCGTACACCCGCTCACCCCCGAGGGTCACGCGAAAGCCCTCGGCCGTGCGCGCGTACCCGTGCTTGCTCGCGTGAAACGGCATCGACTGCCGCTCGCCCACCGACGGATCTGCTGCCCGCAAAACTGCCTCGAAGGCACGCCCGCCGCCGTCCTTTATGAGATCCGCGGGATCTTTCCCGTCGGGCAGCGACACCACGTGCACCGTGATGCCGGCATCGCGCAGCTTCGCCGCCACCTTCTCGGCCGCTGCCCGGCCCGCGGCATCACCGTCGAGGCACAGGTACACTTCGGCGACGTGCTCTGCGCGCAGCAAAGCCAGGTGCTCTTCGCGCAGGCCCTCGGTTCCGTCGAGAGGCAAGGCGTTGGCGTACCCGCACGAGATCAGCGCCACCGCATCGACAATGCCTTCGACCAGGATCACTTCGCGCGCCTTGGCCGAGTGCCGGTTGAAGATCCCGCGCCGCGGGCCGGGCAAGTACAGGTGCCGCGTCTCGCCCTCCAATATGCGCCGGCCGTACAGGCTCACCACCTCGCCGCTCTCGCCCAGCATGGGGAAGACGATGCATCCGTAGAAGATCTCGACGCCGCGATCGTTGATCACGCCGAGAGAGCGCAGACCATCGACGATTTCTCCCGAGGGCGGCAAAGTCTCGCGGAGTTTCCCCGTACACAGCCCCAGCCGATACGTCTCGAAGATCGACGTGTCCCGAATTCCACGCTGTTCACGCAGGTACGCCGCGCCCCGCCCGTCGTCCTCGAAGCTCCGCCGGTAGAAATCCACCACGCGCTCGATGAGCTTGGATTCTGCCGGTGTTCGCGGAAGCGGGACTACCGTCGCCGTCTGGTTTCTCTCTTTAACCGCTTCCTTCTTCAGCACGGTGGTCTTACCGCCCAGCTTGATCGTGGCCTCGCGGAAGCTCAGCTTGTCGAAAAGCTCGACGAAGCGGATCGCGTCGCCGCCCACGCCGCAGCCAAAACACTTCCACAGCCCTTTGTCCGGCGTCACCGACAGCGACGGCGTCTTGCCGTCAGCGTGGAAAGGGCAGCGCCCCTGCCACGACCGACCCTTCTTCTTCAGCTCGATTCCCTTCGACTGGATCAGCGCCACCAGGTTGGTGCCGTTCTTCACCCGGGCCACTTCGACGGCAGGAATCATGCTGCCTCTCCCTGATTTGCGGCTCGATCCAGCTTGTTCAGCCGAGCCAGCCAGAACACGCCATTTCCCTCGACCGTGCAGAAGGGACACATCAGGTGCTTGGCATCCTCATGTTCCCTTCGCACCAAGATCGGTCGACACCCCTCGATGCACACGCATACCTCCTCGATGTCCTTCTTCCGCACGTCCACCACCCGCCGGCATTCCCCGCAGATCAGCTTCACTTCGTCCTCCGCAAGGATCGACGCCCCGGCCGAAACACCGGCGCTGGTTTCAGCCGCACAGCCCAGAAGCCTTCGGGGGCATGCCACAGCTCGAGGCCGGCTTCGGCGAGCTGATGCATGAGTTCGGGCCGCGAAAGCGGCTTCTCGAAAAAACCTGTCAAGAGCTTTCTGGGCTCGGCGATCTGCTTTTCAGGTTGTCCCCTCATCTTGCGCACAGGTTACATGGCGTGTAACTTTGGATCAAGCAAAATGTACCCACCAAGCCAAGGTTCCTGCGATTCCCTGGGTAGGATCTTTGCCATCATGGCCAAGTCCCTCGCGAAGCCTCCCGAAACCTTCGGCGCCCGTCTGCGCCGCTTCCGCGCTGCCAGCGGTTTCACCCTGGAGCAGCTGGGGCGCAAGGTGGGCTTGTCCAAACGCATGGTCGCCTACTACGAGATCCAGGGTGGAACGCCGTCGCCCGAGCAGCTCGCTGCTTTCGCCAAGGCCCTCGGCATCTCGGCCGATCAGCTTGTCGGCACAGCCGGCGCCCAGGCTGTCGATGCCCCACGCGGCGGCGGCGAGATGCGCCTCTGGCGCCGGCTTCGTCAGATCCAACAACTTCCCGAGGATCAA
>Ga0182011_10004729_pt1 | contig 10856 bp, 9 predicted proteins | sample 711E1DmetaG_FD_120481 | JGI IMG/M metagenome (GOLD analysis project Ga0182011, IMG submission 120481) | Permafrost microbial communities from Stordalen Mire, Sweden - 711E1D metaG | ecosystem: Environmental > Terrestrial > Soil > Wetlands > Permafrost | place: Sweden: Stordalen | collected...
ATCCCGGAAGATGTTTTCATCATGGCTCTCACACAGTGCCGCGAACATCTTGTCGAGCGGACGTTCGAGGCAATAAATGGGATCCGCCAAGGTATTTTCCATGCATACCTGGCGACCTCCGACTTACATATCCGACAAGTCTTCGATCTAACGCCTAAACAAGCCGTTCAAGTGACCATCGAATCAGTCAGCCAGATCCGCAAGGGCGTGGAGAATATGCCCGACAGCGATATCCGGTTGGAATTCTCTCCGGAGGAATTTACTGATACCGATCTGGATTTCTCCCTGGAAATATGTGAAGCTGTATATGCCACCTGGGGCCAAGCCACACCAGACAAGCCGCTCATCCTGAATTTACCGGCGACGGTGGAACGACGGCCTCCCAACCAGTATGCCGACATGGTTGAATTGTTCAGCAAGCGGTTTTCCCATCCGGAAAACGTGCTAATTTCCTTACATACCCACAATGACCAGGGCATGGCAGTAGCTGCTACTGAACTGGCTTTGCTAGCCGGGGGGCAGCGGGTAGAAGGGACACTTTTTGGCCATGGGGAACGAACTGGCAATGTCGACTTGGTAGTGCTTGCAAACAATTTTCATGCGCGCGGTATCCAAACGGGACTGGACTTCTCAAACCTGCCCCAAATCGCTGAGACAGTCGAACACCTGACGGGTATGCCTGTGCCTTACCGGTCTCCGTATGCGGGCGAGTATGTTTTCACGGCTTTTTCCGGGTCCCACCAGGATGCCATCCGGAAAGGAATGAACCGACTACGTGAGGCTCCGGAAAAGTTTGGGGTGGGATGGAAAGTGCCCTATCTGCACGTAGATCCAACCGACCTTGGGCGCAAGTACGAAAGCTTGATCCGGATCAATTCCCAGTCCGGCAAAGGCGGCGTGGTATGGATACTCGAACAGGAATTCGGCTTCCAGCCGCCGCGTGCCATGCACACTGAGATCGGCGCTGCAATCCAGGAATATGCCGACGAAGTAAGGCAGGAAGTGAGCTCAAGTGAAGTAAAGATGATTTTCGAAAAAACTTTTGTCAACCCAAGCGGTCCATACGAGTTGAACGGGTACTGGCCAAGACCGGACGTGCAATTCCCAGATCGTATCCACGGTGAATTGCATTTGAAAATCAATGGGATCGAGCAAATTGTGGTTGCAGATGGCAATGGGCCTATTTCTGCATTTGTAAGCGCGTTGGAGAAGTTAGGCCTGGGCGGCTTTAGCGTCGAAGATTATAACGAACAGGCACTTGGGAGAGGCGCAGATGCTACCGCAGTGGCTTATGTTCCGCTGAAATTCAACGGAAAAGAGACCTTGTTTGGCGTCGGAGAAGGAACCAATATAGACCAGGCGGCTGTTCGGGCAATTGTGGCCGGTCTGAACCGGTGGGCAGCCGTGTCGAAAAGTTAATCAGAATCTGGTGAAATCCGTAATTTCATGCATGCATTCATCGTTACCAATACGATTAACCTAGTGAAAACCAGCATACACCTATTTATTTTGAAAGGAGAAAACCAATGTTCACTTCTTCTAGCCCGCATGACGGCCCGGAAACTATTTTGCCCGAATGGCATGAACCGTTTCCCGAGCCACAAACCATACCGTCCGGTTGGGATTTAAGTGAAGTTCTGGCTGGCGGTGCGGCTGTTTCAAATGATGAATCAGATCTAGTAAGTCCCAAGGGTTAATCAAGCTTCCATCAGGAATCTATCATGCCGCTAACACTTTTTGAGAAAATATGGGAGTCACATGTTGTGGCCCAGAAACCGGATTCCCCGGTGGTGCTGTATATCGACCTACATCTGGTGCATGAGGTCACATCGCCACAGGCTTTTACCGGCATGCGGGAGCGAGGATTGAAGGTACGCCGTCCGGATAAAACCATTGCAACGATGGATCATTCTATACCAACACATGATTCAGATCTTCTAATTTCTGATCCACTGGCTGCCGCACAAATCAAACAGATGGAAACCAATGCCGAAGAATTTGGATTTCGACTCTATGGCATGAACAGCCCGCAGCGGGGTATCGTACACGTGATCGGGCCTGAGTTGGGTTTCACCCAACCTGGTATGACCATCGTTTGCGGAGACAGCCATACTGCCACACACGGCGCCTTCGGCGCGCTGGCTTTCGGCATCGGCACTACCGAGGTGGAGCATGTACTTGTGACACAATGCCTACTCCAACGCAAACCCAAGACCTGCGAAGTACGTTTGGAGGGTGTCCTGCCGAAGGGGGTCTCGGCAAAAGACATCATTCTGGCGCTGATTGCCAAAATTGGCATAGGAGGAGGGACAGAACACGTTATCGAATACACTGGTCCCGCCATCCGTGCCTTAAGCATGGAAGAGCGCATGACGGTCTGTAATATGTCGATCGAAGCTGGGGCGCGTGCCGGAATGGTTGCACCTGATGAAACCACATTTACCTACTTGAACGGACGAGAATACGCGCCAAAGGATGCCGCATGGGACAAGGCGGTTGAAGGTTGGAAAACACTGCCAACCGATGGAGGCGCCTCGTACGATAAATCAATCACAATGGATGCCAGCGTATTGGAGCCGATGATAACTTACGGAACGAATCCAGGCATGGGCATGAAAATCACCGAACATGTCCCGGACCCGTCGATGGTCGCGGATGCCAGCCAGAAAGCCGCCCTAAGAAAATCACTTACTTATATGGGGCTTCAACCGGGCCAATTGTTGATCGGCAAAAAAGTGGATGTGGTTTTTATTGGCAGCTGTACCAATGGGCGTATTTCGGATCTACGACAAGCAGCATGTGTCATGAAAGACCGAAAAGTTTCACAGTCGATACGTGTGCTGGTTGTGCCCGGCTCAAAGGAGGTCAAGAAACAGGCTGAAGTTGAAGGGCTGGATAAGATATTCAAAGAAGCCGGCGCTGAATGGCGCGAGCCGGGTTGTTCGATGTGCATCGCCATGAATGGCGACCAGCTTTTCCCCGGCCAATATGCGGTCAGCACCAGCAATCGCAACTTTGAAGGTCGTCAAGGCAAGGGCGGGAGAACATTCCTTGCCAGCCCGTTGACAGCCGCGGCCACGGCGGTAACCGGGCAAATTACGGACGTGCGCACTTTACTTTCCTGAAAATAGGATTTACTGATTATGGCTCAATTTCGTACACTTACCTCGCGCGTTATGCCACTGCCGATCAATGATATCGATACCGACCAGATCATTCCGGCACGGTTTTTGAAAGCAATCGATAAAAAAGGTATGAGCGATGCCTTGTTTGCCGATTGGCGTTATACGACAAATGGGTCTCCCAATTCGGATTTCGTGTTGAATAAGAATACTTTTAAAGGCACTCAAATCCTGTTGGTGGGAGATAATTTTGGATGCGGTTCGAGCCGGGAACATGCAGCATGGGCGTTGACCGGTTTCGGATTCCGAGCCATCATCAGCACTTCGTTTGCGGATATTTTCCGTAATAATGCGCTCAAGAATGGTCTCCTGCCAATAATCGTGAATACAGAAACGCTGCGTTTATTGTTCGATCTGGTGGAAGAAATTCCGACCACTGTAATGTCCATTAACCTGGACTCCCAGACCCTTTCCTACCCGGGCGGATCGGTCATTTTCCCGATCGATAATTTTTCCAAAACCTGTTTGCTCAACGGTGTGGATGAACTTGGATATATTCAGGGATTCGAAAAACAGATCGCGGAATTCGAATCTGCACATTGACCGGTGGCTTAAGAAATTCGTCAAACAGAAATGAGAGACCCATGATCCAAATCTATGACACTACCTTACGGGATGGCACCCAACGGGAAGGGATTTCGCTTTCCGGGAGCGATAAGATCCGCATCGCCAGAAAATTGGATGTTTTGGGAGTGGCATTTATAGAAGGTGGTTGGCCTGGTTCAAACCCGAAGGATGTGGATTTCTTCGAGCGGGCGCGAGACATTCAATGGGAACATGCATTAGTGGCGGCATTTGGCTCGACTTGCCGGGTGAACGGCGGGCCGGATGGGGATACCAACATCAAGGCATTGTTGGATGCACAAGCACCCGTCTGCACAGTTGTTGGCAAGACCTGGACGTTGCATGTAACCGAAGTCCTCCGAACCACGTTTGAAGACAACCTGCGTATTATTGAGCAAAGCCTGGCATATCTCAAGACGCAAGGCAGGCGCGTTATTTACGATGCCGAACATTTTTTCGACGGGTATAAAGCAGACCCGGTATATGCGCTCGAAACACTGCGAGCGGCAGCGCGCGGGGGAGCTGAGACGCTGGTGCTCTGCGACACAAATGGCGGGTGCATGCCATGGGAATTGACTGATATTGTACATAGCGTCAAAACTGCAGTCGATAGCCCGCTCGGGATTCATGTACATAACGATGGGGATTGTGCCGTGGCAAACACGCTCTCGGCAATCCGGGAAGGAGCCATCCAAGCCCAGGGAACGATTAATGGATACGGAGAACGATGCGGGAATGCCAATCTATGCGCCATCATCCCGGACCTTGAACTCAAGTTGGGACTACGCTGTCTGCCTGAGGATCACCTGGCAATGTTGTTTGAAGCGGCTCAATTTGTGGCCGAAGTGGCCAATCTTGCACCGGACGAACACATGGCCTATGTGGGAAAGTCGGCGTTCGCTCATAAAGGCGGCATTCATGTTGCGGCGATGCGGCGGAATACGCTATCGTACCAACACATTGACCCGGTTCTGGTAGGGAACCAGATGCGCGTGGTTGTCAGTGAACTCTCGGGACGGGGCAATTTGTTGAGCAAAGCCGAAGAATATGGGCTTGGAAAGATTGAAGGGGAAGCTGTAACTGGTGTTCTTAACGATATCAAGGCACTAGAATCGCAAGGGTTCTCCTTCGAAGCCGCGGAAGCTTCGGTAGCTTTAATGCTCAAGCGCCATCAAAAAGATTATGTTGCGCCTTTTGAGATGATCGATTTTTCAGCGATCGTTGAACACCGCCAAGGGCGCGGCATTTTTGCGGAAGCAACGGTCAAAGTAAGGGTTAAGGGCGAGGTTTTCCATACTGCTGCCGAAGGAGATGGTCCGGTCAATGCCTTGGATGGCGCGCTGCGGAAGGCACTGATTTATCATTTTCCTGAAATAAATTCCTTTCATCTGGATGATTATAAAGTCCGCATTCTGAATGGCGACGCAGGCACGGCTGCTTCCACGCGCGTTTTAATAGATACCGTCAGTGATGGAAAACGCTGGAGCACGGTTGGAGCCAGCACCAATATTATCGAAGCAAGCTGGCGGGCATTGACCGATTCTGTTGAATATGGTTTAGTGCTCGCAAACTCATAATACTGGAGAATTTATGAAAGCCAAGATCGTTTTACTTCCCGGTGACGGGATAGGGCCTGAAGTGGTTGCGGAAGCCGTGCGCGTATTGGATGTAATTGCTGAAAAAGGTGGTCATACCTTTTCCTATGCCGAACGCCTGATGGGAGGTTGTTCAATCGACAAGTTTGGCTCTTCGCTTACAGATGAAACCATAAGCGATTGTCAGGCGGCGGACGCAGTACTGCTTGGTGCGGTGGGAGGTCCAAAATGGGATGATCCGCGCGCCAAAGACCGGCCAGAACGCGGGCTATTAGCTTTACGGAAGGGTTTAAAAGTCTTTGCAAACCTGCGGCCCGTGAAAGTACATCCTGCGCTGGTAGACTCATCTCCACTCAAATCGGAAAGATTGAAAAGTGTAGACATCCTTGTCATTCGTGAGCTAACCGGTGGCCTCTACTTCGGCTTTCCAAAGGGCCGGGATATTAAGGATGGCCGCGAACGGGCCGTGGATACACTTGAGTATTATGATTATGAAGTCCGGCGGGTGGTGGAACTGGCTTTCAAGCTTGCCAAAGGGCGCAAGAAAAAAGTAAGCTCCGTGGATAAGGCCAACGTACTCGAGTCTTCCCGCCTCTGGCGAGAGATCGCGATACAGATTGGTTCTCAAAATCCAGACGTGACTTTAGAGCACGTCCTGGTCGATACCGCTGCGATGCAGATCATCACAGGACCGGCAAGCATGGATGTGGTGGTGACTGAGAACATGTTTGGCGACATCCTGACAGACGAGGCATCGGTGTTAGCTGGTTCGATGGGGATGTTGCCATCGGCCAGCCTGGGAGAAGAATGTCTTGGGGTATACGAGCCGATTCACGGATCTGCGCCGGATATTGCAGGGAAGGGGATTGCCAACCCAACCGGTACCATCCTGTCAGCAGCAATGTTATTGCGGTATTCGCTAAAAATGGAATCGGAAGCTGCTTCCATAGAGAAGGCAGTTGAAGATGCGATTAATGACGGAGCGCGTACCTTTGATCTGGGCGGCAGCCTTAGAACGATCCAGATGACCGATGAAATCATCAAACGGATGTAATCCTTGAATGGCGGGTAGTTTCCCGGCGGCAAGGTAGATTTTTAGTTAACTTTAATCTTTAATAAAGAAGAGGAAAAACGATGGAAGCCAAATATATCTGGATGAATGGTGAAATGGTGGAATACGAAAGAGCGACGGTGCATTTTCTAACACCGGCCTTGCATTACGGAGCAGGAGCCTTCGAAGGACTACGGTCTTATCCAACGGACCAGGGCCCGGCGGTCTTCCGGCTAAAAGAACACGCCAAACGCCTGGTTGATTCAGCGCGGATACTCGGTTTCAGGGATCTGCCCTGGAGCGAGGAGCAGATCGCGGATGCCATCAAGGAAGTTGTGCGCGTGAATGAACTTGAATCATGTTATATCCGCCCACTGATCTATTTCGACGGCCCGAGAGGCAGCTTGAACCTTGACGCAGGGAAACCTGCGCTTGGAATCGCGGCCTGGGAGTGGAGTAATTACCTTGGGGAAGATGCGTTGGCAAAAGGAATACGCGCCAATGTTTCCTCTTTTACCCGCCACCAACCAAATGTGATGATGACCAAGGCAAAAATATCCGGGAATTATGCCAACAGCATCCTTGCCAAAACAGAATCAAGCCGGTTAGGTTTCGATGAAGCCATCATGCTCGATTCGCAAGGTTATGTGGCTGAGTGTACCGGCGAGAATCTATTTATTGTCCGGAATAACAAGATTTACAGTTCACTATTGGCGGATATTCTCGAAGGGATCACACGCGACTCCGTCATAACCATTGCCAGAGATCTCGGATATGAAGTGATCGAAACTTTAGTCTCGCGAGACCAGCTTTACATAGCCGACGAAGTATCTGTGAGCGGTACAGCTGCTGAATGTATTGGTTTACGGGAAATAGATTTCCGAAGCATTGGAGAAGGAAAGACCGGTCCCATTACACGTCGCATCCAGAAGGTTTTTCAGGATGCCACCCACGGCAGGTTACCTCAGTACCTAGGTTGGGTAGATTATGTCAAAGCAGGCATTGATATTCCCCAACTTGTCGAGTAGAATGCTACGCCAAAGTATATAAACGTCTTTGCAACAAGCTTGTTGAATATTCCCGATATATTAAGAGCTAATACTTGCTTTGGGACGGCTTTGTGAGATGCTGTCCCAATGAATGCTTGTAAAATGATATTCAATCCGGGTAAATTTTCCAACCCAAGTAGGCCGGTTCAACGGAATTCATCATCTCTTTGGGAATATCGATCAACAATGAATTGCATTCGGCGAGGAGAACGCCGAGTTCATCATATATCCCTGCCCAACTTTCGGCCATGCGCCCCTTGGTCTTGCCGGCTCTTCCAACGATACGCAACTGCTTTCCGGTGGGGACATTTTTACGGTATTTTATTTCCAATTTGGCAGTATACATGAAGCGGGGCGCATCGGGATCGCCCATGAGAGCGCGTCCACTGATTTCGTCAAGGATGGTGGCAACAATGCCTCCATGCAAAATCCCAGGATAACTCTGGTAATGGTCTGGGGCGGTGTAGTTTGTCTCGATCAGACCTTGTTGCACTTCGTAAATTTTCAATTGAAGCCCAACTGGATTTTCCATCCCACAGATAAAGCACATACGAGAATTGGGTTGTTTTTTCACGGTTCAAGTTTCCTTACGGCTGGTTCTTTGGGACCAAGAAGTATCGCGAGCTGCTTTAATTCTGAAGCGTGAACCAAGGCCAATATCTCGTCGGCAGGCTGCAAGATGGTATCGCCATGCGGGATAAACAATTTGCTCTTACGGATAATGGCTACAATAACGCATTCGTCGGGGAGTTTGAGGTCGCGCAGGTTCTTATTGGCCGAAAGTGAAAGTGGGTGGACTTTTTCTTCAATCAGTGAGTACTCGCCCTTACGCAGCTTGAGCAAGGTCATCATATCGCCAAGGGACATCTCCTCGGCCACCAGCCGTGCCAAAATTTCCGCCTGGTTGAGAGCCACGTCAACACCCATCTCCTGCGTGAAAAGCCAGGCGTTCTTTGGGTTATTGAGACGAGCAATAACACGTGGCACATTAAATTCAAAGCGAGCCAAAGATGTTATCACCAGATTGGTTTCATCAGATCCGGTTACTGCGGCTAGAACATTAGCATTGAGCACGCCTGCATTTTCAAGGACTTGCGGCGAACTCCCATCGCCGGCGAGGATAGATTCTGATGGGATTTCCCCCACCATTTTTTCCAAAACCAAAGGGCGTTCTTCAACGACTTTTACGGTATGCCCGGCATCCAGGAGCAATTTTGCCAGATACGAGCCGGTATTGCCACCACCGACAATGATTACGAACATATTTACCTCCTTCCCAATCCGAGCATTTCTTCGAGGCGGTCCATTGCTGAGGATAATACAACCAGATTAATCAAATCCCCTTCCTGGAATTCTGTCCCGACAATTGGGATAAAGGCCTGTTCTTTGCGCGTTATGGAAATAACCATGACCTCCCCGTGAACATTTAGTTGATTCACGGTCCGGCCAATGAAATGAGGAGGTGCCTCAAGATGGACGAGTGAAACTTCTCCGCGGCCAAAAGTTTCACGAACATCCATTTCAGTATGCGTCAGTTCCTGGAAGATCCTTTCCGCGGCCCAATTGGTAGCGGAGACAGTTGTCAACCCCAAGCGTTGATATATTTCTGCCCTGAGGGGATCATAAAGACGTGCCACCACACGTGGCACATGGAATATGTTGCGGGCAATACGCGCGGCGACGATATTGGCATTGTCGGAAGTGCTTGAGGCTACAAACGCCTCGGCCTGCTCGATACCAGCCTGGATTAGAACCTTCCGGTCAAACCCAACGCCTTTTATGACCCGCGCCTTAAAGGCCGGGTCGATGCGCATGCCGCCAATGGATTCATGATCAATTATGGTTACATCATGGTGCTGGTCGGCAAGCAGCTTGCTGACCTGCGACCCAATCCTACCGAAGCCCATGACGATGACTTTCATATTGTAGCCTCCTCTCAGCGAGAATCAGAAAGTTGACTTGCGGGTGTTCTTTCTTTCCTGCGGACCAACGCTTTTCGGAACCATTCCAAGGTATACAGGATTAATGAAAAAAGTACAAGAATGGGCCAAATGAGCGCCGGAAATGCCTGATTATCAAAGGCTTTTGCCAGGAATGGAATATATACCAATGCTCCAAGCATGAGCATTGCCAGTAAAATTCCAAACAATAATACTTTATTGCTGGTCCAACCCATTTGTGTATTGTGTTCTTTGGATGTCCGGCAGGCAAATGCATTTCCAATTTGAACGAGGACGACCCCGGCCAGGAAAACAGTCCTGGCAACCACATTGATATCTCCAGGGATGACCAGTAACTTAGGCCAATTTATTCCATTCAGGTAAGGTTGGTTAAGTAGTTCACCATTTCCGGAAAATAGATAAGTGCACAGAAAGCCCAGATAGCATAACCCGGCCTCGAGAAGTCCCAGCCAAAGGAAGGATCTTGTCAGCAGCCCTTTGTCCAAGAGCGGCTGGGAACGGCGCGGCGGATATTTCATGATATTAGGCTCGGGTTTTTCACTACCAAGCGCCAATGCAGGGAGAATGTCAGTGCCCATGTCAATTGCCAATATTTGACGTATTGCCAGCGCAGGTGGGAAGCCAATTGCTGCAGTCAATAGGAATGGGAAAACTTCCGAGACATTACTGGAAAAAATATAAGTAATAAACTTGCGGATATTATCATAGATGGCCCGGCCTTCTTCAATGGCGACAGCGATGGAACCAAAATTGTCGTTTGTAAGGATTATATCGGCTGCCTCTTTGGCAACATCCGTACCAATTATCCCCATGGCAATCCCAACATCAGCTTTACGAAGAGCGGGTACGTCGTTTACGCCATCTCCTGTCACCGCGACAACCTCTCCGCACGCTTGATAAGCAGAAACCAAGCGCAGTTTATGATCGGGGGCCATGCGGGCAAAAATGATTTCTTCATCCATGAGTTTCCGCAATTTAGTGTCATCCATCCCGTCCAAATCCGCCCCGGTCAAAATGGTCGGATTAGGCGTGGTGACCATGCCAACGCGTCTGGCCAATGATTCGGCGGTGAGGCCATAATCGCCCGTAATCATTACAATACGGATGCCTGCCTGGCGACATGTTTGAACGGCCTGTTCGACTTCGGGCCGAGGTGGATCCATCATAGCCATAAGACCCAGGAAAGTCAGATCTCTTTCGATTGTTTCAGCAGTATAAGCCCCAGAGCGCGGTGGTAAATTGCGGCGGGCGATGCCAAGCACTCTCAAGGCACGGCGCGAGTACTCATCGTTAGCTGTTAGAATTTCCGTCCGAATAGCCTCACTGATCGTCAGCGTTTCGCCATCGACAAGAATGTGGGAACACAATTGCAAGACTTCGCGCGGTGCACCTTTCACGAAGGCAACTTCGCGGTCGATCTCCCGGTGGATGGTTGTCATGCGTTTTCGGCGAGC
>Ga0182011_10004731_pt1 | contig 10854 bp, 14 predicted proteins | sample 711E1DmetaG_FD_120481 | JGI IMG/M metagenome (GOLD analysis project Ga0182011, IMG submission 120481) | Permafrost microbial communities from Stordalen Mire, Sweden - 711E1D metaG | ecosystem: Environmental > Terrestrial > Soil > Wetlands > Permafrost | place: Sweden: Stordalen | collected...
ATGGCCATGGTGATGCTCAACGGGGTGCTCCTGGGGGCCGAGCAAGCGATGCTGCCGGCCCTCGACCGCGGCCTCACCCATGGCCTCGGCCTGTACGAGACTCTGCGACTGGTTGACGGCGCGCCGGCCTTCTACGAGGAGCACATCGCCCGGCTGCAGGCAGGCATGGGGGCGATCGGCATCGAGCCGCCGTTCGACCGGGCCGGCCTCGCCGACCAGATCGCGCGCCTCTCGGAGGCGTCCGCCGTACCCAACGGCGCCTGCCGTGTGCTGGTCACCGCCGGTCCGCCGGACGGTCCGCCCTCGCTGCTGGTGCAGACCGAGGTGCGCGCCACACCGCACCACCCGCTGGCCCTGGTCTCCCACCACACCCTGCGGGCGGCGGCGACGCTCAAGTCCAACAGCTTCGTCGCCTCCTACATGGCCCAGCGCGCCGCCCAGGCGGCCGGCGCCGACGACGCCGTGTTCGTCGACGAAGACAGCCGCATGTACGAGGCTTCTACGGCCAACGTGTTCGTCTGGCGAAAGGGAGTGCTGGGCACGTCGCCCTTGGACGGCTCTATCTTGCCCGGGGTCACGCGTGCCAAAGTGCTGGAGCTGGCGGCGGCAGACGATCTGCCCGTGGGCGAGTGGTACACGCGCATCAACGACCTGACCGGCGACGAGGTGATGCTGCTCACCAGCAGCGTGCGCGGCATCACACCGGTCGCCTCCATCGACGGCGCCCGCCTGCGTCAGGACCCGGAGTTGCTGGCGCGGCTGCGCGGGCTGCTGCACGCGGCCGAGCAGGCGAGCATCGCGGCCTTCCGAGAGACCTACCAGGTCTGAGCCATTCGCCGACGCTCAGGCGCCGGGCGCGGCCGCTTTCTGTGCCACCAGCAGCCACAACACGTGGTGGTGCACGGCGCCGTCGGCGCGCGGCTCGTCGAACTCATGCTCTTCCAGGCTCAGCAGCCGCAGGAAGTCGAACTCGCCCTCGAGCTCCGGGCCCGTGCTGAGGTGCAGGTACATCTTGTCGACGAAGCTGCCTTCTTCGCCGGGCACCGGCTCGCCCTTGCCGTGGTGCTCCGGGTCATGCACGGAGAGCGTGCTGAGGAACAGGTAGCCGCCCGGCGCCAGCACGCGAGCGATCGTCTCGCGCAGCAGCCGCCGGTCGCCCGGCCGCAGTACGTGGTAGACCTGCGCCGCGAGCACGGCCCCGTACTCGCCCGACCCCCAGGACCCGGGCTCGGTGAAGTTACGACACTCGAAGCGCACTCTCGGGATGCCGGCGCTGAGCTCGCCGGCCAAGGCGATACCCTGAGCGGACTGGTCGATGCCCAGCACCTCGAGGCCGAGGCACTCGTGCAGGTGGCGCACATCGCGGCCGTAGCCGCAGCCGATGTCGAGCAGGCGCCGGGCGTCGCGGGGCAGCGACCACTCCGCCAGCCGCTCGGCTGCCAGCAGACCGATCTCGCTAGGCTCGTCGCCCCAGAGTCGCTCGCCGCGGCCGTAGGCGGCGTCCCAGTGGCCTGCGGATGCAGGACCGGCTGGGCGACCCGCGTCAATCACGGCGTCACGCCGCGACCGGTCCCGTGAGGCGGCGCAAAGCCTCTTCGTAGCGCGCCGCCGTCTGGGCGACCACCGCTGCCGGCAGCTCCGGCCCGGGAGCCTTCTTGTCCCAGTCCAGCGTTTCGAGGTAGTCTCGCAGCGGCTGCTTGTCGAAGCTCGGCTGGGCCTGGCCGGGGGCGTAGCCGGCGACCGGCCAGAAGCGTGACGAATCGGGCGTCATGGCCTCGTCGATAAGAATCAGCTGGTCGTCGATGAGGCCGAACTCGAACTTAGTGTCGGCGATGATGATGCCGCGCTCGAGCGCATAGGCGGCGCCGAAGCCATACAGAGCGAGGCTCGCCGCGCGCACTCGACTGGCCAGCTCAGCACCGAGCACGTCCACGACGCGCTCGTAAGCGACGTTCTCGTCGTGGTCACCGACATCCGCCTTGGTCGAGGGCGTGAAGATCGGCTCAGGCAGCCGGCTGCCCTCGACCAGACCGGCGGGCAGGCTGATGCCGCAGATGCGCCCGCTGCGCTCGTAGTCTTTGCGTCCCGAGCCCGAGAGGTAGCCGCGCACGATCGCCTCCACCGGCAGCGGCGCCGCCTTGCGGACCACGACCGAGCGGCCGGACAGGTGCTCGCGAGCTGCGTCGGCAGCAAAGGGGTCGGGGTCGACGACGTGGTTGGCGATGAGCTGCCCCGTGCGGGCGAACCAGAAGTTGGATACCTGGGTGAGCACGCGACCCTTACCGGGGATCGGCGTGGGCATGATCACGTCGAAGGCCGAGATGCGGTCGCTCGTGACGATGAGCAGCTCATCTGGTCCGTACTCGTAGATGTCGCGGACCTTGCCTCGGGCGAGCAACTTGAAGTCGGCTTCGTGCGATTCGAACAGGGCCGTCATGGACGTGGCGCTCCTCTCGTGGTCGGCGGGCGCTGAGCGGCGAGCTCGCCAAGGCACGAGCGAGCATGGCACACCACTCGTTCAGCCGGCAACAGTACCACGAGTCCGACGGGCCACGACGCCGATGACGAGGCCGCCGACGAAGCGCCGCCGGCGCACGACGTCGAAGCCGGCCGCGGCGAGCACATCAGCGACGTCCGCCGCCGTGCCCAGGGAGCGTACGCTCGCCGTGAGGCGGTCGTACAGCTCACGGCGGCCACCCAGCAGCACGGCGAGACGCGGGGCCACGTGGAAGAAGTAGAAGCTCGCCCCGCGCGCCACCAGCCCCCCGTCCGGCAGCACCGCCTCGAGCAGAACGAGCTCGCCGTCCGGCCGCAGCGCCGCTGCCAGGCGTCGCATGACGGCCGCCGGGTCGTCGAAGTAGCGCAGCCCGAAGGCCAGCGTGATGGCGTCGAAGTCGAGGAGGCCTGCGGCGGCCTGCGGGTCGGCGAGGTCGACCAGGCACGTGGACACATCGAGGCGTCGCGCGGTGGCGCGCTCGCGGGCGCGGGCCAGCATGCCGGGGCTCACGTCGGCCAGGGTCACTCGCGCTCCCAGACGCGCTGCCTCGAGGCCGACCAAACCGGTGCCGGAGCAGGCGTCGAGCACCCGCGGCCCCGGCCAGCGGACGGCGCTGCGGGCGGCCCAGCGCCGCCAGCGGCGGTCTTGTCCGAAGGTGATGGCCGTGTTGATGCGGTCGTAGCGGTCGGCGCTCCGGTCGAAGAGGCCGCCTACGGCGGTGCCCACGCCTGCCACGCGTACCTAGGTCCCGCGCACCGCCAGCACCAGCAGCTCGGCGGCGAGCACCAAAGCCGGGTACAGGCTGGCGTGGTTGAAGTAAGAGGCGGCCTGGGCGCTCGTCGGCCGGCGCAGGATCTGCACGGCCGGCCGGCCCAGCGACCAGCCGCCCAGCGCCAGCGCCAGTAGCACAGCCGCAAGCGGCAGCGGCAAAGCGGCGGTAGCGACCAGCGTCGCCGCCGCCACGACCGCGGTCGCGGTAGCAGCTGCGGGACAGCCGAAGGTGGTCGCCACCGTCCTGATACCCACGCGGGCGTCGGACTCCAGATCGGCGAGGTCATTGGCCAGATTGCGACCGCCGATCTCCCACAGCGCCAGGAAGACGAACACGGCCAGCGCCGGCCAGCGCAGCGGCGCCACAGCAGTCCAGCCAGCCAGCCCTCCGAGACCTACCATCAGGCCCGAGACGATCGTCTTCAGCCACGTGACCGATCGCAGGCCGCAGTAGGCGACCTCCAGCCCGACCGCTCCGGCGAAGCAGGCCAGGCAGAGCGGGCTGAGGACGAACGCCGCGCCGGCAGCGATGATGCCCAAAGCCAGCACCCAGGCACCGGCCACCGTGAGCGTGAGGTCGCCGCGCGCCAAGGGGTGACGCAGGAACGTGGTGTCGATGTCGTAGCCCTCCACGTCGTCCTTGCCGGCGCGCAACGAGCGCGCGTCGACCTCGCGGTCCAGCACATCGTTGAGCGAGAAGACGGCGAAGAACCCGGACCAGGCCGCCACGAGACCTATGACCGTCGTGCGCAGGGCAGGCAGCCCGTGGAGGGCCAGCACGGCGGCGAGCCCGGGTTGCGCCATGGAGAGCAGCGCTTGCTGGCCTCGCGAGAGGTCAAAGAGCAAGCTCGGCAGGCCGGGCGCTCGGGTGGCTGCCTTGGCGGTATGCGCGGTCATTTCGTGGCCTGCGCTCCTCGCCGGTAGCCCTCGCCACGGCCTCCCGGCTGTCGATTCAGACCTGTGGCGAGGCGCAGAAGGCGCACTTCCTGGCCTCGGCCGGGATGTCGCTCAGGCACTCCTGGCACTTCTTGATGCTCGGGTCGGGGGCCGGCTCGCTGCGGTAGCGGGCCATGACCTTGTTCACCGGCTGCACGACGAAGAAGAACACCGCCGTGGCCACCGAGAGGAAGTTGATGATGGCGTTGATGAAGGAGCCGTATAGGAACACGCTGTTGTGGATCACGAAGTGGAGCTGGGAGAAGTCGGGCTTGCCGATGATGGCAGCGATGATCGGAATGATCAGGTCGTCGATGAGGGCCTTGACCACGGCGCCGAAGGCGACGCCGACGACGATGCCCACAGCCAAGTCGACGACGTTGCCCCTGAGCAGGAATGCCTTGAAGTCCTTCAACATCTAGTCCCTCCCGGTGCGCTTGTGTGGTCGGCACGATACCACGGGCGAACGACCGCCGGCGCGGTGCCGGGGTCACGCCCTCGCGTCTAGAAGCGGCGGGACTTCGGTGGCGGGTACACGTACCGGGCGATGGTGGCCGACAACCACCCCAGGACCCAGCCGGCAAAGACTAGGACGACGGCATGGCCGGTGTTCTTGGGATGGGCCGCACCGACCGCGAAGATGACCGCCCAGACGGCGAAGCAGCCGATGCTGTACGCCGTGTACGTGTTCAGTCGACGTCGCATGTGCGGACCCTCCCAGATCATCAAACCGTCTCGCGATCGGCGGCCAGCCCGCCTCTGCCCTGCCTGGCCAGCGCGAACCCGGCTGGTCATGAAGGTCGCGAGGGGCGGGGCGCTTCCAGGCGCCCCGCCCCTCGAGCGGTATCTGCTCGCGTTCTGCGACTAGCGAGCGGCCGTCAGATTGGCCGCCACGAACTCCCAGTTGACCAGCTTGTCGAAGAACGTCTGCACCCAGTCAGGGCGGCGGTTCTGGTAGTCCAGATAGTAAGCGTGCTCCCACACATCCACCGTGAGCAGCGCCTTCTTGGCCGGCGGCACTGGCATCTCGGCGTTGGGCGTGCTCACGATCTCGAGCTGGCCGCCGGACAGCACGAGCCAAGCCCAGCCGCTGCCGAAGCGGCCCACGGCAGCGGCCTTGAAGGCCTCGACGAACTGCTCATGGCTGCCGAAGGCGGCGGCGATCCGCTCGCCGACTTCGCCGGTCGGCGCGCCGCCGCCGCCGGGCTTCATGCCGTTCCAGAAGAAGGTGTGGTTCCACACCTGGGCGGCGTTGTTGAACACCGGCATCTTGGCGGCGTCACCGGCCACGGCACCGATGACCTCTTCCAGCGTCTTGTTCTCGAGCTCCGTGCCGGCGGTGAGCTTGTTGAGCGTGTCGACGTAGGTGCGGTGGTGCTTGCCGTAATGGAAGCTGATGGTGCGCGCCGAGTAGGCGGGCTCGAGAGCGTCCTCGGCGTACGGGAGCGGCGGTAGTTCGAAGGCCACGTCTCCTCCTTTGTCGGGTTGACGGATCGATCTGATTGTCGGAGCGGCGGGGGAGCCGGTACCGGCTCCCCCGTGGTCATACGTCGACGAAGACCGCCCCGTCCTCTATCTTCACCGGCCAGGTCTTGAGGTCGTGGATGCGGATCCTCCACTGCATGCGATGCTCGAGGCTGAACCAGCGCTGCACAGGCTCCGGCAACGGCTCGTCACCCATGTCGTGCTCGATCGCGTAGCTGAGCGCCTTGCCGTTGCGGATGTCGAACTGCACGTTGTGGAAGGCACACGTGAGCACCCAGCCGTCGAGGGCGCCCTGGTCGAGCGGCCCGTTCATGTGACCGCAGCGCCGGCCGACTGCGTAGACCGCGTTGTCGTAGTTGCAGAGCGTGATCTCCTCGTCGTCGCCGGCGCGCACGTACTTCAGGCCACCCGGGGCGATCTCGTCCAGCTTGGCTACCTCAGTCCACATACCGCCCCTCCTCTCAGATCTCGTCTTCGGGTATCTGCGGTAGCACGCTCGGGTCAGTGACGTCCTTGTGCACGAAGAGCCCGCACCAGCACCGCCTCATGGCATCGAAGTGCCGCCGATGGAAGGGGATGCACGGGCAGACGATCTTCATGTCCTCGGCACGCACCTTGGTGCGCCTCTGACACGGGCAGTAGGGCGCGCCGGTGTCGAGCTCGGTCTTGACCTCCGCCTCGAGCAGCATGTCGACGAGCTCCTCGTCGGGCGTGAACTTGTAGCCCAGCGGGTCCACGACCTTGCCGAAGAGGTAACGGAAGACTTCCTTTCTGGCGGCAGTGTCCACGTGCACCTCCCCTACTTGATGCCGAGCAGGTCGGCGTATCTCTCCGGGCGGAAGCCGACCACGACGCTGCCGTCGATGACCACCACCGGAAAGGCATGACTGCCGCTCAACTCGTGCGCCTTATCGGCCGCCGCGTCGCCTTCCTGGTCGGGCAGCTCGTCTATGTTGATGAACTCGCAGGCGACCTGCTGGGCGGTGAACCACTCCCTGGCGCGCTTGCACCAAGGGCAGGTGCTGAGCGCATAGACGACCACGTCTTGACTCATGACGCCGCCTCGGGCAGTTCCACGAGCACCTTGCCTTCCTTCCTCTTGACGCGGTATGTGCCGATCGAAAGCTCCTTTGCATCCAGAAAGGCGCCGCTGCGGATGTCGAAGCGCCAGTCATGGCACGGACAGGTGAGCACGAAGCCCTCGAGCTTGCCGCCCTCGAGCGGGCAACCCATGTGCGCGCACCTGTTGCGGACGGCGTAGATGGCGCCGTCCGTCTTGATGAGCAGCAGGCCTACGCCCTTGGGATTGATGGGCGTGGGCAAGCCTTCTTGCAGCTTCACTTCCTCGAGGGTGGCGACCCACGGTGACTCTGACACAGACACCCCCTGCCTGCGCGACGCCGAAGGCGACGCGCGCTCCGTTCCTGGTGGTCGGGGCGCCGGCGCGATGCCACTGCTCGCCGGCGCCGCCCACTAGTCTCTCACACGTCAACGAGGTCCAAACCGCAGCGCCGCCCGCTCACCAGCGCTCGCGATGCACACGCTCGGCAAGAAAGCGCTGCGCCGGCGGCTTGTGCTCGGCCGGGTAGCCGACGGGGATGAGCGCGAACGGCACCACCTGTTCAGGCACGCCCAGCAAATGGCGCAGTCCGTCCACGCGCTCTTGACGCGGGTACACACCCAGCCACACCGTGCCCAGACCCATCTCTTGCGCCTCGATGAGGATGTTCTCGGTGGCCGCGGAGCAGTCCTCGATCCAGTAGCCCTTGTTGGTCTCGAGTGCGAGATCACCGCAGACCAGGATGGCGACGGGAGCCTCGGCGAGCATGCCCGAGAACGGGTGGAACTTGGGGATCTCGTCCAAAATCGCCCGGTCGCGGATGACGATGAACTGCCAGGGCTGCTCATTGCCGGCCGAGGGCGCGCTCATAGCCGCCGTGAGCAGCCGTTCGACTTGCTCGTCGGAGACCGGCTGGTCGGTGTACTTGCGGATGCTGCGTCGTGACAGGACTGCGTCTTCCATCGGTCCCTCCCGAGGCGGGCGGCTTTGGCGAGTGAGGGCATCCTACCCACTGCCGGCGCGCCCGACGCCGCCCAGGCGGCGCGTTGTGTTCGTCCACGCCGGGCGCTATCATGCCGTAAAGGGAACCTCCTTCCGTCTGCGAACTCCCCCCTGCACAGCTATGGCTTCACGCACGCACTACGACGCCGTCATCGTAGGGGCCGGCCCCGCCGGCATCTTCGCCGCACTCGAACTCGTGCGCCGCGACGGCCTCTCGGTGCTGGTGGTCGAGAAGGGCCCCGACATCGACAAGCGTGTCTGCCCGGCACGCACCAGCGGCGTCTGTAGCGACTGCCAGCCTTGCGACGTCACCTGCGGCTGGGGCGGCGCCGGCGCCTTCAGCGACGGCAAGCTCACCCTCTCACCTCAGGTCGGGGGCTGGCTCAGCGAGTTCGTCGACGACGACGAGCTGGGCCGGCTCGTGGACTACGTCGACGGCATCTGGCGCGAGTACGGCGCGCCCGACAAAGTGCACGGCGGCCGCAGCAAGCAAGCCGAGGACATCCGCCGCCAGGCTCTCGTCTACGGCATGACCCTGGTCGACTCGCCGGTGCGCCACATGGGCACCGAGCGCGCCGCCGAGATCCTCAAGCGCATGCGCACCGACCTCGAGGCGTCGGTGGAGGTGCGCACCAACGCCTCGGTGGCCCGCATCCTCACCAGTGACGAAGCCGACGGCGCCCGCAAGGCGACCGGCGTCGTCTGCGACGACGGCAGCGAGTACACCGCCGACGCCGTCATTCTGGCCCCCGGTCGCCAAGGCGCCGGCTGGCTGGTGGAGGAGTGCAAGCGCCTCGGCATAGCCTTGCGCAACAACCCCGTCGACATCGGCCTGCGTGTGGAGGTGCCGGCCGTGATCCTGGAGCCGCTCACCAGCGTGCTCTACGAGAGCAAGCTCATCTACTACTCGCGCACCTTCGACGACCCCGTGCGCACCTTCTGCATGAACCCACACGGCGTGGTCTCGCTGGAGAACTACGGCGACGTCATCACCGTCAACGGCCACAGCTACGCCGACGACAAGACCGAGTACACCAACTTCGCCTTGCTCGTGAGCACCGACTTCACAGAGCCCTTCGACGACCCCATCACTTACGGCAAGTCCATCGCCCGCCTGGCCAACCTGCTGGGCGAGGACATCCTGGTGCAGCGCCTCGGCGACCTGCTGCAGGGCAAGCGCTCGACGGCGGAGCGCATCGAGCGCGGCACCGTGCAGCCCACGTTGACCGGCGCCACGCCCGGCGACCTGAGCTTCGTGCTGCCGTACCGTCACCTGCGCGACATCCTCGACATGCTCGAGGCGCTCGAGAAGCTGGCGCCGGGCGTCAACGCCCGCGACACGCTGCTCTACGGCGCCGAGGTCAAATTCTACTCGGCGCGGCCCACGCTCGACGCCGGCCTGCGCACCGAGATCCGCGACCTGTATGCGGTCGGCGACGGCGCTGGCATCACGCGCGGCTTGGTGCAAGCCTCGGCCTCCGGCGTGGTCGCCGCCCGTTCCATCCTCGACCAAGCGAGGCGATAGTGACGGCGACCATCGTCATCGGCTCCCAGTGGGGCGACGAGGGCAAGGGCAAGATCACCGACATGCTGGCCGAGCGCGCCGACGTGGTGGCCCGCTACCAGGGTGGCAACAACGCGGGCCACACCATCGTGCGCGACGGCGAGGAGTTCAAGCTGCACCTCGTGCCCTCGGGCATCCTCTATCCGGCCAAGACCTGCGTCATCGGCAACGGCGTGGTCATAGACCCGCACATCCTTTTCGGCGAGATCGAGGCCCTGCACGAGCGCGGCATCGAGGCGGACAACCTGCGCGTCTCGGCCAACGCGCACCTCATCATGCCCTACCACATCCTGCTCGACGGCGCCTCCGAGAAGAACCTCGGCAAGTTCAAGATCGGCACCACCGGCCGCGGCATCGGCCCCTGCTACGTGGACAAGTTCGCGCGCCTGGGCATCCGCGTGCAGGACCTCTTCGACGAGAAGATCCTGCGCCGCAAGGTGCGCACCTCGCTCGAGGAGAAGAACCTGCTGCTCGGGCTCTACGACATAGGCACCCTCGACCCCGACCAGGTGACCGACGAGTACCTCGGCTATCGCGAGCGCTTCGAGCCCTTCATCTGCGACGCCTCGCTGCTGGTCAACAAGGCCCTCGACGAGGGCAAGATGGTGCTCTTCGAGGGCGCCCAAGGCACGCTGCTCGACGTCGACTTCGGCACCTATCCGTTCGGCACCAGCTCCAACCCGATCGCCGGCGGCGCCTGCATAGGCGTAGGCGTGGGACCGACACGCATCGACTACGTGATGGGCGTCGCCAAGGCCTACACCACGCGCGTCGGCGAAGGCCCCTTCCCTACGGAGCTCGACGACGAGGTGGGAGCAGCGCTCTGTGAGGTGGGCCAAGAGTTCGGCGTCACCACCGGCCGCAAGCGGCGCTGCGGCTGGCTCGACCTGGTGGCCCTCAAGTTCGCCTGCCGGGTGAGCGGCATCACGCACTTGGCCATCACCAAGCTGGACGTGCTCACCGGCCTGCCCGCCCTCAAGGTGTGCACCGCCTACCAGGTCGGGCGCCGCACCTACGAAGAGTTCCCGATGCACCAGACGCAGTTCCACCACGCCAAGCCGCGCTACGAGGAGCTGCCGGGCTGGAGCGAGCCGATCACGAAAGCGCTGCAGTGGGGTCAACTACCCCAGGAGGCGCGCGACTACGTCAGCTTCATCAGCGAGTACACGCACACCGAGGTGAAGCTCATCGCCGTCGGCCCGGGGCGCAACGAGACGATCGTGATGCCGTAGGACTTCGCGCCTCGCCCCGACACGTCGTCCGGGCTGGGCTCAGCCGCTGATATCATGCCGGTGCGCACGGTCACCTATCTGGGAGGGGACATGACTGGGTCACCAGCGGCTCACCGGCGCTATCGCCTGTGCTCATCGCTTCGCGGACGCGCGACGCTCCGCGCGCTTGCTCTCGCCGCCCTCCTTGTCGCTCTCGGCACCAGCCTCCTCGGTGCCACCGTCACACGTGGTGCGACGCCGCCGGCGCAGCCGCAAACGGCGTCGCTCGCGGCATCGCTCGCCTTCCCCAGAGCGACGCTCTCCCCGG
>Ga0182011_10004732_pt1 | contig 10854 bp, 9 predicted proteins | sample 711E1DmetaG_FD_120481 | JGI IMG/M metagenome (GOLD analysis project Ga0182011, IMG submission 120481) | Permafrost microbial communities from Stordalen Mire, Sweden - 711E1D metaG | ecosystem: Environmental > Terrestrial > Soil > Wetlands > Permafrost | place: Sweden: Stordalen | collected...
CCCACCGTTCATGTAGCGGTGTTCTGGCGCTGTGCCGATGTATATTCCTTCAGCGTTGAAATTACCAGCAAGACCGGTGGCCCAGATCACATTGTTCCTTATCACGTTCCCCTGGGCAGAAGAGCGTAATCGTAAACCTGCGAAACTGATATGGTTAATATTATTATTCTCAAAGACAACGCCGGTCGCACCCTCAATTTGCACCCCAATTTTAGCGTTTCTTATCTCAAGGTTCCTTATGGTGTAAAAGGAGTTAAGGATTTGTATCGCATTCAGTGTGTTCAGGTTGCCATCAAGAATCGGCTTTGCCCCATCATCGGGCTCTATGATGATCGGAGCTGAAGCTGTTCCCGATGTAAGTGTCTTGTTGGACTCCTGATAGACTCCAGACGCCAGTTTAATGGTGTCTCCTGGTTGGACTATCTGGAGGGCTTTCTGAAGGGTACGATAAGGTCTATCGATTGTGCCCATATTGGCATCATTACCGCTAGTTGGGTTAACGTAGATATAGACTATGGTAGTCATGGCTTGTATGGTAGGTTCGATATCAGAATCGACGGAAGAAGCAGCAACCGCCTGAGCAAGAACGCAGGTGATAGTAATGCCCAGCAGCATTGATATGAGCAATCTGGCAAAATGCCTGATGCCTTTTGAATAGCGATTGCATAATTTTGGCATTCGAACCTCACTCCCAGCCACTCCCTTGTGTTTGAAAAAGCATGTCGGTAAGATAGTAACTTCTCTTACCTAATTCTAATTATATACTAATGCGCCACAATTAGCTGATGCCGAAAATTTGAGAAGAAACCTAACGTGGGGTGATTGCAGGACATATTGGGCCATTGTATACTGTAATCACAAATAAGAAGAATGGATCGCAAAGCGGTCAGTCGAAAAAACTAGCTACACTTTTTAAACATTATCACGAAGGAGGATATTAGATGAGCAAAAAGATACTAATTGTTGGCTCGGGAGTGGTTGGTGAGGCAACTGGCACAGTTCTTATCGAGCATGGCTTTGATGTTACTTTTAGTGATGTTAAGCCTGAAGTGGCTCAACGTCTGCAGAAGAAGGGTCTTAAGGCTTTTTCTATAAGCGAAATTAAGAAGCCAGACGTGGATGTTTATATGGTATCAGTGCCAACCTATCCTCTTGACCTATGTGCTGATGAAGCTACTGCCGCAAAGCTGGAACAATCGTTGAGTCCATTGGAATGGTGTGAGATTGGCATTGACTTCACCAAATCTGCTTCAGAAACTCTAGGCGAGTGGGTAGGTAATAGTAACCGCTATCAGGTTGTTATTATGCGCAGTGCCGTCCTGCCAGGGACGACTGAAAAAATAGTTATACCGATTATCGAAAAAATTTCGGGGAAAAAGGCAGGAAGAGACTTTGGGATATGTGTCAATCCAGAGTATCTACGAGAGCGGCAGTCCATTGACGATATCAGGAACCCATGGGTGACTGTCATCGGTGAATTTGATAAGCGTTCCGGTGATATTGTAGCCGAGCTTTATCAACAGGTGAAGTGCCCGCTGTATAGAATCTCAATAAAAGAAGCTGAGATGCAGAAATTTATCCACAATCTTTTTAATGCTACCAAGATTTCCTACTTTAATGAAATGCGCCTGGTTTGCGAAGGCATCGGGGTTGATGCGGAAAAAATTATTCCTATTGTTGTTAAGAGTTGTGAGGCAATGTGGAACCCGGAATATGGGGCAAAGAATTACGGGCCTTTCGGTGGGACATGTCTGCCCAAAGATTCGGTTGCTTTCCTATCATGGGCAAAGCGAAGTGGTATGGAAACACGACTAATGAAAGCTGTAGTGGAGGTCAATGAGGTCTTTGAAGAGCGTCTCAAGTCCATCCAGAAGTAGTATTATTCTGCCGTGTTGAGGTATAGGGAATGCATGGACTGACATCGTTTCTTCTCTTCTATCTGCCGCTTGGTGCCGTCGGCATATGGCGCTGGGGAACATGGCTGACGAAGAAAATCATTAGCTGGTTCTATCATCCGGCCACTGGAGAATTTCAGGCGACGGTATCAATAGTCACACCGGTTTATCTTGAGAAGCGAGAGGTGCTTGAGTTTGCCCTCGACTCGTGGAAAGCTAATAATCCCATAGAAATAATTGCGGTAATTGATGCCGCTGACGCATCGTCTATCGAAGTCTTCCAGCAGTTCAGTCACCGTTTCGCTGGGGCGAAGCTAATCGTTACTGAGAAACCAGGCAAAAGGCAAGCCCTCGCAGATGGTATTCGAGCAGCAAGCGGCGATATTGTTGCCTTAGTAGATAGTGACACGGCCTGGGCTGATTCGGTACTCAAATACGCCTTACCGCCTTTTGCTGAAGCCGCTGTAGGCGGTGTCGGCACAAGGCAAAACGTGCTCAACCCGAAGACACTTGCCCAGAATATATTCGATATTCAACTCGACCTGAGATTTTCCGACGATATAAAGCCGATGGAAGTGATCGGGCGTGCTTTAACTTGCCTCTCCGGACGCACTGCATTCTACCGTCGTACGGTCCTAATGCCATTTCTGGATGACTTGGTGAACGAGACTTTCTGGGGGAAACAGTGCATCGGTGGCGACGATAAGCGCCTAACTTATCTGATGGAAGCCGCAGGATGGAAGGCGGGTTATCAGCATAATGCTCGGGTTTATACCCACGGGGCTACTGATATGGCCACTTTTTTCCAGCAGAAGACACGCTGGTCGCGGAACAGCTTTCGAGCAGATCTCAGAGCCATGTGGCAGGGTTGGATATGGAAACACCCTTTCCTAGCCTTTGAATTATTAGACCATGTAATATCAAACTTCACCCTGTTGCTTGGTCTTGTCTATTTTGTTCTTTCCCTGGCATTTCATTTGTGGATACCCGCCGGAATTCTTTTGGGCTGGTGGCTTTTCAGTCGGACGTTGCGTATTTTGCCTAATCTGGCACGACGCCCGGGTAACATTAAGCTTGTACCTGTTTACATAGTGGAAAACTTCGCAATGGCTATTACACATCTGTACGCCCTGCTGACGATGAACCGGCAGGGCTGGCTTACCCGTGGGGCTAAGAAGAAACCACTAAATTTAGCGTTAATATTGGCCTGGATTGGAACTATGGCTATCGTTGCCATTCTGGTGGTATTCGTCTACCATCGGCGATTCTGATGCAACCCACTTTATTCACCAATTTGCTACACAATACGGATAGCGGTCGGATTTTGTAGCTACTTCGAATAAACCTTTTATAAGTTACTCAAGCCAACAATTGACTATGCAAATACAATTGTTCGCCAATCCCATAATACATCAAAAATTCATTTCTATTTCGTTAGTTGAACTGTTTTGCGTACTTGTGTCCACGTGGAATTTAGCACGGCGGTGAGCAAACACAGAGATCAGCAGTTATCACCCGACCCAATTATGCTAAACTGAAAGAATTGCGATAAGATACCTTTAAGATTAGTCTTTAGTTTCTCCGACTTCATGATCGTAAGTTTCCTTTGCACGCTTCACTAGCCATGAACTAGATTGTACTTTGGCTCCGCCGACATTATAAACAATTTTACATCCCAATTCTTTACAAACTTTTAATTCAACTTCGGGCATGCTACCCGGTATTCTATCTCCCCCTTTTGCCAATATGTCAGGCTTAATCAGTTTTAGTGCTTCCTCGCAGGTGACATCCTTTCCAGGGTCAATTATTACTTTATCCACATACTTTATGCTTTCAATTATCTCTTTTCTTTCTTTTTGTGAAAGATAGAAGGTTTTACCTTTCTTCTTTATTAATTGTTGATCGCTATTTAACATCACTATCAGTACATTACCTAACTGTTTAGCTTCTTTAAACAATCTTATGTGTCCTTCATGAAGAGGATCAAAACCGCCCCCGGTAGCCACTACAACTTTCTTCACTTTTAACCCCCAATAATTTTTTAAGCATACTAACCAAATGGCTCAATGCCGAGCATTTCGCTGATTATCTCAACTAAATCAATATGATGTTCTGGCGGGTTATTTTGTGGCCTTACTTTTTGGATTCAAGATGTCCCCACAAAGGGAATCCTTTCGGTTAGCCTGATTATACAACGACATCTCCCTTCACACAAAACTTACAGATGTTGGAGTGAACTGTCATCGGAAGCGAAGCCGTGATACCAGAGTAATAGGTCGTAATTTCTAAAAACCGACATCAGCAGAGAAGCAACTCCGCCAGATCAGTCCTTCGACAATTGATCGGATACTCCGTCCGTTACGCCAAAAAAGCGACCGGTACCATTTCTCCACCACCAGACCAATTTGAAGATTTTGGTTCTGCCTATTGGATACGATGGCACAGGTCCATTCCCGTAGCATCTTCTCTTGTTCAGTCATAAAACCTCCTGTTTACCAAGGCCGCCTGTTCAACGACTATTGGTATCTAAAAAGTCGTTTGACTATTGCGAAAATTCGATGCTCGTTAATGTTACAAAACACACAAAACTTTAGGTCAGGCCAAGCCTGAGTATTAAAGTGCCGTGGGTTTTGCCCAGAATATCTGCGTTCTTTACTTGGTTAGAAAACTCCTCAATTATTTGAGTGATGTTTTTATTGTCTTCTCTTCCTGATAGTGCCAATAATAATGATTGATAATACCACCATTGTTCCTCTTTGAGGCGGTTAAACCGTTCCCATAGTTTTTCTCCTGCGACAGCGTAATCTTTCCTTTTGCAATTTGAGGACACAAATTCCGCGATAAAACAACCTTCTGAGTTATATATCAGGGTTATGTATAATTATTAATATTTTTCGAACCGATATGCCTCTGTTGAAATTCGATTGCAATCGCAACGAAATGTATCTGAAATATACAGCATTTTATGGTACTTTATATTTATTTTGTGGTACTTTTTGAGGATTATTTCCGTTATTAAAATAACGTATATTTAAGGCATTAGTAAAACTCAAGGAAAAGACATGGCAACCGGAATTCCTGCTGAAAATGCTTTAAGTCCAATAGGAATTGATGCCTCTCAACCGGATCGTTCAAATACGAGCGATTCAATTAATATCGGTGAGATGATACATAGCAGGCAACTTGTCACTTATTTTCAACCAATCGTTTCAATTGCACGAAAGAATATCTGTGGTTTTGAAGGACTCATCCGTGGAATAGACGAAGAAAACAACGTAGTTATTTCCCCATCTACGTTATTTCAGGCAGCGGATTACCAGGGATTACAAGTGGAATTAGACAGGGCTTGCAGAGAAACAGTCATTCGCACATTTGCCACACAATGTGAAAAAAGTGATATATTATTATTTTTAAATATTAATTCCTCGATATTGGACCGCGTGGTCGGCTCAAATTATCTCGCAAATATGGTTAAATATTATGGCATCAACCCAAACACAATTGTGATAGAGATCAACGAATCTAAGGTCAAAGAGAATCAACTGTTAAAAGATTTTGTGGATAGATATCGTAGCTACGGGTTTCTCATTGCCCTCGATGATGTTGGTTGTGGTTTTTCCAATTTAGACCGAATACCTTTGATTAGACCTGACATAGTAAAAACAGATATGTCTTTGGTCCGTAATATTTGTACGGATTTTTATGTTCAGGAGGTATTTCGTTGTCTAGTAAATCTTTCTTTAAAGATAGGAGCATTGGTTGTCGCAGAAGGAACTGAGACCGAACAAGAGGCAATCCAGACATTGGAACTAGGCGCTAATTTGCTGCAGGGGTATTGCATATCAAGACCACAAAGAATGAACAGACAGTTGTATGTCTCGGCAGAGGAGAGAATCCAGGTTGTCGCAGACCGATTTCGATGTTCTGAAAGACACACAATGGTCTGGAGCAAAAAAAGATTCACTAAATTCAGTGCCATTGCGAGTGAGCTGATGGGAAGATTGGCGCAAAAGTCCGTAAATGATTTTGATGGAGAGCTTTTAAAAACAGTTAATTCAAACGACGAAATTGAATGCGCTTATATCCTGAACGAAATGGGTATTCAATCGAGCTCCACGATATTTTCATCCCCTATTTCAGGAATCAAAAATAACCTCCTTTTTTCCCCGGCGAAAATTGGTGCAGATCATTCGTTAAAAACATATTATAGATACCTGAGCGATGCAAAAACCCATCAATATTTGACAGAACCATATGCTTCGTTAGCGACTGGTAATCTATGCATAACGTATACCGATACTTTTTATGATAAGCAAAACAGCCGCTTCATTTTATGCATCGATTTCAAAGCCAGCACGAATCATCAAACCGACAGATAACCTCTTTTCAACCTGGCACAGACATTTCGTTTTAACCATCAATCACCTGCTTAATATTTACTGTGAAGTGATCCAAACCAAGAGTATATCCCACTTATCGTTATTTCATTTTGCATATAATTAGTGTCGATTATAAATAATATACGTTTAACATACTTGTAATTCGTGCGAAATATATTTAATGTATCGGTAACTTTAGATAGCTATACTCTTGTTAGATAGTGGCGGAGTATGCATATGGATGGTTCCGATAAAGAATCAAAATTAAAAATTATAACATTGAAGGACTTGTATCTAGACCCCAATGGATATCAGGTAAAACTGGGCCAAAACGAATTAGAATTAACGGTAAAAGAATTTAATTTACTTTACCTTTTCGCGAGTAACGTGGGCAAGCTCGTTAGACGTTCACAGATATGTCAGATCATAATGAACCCTAGCATTGTTAATGAAGATAGGGCAATAAACGTGGCAATATGCCGTCTCAGGAAAAAAATCGAAATAACCCCCCATTGTCCTAGACGTTTAATTTCGGTGAGAGGCCTCGGTTATCGGTTGAAAGAGTAATTAAAAATAACAGTCTTTCCTCAATTATTAATTAGCTTTAGGAGCCTGATTAGATGAAAATAGTTGAAGCAATTATTCGTGAAGAAAAACTCGAGCCCGTTAAAATAAATCTCGAACAACTTGGTTATTTTGGGATGACCATGACAGAAGTTAGCGGACGAGGCAAACAAAAAGGCGTCTTACTGCCTTGGGGGAATAAAGAATATCGTTTGGAATTTCTTCCCAAACTTAAAATTGAAATAGCAGTGATGGACGAGGATGTCACTGAAGTTGTCGCTGCCATTTGTAAAGGAGCAAGAACCGGGGAATTTGGGGACGGTAAAATATTTATCATTCCTATCGAGAACGCAGTGCGCGTCAGAACCGGTGATTCTGGTACTAGCGCGGTGTAACCAGATATAATTCCTCCGGCGATCAATCGAGGACACCAGTGCCTCGTAGCCTAGCCAATTAATTTCTCCTAGTTTCATAATTCCTCTCTATTAACTCTACCGCCGCCCGATTTTCACCCATAGCATCTAATGCCTCGGCTTTGGCCATGTCCCCATAGTGAGCTGACTAGAATTCGAACCTATAACTTGATGGTTAACAATTAATTCCGTTACTTCTGCCGATTGATGTCCCAAATCATCTTAAAATGAAAACATAAGTAACTCGTGGAGCGCCGGAATCAGCCTCTTCATCTCAAATAGGAGTTCGGGAACTGTTCCGAGTAACCCAGCTGAGGGGATTTTAATCGTTACCATCATAGGCTTATAATAGTTTCAAAAGTTCTAGCTATCGTACAATACCGCCCACCATGTCACATTTATGACGCATAAACCGCACAATTAAATCACAAAAAGAGCACATCTTATTTATAATATTGAAATTCGCTATGTTAGTTACCCTTGAAACGTTATCGGGATGTTCGCCTTTCCATGAGTACGTTTCGATCGGACCTGTCAAAGACATGCCTGAAAGAGTCTAAATGTAACAGTTTGTGAGGCTGGATGACAAAGCTTTACCTATCATGGGCATAAGCCATAGTTGGGAGTAGAAATCGCCTGTCAAACCTCGACAGTATTATTTCTTAAGCTCGATAACGAGATTACTAGCCTCGGTCTTGCCTAAGTTCTCTACAGAATGCTGCTGTGCATTCATCCAGATTGCCTGCCCTGCTTTAAGACTAACCTCGTTGCTTGTGCCATCCGGAAGAGTGATCTTTAGCTTACCATCTTTAAGCACATATATGACATGGTCTGGATGGGAATGCATCAATGTTTTCTGACCTGGTTTGAACTTCACACCAAAAACCCGGACGCGCTCATTTTCCATGATAAGAGTAGTTTCTTCAGGAACTGCTTTCAAGGCATCCATTTTCTTTCCCCCTTTTAAATAACTATTTTGGCTCTCTAACATATTTGACCATTTTCATTACTTCCCGCATAAATACTGGCAGATCCATAGGATACCGAGAAGTAACTAAATTCCCGTCCACTACGACGTCTTTGTCTTCCCATATACCGCCTGCTGCTTTAACGTCTTCTGGCACTCCGTCGTGCCAGTAGGATGTCAAATGTCTACCCTTCACAACATCTGCTGAAGCAAGAGTCCATGGCCCATGACAGATTGAGGCTACTGGTTTGTTTTTTGCAAAGAATGATTTGGCGATATCTTGGGCTTTTTTGATTTTGCGCACAGTCGCTGGAGCACCGTCTGGTGAGCCTCCTGGAATTATGAGTAGATCGTATTCATCGGGGTTAACATCATCAATGGTTTTATCCGGAGTAAGCGCATACCCATTTTCGCCATGGAGTTCTTTTACTTTTGGTGCCGCAACATCAACCTGCCATCCCTCTTCTATTAATCGGAACACGGGGAAAAAGACTTCCATATCTTCGAATTTGTCAGCGGTAAGAACAATTGCCTTCTTCTTGGCCATATTTCCTCCGGGGGGTATACAATACTTCCAGTTCCAAAACAGAACGATTTAAAGCATACGTAATAATACGAAAAAAACAGTTTAATAGTTATAAAATTCGAACAGAAAAAGTTACAAAATTATGTCAACATCGGCATCACTGTTCCGCTGTAGATATAGCTACACAGAGGCAAACGGGTATTCGCTTTCAAAAGTGTAGGGTGGAAGGAAAGGTTTCCAAGTTTAAAAACGCTGACTCGTTATTCCGGACAATCTCGATAAATTTTAAAAGGCTTTCTGTTTTTTTGCAGATATTCGGTTCCTACGTTATGGTTACACGCTCTTTGGTCGGATGCTTCTTTTGAAGAAGCATAAGCAATACCTCAACTATGAGATAAACCTGCCATTTGGCCTTTATTTGTTGGATTACCTCAAATGGGTATAACCATTCGGTTTGATGATTAAATAATTCGCCCACAGTGTGTGACTATCAGTCCGTCCTTTTCCTCAAATGATAAGGGCAACACCACCACCGGAAAGTGGCCGATGCTTTTTTCAGATCTTATTTCTTTTAGAACTTCCAGCCCGCTGACCACTGGCAGTTTTAGGTATATCTCAGCCCATTTTTTAAATATTCTTACCGATTCTTAATTCAGAGTAAAATAAAATGTCGCTCCCTCTCCAACCATGGCTTCAGCCCAAACCTCTCCCCCATGACGACGGATGATACGCTGCACTGTCGCCAGACCAATCCCGGTACCGGCAAATTCTGTTGCCTTGTGGAGTCGCTGGAAAGGCTTGAAGAGTTTATCGGCGTATGTCATATCGAATCCTACTCCATTATCGCGGACAAAATAAGCCTGTTTTCCGTTATGCCCTACTGTCCCCATTTCAATTCGTGGTTCTGATGTTTTGCCGGTATATTTCCAGGCGTTGCCCAATAAATTCTGGAGTACTAAACCCAGCAGATTCTTATCCCCGTTGGCGGCCATATTGGGGGTAATAGTGACTTTCACTTCCCGGTTCGGTTCATCCTCGCGGAGTTCATCAACGATTTTCCGAGCCATGGCGCTAAGATCTAACTTTTCCATTGTTAGATCTCCACGCGTAACCCGGGATAGTTTGAGCAGGTCATCCATCAGTTGCCCCATTAGCTCGCCGGAATCTGATGTTTTCTTTAAATACGATTTCCCTTCGGCATCCAACTTGTCGATATAATCTTCCAGCAGGACATTACTGAAACCCGTTATGCTTCTTAACGGAGCTCTTAGATCATGAGAAACAGAATATGAGAATGCCTCCAGTTCCTTATTTGACGCTTCGAGTTCAGAGGTACGTTGTTTTAACGTGTCGGCAGCCTCTGTGCTCTCGATAATGTCGGCTGCCTGGCGGGCAAGTAAATCCAATAAGCGGAGTGTACGGTCATCCGGCCGGTGCGGCATCTTATATTGAGTTGAGAACATACCCAGAGTTTTTCCGGACCGGCTTACCAGCGGCGTAGATTGAATCCCGCGAATGTCAGCTTTGAGCTGGATATCAAGCGTGGGGGTACCAATAAAAATCGGGCTTTGTTCGACGTCCTCAACAATAACGCGCTCACCTCGCTCCAGCGCCGTTCCGCAAGTTCCTTTTCCTTTTGAAACAGTACTCCAGAAACCCAGCCACCAATCGGGGTACCCCCGATAAGCCACAATTTTGAGGTCATGGGTATCGGGATCAAGTAATTGGATGTTACCAAAGTCAGCGCCTGAAATGGCAATTGCAGCATCGACGATCTCCGTCAGGATCGAATCCAGGTTTCTTTCTCGTAAGGAAAGAGCTCCAAGCTTTTGTAACACAGTCATGGCTGCAAGATCGGATAATGTTTGTTTCTGCGCATCCGTTATTTTATCCATCAGCTGTTGTTTTTCCTGTTCAGAGCGCCTACGCTCGGTAATGTCATTAAAGACTGTTCCAAAGCGTCCTTTTTCGGGAGAAAATACAGAAATGCCGAAGTATTTCTGCATGGGAGGGAAATAGGTTTCGAATGACTCCGGTTTACCAGAGGTTGCTACTCTTTCATAAATGTCAAAATAAGGAGGGGTCCCTGTGCCATAAAGTTCCGAGGCCG
>Ga0182011_10004733_pt1 | contig 10851 bp, 8 predicted proteins | sample 711E1DmetaG_FD_120481 | JGI IMG/M metagenome (GOLD analysis project Ga0182011, IMG submission 120481) | Permafrost microbial communities from Stordalen Mire, Sweden - 711E1D metaG | ecosystem: Environmental > Terrestrial > Soil > Wetlands > Permafrost | place: Sweden: Stordalen | collected...
ATTCAGGCTGGGGCGCCTGGATTCGAACCAGGATAATCAGCTCCAAAGGCTGACGTGCTGCCGTTGCACTACGCCCCAAGGCGGGCCGAATTGTATCACAGGGCATGCCGAGGGACAATCCCTTCCAATTTTGCTGCCGGAAGTTTCAGAAAGTCTGAAGAACACCTGTTCCCGCCTCGCCCAAAACCCGGTTGTGAGAAAGGCTTGTCGATGGGCGTAACAGTCTAGGGTTCATCTTCCGGACCCAGGCCGATCTCTTTGGCCTGGTCATATGAGAGCCTGTCTGGTTCGATGGGAGTCTTGTGCGTATCCGCGGCCTTATCCCAAAAATCATCAACATCGGTCTGGTTGAGTTTCGTCAATGATTCCCTTAATAAGGGGCCCATTTCCGGCATGTCCGGGTCATCCGCTCCCGGCGGGCTGGCAGGTGGCATTGCGGCGGCAGGAGCGTCTGATGAACTCTCACCCAGGATCTTTTCGATCTTCCTGCTGGCAATCGAGAATTTATCAAAAGTTTTCAATACCTGTTCTTTTTCTGTCAGCCCCTTGCCGATGACCAGCATGGAATGCTTCATACCGACCGGGGCAAAGACCAAATCAAACGGAGTGCCGTCAAAGATATACCAGTTCGCAGGGATCTTCTGGCCAAGCAGGCGGGAGACATTCTGACCGGCACTGAAAATGGAAAGCAAGGAAGAAAGCATGGAAACTTTCTCATTTCCCGCCGGCAGATCCTCGGCATTCGCCAGAATGGAGCCTTTATCGTCCAGCAAAATAACGACGACCGCCTTCAATTCCTGGCGTAGACGGACCATCAGATCCGGCAAGCTGATCTGAGTCTCAGTTTCTTCGCCAAGGCTAACAGGCTCGGGCGAAAGATCGCTTCCGGCCAGCCCGAGCTGATGTTCGACAGAATCCAGAAAATCAGCGATGGGAACGGGCTTGAGGAAAAAATCATCCGCGCCTGCTTCGGATACTTCCTTGCGGATATTTGGGTCTGCCTGTCCGGTTATCAGGATTACTTTAACATTGGGGCGATACCTGCGTATCTTCCGCATCAATTCGATGCCGGTAATTCCCGGTAAACGATAATCCGAAACCAGCAGATCGATCGGATTGAGGGAACTATCCAGAATCGCCTCTTCACCGGAAGGCACCTCGACAATATCCAGATTGTATTCCAACGTGTCCAGGGCCGAATGCAGCAGTCGGCTTACTTCACGTTGATCATCGACAAGTAAAATCCGGGAAGCAGGCATTTGCCGGTTTAACTCTTACCGCGCAGGCGCGGATCAAGCACATCCCGCAAGGCATCGCCGACCAGGTTCCAGCCCATTACGAACATCACCAGGGTCAGGCCGGGCCAGACGATAATATACCAGTAGGTGGTCAGGCTGCTGATCCAGTTGCGCGCAAAGCTCAGCACCTGGCCCCAATCAGCATAGCCGACCTGGGTGCCGATGCCCAGGAAACTCAAGGCGGCAAAACTGAGCACCACATCCCCGATTGCCAGGGAGGCCAGCACCAGGGTCGGGAAAATGGCATTGGGCAGGATGTGCCGGAAGAGAATGCGGCCATCCTTGGCTCCGATTACACGCGCGGCCATGATATAGTCGCGTTCCTTAATGGAAAGGATGTCGCCGCGGATAATACGCGAATATTCCATCCAGCCGAAGGCGATCAGGGCGATCACGGCCGGCCAGAGCGATTGCCCTATAATCGGTGTGAGAATGGCTGCCAGGATCAGGGCCGCCATGATGAACGGCAGGGTCAGGAAGACATCCACGAAACGCATAATAATGTTATCCACCGCACCGCCATAATAGGCCGAGATCGAACCGATGATCACGCCGATTAGGAAAGTTGCAATGACCACGATCAAGCCAGTCTTAAAAGCAGTGCGCGTCCCCCAGATGATGCCGTAAAATATATCGTATTGGCCCTGGGAAGTGCCCAGGATATGTACCCAGTGATCCGTGTGCATGATGGGTTTCCACCAGAACGGCAAGGGCGGTGCGCTGCGCTCCCATGCCGACATCATCGGGCGGGGTTCAGAGCTGTAACCATCCCGCGGGATCGTGTAAGGATCGGCGTTGGCCCTGACTGGCGGGATGATATACGGGGCAAACAGTGCAATGAAAATGAACAACGCAATCAGGATGAATCCCAGGATGGAGGCGGGGGTCTTGAGCAGACCGGTGAGGATGCGGTAGTTTTCCGGACCCAGGAAGCGCTCCAATCGTCCAATCTTGCGAACCGGAGTGGCTTCGCGCAACAGGGCGTTGTTACCAGAAGGAGTGGTTGATTCAGTCATGGGGTTCTCCTTAGGACAAGCGCACGCGCGGGTCGATAAAAGCATACAGCACATCGACCACCAGATTGGACACGATCAGGATCAGACCATCGAAGAGTGCAAACCCCAGCACCGTGACGACATCCAGTTGCTCGGCTGCACTGGCCGCGGCTGCGCCAATCCCCGGGAAGTTGAAGACCGTCTCGGTAATGACCACGCCGCCCAACAGGCCGATGATCTGGAACCCAGCCAGGGTTATGACCGGTATCATGGCGTTCGGGCGGGCATGTTTATTGATGACATCGCGTTCCCGCAGACCTTTGGCACGCGCCGTGGTAACATACTCCATGCGCAGGGTTTCGAGCATGGAGGAGCGTGTCACACGCACGAAGACAGCCCAGCTGATATAGGAGAGTGTCAGGATCGGCAGGATCATGTGGCGCATGACGTCCAGGAAGACGTCAAAACGCCCGTTCAACAGGGAATCAATGGAAAGCAGGGAAGTGTAGTGATGGAAACTTTTGGATAGAATGACAATGTTCGCCCAGTCTGAAACCCGACCGGGCGGAAACCAGTGCAGATTAACATAAAAGAGCATCAACATCAATAGGCCAAAAACAAAGGTCGGGAAGGAGGTGCCTACAATGCTGAAGATCCGGGCGGCCTGGTCGATCCAGCCGTTCTGGTGGACAGCCGCCTGCACCCCCAGCCAGATGCCAACCAGGATCACCGGGGCAACCGCCCAGAGCGTCAGATCGAGCGTATTGGGGAAGCGGTCCTTGATCAATTGGACGACCGATTCGGAGGCCGTGCGGGAATACCCAAAATCCCCGAAGAGGATCCCGCCTATCCGCTTGCCGGTGGCCGGATCCCTTTGGCCAACCAGCCAGCGCCAGTACTGGACATAGATGGGTTTATCCAGCCCATATTGTCTGATGATGCCATTAATAGCATTGGCGTTCTTGGGAATATCGCGCACATACAGGGCCGAGCGTTCCACCGGGGACAGGAATTGCAGCATGACAAAAATCAACACTGTCACCCCAAATAAAAGGAGTGGTACGAGCAGTAGACGTCGGATGATAAATGTGCTCATAGGTTACCTCATTCAGGTTTGTCTTGCGGAGCGGATGGAAATTAAATCCACTTCAATTCGCTGCGCAGGACAAAACTGTCCGAAGGGTGCGGGGGCCTGCTAGCAGGCCCCCGCACATGATGGTTATAAACTGGCTACATCGAATTAATGGATCGCGAAGTTGTAGATGACCACGTCCATTACGAGTTGTGGCTGGCCTATGTAGAGTGTCAAAGCACCGGTTCCATTTTTACCAGCAGGGCAGACTTCGAATTGAGCCTGTCCCAACTTTGTTGAGTCAATTCCGCAGACTTGCTGCGCGGGACCGTATGTAGCGGTTGCGTTGTCGTAAATATGCATCTGGCTGACCAATGCATCCGCCTGAGAGCGGTTGGCAGTCGGTACATCCACCATATCGGCGTCACCAGTCTGCAGCTCGGCAAAGCGCGTGCTCCACTCTGGGATGATCTGAATAACTACACGCTTCAGTGAGGGCTGCTTGTTGGCCTGGCCACCCCAATAGGTTGGATTGGCGGTCAGGACGATCTCCTGTCCGGCAGTCCAGTGGTCCAATTGGAAGGGCCCGGTGCCGTTCATGATCTTGGAGAGCGGATCGGTATCGTCCGTCACGCCGTAGTACTTGGTCCAGTCAGCGCAGTTACCATCCCAGGTCTTGTTAGTCACGGACCATTTCTGGTCGATAATGGCGCCCCAGGTCTGGGCAATCGTGGGCAGGAAGGGGCCCCACGGCTGTGCCAGGGTCATGGTGATGGTGTTGTCATCAACGACCTTAAAGGCATTGGTTACCTGCTGGCAGGCGGCCGTCAGCTTGGCCGGATCGGCTTTCGCCAGATTGGCCTGGTCGTCATCCAAAGTGCCGGTGGGATCGACCACTTCGGCAATATCGTTCACGGAGGAGCCCAAGAAGGCTTCGGTCATCAGCCACTGCGGGGAGGCAGTCCCACCTTGCAGCAGGCCGCGCTCGAATGAGTATGCCACATCCGCAGCGGTCATCGGGTCGCCGTTGGCGAACTTGACACCCGGGTGCAGGTGGAAGGTATATGTCTTCCCATCCGTTGAGACATCCCAGGAATCGGCCAGCATCGGGACAAATTTGGCGGGCTGCTCGCCATCGTAGAAGATGAGCGTCTCATAGACGTTCTGGATGATCTCGCCGCTGGAGGTATCGTACGCCCAGGCCGGATCCAGGGTCAGGGCATCACCGATCGTCGCATAGGTGAAGGTGGTCGGATCCTTGCCACCCGTTTTGGAGATTGGATAGAAGTAAATATCGGGGAATTCCGGGTTGCGGACCACACCGTTCACCCAGTTCTGCTGGTAGCCATGGGCGGTTTGCAGTACCAGCGGGGCGCCGACCGCCTGGTCAAAATAGAGCTGGTTGATCTGCTTGTAGACCGCAGTGCGGGCAGTCGGGTCGGTCAGAGCCGCACCCTGGTTTAGCAGGGGGAGGAACTGGGCCTTCAAAGCAGCGGGCAGGTTCTGGCGGCTGCCGTAAGCGCCGACCGTATAGGGCTGGTACCAGTCGTTCGGGTCGTGGATATCTTCCTGCCAGCCGGCGGTCATGATCGGGATCTGGCTGGCGCGCTGGGCACTCAGGTAAGCCGGCCAGGGCAGTCCGAGGATCTCGACATTGAACTTCGGGTTGATCTGGGCCAGGTTGGCAGCCAGGATTTCAGCCACGGTCTGGCGATTAAGATTGCCCTGGTTGTAAAGCATCTGGACCCGGAAGCCGACATCCCAAACTGATTTGCCATCCGCGGATTTCAGTGTGGAGGCCTTGAAGGCAGCTGTGGCTTTATCAAGATCCATTGTATAGTGCGGTGCGTTGGCATCATATCCAGGCATGCCCGGTAGCGGGATTTCCAGCGACTGGACTGCTTCGCCTTTGTAAACATCATTGATATAGGTGTCCCAATCGAAGGCATAGCTGAAGCCCTTGCGGATGTTAACATCTGCAAAGAAATCCGGGGGAATGCCATTGCCATCCAGCTTGCCGGAGCCAATATATGGATTCGGCGCAGCTGCCGGGGCAGCCGTCGCAGGAGCAGTGGTCGCTGGAGCAGCGGTCGCTGGAGCAGCCGTCGCCGGGGCGGGGGCTGACGTCGCCGGGGCGGCGGTCGCCGCGGGGGTGCCGCAGGCCGAGAGCAGCATGCTTGCGACCATCAGAAAGCTTACAACAATCAATAACTTACGCATAATCTTCTCCTTCTCAAAATAGAGTAAACACGGATACTAAAAGGGTAGTATGTGACGTACCAATTTATCGATCAACCACCTCCTTTTTTTTAAGAATTATGTAACTCAAACCATATGACAGGCGACAAAATGATCACGTGTAATTTCACGAAATTCGGGCCGCTGCTCTGCACAAATCTTATCAGCCAGCCAGCAGCGTGTACGGAAACGACAACCCGAGGGCGGGTTCACCGGGCTGGGTACATCCCCTTCCAGCACCCGGCGTTTGCGTTTGGAATCTGAAACCGGGTCCGGGATGGGAACTGCGGAAAGTAAGGCCTGTGTATAGGGATGTAAAGGGTTGGCATACAGGTCAACCCGATCAGCAATCTCAACGATCACACCCAGGTACATTACTGCAACACGCGAACTGATATGGCGTACCATCGAGAGGTCGTGCGCAATGAACAGGTATGTCAGGTTAAACTGTGACTGCAAGTCTTCCAGCAAATTGACCACTTGGGCTTGAATGGACACGTCCAGGGCCGAGATGGGTTCGTCACAGATGATCAGGGAAGGTTGTAATGCCAGCGCGCGCGCCACGCCGATGCGCTGGCGCTGCCCGCCGGAGAATTCATGCGGATAGCGGCTGGCGAATGCCGGGCTCAACTTTACCAGGTTAAGCAGGTTTTCCACGGTATCCTGGATCTCTTTACCCTTGGCGACGCCGTGAATTGCCAGGGGCTCACCAATAATATCAGCAATGGTCATGCGCGGGTTCAGGCTGGCGTATGGATCCTGGAAAATCATCTGCATTTCCCGGCGCATAAAGCGCATTTCTTCCCGTTTGAGCGTGGTAAGATCGGTGCCGTTAAAATATACGTGTCCGGATGTGGGCTTATAGAGTTGTAGGATCGTGCGCCCGGTGGTTGATTTTCCACAACCCGACTCACCCACCAGCCCCATGGTTTCACCGCGCTTGATTTCGAATGACACTCCATCCACCGCGTGGACTGCACCAACCTGCCGGCGGATTACGCCGCGATAGATGGGGAAATGCATTACAAGGTTATCCACGCGCAGCAGTACATCCTTTTCTTCGCTCATGACCGACTTCTCCCAGTCTGCGTGTCGACCCAGCAGGCCGCCCGATGTTCCGGGGCAAGCGTCTCCAGAACCGGATTCTCTTTCCAGCAGCGTTCCATGGCCCACTTGCAGCGTGGCGCAAATGGGCAGGCATTGGGTTTCTCATACAAGACCGGGGGTAACCCTTCGATGGAATATAAGCGCTGGTGTCTTGTACTATCCAGGCGCGGCAGGCTGCCGAGCAGTCCGATGGTGTAAGGATGCTGGGGATTGGCATACAGTTCGTTCACCAGTGCTTCTTCAATCAGGTAGCCGCCATACATCACGGATACGCGCCGCGCCAGACCGGCAATCACACCCAGATCATGGGTGATCCAGATGATTGCCATGCCCAGTTCGTCGCGCAGGCGCTTGGACAACTCGATGATCTGCGCCTGAATGGTCACATCCAGGGCAGTGGTTGGTTCATCGGCAATCAGGATCTGCGGACCGCAGGATAAAGCCATGGCAATCATGACGCGCTGGCGCATTCCACCTGAAAATTGGTGAGGATAGTCGCGCAGGCGATCTTTTGAACTGGGAATCCCCACCATCGCAAGCAATTCGGCCGAACGCGCCCTGGCCTGGTTCCTGTTCATGCCCAAATGGAGCCTCAAAGGTTCCTCCATCTGGACACCGATGGTCAAAACAGGATTTAATGAGGTCATCGGATCCTGGAAAACCATGGCAATCTGCGCGCCGCGCACATGCCGGATATCCTCCTGCGACATTTTCAACAAGTCCTGTCCGCGAAAAAAAGCCTCCCCGGCGACGATCCTTCCGGGCGGCATGGCTATCAAACGGAGCACGGAGAGCATCGTCACACTTTTTCCGCAGCCACTCTCCCCCACCAGACCCAAGGTCTCGCCTTCTTCAAGTGAAAAGGAGACGCCATTTACAGCATGAATTATTCCATCGGGGGTTTTGAATTCCGTTTCGAGCCCTTTAACATCGAGTAATGGAGCAGGCATACTTCATCCTTCGCGACATTAAAATCAATGACTTGGATTTCAACTTAAGTTGTCTTACAATCTAGGTCAAAGCAGTCAGATTATACACGATTTTAGATGGAAGGGTTTCGTGATATTGTCAAACCAACCTCAGGGTAATCCAGCCTCCAATCATGTAGAATTCCATCAGATTATTGACCGCAGGAAATCCCGGAATCGATGCTATCGATATTCCATAAGGCGCTGGCAGCAGTCGGGTCAAGCGAGAAATGGCACACATCCGTACGGGCCGCCGCGACTTCCAGCCGCCAGTATAATGGAAGCACAGGCAAATCTCCACTAAAAATGGTTTGAGCCTGCTGGAAGGCCTGCGCATGTGCCGGCTCATCCGGCAGGGATTGATGGATCGCCTGGCAGGCCGCGTCAAAATTCGGATTGCTGTAACCGCTCACATTTGTACCTACCCATTGATTGGCAGCAGTTGGAACCTCTGCACTGGTAAACCATTCGCATGGCGGTTCTGTATTCGTGCTGCCCATGGCAAACTCGGCCAGATCAAATTTTCGCCCAAAAAGCGCGCCGTCCGGCCCGGCTGCATATAACACCGTCTGGTCAACATATTTGATATTCACCTGTATGCCACACTGCGCCAGGGAATCCGCCACGATCTTGCTGACCTGCATCCGCTGCGCCGCGCTGGTGGTAATGTAGGTCAAATCCAAGGCAGTACCATTCGGGACATTATGTACCCCCGCTGCAATGCGCGGCGTGGTTGGGTTGTTATTTGTTTCATGCCAACCTGCTTGTTCGAGCAGCGCATTGGCGGCTGGTACGTCGTAGGAATACGTGCTCACGGAAGCGTCATACAGGGGATCACCCACAGGCACAAAAGTGGCCGGAATTTTGGATAGTCCATCCAACACAGAATCCACCACCTTCTGGCGGTCGATGCACATGGCCACGGCCTGGCGGACCCGTGCGTCGCCGAGATAGTCAGGCCGGTCATAGCCTGTGTTATAGCCATTATCATAGACTGCCGGACGGATGCCGAATGCCAGTTGTTCCATGACCGGTGGTGTAACAAACAAGGCCTGGAGTTGTTTTTTCTCTGCCATTGAGCGCAGGCTGTCCACCTGCCCGCCCAGGTTGATGCTTGGATCGAGAATATCACAACTTCCGGATATCAAATCGTTAATGGCTGTCGCAGGGTCGGGTACAAACCGGAAGGTCAGGGTGGTAATTTTTGGCAGCCCTTCGCTGGCGCGGAAATAATGCGGATTTTTCTTTAATGTAATATGGTCTCCAGCTACCCAATCCTGAATAACATAAGGTCCCCAGCCAATGGGAGCGTGGGAGGGCCCGGCGGAAATTGCCAGCTGGTCATTTGGGATCTTGCCCCACAGGTGGCTGGGGAGAGGCGCCCAGAAATTCATGAAATACGTTGTGTCGATGTAGCCGGGTTTGCCCCACCATTGTACAGTGGTGTCGCCGGCCGCTTCGTAGGATTTGGTTCGTTCCACCAGATAATTGGAACCGCTCGTAGTCGGGTCAGCGGCCAGGTTGTATGCATACACGGAATCCTGGGCAGTCAGCGGCTGCCCATCTGACCAGGTAAGCCCGGGAAGCAGGTGAAAGGTGGCCTGCATCTGGTCCATCTGGAGGGCACTTTTACCATCGTACACAACCGCGCAGGCATCACTGTGGCAGCCGGCCGGCCGGACCTTGATCCCGATCTCGAGCGTGACCGGTGTGTCAGTGGCATCCACCACCTCGTCACCAACGTAGACGGATTTTTGAAACACCTGTGCATCGCCATTTGCCAGGCTGGGCAAATCCTTCAATATAACCGGCTGGTAGCCGTAGGAATTTGTGTCAATCGGGCCATCATAAACCGCTGCCAGAACGGCGCGCGCCGACAATGAGGGGTTATTTACCGGGAAAAGGCTGGCAGGCTCCTGGCCCAGGCAGACTGTCAGGGCGCGCGCTGGAATTGCAGACATTGTGGGAGCAACCGGATTAGTTGTGACCGGCAATGCAGTGGCGGTTGGCTTTGAACTACCACAGGCAGCCAGGCCGCCCAGGGCGATCAGCAGACCTGCCATGGGCAGGACAACCGTGCGCACGTACAGGCTGGTCCTTCCTGGGATAATGTTCATAGCTGCGATTATACAACAGGTCGACCGGGCAAATCAGACTGGCCCATTGGTTATCAGGACCTGCCTGGTTGCAAAATTGGAGTGCTGGTGGATACTTCTTTTTCAAAAAATAGCTGCGTCCACACGGGATAACCGCTTGATTAGGATGTTATACTAATCTCATCATAAAATTTCCTTTCAACCCTTTCCCAACCCGGGTTCAAAGCAGGCAGCCCATGAAACTTATCAGTGTAAACGTCGCTCACGAACGCAGCATTCCAAATGCAAAGAGATCCGGAAAAACCGGGATATATAAGCTTCCCGTTCATAAACCGGTCTGGATAGCCTCCACCGGGATCCCGGGAGATGCAATCTGTGACACAAAAAACCACGGAGGCCCGGACCAGGCCATTTATATCTATGGGGAGACAGATTACAAGTGGTGGTCGCAGGCTTTGCATCGGGAGCTTGCCCCCGGTACATTCGGGGAGAACCTGACGATCAGCGAGCTCGAAAGTGGGCCAGTGCGCATCGGTGATGTTCTTCAAATTGGTGAGCTGTCATTGCAGGTTACCTCGCCGCGCATGCCTTGTGTGACATTGGCTGCCCGCATGGGCGATAAAACCTTTATGGAACAATTCCGACAGGCGGAACGGGCTGGATTGTATTGCCGGGTCTTGCAGGAAGGCCAGGTCCAGTCCGGTGCGCCTGTGCAGCTCGTACGCTATACCGGGGAAACGGTCACCATCCTCGAAATGTTCCGCGACTATTACAACCCCACCCTGGCTGAAGCCTGCCTGCGGCTTTACCTGGCTGCGCCGATTTCCTCACGCGCGCGCCTCGACAAGCAAAAAGAGTTGCATAAATTAATTGGAATGCACAACTGAAAATTGCTGCTTTTCTATCGCACCGCGTTGATAAAATCAGCCAGCAGACCGTAGGCGGTCGTGTCGGGGCCCGGATTGCCTTCCACAATACTTAGACTCGCTAACATGTCAGTCTGGAACTCTACGATGGATGAGGAACCTTCCACGCTATACAGGGGGGAAGAAGCAATCACCATTTCCGGCGCGACCC
>Ga0182011_10004734_pt1 | contig 10851 bp, 7 predicted proteins | sample 711E1DmetaG_FD_120481 | JGI IMG/M metagenome (GOLD analysis project Ga0182011, IMG submission 120481) | Permafrost microbial communities from Stordalen Mire, Sweden - 711E1D metaG | ecosystem: Environmental > Terrestrial > Soil > Wetlands > Permafrost | place: Sweden: Stordalen | collected...
TGAGAAAACGCATTTTTTCCAGCCCGGAATACTGTACGGCCTCCTGGGCGATATCATGGGCGACTTCTTTACATGACGCAAGACATATTTCGCGCAGCGTTGAAAAAGGCATATCCACGTTGAGGTATCGCTTGAGTATCCGATGCATTTCGGTGATATAATAAGAAGGCGGTTCATTGTCCAGATAGTGTTCGCCCATATACTTCATGACGTCGGCCAGGACCGCGTCGACGTCTTTACGGGGGACTTCAAGCAACGCAAGCGCTTCTAAGATATCGTCTATAATGCAGGTGATGCATTCCGGAACAATTCGCATAGTGCCCATAAAATAAATGAAGGACAACTCGGCGCTATGTCTTTTATTTCACCCGGCTTGTCTTTTTTAAGTCAAAGGGCTATAATTAATTTCAGTTTTAAACGTAAATGTGGAAACGCCATGGAAGCGATAAAAAAAATCGGTAAAAGCCTGCTTATCGGCAGCCTCGCAGGTCTGGCAATCGCACTGGTGACGAACTATTTCGTGGCCGACCTCATCGACCGCCTGGAAGACCAGACGTATTACATGCGATACCGATGGGAATTTGAAGACTTGCCCTCGGCCGCCAAGGTCAAGGCACAAGCCAAACAGCAGGAAACCGATTACGGCATCCATATCATCGATATAGACGACCGCAGCCAGCACAAACTTGGCGTATACTGGAACTGGGACCGGTCATTTCATGCCGACATGATCCGCAATCTCAGTAAACATTATCCGGCCGCAATAGTGTTTGATGTGCTGTTTTACGATCCCGAAGACCAGAACCAGATCAAGAGACTTGACAAGCTGATAGCACGGTCGCGGGAAATCAATCCGAACGTTTCCTTTCCCGACAAGTTACACAATGCGCTGAGCTCATCCATTAATTACGATAAGCAATTCATCGAGGCCACAAAAAATGCGGGCAATGTTTTTCATGCGCTGTGCATGGCCGACAAAAACGATTATCCCGATTATGCGCTTTCGCAAATTGAGCATAAGATGACCATGGAATGGCACGGCTCGCTCCATCCCTCATCGGCCATACAATTGCCTTCGGAAAAAAGGGCGCAGTTGTTCGACCGCAAGCCCGTCCTCGATGGCACCTTCCCGCAGCTTGCGCAAGCAGCGCGCGACATCGGTTTTGTCAATATCCCGAAAAACAAGGACGGCGTCATAAGGGAAATACCGCTGCTGTATTCCTTCGGAAGCCAGTCCCCGGTTTATCTGCCGATCAGCGTCAGGACGGCCGCGACACTGTTCGGGACGCCCAACAAGGAAATCCTGTATGAACCGAAAAAGTATGTTGATATTGGAAAACCATTCAAGATCTTCAAGGACTCCTTAAACAGCCTCAAGTATTCCTATCCCAACGTCACCACGGAGCTTATCAAGGCCATACTCGACCATGCAGGGGAAATTCTGTCGCTTGGATCCGGAAAAAACATTGATATTTCGTCATTGTGCAAAATCGGCAAAGATGAAAAGTCCGGGATGTTTATTGATATGTATTGCGGGCTGTTTCCCGAAGAAATCGTCCAGGCTTTCCTGAAAACCGACTTTACAACCGTAATGGCCCTTCCTAAAGACCATGGCCTCCAGATCGCCCCCCAGATAAACGTCAAGCGCAGTTCGGACATCGACTGGTCGCTGACCGCTCCGTTCGGCGACGGCGAATGGATGCTTTCCAGGCTCGATTTGCAGACGCTTTCGCGCATTTCACCCCGGTCATTCGAAGGGCTCCAACAGAATCAATCAAAACTCCTTTTTTATTCAATGGTAGTAACCAATAAAAACGGCGAGCTTTCGTCCTCAATTCCGGTACTTCGCACTCAAGCTTTGCAGGAACTGTGCCATGTACCCTGGTCAACCTTGGAAAGCATGCCCACGGGGTCAAGAATGGATTTCGGCAAGGCCGTACGAATTCCCTTAAACAGCGCCAATCGCCATATCGTCACCTACTTTGGCCCGAAATCAAAACCGTTCCCTTATTACAGCTATTACGACATCATGAAAGACCGTGTGCAAGGATCGCTTGACGGCAAGATATTCATCGTGGGATCGACCGTGCCGAGCATGTTCGACATCGTGTCCGCGCCGGTCGATAACACGTATCCCGGCGTGGAGGTCCACGCGTCGCTGCTCAACTCTTTCTTGACAAATACATTCATTACCCGGTTTCCGCCGTGGCAGGACTTTTTGATCCTGCTGTTCGTCGGCATCATCATCGGTTTCGTTTCTTTCATGCTCAAGCCACTGTGGGGCGGCATTCTGACCATCGTTTCCATTTTCGCTTATTTCCTCCTCGCCATGACGGTGTTCGGTAATAATCATCTGTGGATCGAAATCGCGCGGCCTATACTCGCCATCATTTTGACCTTCACCGCGGTCATGGCGTACCGCTACATAACCGAGGAAAAGGACCGTAAGTTCCTCCAGAGCACTTTCAAGGCCTATCTATCGCCCGAACTGATCGACATCATGTACAAACAGAAGCAGTCGCCCAAGCTCGGAGGCGACGAAGGCATACGCACGGCCTATTTCACCGATATCCAGAGCTTTTCCACGTTCTCCGAAAAACTCGGCTCCCCTACCCGGCTCGTGGAACTGCTCAATGAATATCTCTCGGTCATGACCGATACACTCCTGGCGCGCTACGGAACACTTGACAAATACGAAGGCGACGCCATCATCGCGTTTTTCGGCGCGCCCATGCCCATGCCAGACCACGCTAAGCAGGCCTGTCTTACCGCGCTCGATATGCAGAAAAAGCTGGGAGACCTGCGGAAAAAGTGGATGTCCGAAGGTGATAAATGGCCCAAAATCGTCCACGAGATGCGCATGCGCATCGGCATCAACACGGGCCCGATAACCACCGGAAACATGGGGTCGAAAGTCCGCATGAACTATACCATGATGGGCGATCATGTTAACCTTGCGGCACGCCTGGAAAGCGCGGCAAAGCAATACGGCATTTATACAATGATCAGCAATTTTACCTACGATATGATTAAAGATGATTTCGAGACCCGACAGGTCGATAAAATTACCGTGGTCGGCAAATCGGAACCAGTAACGGTGTATGAATTGATTTCTGAAAAAGACGCTCTCAGCCAGGATTTAACTAAATTACTTGGATTTTATAATCAGGGAATATCATATTACTATAGTCAACAATGGGACAAGGCCGTGGAGGTTTTCGCCGCCGCCGAGGCCCTGGAACCTTTTAAGTCTTTTGCGGCCAAAACTCCAAGCGGGATATTCATTAAGCGCTGCATGGAATACAAGGCCGCGCCTCCGGGTGAAAACTGGGACGGTGTGTATAATTTGACCTCAAAATAAAGGAGCGTGATTATGTTGTGGAAAATTCTTTTATTGCCTTTTTGGGTGCTTAGAAAATGCGCCGGGCTGATTGTAGGCATTTTAAAAATTTGTTTTGGAATAACCTCCGGCATACTGGGATTTATTTTCGGCAGGACCCTCCGAACGATCTTCGGCGGCCTTATCGGCGCTATCGCCGGAAGCAGGCATATCAAGGTCAAGGTGTTTCGAAAAAAGTGACCGGATTCGCATAACAGTACAAACACCCGTGCGGGCATTTTTGCAGATATGATCCGATGTCCCTGCTTTCATAGCATCCGCAGCCCTTCCGCGTCGGTTTTAATTCCAGAGGCCGGTGGACATTAAACCGGTCGGTGTTTCTTAACAGTTCTTCATCAATGCAGTGCGCCATACGGATTTCCGGAACTAATTTTGGAATTTCACTGTTGCAACAATTCCACAGTGTCATGCCGGCCCGAATTGTCGAGTCAAGCAAACGATCCGCGATTACCGTTTTTTCCTCATTGGTAAACTGCTTAAAAACCACTCCCCTCCTGGCAAGCTTGTTATAATCGCTCATAAAAGAAAAGTAGCAGCGCTGCACACCGGCTTTTCTAACCTGAGGAAGAATTTCAAAAAAAGACTGTTCATTCGTCGAATATTTTCCCGTGGAAGATTGGTACTTGCACACCGGATCAAATCGCCACAAAACTCGCTCCGGGCCTACTAAATCGCACAGCCGACAAAGCGTCGCGATACGCTCTTTCAATGGGGCCACGCGAGGCTCAAGGTCAAGGCAATCGTTAATGGTAAAGTGAAAAACGGCGTTGTTCAGACGGATAAGTTCTCCAAATAACGGATGATTGATTAAGGGAGAAAAATCCTTTGACCAGAAGATATATCCCAGAACATCTTCGGGCCTTAAAGAAACCGTGTAGGATCTGCCATAACCGCCGTTATAGCTTACTTCCCCTTTTTGCCATGCGGTAAAAAAGTCGTTAGTGAAAAACCGGGGAATATCGGTGCGGCGAGAGGCAGAGATGTAAATGGGATGCGGGGGCATGACTTGAAAATATATTGTTTGCGATGGCCCATTTTTTAAGGAACCGCTTGAATTTTTATTGTGGATAGTATATATTATATGTAGTAGAAACATAATGTAACTACTACATATTATTTGAGGTCCCAATGAAACTATCATTTTTAAATCGTACGGCGGAACTTAAACGCTTGGGAAAAGCCCTGACAGCAAAAAGCCCATCGCTTGTTTGTCTTTACGGACGAAGACGCTGCGGTAAGTCTCGTTTATTGCAGCAAGCGCTTGTCGGCAAGCCGCATGTTTATTTTGTGGGAGACGAACGAGAGGCCTCGCTACAGCGTCAGGCGCTTTCCACGGAAATAGCCAGGCTTATTCCGGGATTTGAACAGGTCACGTATCATTCCTGGGACGATTTATTGCAAAGGTGGTACAAAGACGCGCCTTCCAGCGCGGTCCTTGCGCTCGATGAATTCCCCTTTTTAGCAATGTCTTCACCCGAATTACCTGGTATCCTGCAAAAGCATATTGATAAAGAAGCAACAAAACCCATACATATCTGTTTATGCGGATCTTCGCAGCGAATGATGTATGAATTGGTAATGGACGCCTCTGCGCCGCTATATGGCCGTGCGCGGGAGATCATGAAAATTGTACCTCTCAATGCTTTTTACCTCCAAAGCGCCATGCAAAACAGGAACGGCGAGAAAATCGTTGAAGCCTTCGCGGCGTGGGGAGGCATTCCCCGCTATTGGGAGCTTGCATTGGATTATGCATCGACCTTTGAGGCAATTAAGGATTTGGTCCTTAATCCGCTCGGCGTGTTATACCGGGAACCGGAGCGGTTGTTGTCCGACCAGATGCGTGATACGCGCCAGACCGCGTCCCTCCTTTCTATTATCAGCCAAGGCTGTCACCGATTATCGGAAATTGCCGCTCGTCTTGAAAAACCGGCCACATCCTTAACACGGCCATTGGCAATTCTGGCCGAGCTGGGTCTTATTATTCGCGAAGTTCCCTTTGGCGCTTCTCTACGTGACTCCAAGCGCACTCTTTACACAATAGCCGATCCGTTTTTACGCTTATGGTTGAAATTTGTCGAACCGAACCGCTCTTTGATAGAAGCTGGTTTGATTGATCGCGTTGGAAATACGGTTGTCAAGCAATGGCCGCAATTCGTGGGGACCGTATGGGAACAATTGTCCCGGCAAAGCGTTCCTTATTTGTCCATCAACGGCCGTCAATGGAAACCAGCTTCACGCTGGTGGGGAAAAGCCATTGACGGAGAAATGATGGAATTTGATATTGTCAGCAGCGCCTTTGACATTGATGAAAATGTGCTGGTTGGCGAGGCCACGCATAGCGGAACCGCAAAAGATATTGAACAAATTTTGAGTGATCTGAAAAGCAACGCCCAACGTTGTCCGGCGCTTAGAGGAAAAAACATTTATTGCGCGCTCTGGATCATGAAAGGCGTTAAGACAAGAAAGAGCGTTTTTACGGCGGATGATGTTGTTAGGGTTTTAAAATGAGGAAGGAGATTTTTTCCCGTGAAAAAACGGGGAATGTCGGTTCGCCAGGAGGCGGAGATGTAAACGGAGCGCGGAGGCATGGCTCAAATATATATCGTTTTCAATATATAGATTCACCATGCCGTATCCTCCATTTTCAGCGTATTAAAACCTTTCAGTGAGATAAATTTAATTTTGACAATAATGCGCGGAAATACCTATATTTTTTTGTTGATAAACTCACTTTGTTTGTTTCCAAAGTGGTATTCGGAAGGATATAGTTATTTCGCAAGGTATTTACTTATAGCAATGAAATGCAACCGCATGGCGAGCAGGTTGATTGAGCGTATTTGAAATATTTAAAGGGATGCCATATGGCCGCATGTTCAAATTGCAATGATCCCTTGGGAATAATTTCATTCGTCAATACCGAGGGCAAGAGGGTCTGCGCCGCATGCAATAAGCTTTTTCCGCGTCGAAAAATTCCGAAAATTGCAGTTTTTTTTAATATTCATAGGAATCATATTTTCAGGGGTTGTCTTTTTTCTTGCGATTAATGGCATGTCGGGAAATACAATGAATCTTGCATTCCTTGTATTTTTCTTCGCGTTGATCGTAGTAGCGCAACTTTTAGTACGAGCGATAATCAAATCTCACAATAAAAAGAAATGATAACTATTCATACCTCAATGAATGAAATAAAAACATCCATTTCATTTACTCAAATCGAAAAAGATATTATCGTTCCAACGGAATATTTAAATCAACCCGCCATAAACAAAACTACGAATTGGGTTCTGGGAATCATCGGCGTGGTTGTCTGGTTGTTTTTAGCCGATACTAATTCGTTCGGCAATGGAATGCTTTTTTCAACGGCTTTTATGGTCGGAATAGGCCTTCTTATTTCTTCAATTCAATTTATTGGCCGTCTGTACTGGCTCGAATTCAATCGGAGTACTGGAAAGGTAATGGTTTGGAGAACCAGAAAAAAGAATAAATTCATTGGGGAATATAAGCTGGATCAAATAGCATTTTATGTTGGAGTCAGCGGGGGTGGGCGTATCACAATTGGAAATTTCAATTTAACAATCTCGTTAGCTAATCACAATAGAACAATAAAGATAGTTCTTGGAAATTTTTGGGAACTTAAATGTAAGAACGATGAAGCAAAGCCTGCAGCAGAAGCCGCTATTTTAGGAATAAAAAAGTTTCTGAAAGACTTTCTTTCAGACATGTCAATTCAAACTGAAAACAACGAAATTAAATTATTAAGAAAATTATAAATTAACAAGTAAGGCTGCTTATAAATCCATTCCTACTGGCTTCATATCCCCTTCCAATGAAAGGGGCCCTGAACTAGGAATTTTCTCTTTGCCATCCCCGCTCAAATCAATTTGGGCCTTGCATGTAAATGCAAACGTATGCTCATTGTCAGCTAAAACATAATCATCTGCTTTAAACCGTTTTATTAATTTCCTAGCGGAACCATCACCGGCTTTTATAATTTGGGTTTCATTGTCGGGCAATAGTAAATTTGGCATAGTGAGAATAGGTTTATTGGAAAAGAGAATGCCTTGCTTCTGAACGATGGCAAGGTTAATATTATATTTTGAAACTTTCTCGTTGAACATTCCCGGGTTAATTCGTAGTGTAAAATAGTAATTATAATCCGAATAGTACCCATTTTCGCTTGCATATTGTTGGCCTTCTTCTTTATACAAATAACACGCGACGTCGAAAGCGGCAAGCACTTCATGGAGATCATGTATTTGCTGTTCAATGGTTGAATGTTTAAATTTTTTACCCCACATGCTTGCCTTTGCCCATTCTTCCAAAGGCTCCTCGGTAAAATACCAAACAACTGCCGCGCCCACTACAAACAGACCTACCCCAATAAGCCCAAGTGGCCCAGCAGCCAACCCAAAAACGGCCACATCGGTAATAAGTACCGCTGTGGAGGCCGCGCTAGCAACTGCCGATAAGGCAATAAGAGCATTCCCAGCCGTAACACCATGCTTTCCCTCACCAGAGGCTTTTAAAATTTTATGCATTGCTCCGACATAATCACATACCGCTCCAACAATTGAAACCGCTCCAGTAAGTCTATTTGCGAGCTTTTTGCCAAATTCTTTTTCAACATTTTCCCCCATCACCTCAAATACTCCGGACATGTTATCACAGACGGAACCTAAAAAATCAATTTTTGCGAATCCACGCTCTTCATTAGTTTTTGCGCCTGAAATAGCTTCGTAAGATGTTTTTAAATTGTAAAGTTCAATAGGAATCAATATAATTTTACAAATAGCACTCGCTTTTTCAACATTTTCTTTCCACTCTTTACGGGCTTTGACCAATTTGCTATCGTCAACAGAATATGTCTTTTTTGTCTGTACTGTAACGTTAAACTCATAACGTATTCGAATTTGTTTAGTATACTCATCGATGGCGAGTATAAAGAATTCGCCGTTGTTTTGCAATTTAAACGGAATTTTCGAGGGATTTGCAGCATATACTCGTTTGAGAAACAGGCTGTATTCTTTGATAATTTTTACTTGCACAACCGCAATTTTTTCGATATTCGCCGTAACCTTTATGGCGTTTACCGGGAGAAGCGCTAAAAGCTTACCCGTGAAATACTTGGAAATAAGAGTATTAAAAAAATCATTCGCAGCTAAAGCCGTTAATTTGCGATGGAACAAAAATGGTTCTTCATTTAAAAATATTTGACTATACCAGGAATCCTTGTCGGCAGCGACCTCTGAAAGATATCCAAGTTCAATCGAAAAAGTAACCGATGCTTCATGTTTTATTATATTCTCTTCAATTTCCTTATAGCCATTACTTTCCTTAAGCATCAATTGATACGCTGGAAGCAGTTTCCATGATTTTAAACGGCCTTCGGCTTTTTTCTTTTCGCGCTCCCTGCGGTTTAATCTATGAGATTGTTCTTCATTATATGCCGCAACTTTATCAAAGTCCAGCCAATCACGTATTTTCGGTCTGCTTTTTTCAATCATGCACACAAGATTTGCGAGGTACCGATTATTGACTTCTTCCGGGTCCTGGGCAAAGGCTTCAAAATCCCCAACGGCTTTTACAAATTCTTGACTCAACGCTACTGAAACCGCTTGGTAATCAACCAGAAACATATTGACCACAGGATCCTTGAATAACGGCAATTCAGCGGGGATATGTAACGATCGCATGGCGAGTTTTGCGGTATTTTGAATGTAAAAATCAATGCGTTCTAATGGAAGCTGAATTTGAGAGAGCAAAATATAGTAATCAACTCCGGAGTCAAGATAAAATTTGTCGAGAGTTTTACCCGCGGTTGGCCGTGGATATTTTGGAAGGTTGGTTTTTCGGTCCGCCGCATCCCATGAAACGCATTTAAAAGATTGGGCGCCATCGGAAGCGGTCGTTTTAAATTCGGAAAATATGCTTATTTTCTGATCGTCACGTTTAAATACATATATCCATTTATTATCAACTAAAACCGGCGCATCGGCTTGCTGCACCTTAATCGGCTCCTCATTAAATTCCTTAAGACGAACCTTGACGATTTCAGGGATGGAATCAACACAGACCGATGAAATGTTTTTATATTCATAAAACGAGAATTGAATTTTTCTAATTTTTTTGCTGCTGCCTGATTTATAATTTGTCGCCATTTAATTTCCCTGTAATTATTGGTTATTTTATTAGCTCACCAATTATTCAGTCGTATTCGTGTCTTGATCGGGTATTGGTTCGTAAGGCGTATCCGGCTCTTCCGGTCCAAGATTTTTAAAAGATATTGATCCCGGTCCAGGGGGCAAATTTGCAACAGTCGTTTCTGAATCACCGGCGAGTTTCCCGTTCGTTTTTTCACCATCCGGGTGTTGAATTGTAAATTCTTGGTCGCTGATAACCGCTCCCGTCGCATCCGTTAGAATCAGCGTAACGTCATCCTTGAACTTCATCAAACCGCTCTCCTGATTCACACCGATCCGAATTTCGTCCAGAATAACCACGAAAAAATATTCAGGATAATTATATTTCTTTCCAACCGGTTGCAAATCCGGCTGCGTCGGAATTTCGCCGGTATCGTCGTAATACTCATATTCCCATTGTACCTGAATTTTTTTATTCTGCACTGTCGTGGGAATCCTAACGACGGGATCATGATCGTCGCCATTATGATCAAATTCATAAATCGCAATCATCGCGTCCGTATCGTTCGGCACTTGCGATATAAAATCAACCGTGAGAGTAAGAACGTCACCCCTCTGTGCCGTAAGAGTGCTCCACTTCATCTGCTGAACTTCGATAGGCGGACGGGTTGGAATGCGATTGGTTTCGCCCTGGAGGCTATGTTTTGGTAATTTAACTTCCAGGTAGGCAAGATCGTCAAAAGGAACATTCTTTGGTATTGGGAAACCTGCTATTAACCGGTTTCCGTAAATCTTTGCATCAAGCTTGCCCAAGCTTTTTCCGCTCTCCGTCTTGCCCTTTATTTTTACATCTGCCCCGTCTCCCACCAGCGATGTGCGCACCTCGAACGTCGCATCGCATTCCCCGTAAGCAGCATTGGATTTCCAAACCATATAAATCAAGTTCGACTCAACTGAAAAGCGCTGGGCGGAATCGGATTGTCCGGAGAAGTTCATTGTATATTTTCCAGGGTTAATGGCCGAAAACTCGCGATGATTTGATCGATATAGGGTGCAATAGTTTGCAGCGTCTTTTTCGAGAAGGTCGAAGAAAAAATATAACCTTTCCCTTCGATGATCATAAAAATCTGCTTTTGAAATAAAATCTGGCTATCGGACGGCGAATAGCGATAAACGATTTCATAAGCAGGAATGCCGGAAGGCATGTTGATTTCTCGTTCGTTAATCATTTCAAATCCGGGCATGGCCTGTTTTGAAACACCAAACTGCTGTTTGGCATAATCCGCAAGCGAAATTTTCTTATCGACCGAA
>Ga0182011_10004735_pt1 | contig 10850 bp, 23 predicted proteins | sample 711E1DmetaG_FD_120481 | JGI IMG/M metagenome (GOLD analysis project Ga0182011, IMG submission 120481) | Permafrost microbial communities from Stordalen Mire, Sweden - 711E1D metaG | ecosystem: Environmental > Terrestrial > Soil > Wetlands > Permafrost | place: Sweden: Stordalen | collected...
AAAGATGATTGGCACGATGAAGGCCGCCCACCAGAACACTTCAATAGCCCGGCTGGGTGGCTTTTCCGCCGGTCCTTCTGATAACCGGGCGGGCATCTTGTGAACAGGCGGTGGCGGAAGGGTGGTTATAGTAACATCTCCAGTATCAAAGTGGTGAGGAATGCAAACGAGATCGGAAGCACGAACGGAACACCGTCCGGGAAATAAGTGAGTTTCCCAACGAATGTTTTCGGCGGGTTGTATTCCAGACAATTGTAAGCGTAGATCACCAGCGGCAGGCACCCCATAACTGCGAGGAGCACCAGAAAGAAATCCAGCGGGAAGAACAAGCGCGGGGTCACAAACGGATTGAACTGGAGGAACACCATGATGAACGATGCGAACCAGAAGTCGGCTCCCCCGATCCCCCTGATAATAGCAACCGCAAGAACAATGCAGCACATAACCACAGTAAGCCCCATCAACCAGAAGTTCCGCGCTGGGCTTTCCTCAAGATAAAGGATTGTGGTGAATATCCCCCAAACAGCCAGCGGGAGGAAGTAAATGAAATTAAACGTTCGTGTCTTCCAGTCGCTATAGCATACGCACGGGATGTAAAGCAGGACGAGGATAACTGTTATGATTTGAGGGAAATTCTGGATCATAGTGTACCGAGCCTCACTTGATACTCAAAAACCAATAATTGTATGGCCAACAGCATAAATCCGGCACTACCTATAAGCATAGATAATCCGGGCACTCCAATAGAATCCCCCAAAGGTTCAGAATATGGTAAATACCATATCCCAAAAAGAATGAAGATAAGTGATAGCTCAACCCAAATAATATGCACCAGGCACATCGTCCACTTATCAGTGTCAATCACCGCACATCCCCCCACAACCATGCTATTATAAAGAGACTGCCCCAGATAATCCCCAACAGTTCAACTTGTGTTCCCCAGTCCCATAGGGGGAAATTCGTTAATTGTAAGATGAGCGTCGTTAAAATCGGGAGGATTGGGAAAAATATTGTCTGCATCATATCAAACGTTTCGTCGGATTCGTAGGAGATATGCCCGAAGCATCCAACCGGAATCTCATGTTTTGTCATCGCTTCAACCACATCCTTCGCTTCCATGACCGGTAAACGAACCGTGCAAGGAAGAATACAATCAGGCACCCGCCAATTGCCTCTATCGCAGGAACAATAGTATCATTGATAATCTGCATCACAGCATCCATTGACTTCTGTTTGATCTCCTCCTGTGATGGTGTGATCGTTACGGTCACAGTAACTACCTGCGTGACTACAACCGGCGTAGGTGTCGTAAGGTTCGGCTTCCACGGATCTTCATCCCCGGTATATTTCAGGGACGTATTCGGACGGAACGAATCCTGCGGCAATAGTTCCACCGGGAAATCATTTTTAGCATATGCACCGAACGGACCCGATACCGTAACAGTATGCATCCCCAGCGGGATCGTGCTCCATATGATCGGAACGTAAGCCCGAAATACCGTGCGGTTGCCGGGGCCGGTCCGGTACGTATCAACCGGAGAAGTATATCGCCCAACCTGCTGGTCTGTAACGTAATCCTTATCCAGCACAGCGGTAAGTACCGTGTCGTTCCGGAGATTCGTATATCCCCGGACATCTTTCAGCGTAATATCTCCGGCAGGATCAAGGTGGAACTCGGTAAGCTTGCTTTCCAGCCACACATCATCAATACTGACAATCCGGATATCCGGCTGCTGGAGTTCCAGAGTGTAGGTCTGGTAATCATCATCGGTATTCGACAGCAGTTGCACAAGCTGACCCAGCACCATACGCGGCTGCAAGGAACGTACATCAACGTTCTGTACGCCATTCCACCCGTTTTTGTATTGGAGTGCCGATCCATTGTACCGGACATCAAAATCCCCGTTTCTGCCTGCGTGCTGGACAATCATAGTGTAGCTGCCCGGCTCCCAGTTCACGAACGTACCTGCATCGAACGTCATGTTACTATCCGGTGTGCTGTTATATGCCTGATCAACCCTGCCGAATATCCATACCTGTGCAGGACCGCCAGTATCTACCGGGAGCGGGACGCCAACGGCCAGCAGGTAATCGGCCACATGGACTTCCGGCAATATGGATACCTGCGTGATAACCTGCGGTTTTGTGACCGACGCATTCCGGACGTATTGCGTCTGGTTAATCACAGTACCGTTGGGGTAGGTCATGGTGACGTTGCGGTAAGTATCAATAACATTAAACGCCCGGAGGTTGCCGTTCCGTTCAAACGTAGTGTTCCCATAGTACTGATACCACATACCCGGACGGCTGGCGAATATCTTGGGGTCGATATAGAAGTTCATCAGTTCGCTCTTGAACAACGAGAAGGAGATCGTATACTGCGGGTCCGGGTAATCATCGTATTTGCCAAACCACGCCAGCTCCAGTTCCCCATGCCCCATCCCGCTGATGTCAATGGTATCGTTCAGGTACACATCCTGCCCCTGCATGATCCGGTACGTACCGGGACTGGCATATTGCGGGAAGACGTAATCCGGCGGAGGGGTGTAGACGATGACATACGAGCCATTGGTAACATTGGTAACGTTGCCATCTGCCGATACCCCGTGAACCAGCACCGAGAGAGCAAGTGCGATCAGGAATAGTAGTACTGCTGTGCGGAGGCCGGACATTTCAAAGTCCCCACATTAGAAATGCAAGAGAACGTGCAAGCACTCCCACCAAAATTCCCAGAGCAAACGCGATAATAATATCGTACATCATGTAAAAACACTCTCTAATGCTATCGTGCAATTGGAATAACAGTCAGTGTATGAGGCGTTCCCAAGAGTATCTAATAACTTCCACACATTCATAGAATCATTGACGGTTGAATTTATACCGTGAGACCCCAGGCAAATGTGGCAATCAATATCCTTTTGTTTTATAAATTCAGAGAAACCAAGGCTATTAAATTGGTCACTCAGTATGGTCATCCCAATAAGCATGACCACTGTGGCAACAACAACTCCCGCGAACACGGCTATAATAAACTGGTTATCCATTACGCTTTTCTCCGTATCATCACGCCGCCGTTCTTCAAAGCCACCAGTTGTTCCGTTCCCTGCCAGTATCGTTTGAGCTGCCCGAGCTGCTTACGGGTCGGTGCCCATTTACTCAGCTTCATCACACACGCACCTGCTCATCTTCTTAATAAACTCTGTCGATAACCGTTCCGGATCATATTTTAATAGTTCGTGATGGGATTCTAATATGACACAACACGATCCCTTTGTTGTTTTCTTCATCTCCTCTTTTTGGATATTAAGTGGTTTCTGATGTTTTGAATTTGCTTTCTGTGGTTTCTCCCTTACCAGCAAACTACCCCCCTTCCCAAAATACAAGCAACCGGTATCCTTCCAATACCTTTCTTTTTTTGGGAGTTCTTTTCTTGTGGGCATCCATTTACTCTGCTTCATCATCATCATCCTCAATCGGTGTGACTCTATCCATGAACGCCCGGATGTCTTTCCAGAACATCACCCCGATAATCACTGTCATTATAACCACAGTATCCCAGAACGCGAACCGGAACCGCTGAGCATCGGTAACCGGCATCGTGTACGAGATCCCGGTATAGAGCAGGTAGAACACCGCCGATCCAAGACCGCAGAGCGCGAGGATGAATATGGTGTAAATAAGAAGGGTGCGTTTATCCATTATGTTCCTCCGGTATTATTATCATCATAATCACGACAAATAACAAAATACTCCATAGTGCCGTATTGATGTTCATCATAAGAGCGATATTGCTAGCATCAAATTTGGCGTTGAGCAAAGTATAATCACTGTTAAATATAAATCCCAACCCCGTTTGTATTACTAATGACGCAATCAAAAATATTGCCATCGCTACCACATACACAAAGTTATCCCCCATCACTTCACTCCCGTCATCCCGTTCAGGGTGTCGATAATCTTCGCATAGCTCGCCTCAGTATCCTGCGTGCTGATCATGTTCTGGTGGATGTGCATCAGCTCAGCGCGGATAACCGCGATGCTGGTTTCAGATATCAGAAACGTTCTTACTTTGGTTTGACGACCGGCCATACAGGTTTCTCCATCACAAGTTTCTCATAGATGATTTTGTTCCCGTCACGGTACAATTTAAAAACAGTTCCTTTCGAGATATCCATCACTCTGCAAAGTGCCGAAGGAAGGGGAACATAAAGGGATTTACCAAATGCCGCAGCGGATCTGCGGTCTATCTCATCCATACTAAACAGATGTCTGCCAATGTATTTATACATTATTGAATAAGTATTGTTATGGATTTGAAGAAAGTATTTGAGGCTCTTTTGTATTTGATCATCCTCCCATTTACCGCCATCAGTTTTATCCTTACCCCGCTCACAAACGACACAAGAATATTTTTGTCGTCGGAAGCAATCGCAGACACCTTCTATAAACTCCCGTACGGTTGGGATGCTGCATACGAAGTCAAGCCCATCGGAAACCGTATCGTAAACTGGGTGCTGTATAAAGTCGCCAATGCCTTCGTCCCGTTCACATCCAATGACTACACGCACTTCGGGTACGTGGTGAAGTTAACGGCGTTAATTATTCTCATCGCCTGCTGCTGGTATATCTCCCGGCGCATAAAGTTTCCGTACGCATTCCCGTTCCTGTTCATAGCGTTTGCCTGCGAAGCCAACTTCGGGATCATAATGTCGGAATGGTTTGCGGTCCTGTTCTCGCTGGTGGCAATCGGGCTGTGCTTTGAGAAAAACCGGAACTGGCAGTACGTTGCCGGTGCGATATGCCTGTGTGTCGGCCTGTTGAAATCCATCACAGTCCTGATGGTAATCCCGGTCATATGCGCGGTGCTCCTGCTGGGTGGAACAATTGACTGGAAGAAAGCCATTGCAGGGTATCTCGTTGCGGGCATCACGTTCCTTATAGCGTGCCTCACGGTCTGGCCGTACTCGATCAGCGACATGCTCATGTCCAGGATGATCGCGCATGTCGGGATGTATGATTACACCACCCTGCTGCAATGGTTCTGGATGACTCAGGCACGGAGCAACCTCCCACTGCAACTCTGGCTGTTCGTGCCCGCGATAGACATCGGGATCGTAGCCTGCGGATTCATGCTGCTCTACTACAGCAAGAAACGGGATCTCACAAAGACCCTGCTGATAGGTATGATGTGGGCGGTGCCGGTAGCGATAGTGTTCGTCCAGTCGGAGTTCATCATCTACCATTATATCGTAATCCTCCTCGCAGCTATTGTCAGCGTCGCGCTCATCACCATAAAATCCCGGCAGGGGGCCGTTCTGATCATCGTTGCAATCCTGCTGGTATTTCCCAGCTACGTCGCCATCAATTCCGTAGCGGGTTCGTTCACCACATACGAGTATACCTTCTGGCACCAGAAGGAACAGAACGCGGATCTTATCAATGCGCAATACAATCTCATAAACCAGTCCTCAATACTTTATCTGGACCCGGGCGATGCGAGCTATTATTTCCATGCCAATTCCTCGTGCCATTACATTACACCGATGCCAGTGGAACGGAGTACTGATGAATGGAACCTCACCGCGCTCTGGCAGTATAACGATACGCACAATTGCATCATGTCATACCAAGGGGAGTACATTGTCGCGGATATCAACGGCGGGATGGTAACCGGATATTACGGAAAAGGCATCCTGATCCGGAAAGAGATTACCGATATGATAAAAGCAAATTACACTCTGGAAGACTCAAAATCGTGGGATGTCTATAAAAGGAAAACGCTTTAGATGATGTGGTGGTGCCGCTTGTCAAGCTTGTGTGCCTGATCCGCGTCGTGATGCGGGAGCATCGGTGTTCTCTGAAATGTTTCCTCAACGTTTCGCATCTTAAGGAACGTTCCATGTTCCCCATACTGGTTCTTTTTAGGCATACAGTAAAATAGAACTCAAAAGAGATAAAGTTTTTGGGGGGGTTATTCCCCAGAATCTTCTTTCGCCCGGGCAAGAATGTCTTTGATCACGGTGTTGTATGCTTCCTGGTTCGGTGCCCCGCGTTCTCCGGGCGGCACACAGTTGTCGATCATCCGCAGGTAGTTCCCGAACCGCTCCTTCACCAGCTCGTCATACTTGGCAGACTTCTCCACCACATCGGACACCTCCAGCCGGGCTTCCCGGTACTGGGGGGGCTGGTTCTGTAACCGGACACCGGCGCTCGACAACACAACATACGCAATGAACCGCTCTTCGGTCCTGACCTTCTCGATCTTCTCATCAACTTCTTTCTGGCTGTAGTTCTTCATTCTCTCCTCCGTACTGCATGGAGATCCTCTTTCTGTACTTCGCGGGTGGCAAACAGGAACGATCCCATCGCCCCACCGGCTACGATCTGCACCAGTCCCAGCACGAACGCGGGTAATGCCCATGAGCTGTCGGACGGCAATGAGATACCGGCGCAGAGCGCGATGAGGCCATCCGCTGCAAAGAACAGGGTAATATACCAGAGCCGCATCCGCGTTACCGGGTTTAGTTCCGGCATAGGTTATCCCGTCTTCCCCTTCTGATCTTTTTCCTCTTGGAGTGCGGTTGTCATGAACTCAAACAACTGCGGGATCGCGGTCGCAAGATAGAGAACACCCACCGCAAGGAACAGAAGCTGAAACCGGATATCGCCTCCTGACCAGAATCCCGAGTACACCATCATCAGTGCACCGAACGCTATCAGGACGATCCCGATGAACACCTGCACAGCTTCGGGGAGTTTCCCGAATGTCTTTTTATCCATTGCCATATCAGACCACCTTGGCCCCGGTCTTGGTTTCCTTATCTTCGATTACCGATCTCATGCGTTTGAACACGGCAGCGGCAGATTCATACTTCCGTTCGCGTTCCGGGGTTTCGCGTCTCCGCGTCATCACCCACGCTTTGTCATCGCCAGACACTTCGATTGTTGGCATACCATTGTATCTGTGATACTGTGATATAAAGATTATGTGAACCAGACGATACTTTTATCATTCCTTGGTGTAACTATTCTCCTATGGAAAAACGATCCTGTAAAACCCCTATGATGAGCGTTGCCGACCAGCAGTTCCACGATACCGCCGCAGGTCGTGGGCAGGAAGCGCGGGAAGGTATGAAAGCAGTACGGAAATCCATCAGTGGCGGAAAGATGCCACGGCTCGGACATTACCGGCTCTGATTACCCTCTTCCCGGTCGCCTTCTGTTTTCGTTAGTATTACGGTTCTCTTCCGCATAGCCCCGACGGTCATCAAACGTATTCTCGGTACTGTCATCCGCCATATCCAGTGCCTGCGGTCCTTTCCCGATGTGCTCCTGCTCGGTGATCTTCCGGTAGTCCAGCCAAAGCCGGTACAGGTTTGCCAGAGACACGAGGAATACAATCCCCATCACAACACCCAGCAGATCGTAGTGGTAAATAATATGGTTCTCAATAAGCGACCATTCGGTTATCGTGCAGGATCCCGACACTCCCTGGATACAGCTTGACGCCATCCCGGTGCCGGTAACCGTATCAATAGCAAACGCCTGGATCGCACTCAGCAGAAGGAACGGTGCAGCAAGTATCCCCGAGAGGTCGTTGCACATATCCGATTTGGTCAGCGCCGATAAAAGGAGAAGGCCGACCCCAAGAAGGATCATAAGGATGAATATGATCGGCGTGGTCATCAAAGGCGGCTGGTTCGCCACCTGATACGTGATATTGATGTGCACCAGATCAAGGGTGTTGTTAAAAACGGGGGTGAAATTAGATACTGGCATCTTATAGGATTATTACGGGTACTAGTTTATAAATTATTATGCTACATACTTTACCAATACATATGAATTTTCAGGTAACGATGAAAAAGTAAAAATAACATCCCAACCATTTTGCCGTATCTCATGCCATTTTCCGAACCTATAATAATTATCAAAGTGGCGGAGTAATTCAATGGACGCAATGACTCCCTTTGCACTCTCTGATAATTCATACTCCACCCACAGATTATTAGGGATATGTAACACAGTCCGGGTCGTAGATATTTTAGTGATTACCTCGACAATCCCCTTAATATTTGAACAAACCCATTTGCGGAATTTTTGAGATCCAACTTGATATTTCGGACTTACAAGTATGCCTTTACTCTGGAGAACGGAAACCGGGAAAATCAAAAATAAAACAATAAAACTTTGAAAACATAATAAAAAAGCAGAGAGCGTTGCCTGTTTCAGTCTCGGCAATATCCCCTCATCATCCCAATCGCTGTTGTAATAAACACCAGAGTTACTATCAAAATCGGCGCTTTGACCGAAGTTTCTGGTGTAATCCATTACTACGCAGCTATCAATAAAATCAATTTTTATCTCGGCATCAACAGACTTTGTACCGGGATATAATTTCCCACTCATTCGCCCACAATAAATATTGGATCCCCAAAAAGAATCCCTTTCTTCTTTGCTTTTTGAGTATCTGCTTCGTCGACTTGGAGGCGGGTCTTATCGTCTTGCAGGTAACCGTGGGTATGAGCTACTTCTTCAAGTGCACCTATACGCTCTTCTATTGTTTTTTCCATAATGTCAAATATGGAGTATTGGTTTATAAATTATTGTGGTTCCCACGCTTCGGAAAACTCCTTGTCTGCAAACATCTCCGCGAGACCACTTACCTGTTTCAACCGCAAAACCTCGTCGGGTTCCATACCGAGTTCTCTTCCTATCCTTGCATCCGACCAATTCCTGCGTGATAACTCGATTACAATATCACTCATACCCCCGACCGAATGTTTCCCTCTGGCCCGGTTATGTCGGATTGTGGATGCTATGCGATCCCCTTTCCCGGTCTTATTAACAACAACTACCGGCAAGTGCGTCATCCCAAGAGATTTCCCGACAAGGTGCCTATGGAATCCGTCAACAACTTCATAACCGGTTTCTGTCTGCCATACAACTATTGGTTGTGTAAATCCATCAGACTCGATACTAATTTTTAACAACCTCATCTCAGGGGGAGCAACTGTATTTGGATTGTAATCATTGGCTTTTACCAGCTCTGCTGGCACCCAGATCACATTAGATACCGGGTGACTCTTTATCCAGTTCATATCAGATTCCATTGTTCCCTCCGTTCCTTCATTAACTTCCTATACCTCTCATACGATGCCGTTTTTGTGGGGGCAAAAGATAATGTTTTACACCAGTAATCATTGCGTAATAATGTTTTACAAATACGTTTCCAGCTAGGGGCATCTTTTGTCATAACCCCGTCGTCAGGAACAGGTTGACCTCTTCCCGAATACCAATGTAAAAACACAGCGATCTTATTTTTGTAATGTTCCCGTGTTTTTTCTGGCATGGATTCCAGAAGCATATAAGTGAAGCTTTCCCATGTATGTCCTGCGGGTTTTGTAATCTTACCAACACCGAGGATATCCCCCGCGTTCTGTGCATAGAGCGCCCCTTGGTTCGCGCCATTTACACGAGCAACAACCCTTGACCACGTTTCCGGTTCGATAATATGAAACAACCAAAGTCCTTTCCGCTGGTCGTCTCCGTATGGTTGGCAAATTCTCATTTGATGAAGCGTGAGACCAGCCTGATACATTCTATCATATAACTTATTGTAAGGCTTATCGGGGTAATTCCCGTGGTACGTCCAAACATCCGAGGCCCTCCAATCATAAATCGGATAGATATTACAGAGGTCATTCGTAAACCGTGTCGTATAACATTTATCCCAGACCATCTGCTTCTTGCCAGAGGCAATCGTTCTCCAGCGATTCAGACTTTCGCGGGTTCTTATCCCTACGAAACAAGCCGTAAGTTTATCCTTACTATACCACTCGCCAAACTCTGGTACAAATTCCTCGAACTCCATCCTGCGGCGGAAGAACGGAAAATACTTTTCGTCAGCGATTGCCATATCGGGAATTTCTCGGATCCAATCATCCCGACATTCCGGATCCCAACACATCCATTGGGGCATATACATACTGACGGCATTGCGCAGGTTAAGGGGAAGAGCAACCCAATACGGTTCAGTATTGGCAGCATACATCTCATAGCAGGTTTTAATGTGGTCAATGGTAAGTTTATACTGCCCCTCCAGATCCACGAACAGCACCCCGACCTTACGGTTGCGTTCGATTGCCTCATCCATAACAAGATGTAACATCACAGTACTATCTTTCCCCCCAGAAAACGCCACATAAGCCCTGGGGAAATTATCAAACGCCCACGAGATACGCTGTCTTGCGGCGATAAGAACATCCACACCGAGCATTGTTCTTGAGGGCATACCTATTCCGATTCCTGACTTTTAGTATGTAGTTTCATGTGGTTCTTTTCTGTGAGGGTTATTCCGTTGGAGATATCCCACAATTCTTCACATGCCAGTGCTTCTTCATACGTTGTGATGTTGTTGCGACTCCATATATCAGCAAAAGAAACAATGTGGTGAACGTTGAGCACGTTGCTTGCTCCAGACTCGCCCGTGATCACATCCGCATAATTATCTCTCTTAAATATGGTCTCTCTCCACTTGCAATAATTCGGAGAACCGCGTACCAAATCTATTAATGGGGTCACTCCACCTTTCCAAGACGGGTTATCTTCACCGCAACACAATCCAGTTCTATTCTCTGATACTTTTTGTTTTGTCTCTTCCGATCTAACCAAACCAGTATTATAGTCCCGTGCGCATTGTTTTTGGTAATCAGAGTTTGTAGATCCAACCCGTGATATTTTAAAAGAATCAATGTTGGCTGGAGCAATCCCCGCTTTTGACTCACTCAAATGTTGTTTATGGAGATCGGTTTTCGGTCTCTTCATCAACTCCAAAGTCTCTGAAGAGT
>Ga0182011_10004736_pt1 | contig 10850 bp, 8 predicted proteins | sample 711E1DmetaG_FD_120481 | JGI IMG/M metagenome (GOLD analysis project Ga0182011, IMG submission 120481) | Permafrost microbial communities from Stordalen Mire, Sweden - 711E1D metaG | ecosystem: Environmental > Terrestrial > Soil > Wetlands > Permafrost | place: Sweden: Stordalen | collected...
GCAGTATTGCCGGATGCATCGCGCGTGCACAATCGTGCTGGATCGGGGCCAGTCTGAAAATGGAGCGGAAGCAACGGCGACCCGAGTGGTGGCCTTCGCGGCGCCACGACGTTCGCACCGGGGGTATTACTCCGCGAGCCTGGCCGCTGCCGCCTGTGTAACCCTGGTCGCGGTGCTGTCGGTTCGCCGTTCGGGCGGCAACGCTCCGGCGCGCGCCATGGCGACTGCGCCATCAGCGGCGGCGGCGCTGGTAAAATCGACGCCGGCAACCGCGATCACCCCGGTTCGCATGGACACGCCCGCGGTGCACCTCCTGTCCAAGACGGATGGCTACATCGCTCAACAACTGCGTTTCACCCAGCCGGTGACCGGGACGTCGGGCCATTTCTTTTTCGCGGCAGCGGACTCGGACAACATCCGGTTCTCCCTCGCGACGCCATCAGTGCCTGCGCTTCGCACGCCCTCCCGCCCGAGCATCGAGGATTTCGTCTTTACCCAGGATCCGGCGACTCCGGAAAACCCGAAGCTCTTCCGACCCCGTCAACCAGGCAACGAGTCAGAGGAGAACGCCATCGAGTTCCAGCGCTAGGAGGCTGTCGGGCTTTGCCCGCAGCCTCCTTATAAATGGCGGACGCCATTTGGGACGGATTTATGCGTAGCCGTGCGTGAGACCTAAAAAACAGTTACGTGAGGGCGGAGGCCGGATGAGAAACGAGTAGGAGTCGCTTTTTGCCGCCGCCAGCCCGGTTTTTCGACCGGGGCGAGGTTCGGGCGGCAGGTTTACGCCGCGACCGCTAGGTTTTTGAGGATGAAGAGCCGTTTGACCCGAAAGTCGGTGATGGGCAACTGCTCCACGGCATCGAGGATGAAGTGCACGACATAACCGGCCGGTACCCCTTCGACTCCACTCAGGGTCCAGACCACTCGCGCAGATCATACGGCAGAAACATCGGCGTCTGGCGGTCCAAGTCTACAAAGCGGGCGGGCATACTGCTTCGACGCTCTCCAGCAAAGATAGTCTCCACTGAACCTAAGAATATTATCGTTTCCGGAGCAAATGGCGAACGCCATTTGCCACTAGCAGCGCGGAGGACGAAGTCCGACATGCTGCTAGCCCAAGGCTTTCTTGATCAACTGCTCGGTCGTGGCAGTCGGCCCCAGCGCAATCCAGGTCTGACGGACCACCTTGTCGGCGTCCGCCGCCTTGTAGCCGAGGGCGATGAGGGCCATCACCGCGTCGCGCTGGGCATTGGTCCCCTCACCACCGGGGGCTGCAGTGGAACTGGCAAACCCAGCGGGGAATCCGGACGCCGGGACGTACATGCCTTTGAGTTCAACCACCAGCCGTTCCGCCGTCTTCTTGCCGATTCCCGGGCATTTCGCGAGGGTGGCCACGTCGCCAGCGGCGATCGCGCCCTGCAACACCGGCAATGAGAGGCGGCTCATGATGCTCAGCGCCATCTTGGGCCCCACGCCAGTCACCTTTTCAATCAACAGCCTGAAAAAATCGCGTTCGGCTGCCGTCGTGAAACCGTAAAGAGTCTGGGCGTCTTCGCGATAAACCACGTGGGTTTGCAGGCGCACCGCGGCGCCCGGCGCCGGCAGCTTCTCCGCCGTGGTCGTTGGGATGCACACTTCGTAACCGAGGCCGTTCAGCTCAACCACGGCGAGGAGCGGCGAAACGGTGATCAGCGTCCCCTGGAGGCTGGTGATCATCGGGCTCAGTCCCGCAGACCCAATACGTCCTGCATGTCGTAGACTCCTGGCGGTCGAGTCACGATCCATTGAGCGGCGCGCAACGCACCGCGGGCTAAGATCGCGCGGTCCGACACCTTGTGGGTGAACTCAAGCCGCTCGCCCAGCGCTGCGAAGATGACTGTGTGATCGCCGACGACATCCCCGCCGCGCAGGGAATGGATGCCTACTTCCCGCGACGAGCGCTCGCCGGTGATGCCGTTGCGGCCGTGGCGCAGTGCCTCCGCCGTCAGGTGGCGTTCCTCCAGAATGATTTCGAGCAAACGCGCCGCCGTGCCGCTCGGCGCGTCCTTCTTGAAGCGGTGATGCATTTCCACGACTTCGGCGTCATACCCGTCGTCGAGGATGCGCGCCGCGCGCTGTGTGAGGTAGAACAGCAGATTGACGCCGACCGAGAAATTGCCGGCCCAGACACAGGGAACTTTTCCCGCCATGGCGAGCAAGCGCTGTTTCTCCTCCGGAGCATGGCCGGTGGTGCCAATCACGATGGGTTTGCTGTTCTCCACCGCCCACTGGAGCAACCGCGCGGTTGCCGCCGGCGTGCTGAAATCCACGATCACATCGCAGTCGCCGGCATTCGCCGGCAACGCGTCGCCCACGTCGATGGCGGCTCCAACCCGGATTCCGGCCTCCTCAGCCGCGCGAGTCACAGCGTGGCCCATGCGACCGCGCGCACCATTGAGAAAAAGAGTGAAAGCCATGGCGCGCAGGGTCAGCGGGCAAAGGCCGCCACCGCCCGTTGCAGCACGTCGAGGCTGGCGGAGCTGAGCTCGCAAAGCGGAAGGCGGACTTCCGGCGAGCCGATGCGGCCGGCCGCGGCCAACGCCGTCTTGATCGGCACAGGATTCGTTTCAACAAAGATTGCCTTGAACAACGGGTAGAGCCGGCGGTGCAGCCTGGTGGCGGCCCGATAATCGCCCGCCAGCGCCAGGTGGGAGAGCTTGACCAGTTCGCGCGGCAGGAGATTCGAGGCGACACTGATGATCCCCTCGGCGCCGACGGCCATGAATGGCAGGGTGAGGGCATCGTCCCCGCTGAGGACCACCAGATCCCGGCCCAAGGCGAGCTTCAGCTGGTCGACGCGATCGACCGAACCGCCGGATTCCTTGATGTAGCAAACATTTGGGAATTTCTTCCGCAGGCGTTCCACCACCGGCACGCCGATCTCGACGCCGCAACGGCTAGGAATGGAATAAAGGACAATCGGCCGATCCGTCGCCTCCGCGATCCGGGCGAAGTGGCGGAAAAGTCCCTCCTGGGTCGGGCGGTTGTAGTAGGGCGCCACAACCAGCATGGCATCGGCCCCGGCCTCGTGTGCGAGGCGCGTCAATTCGAGCGCCTCCAGCGTGGAGTTCGAACCCGTCCCGGCGACGACGGGCACCCGCTTCGCCGCCGTGTCGATCACGCAACGCACCACGTCCATATGCTCCTCGTGGGAGAGAGTCGCCGACTCCCCGGTGGAACCTGCTGGCACCAGTCCATCAATGCCGCATTTTATCTGAAAATTAACGAGTGCCCGCAGGTCATCGTAGGCGACCTTTTCCTGACGGAACGGGGTCACGAGCGCAGTGAGGGTGCCGGTAAGGGGACGCAACTTCATGTCGGAAGAGAATAATGGAATGCAGCCTTGCCGAATAAAGCAGACCTGCTTATAAAAAGCACATTCTTTTTTGCCCAGCCTTCCACTTACCTTTTCATGGATCCCGTCGAACTCTTCAATGAAGTCCTGAAACTCGCCGTCGAGGCCGACGCAAGCGACATCGTCGTCAAATCGAACAAGCCGGCGTATTTCCGGATCAGCGGCCGGCTCAAGCCGGTGGACATGGACCCGATCGAGGGCGAGACCGTCCGCGGGTTCGTCGATGCGACGGTGCCGCGGAATTTTCGCGGCGCCTGGGAGCACGACGCGCAGATCGACTATGCCTACGCCGTGGCTGACATCGGTCGCTTCCGTGTCAATGGCTTTCAGCAGCGCGGCACGACGAGCGTGGTGTTTCGCTACGTCAAGAGCAAGCCGCCGACATTCGAGCAGCTCAACCTTGATCCGGAAACATTGATCCGGCTCTCCAAGGCGAAGGACGGAATTCTGCTGATATGCGGCGCCACCGGATCGGGCAAGAGCTCGACCATGGCGGCCATGCTGAATTGGATCAATCAGAACCTTGACCGCCATATCGTGACGATTGAGGACCCCATCGAGTTTACCTTCGCCGACGACAAATCGGTGTTTGAACAGCGGGAGATTGGCATCGATGTGCCCACGTTTCCCCTGGCGATCCGGGCGGTGCTGCGCCAGAACCCCGATATCATTCTCATCGGCGAAATGCGTGACAAGGAGACCTTCGAAACCGCGATCTCGGCCGCCGAGACGGGCCACCTGGTTTTCTCGACGATGCATGCCGCGACCACCCAGCAGGCACTGACCCGGGTGTTCGAGTTTTTCCCGCCCGAGCAGATCGTGCAGGCCCGACGCCAGGTGGCGGGTTCCATTCGTGGTTTCGTCTGCCAGAAATTGATCCCGGCCCTGGAAGGCGGCGGACGCTATGCCGCGCATGAAATCCTCGTGGCCGACACGACCGTGCGGAATCTTCTTATCGAGGGCCATTTCGACAAGATCCAGCAGATGCTGGAGACGGGCGACGAGGCTGGCTCGAAATCGTTCAACCGCGATATCTACCGCCTCATCAAGGCCGCCAAGATCAGCAAGGCCGAGGGTCTGCGTTTTTCACCTAATCCGCAGGCGCTCGATATGAATCTCAAGGGGATCTTCGTGAAGTGACCCGGCCGCGGCGGTCGCGGCCGGCCCGGATGTATCATGCTCTGCCGGCAAACCCAGCTCTGGTCGCTCGGATGAGAAAGCCGTCAAGTCAAAGGGCATGCATGCTTGCAACTCTGATGGGGGCGTTGGTCGCCGCCGGGCCCTGGGTTGGTGCGGCGGACGAGCCGCCATCACTCGATCAGATCAAAGGCGACCTGAAGACCGTCAAGGCTGGCGCCGCACCCGAGCTCGCTGTCCCGGCGACTGGCCCCACGCTGGCAGTGCCCTTGTTGCTCGCACCGGCCGAGGAACCAGCGCCGTCACCGCTAGCGCACTCCATCTCTGACGCGGCGGAGAAGAAGCGGGCGGCGGATTCCGACTGGCTCGTGCACGCGATGACAGAATCCCGGACCGAGGCGGGCTCGAAGCACACCTCCGGACAGATCGATGGCCGGCCGTCGGATATCATGCCGAGCGATTCGGCCGATCCCAATTTCCTGCTCAAGGTGTACCGGGCGCAGGAGATCATGGACCGGGAGAAACGGGAAGAGTCGGCGCATGAGACTTTGTCGCCGCTGGTAAAGCCAGGCGATGTCGGGTCATTCTCCGAACTGCTTCACCGTTGTATCTCACCTGGAGAACGGCCGTTGTTTGGCCCGGAGCCTGGCGCGCCGGCGGACGCGGACGGCGGCTTCGCAACCCCGGCGCTCTTTCCGACAGCGGCCCCAGCCGAGGCGAACGCGGCACCGCCAAAACCCAATCCGTTTCTGGACACGACACAGCCGGATCCACTCCTGCCCTGGCTGACGACCGATGCGGGCCCGTTGCCGGACGTCCGGCCGGATGCGGCGCCGCTCCCGCCGTACCTGTCGGACCCGTCGCCGGCGGTGACTCCGCCCGATTCGCGCCGGGATACGGCGCCGTCGCTCCCGGCTCGTCCGGCAGATGAGAAGAAATATTTCCCGCAGCTGGATCGCTTTTAAGGCTTGGATTTTGGCGGACGGGCCGGTTTAACGACCGCCCTTCAGCTATGTCACGTGCACTTCTTTTTGCTGGTCAGGGCGCCCAGAAAGTGGGGATGGGCAAATCACTGTGGGCTGGGTCTGCCAGCGCCCGCGCGCTTTACGGGGAGGCGAACCGGGTGCTCGAGTGGGATCTGACCCGGATCTTCTTTGAGGGTCCCGACGCCGAACTTACGCAAACGCGTGTTTGCCAGCCGGCGCTCTTCGTCCACGGAATGGCGTTGCATGCGATCCTCCATGAGCAGGGCAAGCTGGGCGACGCGGCGTTTGCGCTTGGGCTCAGCCTTGGGGAGATCACCGCCCTGACGGCCGCGGGCGTTTTTGACTTTGCCACCGGTCTGCGCGTGGTCGCCGAACGCGGCCGGCTGATGCAACTAGCGTGCGAACAAAGCAGCGGCACGATGGCCAGCATCATCGGGGAAGAGCGGGGCAAGGTCGACGAGCTCTGTCGCGAGTTCGGGGTCGAGATGGCCAATCTCAACTGTCCCGGCCAGATCGTCATCTCCGGCGAGAAGACCAGGATCAACGCGGCGGTCGCCGCGGGCAGGGATCGCGGCATGAGAAAAGTCATCCCGCTCAACGTTGCGGGAGCGTATCACAGCCGCCTCATGGAGCCGGCCCGGGCCGCGTTCGCCGCTTTTCTCGACGGAATCACTTTCAACCGGCCCAGCCTGACGGTTTTCACTAACACGACCGGACGGGCGGTCGCCGAACCCGACGACATTCGCACGGCGCTGGTGAAACAGGTGGTTTCGCCGGTGCTGTGGGAGAACTGCATGCGCGGCGCCGCCGGCGCGGGCGCGACGGAGTTCTGGGAACTCGGCCCGGGCGCGGTCCTGACCGGCCTCGCACGGCGCACCAACCGGGACTGGCCGGTGCGGAGTTTTGGGGAATGGGCCGATTTCGCCGCTTGAAAGCGGCGGACGGCAGCCTCACATTGACCGTTTCCATTTGCTCCCGGCGCCCGACGGCCGGGTGCCTCTGACCATTCTGCATGGACGTATCGCTCAAACGCAATTTTTGCATCATTGCCCACGTCGACCACGGCAAGACGACTCTGTCTGACCGGTTGCTCGAATTCACCCACACGGTCACGCAGCGGGAGATGAAAGACCAGATGCTGGACTCGATGGATCTGGAGAAGGAGCGTGGCATCACCATCAAGATGCATCCGGTGACCATGACCTACCCGGCCAAGGACGGGAAGACATACCAGCTCAACTTGATGGATACGCCAGGCCACGTGGATTTCTCCTACGAGGTCTCCCGTTCCCTGGCGGCCTGCGAAGGCGCGCTCCTGCTGGTGGATGCGGCGCAGGGCGTCGAGGCGCAGACCGTCGCCAATGCGCACCTGGCGTTCGGGCAGAAGCTCAAGGTCATCCCGGTGATCAACAAGATCGACCTGCCCAGCGCCAATCTTGAACTCTGCACGCGCCAGCTGGAGGACATCCTCACCATTCCCGCCGAGGAAGTGATCCTGGCCAGCGGGAAATCGGGCATCGGCATCAGCGACATCCTGGAGGCGATCGTGGCCCGCGTGCCGCCGCCGCGTTGGGCGGACGACCCGGGCACCCGCATTCTCGTGTTCGACTCGAAATACGATTCCTACCGCGGCGTCATTGCCTACGTCCGCGTGTTCTCGGGCACGATCAAGGCCGGCGAGATGATGATGCTCATGAGCACCGGGCAGAAGGCCGAGGTGAAGGAAGTCGGCGCCTTTCACCCCAAGATGGAGCCCTGTGACGAATTGGGGGCTGGTGATGTCGGCTACATCGTCAGCACCATCAAGGCCACGGGCGACATCAAGATCGGGGACACGATCACCCATGCCATCCGGCCCGCCACGACGATGCTGCCGGGCTACAAGGAAGTGCACCCGATGGTGTACTGCGGCCTGTATCCGCTGGAAACCCAGGACTACGAGAAGCTCAAGTCGGCCGTCGCCCGGCTGCGGCTCAACGATTCGGCGTTTGTTTTCCAACCGGAAACGTCGGTCGCGCTGGGCTTTGGATTCCGTTGCGGATTTCTCGGTCTCCTGCACATGGAGATCATCCAGGAGCGCATCCGCCGCGAGCATGACGTGGACATCATCTCCACGTATCCAAGTGTCGTCTACAAGGTGAAGGTCCATGGGGGCGAGACCTCTGTGGTCGACAATCCGGTCAATTTGCCGGATCCGGCATCGATCGAGGCGATCTACGAGCCGACCATCACCGCGTCCATTCACATCCCGAACACCTGCCTCGGCGACATTCTCGGCCTCATCATGGAGAAGCGAGGTACGTGCGATCATACGACGACGCTCGACGGCTTCCGGGTCATGCTGACCTGCGTGCTGCCGCTCAACGAGATCCTGGTCGATTTCAATGACCGACTGAAAAGCATCACCCGCGGCTATGGTTCGATGGATTACGAACTGGGCGAATACCGGGAGTCCGATCTGGTGCGGATGGACATCCTCGTGAACGGCGAGCCGGTGGACGCGTTTGCCGGCATTGTCCACCGGTCGAAGGCGGAAGGGCAGGGGCGCGCCCTGTGCGAAAGACTCGCGGAGATCATCCCGCCGCAGATGTTCAAGATCGCCGTCCAGGCGGCGATCGGCGGCAAGATCATCGCGCGGAGCAACGTCCGCGAGATGCGCAAGGATGTCACCGCCAAATGCTACGGCGGCGACATCACGCGGAAGCGGAAGCTGCTGGAGAAACAGAGGGAAGGCAAAAAGAAGATGAAGCAGATCGGCCGCGTCTCGATTCCGCCCGACGCTTTCATCCAGGTCCTCAAGAACAACTCCTAGCCCCCGCCCAACGTGTTTGGATTTTTCCCTTCGAACGAACGCAAGATGCGGGAGAACGCCGCGAACTGGCTGCAGCTCGCGGACAAGATCCTGCACTACCGGCGCGACCAGCTCACCGGGGCGCAAACACAGGAACTGCGGCAGAAGACCGCCGACCTGCAGCTCAAGCTCAAGCAGCGGGCCGATGCGGCCCGGTTGAAGCTGGGGATCGAGTCGCTCGAGGGCCTGCTCCAGCAGGTCGGCGGCACATTTTATCCCAAGTCGGCGGTCGTGGAGAACGTCGAATTCTTCCTGGTGGCCGCGATCATTTTCCTGGGCATCCGCAGCTATTTTGTCCAGCCCTTCAAGATCCCGACCAACTCGATGTGGCCGAGTTATTACGGGATGACGCCGCAAGTCTTCAAACAGCGCGCCGGGGAGCCTGGCCCTCTGGCAATGGGTGCCAGGCTGCTCGCCTTCGGGGCGAGGCCGCACCGCCTGGACGCGCCGGCCGACGGCGAGGTCTTGATTCCTCTCCTCGGGGCCGAACGCCGCGGCTGGGTTCATAGTCAGATCGTCTCCGGTCGCTCCTGGCTGGTTTTTCCGGCGAAGGTCCGGGAATTCACGCTCTTGGTGGGCGATGAGCCGGTGAAGGTGCGGGTGCCGTTGGATTTCGATTTGGACTGGCTGACTTACGACGCGTTGCTGTCGCGGGGTGAGGAATACACGCCGGAGGGTTTCCAAGTTGAGCTGGAACGGAGGAAGAATCTGCGGGAAATCGAGAGCCACGTGGTGGACGGGGAGAATCTCCCCTGCATCCGCACAGGCCGTCGCGCGCGGACGGGGGAACGGGTGCTCTCCTTCGACGTGATGACCGGCGACCAGCTCTTCGTGGACCGGTTCAGCTACCATTTCATACGGCCGCCCGTCGGGAGCGGCTTTGTTTTCCGCACGGGAAACATCCCAGGGATCGTCGAAACCTACGGGGACCAGTATTATGTTAAGCGCTTGGTGGGTGAGCCGGGCGATACGCTGGAAATCAAGAATTACCGGCTGTATCGCAATGGCAGCCCAATCACCGGCGCCGCGGCGTTTGAGAAGAACGCCCGCCGCCAGGGTGACTACGTCGGTTATCGCAATGTCGGCGCGCTGGCCCCGGGCGGGACCATGAAGGTCCCTCCGCAATCGTTTCTCGCGCTCGGTGACAATTCGGCCAACAGTCAGGATGGCCGTTACTGGGGCTACGTGCCCGAGAAAGACGTCATCGGCCGGCCGCTGTTCATCTACTATCCGTTCTCTCTGCGGTGGGGTCCGGCGCGATGAAGTTTGGGTTGAAATGGCAAACAGCCAATTCGCGGGGGGCTTGGGCAAGCAATGTGATACTGATCTTTGACGCACAATAATTATTATGTCTAATCGCGATCTGAAGATCAAGCCAGGCGGAGGGTTCGCCTCAGACCCTCTTCTTGGCGTGCAGATGACGCCGGCGTAATCTGAGAAGCTGAACGGACGGCGCCCATCGCCGTCGACGACGAGCAGGATTTCCCCGTTTCCGCGCGGCGGCTCTCTTCCAGACGCGTTTAAAAAGGTATTGGAGCCGCGGCCCTTTTGCCGTACTCTTTTACGCTCCCTAACTTCACCCAACGCCATGTGGATTGTCCGTCTCGCGCTTCGTCGGCCCTACACGTTTACCGTCGTGGCGCTCCTGATTTTGATCATGGGCGCCTTGGCGGCCCTGCGCATGGCGAAGGATATCTTCCCTCCGATCGACATCCCCATCGTCAGCGTCATCTGGCAGTACACCGGCCTTACCCCGGACGAGATGGAGAAGCGGATGATCCTGCTTTCCGAGCGCGGGATGACGACGACCGTGAACGATATCGAGCATATTGAATCCCAGTCGCTTCTGGGCGTCGGCGTGATCAAAGTCTTCTTCTATCCGGGTACCAGCATGGGCGTCGCTGTCGCCCAGATTACAGGCATCTGCCAGTCCTCGCTGAGACAGATGCCGCCGGGCACGACGCCGCCGCTCATCATTCGCTATAGCGTGGACAATGTCCCGATCCTCCAGCTCGGGATCAGCAGCACGAAATATTCCGAGCAGGCGCTCTACGACTACACGGCCAATTTCGCGCGGGTGCAATTGGCCACGGTCCAGGGAGCCTCCATGCCCAATCCGTATGGCGGCAAGATCCGCCAGATCGAGGTCGACATCGATCCCCAAGCCCTTCAGGCCAACGGACTCACGCCCGTCGATGTAAGCACGGCGATCAATACACAAAGTGTCACGTTGCCCTCTGGCACGGTGAAAATCGGTGACCGGGAGTATGGCGTGCTCCTCAACAACAGCCCCGGCCTCGTCGCCGATCTCGGCAACCTCCCCATCAAGCGCACCAACGGCGCGACGATTTACATCCGTGACGTGGCCCAGGTCCGCGACGGCAGCCCGCCGCAGACGAATATCGTCCGCCAAAACGGCCGGCGCGGCGTGATCCTGACCGTCCTCAAGAACGGCGAGTCGTCGACTCTTGATGTAATCAGC
>Ga0182011_10004737_pt1 | contig 10849 bp, 5 predicted proteins | sample 711E1DmetaG_FD_120481 | JGI IMG/M metagenome (GOLD analysis project Ga0182011, IMG submission 120481) | Permafrost microbial communities from Stordalen Mire, Sweden - 711E1D metaG | ecosystem: Environmental > Terrestrial > Soil > Wetlands > Permafrost | place: Sweden: Stordalen | collected...
AAGTGGAACTCCCGGTTGATTTCAAAGAGAAAGCCTTTCAGCATGTTCAGGATCTGGTTGGTTTTGGAATCAGAAATGCAGGAACAAAAAGCGAAGAGCAGACGGTAGAGTATCTGATGGATTTTTATAAAAAATTACATCTCAGTCCGCAAACTGACACCTTCGATTTTGAATATTTTTCGGCTAAATCCATTACAGTTTTTGTAGATGATCAAAAGATCGCTTACAAAACGATTTACCTCGATCCCTATAAGAATTCGCACGAAATAACAGGCCGGAGTTTTAGTGTTGACGGTGATCAGCAGTCTTCAAAAATTAAAACGGATTCGCTGAAAGATAAGGTAATTTTTACGACAGAATCTGCAGAGATTTACAGGTTGGCACGCAGGAAACCACTGGCCATCGTTATTGTTAATGATAATGAGCTGAAAGATCTTGATAACAAACCTGCCAATATCCGCATCAAAGGGCAGATCCAGAAAAAAAAATCATTTAACATTTATTGCAATCTGGGCCCTAAAAAAGAGAAAGAGATCCTTCTTGGTGCCCATTGGGATTCTTTTTGCGGCCCGGGTGCTGATGATAATGCGAGCGGTGTTTCTGTTATCATGGAGTTGTCAAGGTTTTTCAGGGCGAAGAAGGACAGCCTGCCTTATTCGGTAAAGGTCTTGTTCTTTGGTGCTGAAGAACTCGGAGAGTTGGGTTCAAAGGCTTATGCCGACAAACATATACGGGATACAAGCTCCACACTTTTTTATTTCAACCTTGATTGTGTTGGTGATACCGGGGCCATTATAATAGACGCAATAACCGGACAGAAAGGCAAGTGCCTTAAGCTCCCAACTGATTATTTAAGGGCTGGCCGGGATTTTATAAACAGCTTTACCCTCCTTGATCCTGATAATGATGCGATTCTTTATGAATCGGAAATACCGGCATGGTTAAATGATATCTTTACCGAAACACTGAATTCAACCCATCATGATTACAGGAAAGTCCGTTACTGCGGGTCTGACCATAACTCCTTTGCAAATAAAGGTTTTATAACAACACATATGGGATTTGACGGTAATAACGTTCAACATTGTCCGGCTGATAATATTAAACAGGTAAATAAAAGCAGTCTGGAGCTTGCAGGGAAGATTGCAGCAGAGGTTATTATCAATTCAATGATGCAAAAATGAGAAAAGCAATTGTATTTTTTTGCCTGATGATCTCAGGCTTACTTCAGGCCCAGGTTACGTTCAACCCCGATTACCTGAACACCATAGCGAAAGGCGAACAGGATGCATATGCCAGGAAACTCAGGCCGGCGAAAGGGATTACCACATCAGCCTACAACGTAATATGGTACAGATGTTTTTGGATCATCGATCCGAACATTAAGGAAATTTCAGGTAACGTTACTGTTTTATTTAAACCTCTTATAACCGGCTTTGATTCCCTGGTCCTTGACATGAACCAGGCTCTTGCTGTTGATTCGGTAAAATATCACAATAATCCTGTCACCAGATGGGTTCATGATACGGATCAGCTGATAATCCGTTTTGCAAATCCATTACCTTCATCAACAGCTGATTCCGTTACGGTTTTTTATCATGGCGTTCCGCCTGATAACGGTTTCGGTTCCTTCGTACAGAGCACGCATAACGGGGCGCCGGTGATATGGACGCTTTCTGAACCTTACGGGGCCAGCGACTGGTGGCCCTGTAAAAATGGCCTGAACGACAAAGCCGACTCCATCGATATTTTTATCAGCACGCCATCTGCATACAAAACGGCAAGTAACGGTCTTCTTGTCTCCATAAGCCCGGCAGGCACAAATACAATATACCACTGGAAGCATCGCTATCCCATTGCCACTTACCTGGTGTGCCTCGGTGTGACCAATTATGCCAGTTTCAACCAGCAGGTTCCTTACGGCAACGACACGCTAAAGCTGGTCAACTTCATTTATCCTGAAGATTCCGCGACCGCTGTAGCTGAGCTTCCCCTGATCATCCCGATGATACAGTTGTACGATACCCTCTTCGGGATTTATCCTTTTCAGAGGGAGAAATATGGCCATGCTGAATTTGGGGCAGGAGGAGGTATGGAGCATCAGACCATGACCTTCGTTAACGAGTTTCAGTTTGAGCTGATCGCCCATGAGCTTGGGCATCAATGGTTTGGCGACAAGGTTACCTGCGGGAGCTGGACCGATATCTGGCTGAACGAAGGATTTGCCACTTACCTCTCAGGTCTTTGTTACGAACATCTTGACCCCAGCCTCTGGATACGCTTCAGGCAGGTGAGAATCGCCCAGATCACAGCCCAGCCGGGCGGTTCAGTATACTGCCCTGATACCACCGACATCAACCGTATTTTTAACAGCCGGCTGTCGTATGCCAAGGGAGCGCTGATACTGCATCAGCTGAGAACGATCATGGGAGATTCGGCCTTTTTTGCAGCGCTGAACAATTACCTCAATGATTTCAGTTTAGCATACGGATTTGCGAGGACCGAAAACCTGAAAGCCCATTTCGAAAGTTCATACGGTCAGGATCTGAGCTGGTATTTCGACGACTGGTATACGGGAGAAGGCTATCCGCAGTATCTTGTAAACTGGTCACAAACAGGAGATACCGTTTCCTTTATGTTGCGACAGACGCCCTCAAGTTCCACCGTGTCCTTTTTTGCCCTGCCGATAGAGCTGAAGTTGAAAAATGCCGACTATGATACATTGATCCGTGTTAACAATACGTTTTCGGGCGAATTGTTTAAAGTGCGCATCCCCTTTGCTGTTGATTCGCTGATCTTCGATCCCAATTACCAGATCATTTCGGGGAACAATACAGTTAATGCGGTTGCTGAGCATGCCCTGCAGGTCAGCCTGCAGGTGGTTCCCAACCCGGCTACCGATTATGTCACTTTCCGTTTAGGCGGACTTACGACCGGGGGCCGTGGTTCTATCCTTATTTATGATGATTCAGGGCGGATGAGGGATGAGGTTTTCCCTGCCATGGGTGCCGGCGGATTTACCCTCGATACCCGTAGCTATGCACCGGGACTTTATTTCTATGTTTTTTCATGGCAGGATGTTAAGGACAGCGGAAAATTCATCATCATCAGATAACATGAAAATCGATTGACAAGGTGGATTCCTAAAATGCTGAAGAAACTATTTAAACTATCAGTAAACCCTTTATTTGTTGCAGGTGTATTGATCCTGATAACAGTAATAATCACCGTACAGAAATCGATTTTGCAGCCGGAAACAATTGTCACATTTGGGAAACTGGATACTCCCTATAACAATTATTTGATTTTCAAACAATCGTTTGTTCATTTAATTGAAAATAAAGACCTGTATCTGGCGTACAAAAACGAACAAATGGATTATTATAAATATAGCCCTACCTTTTCCTTATTCATGGCGCCTTTCAGCATTTTACCTGATTTTACAGGTCTGTTGATCTGGAATCTGTTAAATTGTCTGATATTATTTTTCGCACTCTGGAAACTCCCGTCCCAGACAGACAAAACACGTCTGTTCATGTTGGCATTTATTTTTATTGAACTGATAACCTCGATCCAGAATTCTCAAAGTAACGGATTAATAGCAGGTCTGATAGTTTTTGCTTTCATTTTTCTGGAGAAGAAACAGCCTCTTCTGGCGTCGCTTGCTATTGTATTTACAATTTATATTAAGATTTTCGGCCTGGTTTCACTGGCTCTTTTTCTTTTCTATCCGGATAAGTTGAAAGCGGTTTTATACACAGTTGGATGGACTTTGCTGTTGGCAATTCTGCCATTGTTTGTCATTTCCTTGTCACAATTAGCTTATCTGTATCAAAGCTGGTCTGATCTTCTTCAATATGATCACAGCATATCATGGGGTTTGTCTCTTGCAGGTTGGATTCATAACTGGCTCCCGATTCAGTCTGATAATGTAATCCTGATACTTGGGATTATAGTATTCTTTCTGCCATTCCTGAAATACAATTTTTTCAATGAAGTCAGATTCAGATTATTTTTCCTTTCTTCTATCCTGATCTGGATCGTATTATTCAATTATCAAGCAGAGTCGCCTACTTATGTCATTGCCATTACAGGAGTCGCTATCTGGTTTGCCGCTCAAAAAATAAAAACCGGGAATGTCGTTTTACTGATCCTTGCATTTATTTTAACCGTTCTGTCTCCAACGGATTTCTTCCCGGAAAGTATCCGGGAGAATTACATAAATCCATATCATTTAAAAGTATTACCATGTATCCTGATATGGTTGAAAATAACTTCTGACTTAATGTTTTACAGGAATGAATATCCACAAGCTCAACAACATCTTTAATCCCAAACGGATCGCACTGATCGGGGTAACTACCAATCCCAATTCAGTCAGCGGGAAAGTGCTGATAAACCTGGTAAGCGGGGGATTTCGCGGAGTGGTTTATCCCGTGAATTCCGAGCATGAGGCCGTAATGGGAATACCCTGTTACCCTGATGTGAAAAGCCTCCCAAGAGCCCCTGACATGGGTATCATTTGCTCGCCTGCCGGGAAAGTTCCGGCAGCGGTGAGAGAGTGCGGGGAAGCAGGGATCCGGGGGATCATCATTATTTCGGCCGGTTTTAAGGAGATCGGTGAAGCCGGGAAACAGCTGGAAGAGGACATTCGGAACGAGGTAAAGAAGTTTGAAGGCATGAGGGTTCTTGGCCCAAATTGCCTCGGGATCATAGTTCCTTCCCTGAAACTCAATGCCAGCTTTGCTGCAGAAATGCCGAAGCCGGGAAACATCGCATTCATCTCACAATCGGGAGCCCTGTGTACCTCGGTCCTCGACTGGGCTATTGAAGGAAAAATCGGGTTTTCGTACTTCGTCTCTATCGGAAACAGCCTTGATGTTGAATTTGGCGACCTCATCGATTATTTTGGGGAGGATGAGAATACACATTGTATCATACTGTACATCGAATCGATACAGAATCCCAGGAAGTTCATGACGGCAGCCCGTGCCTTTGCACGCAAGAAGCCTATCATTGTATACAAAGCCGGCAGGTTCCCCGAGTCGGCCCAGGTGGCGGCTTCACATACAGGAGCCATGGCCTCGGAAGATGCCGTTTACGATGCAGCTTTCCAAAGGGTAGGACTGGCAAGGGTTTATGAGATAGGGGATATCTTTTCGGTGGCTGAACTTATCGGGAGAAACCGTTTTCCACATGGGCCAAGGCTTGGGATCATCACCAATGCCGGTGGACCAGGTGTGATGGCAACCGATGCCCTGATCGCTTCGAACGGTATGCTGGCGAAGCTGTCGGAGGGAACCATGCAGAAACTCAATGAGAACCTGCCTGAATTCTGGTCGCACGGCAATCCCGTGGATGTTCTTGGAGATGCCCGCGCCAAGCGGATTTCAAAAGCAGCGCAAATAGTGCTTGAAGATCCTGGTGTGGATGCGATTCTGGTGATACTTACACCCCAGGCGATGACAAATCCTGAAGCAACTGCAATGGAGATCAGTGTACTGGTTTCCACGACCAGGAAACCCATATTGGCTGCATGGCTGGGAGGACAAAGCATGCACAAAGCCGATGACATCCTGGTGGAAGCGGGGATTGCATCCTACCGCACGCCCGAGCAGGCGATCAAGGCCTTCATGACATTGGTTGCTTATTCGAAGAATCTGAAAACCCTGTATGAGACTCCAAAGGATATTCCGGTGGAGTTCAGTCTGGACAGGGAAAAAATGCGCCAAAAATTCAACAAGCTGATACGTGATAAAGGTCCTGTTTTGTCGGAGGACGTTTCCAAGGTTATCCTTGAAACATATGGCATTTCAACTACCCGGTCAGTGCTGGCAAAGAATCCTGATGAGGCTGTAAAAATTGCGGAAAAAAACGGCTATCCTGTAGTGCTGAAAATACAATCGCCCGACATCACACATAAGTCGGATGCAGGAGGGGTTCAGCTTAATCTGGGGAATGAAAAACTTCTCAGAGCCGCCTTTGAACGGATCATGGACTCGGTGAAGCTAAAGCGGCCCGATGCGAGGATTGAGGGGATCACGGTGCAGAAGATGGTGGCTGAAAAAGAAGCGGTGGAACTCATCCTCGGAATAAAAAAAGATAAGGTATTCGGGACCATACTCATGGTAGGAATGGGAGGGATCACGGCAGAACTCATTTCTGACAAGGCCCTGGGCTTCCCCCCCCTGAATGAAAGATTGGCCGGGCAGATGCTGGAGTCGCTGAAAATATACCCCCTGCTGAAAGGCTATAGGGGAAGTCCGGCCAAAAACATCGACAGGCTGAAACAGATCCTGATCCGCCTCTCATACCTTGCCGCCGACTATCCCGAGATCACGGAATTGGATATCAACCCGTTGCTTGTAACTACAGAAGATGTTGTAGCGCTGGATGCGAGAATCATGATAGATACCAGCATTGCCGGGAAGGAACAGGTACCCTTTGCACACCTCGCACTGCATCCCTATCCTGAGAAATATGTAAGAACCCTGACACTCATGGACGGCAAGGAAATTCTGCTGCGGCCCATTAAACCCGAGGATGAGCCCCTCTGGCTGGAAATGATAGGTAATTGTTCCAAAGAATCACTGTATAGCCGTTTCAGGTATTTTTTCCAGTGGCAGTCGCACGAAGTCGCCACACGTTACTGTTATATCGATTATGACCGGGAGATTGCCATTGTTGCAGAAGTACAGGAGGGTAACCAGCGCAAACTGGTAGGTGTTGGCAGGCTGATAGCCGATCCCGACCATGAAACTGTTGAATATGCAATCCTCATAATAGACACATACCAGCAGAAAGACCTTGGAAATATCATTACCGATTTCTGCATGGAAATCGCCAGAAAGTGGAACCTGAAAAAGATCGTCGCCCAGACCACTACCGACAATAAACGGATGATCTCGGTATTTAAAAAGCGGGGATTTTCAGTTCATACCGAAACCAGTGATTCAACCGTGGAAGTTGAAAAGGAATTATAATAAAGTTTTTATCTTTTCGTTTTATCAAAAAACATATACCTATGAGAAAAAATCAATTAGCAATTTGTTTGTCACTTTTTATTTCAGTCGTAATACCCGGATTAACTGCATCGGCCCAGAAGAAAGATTCTAAACCCGTAAATATTAATTTCCATGATATTATCGGTAAATGGACATACCTGCAGACAAAACCATATATTAATATTCAGAAGGCGCAGGTAAAACAGGAAACATCTGTTTCCGACACAGCCAAGACAAAACCCGCAAACCGGACTGCCATACCATTGGATAAAAATAAATTCAGGGAATGGCATAAGGCCTCATTGACCTTTAATAACACAAGCCTGGAATTCTTATCCGGTAAAAAACTAATAAAAACCCGGTCCGATACTGTCACGTACAGCTGGAAGAAAAGCGGGAATAACTTTCTTAACCTGAAGAATCTGAAAACAAATGAAAAAACCAGGTTTGAAGTGCGTACACTCAACAGCGATACCCTTCAACTTGCAGAATATTTCGACGTGGGCAGTCTGTATTTTTTCTACCTCAGGGCGAAATAGCAGATTAGCAGTTTAAGGATCCCCGGCAATTCCGGGGATTTTTTTTTGCCCTGTTTGTTTGTTTTCACAAGTCTGAATCCTATCTTTGTATCAAATACTTTGTATATGTTGAATTTTGATTTTACCGAAGAACAGCTGATGATTCAGCAATCGGCCAGGGATTATGCCCAGAGGGAGCTGATAAAAGACGTTATTGAACGGGATTCCAAAGCCATTTTTCCCACAGAGCATGTTAAGGTACTTACCGATCTGGGCTTTATGGGGATGATGGTGAATCCTAAATACGACGGGGGAGGGATGGATACGGTCTCATATGTGCTTGCCCTTGAAGAACTCTCAAAAGTGGACTCCTCTGTTGCGGTCATCATTTCGGTAAACAATTCACTGGTTTGCTATGAGCTGGAAGAATTCGGAACGGAAGACCAGAAGGAGAAGTTCCTGAAGCCCCTGGCCCGGGGGGAGAAATTGGGAGCTTTCCTGCTTTCCGAGCCGGAAGCCGGATCCGATGCCACTTCGCAGAGGACAACAGCCATCGATATGGGAGACCATTACCTTGTAAACGGGGTCAAGAACTGGATCACTAATGGAAATTCCGCATCAACCTATATCCTTATTGCCCAGACCAGCAAGGAAAAAGGGCATAAAGGCATCAATGCATTAATTGTGGACCGACATGCACCCGGCATCTCGCTGGGCCCGCATGAGGATAAAATGGGGATGCGCAGCAGCGATACTCATTCCGTTATGTTTACCGATGTGAAAGTGCCCAGGGAAAACCGTCTTGGCGATGAGGGCATGGGATTTAAAATTGCCATGAAGACGCTCGAAGGCGGGCGTATCGGGATTGCCGCGCAGGCATTGGGTATTGCCCAGGGAGCCTATGAAAGGGCGCTGAAGTACTCGAAGGAACGCAAGGCATTCGGAACCGAGATCATCAACCATCAGGCCATAGCTTTCAAGCTTGCCGAGATGCATACCCGCATCGAAGCTGCAAGGTACTTCACCCTGAAGTCGGCCTGGCTGAAGGACCAGGGCAGGCCTTACGGCACTGCCAGTGCAATAGCCAAATACTGGGCCGCGGAGACGGCAATGTATGTTACTACTGAAGCTGTTCAGATACACGGAGGCTATGGCTATGTGAAGGAATATCATGTTGAGAGGTTGATGCGCGATGCCAAGCTCACCCAGATCTACGAAGGCACTAGCGAAATCCAGCAGATCATCATCGCAAGGGCGATAATGAACGATTAATGCCAATTCAATGAAAATACCAGAACCGTATAAACCTGAAAATCATATCCGGATTGTTACGGCTGCTTCGCTGTTCGACGGACACGATGCAGCTATAAACATTATGCGCCGCATATTGCAGGCCAGCGGCGCTGAAGTCATCCATCTTGGCCATAACCGGGCGGTACAGGAGATCGTGGATTGTGCAATACAGGAAGATGTTCAGGCCATTGCCCTCACTTCTTACCAGGGCGGGCATAATGAGTTCCTGAAGTATATGTACGACCTGCTGCATGAACGGGGCCGCGGGCATATCAGGATCTTTGCCGGTGGCGGAGGTGTTATCCTTCGCCATGAGATAGAAGACCTGCATAAGTATGGTATTACACGAATATATTCTCCGGATGACGGCAGGAGTATGAGCCTGCAGGGAATGATCAATGACCTGCTGGAACGATGCGATTTTGCGCTGGATGATCTTAAAGGGGTGACTGCGGATAAGATACTTAAACAGGACCTCAATGCCATCGCAAGGCTGATCAGCATTGCGGAGAACTTCCCTGATAAGGCAAAACACCTTCTTGATAAGCTCAGGAAGATAGCCGGTTCGAAAAAGATACCTGTGCTCGGTATAACCGGGACCGGGGGTGCGGGAAAATCATCCCTCGTGGATGAGCTGGTACGACGCTTCCTGGGCGACCTCAGCGGCAAGACGATCGCCATCATTTCGGTTGACCCCACAAAACGCAAGACCGGCGGGGCTTTACTGGGAGACCGCATTCGGATGAACGCCATCTTCGATCCAAGAGTGTTTATGAGGTCGCTTGCAACAAGGCAGTCTAACCTTTCGCTTTCCCGCTATGTGAAAGATGCTACGATTATACTTCAGGCTGCAGGTTTCGACCTGGTGGTGATCGAGACATCAGGCATAGGGCAGTCGGATACCGAGATCGTCGACCACAGCGATCTTTCCATGTATGTTATGACCCCTGAATACGGGGCAGCAAGCCAGCTTGAGAAGATCGACATGCTCGATTTTGCAGATATTGTCGTCGTCAATAAGGGAGACAAACGGGGTGCGCTCGATGCCATCAGGGATGTAAAAAAACAATACCAGAGGAACCACAAATTATTTGACAGGGAAGTTGAAGAGATGCCGGTTTACGGAACCGTCGCTTCCCAGTTCAACGACCCCGGGGTGAACCAACTGTATAAGGCTCTGATAAAGGCAATCAACGTTAAAACCGGTATGAACCTCAGCAGCAGTTTTGAAGGCAGGGACGAAATGAAGGACAAGATCGTAATCATTCCCCCTTCGCGCACAAGGTACTTATCCGAGATAGCCGATACCATAAGGAGTTACAACAGGTGGACCGCTGAACAGGCAGAGATTGCGCAGCGGCTTTACGGTATCTCACAAACCATCGAAGCTATCCGCGATACTCCTCCTAAAGAACCGGAGAAAAACCCGGGCCTGTATTCCCATGGATGCAACCTCATGCTTGAACTGGACCTTCTGTTTGATGAGCAGCTGAAAAAACTGGATCCCGCGAACTACGATATCATCAAAAACTGGGCTGATAAGGTCAGGTCTTATAAAGACGAGAACTATGTTTACAAGGTAAGGGGGAAGGAGATCAAATTAAAGACCCATACAGAATCCCTTTCACACCTGCAGATCCCGAAAATCTCCCTGCCCAGGTACCAGGCCTGGGGCGATATACTTAAGTGGAACCTGAGGGAGAATGTGCCGGGTGAATTCCCCTATGCTGCAGGAGTGTTCCCATTCAAGCGCACGGCCGAGGACCCAACCCGTATGTTTGCCGGGGAAGGCGGTCCTGAGCGCACCAACAAGCGATTCCATTATCTTTCGCACGGACTGCCTTTCGTGAGGCTTTCAACAGCCTATGACAGTGTGACCCTGTACGGGTTCGATCCGGATATCAGGCCCGATATTTACGGGAAGATAGGCAATTCGGGCGTTTCCATCGCCTGCCTCGACGATGCGAAAAAACTCTATTCAGGTTTTGACCTCCTCGATCCCAATACTTCGGTATCGATGACCATTAACGGTCC
>Ga0182011_10004739_pt1 | contig 10843 bp, 12 predicted proteins | sample 711E1DmetaG_FD_120481 | JGI IMG/M metagenome (GOLD analysis project Ga0182011, IMG submission 120481) | Permafrost microbial communities from Stordalen Mire, Sweden - 711E1D metaG | ecosystem: Environmental > Terrestrial > Soil > Wetlands > Permafrost | place: Sweden: Stordalen | collected...
CGCTCCGGCTTCTTGAAAAGTTCCCCTTGATTGTCGCGTAAAAATAAATTTTAGCCAAGGAACTTTTCTAGGACTTTAGGCGTCTAAGGAATAGGAGAGTAAATCTTACGAGAATTAATAGGAGAAAAAATGGACACTAATCAAAAATCATTTTCTGTTAGCTCTGGCCTGGCTGCTTTCGCTTTGGTCGTCGCTTTAGCCGCCGGCGTTTTGGCCTTCGCGACCTTTGTTTCACCGCGCACCTTTAACCTGACGACCAGTACCGCTAATCAGGCGGGTATCACCGTCACCGGCACGGCCACCGTGCACGTGGTTCCGGATCTGGCCACCGTTAGTTTTGGCATTACCGCCTCCCAAACTACCATTAAATTGGCCCGCGCCAATATGGCGACCGCGGCTAATCGGGTCCTTGACAGTCTACACGCCCAAGGCATCGCCGAGGCTGATATCGAGACCTCGAATATTTCACTGTACCAACAGGACAATTATAATGGGACAGGCATTTATAATTGCCCATTAGAGCCGTTGGTACCAATCGCGATCCCCCAGCCCGCGACCGGTGCCGGCAGCGTCAGTGGCAGTGGCGGCGTTTCCGCTCCTACAAGTAGCGATCTACCCCAGATAATTACCAGTTTTTTGCCCACCCCCGTTCCCAGTGTTGTACCTGGTGGCGGGAGTCTGATCCCGTGCGGTTATAGCAATCCCTGGGTCTATTCAGAAACTTTGACAGTCACTATTCGCAACCTGGACAGCGCCTCTGATGTGATCGATGGCGCCATCAAGGCTGGCGCCAATTCTCTCAATGGTTTAAGTTTTGACGTAAGCAATCGTTCAACCCTGGAAGAAAGCGCCCGCACGAACGCCATCCACCAGGCGCACGACCAGGCCGCTTCGATGGCCCAGGCCGCAGGCGCTTCACTAGGTGCGCCCCTTTCCATTAACGCCAGTTTTTCTGGTGGGCCGCTGGATTACAAAGTAGCCCCGCTGGCCGCGGGCTCGACTTCGAGTACGCCGGTTTCGCCGGGGACGATGGATATTACGGCTACTGTCACTATTGTTTATGCGCTAAAGTAAGCTAGAGTTTAACTTAAATTAAAAAGAGGGCCCGAGTAATCAGGCCCTCTTTTAATTTAAGTTTTGGTCTGGTTAGTTTAATGATGCCTGAGTAACAGCGCTTCTTGTTCGTCGGGGGGTGTCAAGACAAAATGGAGCAGGGTTAAATAAGCGACGCGGTCGAATTGCTTCGCCTTCGAATTCTCGAAGAATTTGACCGCATAAACCCCCAACTCCTCGATAAAATCGTCAATCGCTTCTTCTAGAGTCGAACCAAAGCCTAAAACTCCAAATTGGCCGGCGGCTATCGTCACTTCGCCACCGTCATAATTGACGGTGGGTTCAATCAGATAGTCGGTGAGCAGGGCGCGTAAAATTTCCAAGTCAAGTACCACAGTGGGCTTCTCAGAGTCGTGTACTAGAACCAGGGGTCGTTGACCTAAGATGGCCATCTCGATGTCGTTCAGGGTTTCCCAATCATCTTCTGAACCAAAACGTGATGTGCCTAGATTGACGATAGGTAAAACCGCATCAAGCAACTTTCTCATTGGCTCTCGGTATTTTCCGCGCCAGCCCGGGCTGCGTCGTAGGGCGTCCAGACATCAGACTCGAAAGCGGCGACAGCGATCGGAATGGTCTGCACCGCTACATCGGTCCAGAAAACCAGGTGTGGCGTATCGATGACCAGGTGGTGTTCGTTTAAAATCATACCGCGCATGACCAGGGCGCTGGTCGCAACCCGCGCTTCGGAACCAAAACGGTCGACCCGTAAATGGGCCTCTTGTTGGGCCGCGATGATAGTGCCACCCGGCCGGCCCAAGCCGACCAGCCAATCTAGGGGCATGGTGGTAGCCAAAGATTCCTCGGGCATCGAAATACTGGCATATTCTTGAACCCGAACGTGAACCCCGCCAAAGCTGGCCAGCGCTTGATAGGCTTGTAAGAAATTGGCAAAAGGATTCGCCGGTGAGGCCGCGTCGGGCGCGACCAGCACCCACATGACACTTTGGTCATTAGCGCCCGAGGGCATTTTGATTAAACGTGTCCCGTCAATAAAATCACAAAACTGCCCGCGACTCTTAAGCCTAAAGCCATGGTATTGTCCGCTCGCCGTCTTGATCGGATAAGAGAGCCCGACCTGTGGCCAGCGAGTCGCCTCCTGGATCAATGAGACGGCCCCAAATTCGGAAGGGTCGGCAAAGGGTTGAAATAAGGCGCCAAAATTATGAGCGATTAAAAAAGTGTTCAGATCTGCCGCCTGATTGGAGGCCAAACCTTCTAAGTGGCGAAGCTGTCGAACTTGCTCGACTAGCTCAGCGCGTAAACGTAGTAATTCTTGCTGTTGGGTCGTCTTCGCTTGCCAGGTGACCGGCCCACCCAAAAAGTCATCAATTTGCCCCACGACGCCAATCACCGTGGCTAGATCAAAAACACTAGAAGCCATAAGAATCTCCTTTCATCCTCGAAGATAATGATAAAATAGCTTAAACTAATTGTCTGGCAAGTCAAGGGACTTCGAAGGTTTTTAGGGCATCTAACCCCCATCTATAATGTCATTTGGTAGCCGGTTTTAGCTTTCTAGAATGTTAGGCTTTAGAGGCCACCACCGTCTTTGTAAGTTAATTCTGGAGACTTAACCAGTGTTCGGCGTCAATGGCGGCGCGGGCGCCGTCGGCGGCCGCCGTCACTGCCTGGCGATAGCGAAAATCGCGCACGTCCCCGGCAATAAAAACCCCCTCGACTAAGCTCGCGGTACTTGCACTTTCAGTCAATAAATAGCCCTGCTCGGTGGTGAAGAGTAACTCGCTAAAAAGTTCACTATTCGGATGATAACCGATGGCCACAAAAATCCCGGCGACGGACAGGGTTTCGGTTTCTCCATTAGTCTTAACTAACGAGAGGCCGCTGACTTTTTGGTCGCCCAGAATTTCTTGGACCGTCCGGCCAAAAAGAATCTCAATTTTGGGGTGGGCCACTAAACGTTGCTGGAGAATTTTACTGGCCCGTAGTTCACTTCGGCGCACGACCAGATAAACTTTGGCGGCCAGATTGGCCAAAAATAAAGCCTCTTCAGCCGCTGTATCACCGCCGCCGATGACTGCTACCGTTTGGCCTTTAAAGAAGTAGCCATCACAAGTTGCACAGGCGCTGACGCCATGGCCGCGCAAACGTTCTTCGCTGGCCAGGCCCAACCAGAGGGCGCTGGCCCCGGTAGCCACGATGACGGCCTGGGCGTGATAGCGAGTTTGGGCCGTCTTAATAACAAACCGATAAGGATCGAGGAGTGGCAGACCCAAGCTCACCAGTTTAGGTTGTAAAACTTCAAAAGATTCGGCCGTTTCCATAACGATCTGGGCCCCGAACTTTTCGGCTTGCTGGGTGAATAAACGGGTCAACTGCGGACCCAAGATACCTTCTGGAAAGCCGGGATAATTTTCGACCGTTTCGGTAATGTCTAATTGTCCGTGGTCGTAACCACCGAGCACTAACGGGGCTAAACCAGCGCGGCCGGCGTAGATAGCGGCGGTTAAGCCGGCCGGACCGGAACCCAGAATCAGGAGTTTGGTTTTAATGCTTGATAAAATTTCCCCCTGGGGATTTACTTCGGGCCTCGGTTCGGGTGGGGTCAAAAAATTTAAATTAATGGCAGGAATCTTGTTAAACATGGGGCCTTTTCTAAGTCTTCTAATCGGTATACATCAGAAGCTGAAAAAGTCAAGGGAAGCTTTGTATAAATCGTTAAATCGTCTAAGAAAAGCTAGACGCGACGCCTCTGGGCGTTGCCTTTCGGCAGCCGATAGCGCAAATAAGTATCCTGCTCAAAGGTTTCGATCAAGCCCGCGTTGAGCAGTTTGACCAATTCAGGGTCTAAAAGGCTGGGAGTGATCTCGGTTAAACCTGAGAGCTGATAAAAATCCAGAGAACAAATTTTGAGGGCTGCTAAAATCTTGCCTTGGAAAAACTCGGATTCGATGGCGGTGGTCATGGTTTATTTTCCTTTGAATTTCCTGCTAAAACTGATTGTTACTAATGATCGTAATTCAAGTGAGTTTCCGGTTCAGCTTTCTTTTCTTTACGCGCCCGCCAGAAGGCGGCGTTGGTTAAACCCTCGGGGACAATATTTTTGTGTCCACAAAGGGGGCACTTGACGTACCAGGCCAGTTGGGCTTGCTCAAAGTCGCCAAAATCGCCTCTTTTAACGTCGGTAACCCCAGCTTCCAATTCCGAATTGCAATCCTTCTCTCCGCAGGTAAACCGGTAGGTCCAGGGCTGGCCGTTATCTTTAATGACTTTGACCATTTTTACTCCTCTCAAGACTTGGAGTCCAAGGAAGACTTCCTCAGGCTTAATCTTGGGTAAAACTTAAGTTTCTGTCAAGTCCCCACTCTTAAGGCGTTAGTTTGAACTGTTGAAGCGCGGCAACAATCTTTTAAAAAACACCCCCAAAAGACTTGACAAATAAAAACTAGCAGTTATACTCTAATAGAGTAGAACTAAGGAAGCGAAAATGACCAACGAAGACGATTTCTTAAAGAATTACGATCCGCGGGCCTTCGCCCCCGTGGCGGTCACCGCCGATGTGGTCGCCTTGACCATTCGCCAGGATCAGCTTTGCGTGCTGTTAGTCAAGCGTGCCCGGCCGCCCTTTAATGGTCTTTGGGCACTCCCGGGTTCCTTCCTGCGACCTCATCAGACCGAAAACGGCGAACAGTGGGAAAGTCTAGAGCAGGCCGCCATTCGCGCCCTGGCCGATAAAACAGGTTTATCGGCTGCGTCAGTCCCCGAGATTCTGACCGGCATCCACCTGGAACAGCTTTGTTCTTATGGGGAGCCAGGGCGCGACCCCCGCATGACCGTGGTTTCGGTGGCCTACATGGCTTTCGGGCCGGACTTCTCCGAGCCCTCAGCGGGGACGGGCACTTCCGAGGCGTGTTGGGTGGCGGTGAGCGCGCTGAATTTAACCGCCGAACGCCAACAGGCGGCCACAGAATTCCCGCTGGCCTTTGACCACGCGCAAATCATTTATGACGGCCTGGAGCGCGCGCGGGCTAAACTAGAGTACACTGGCCTGGCCACGGCCTTTGTTAAAGAAACCTTTACCTTAGCCGACTTGCGGCGAGTCTACGAAATCGTTTGGGACACAAAGATTCACCCTTCCAACTTCGCGCGCAAGCTGCTCTCGGCGCGGCACTTGTTGGTGGCCACCGGCGAAAACACCAGCCGCGGATCAGTGGCCGGTGGCCGGCGCTCCGCGCTTTACCGACGCGGAGCCTCTTTAGTCTTGATGCCGCCGATTTTGCGTAAGGAGTTACGCCATGGCTGAGCTACCCACCGAATATACTGACGAGGAGATCCGGGAAACCGTGGAGCTACTGGAAAATGCCCAGGACTTGGCAAGTATTTTCGGTGAGGACTTGACGGCGGGCTCCCTGGCGGCGGTCAAACAAAATTATCAGCAACTGAGCTTGCGGTTGATGGCTTCTGGCTCGCGCTTGCCGGATAATCGTCGCGACCGCGCTTTGCGTAAATTACAGTTGCTCTACGGCGCCCAGACTCAAAACTTGCGCGCGCCTTTTGAGGAACAAGTGCTAGTGCTGCCCTACGCCACCGATATTTATGTGGTCTATAATAATTTCTTTGGCTACTCTTCTTACGGCCATCTGGCGGAGTGTGAGACCAATCGAGAGCCTCGCCTCGATGGCAGTGGTAATAATGCCCAGACTTTCGTGGCCCACGTGGCCAAAACCGCAGCCGATAACGTGTTTTTGGAGCACGAACAGGAAATTTTAACCGCTTTCCGAGCCCACGGCGAAGCTAAGTACTGGCCGTTTGTGGCCGATTGGCTGCACGGTTGGAAGTGCTCGATCGTGGCCGGGCCCAACCATCTTAATCCCGACCCCAACGAGCGCGAAGCCTACGTCAATATTTTTAGTGGTTATGAAAATTCCTACGATTTAGCCACCGTCAGAGCGGCCTATCCGGCCGGCCTGGATTTACGCACCACCCTCTGGATTTGGCGACGCTTACTCTTCGCCATTGGCTACGCGCATCGCAGTGGCTTTATCCACGGTAATATCAGTGGTCATAACGTGCGCATTCGACCCGATCATAGCCTGTTCTTAACTAACTGGTGCAATGCGGTCGAAGCTGACAAAGGTCAAATCGCCTTTGGTTCCGCGCGGTTAGTGAACGAGGTGGGGTATGCTTATGCGCCGCCGGAGATTAACGAGCAGCGCCCCATTGCCGCCGGCACCGATATTTACGCGGCCAGTCAAATAATCTTGTGGCTACTCAATCCGGCCGAAATGGAACCCCGCGTACGTGCTTTTATCAGCGGTTGCACCAATCATAACCTGGCCGCGCGCCCCGAGGACGCCTGGGGCTTACTAGGAGAATTAGACGCTTTGGCCGAGGAAATCCTTGGCCCGCGTAAATTTGTACCGTTCTCAATGCCGGTACAACCAGCTATTATGAACTCGGGTTCGTGACCCGAGAAGGAGAATAATATGGGAAACGGCAACTATTCAGTAGATGATTATCGAACGGCCGCTGCCTATCGGGCCAAGAACAACATTCCGGACATGACCTATAACGATACGGGGGCAAGCTCAACCCACGCCGATCTCGACCCCAAGGGTCTGGTGGTCCGCGAGGCCCGCGACTCGGACGAGCACCCGAACTCCGTGCCGATCGCCGTGCTTTTTGATGTGACGGGCTCTATGGAGACGGTACCACGCATCATGCAGCAAAAACTACCAGCCCTCTTCGATCTTTTGCAGCGCCGCGGCATCGCCGATCCGCAGGTGCTTTTTGGCGGCATCGGCGACGCCACCTGCGATCGCGCGCCCTTGCAGCTAGGGCAGTTTGAGAGCGACAACCGTTCTGACGAACAGCTGCGCAAACTCTTCCTGGAAGGTGGTGGTGGCGGCCAGAAGACCGAGAGCTACGAAATGGGTCTCTATTTTGCCGCTCGCAAGACGGCCCTGGACTGCTACGAAAAACGCGGTCGTAAGGGCTATCTCTTCATCATCGGCGACGAGATGCCCTATCCGCAGGTGGAAACGAAGGGTAGCCCCTATAAGGGTTGCCTGGCCGGCATCGCCGAAGTCATTGGCGACAAGCTCGATGAACCGATCCGCACCGAGGCTATTTTAGCCGAGGCGCAGGAAAAGTTCAACGTCTTCTTCATCATGCCGGCCGGCACTTCCCACTTCGAGGACACCCAGGTTATCGATCGCTGGCGTAAGTTACTGGGCCAAAACTTCATTCGTCTGGACGACGCCGCGGCCATCTGTGAAACGATTGCCACCGCCGTCATCTTGAACGAGCACACGCTTTCGCTCGAAGAGGCCGTCAGCGACCTGGCTGCGGTGGATGCCGCCAACGCCGCCGTGGTTAGTAAGGCCCTGGCCGACCTGCCCCTCGCGGTCGTCTAAGTGTTTATTGGGGCTGGTGAGGGGCTCAATGCTCCTCGCCAACCCGAAAGGTAAAAAGAGATGCCTGAATTACTGACCACCCGACCGCACATCCAGGTTAATGGTTTTGGTTTTGGCGACGAAGGTAAGGGAACAACGGTTGATTATTTAGCCTCTTTAACCAACGAGGTTGGAGATCAGCTTTTTACCACCGTGGTTAAAACCAACGGCGGCGCACAAACGGCACACAATGTGGTCACCGATGACGGCCGCCATCACACCTTTGCTCAATTTGGCTCGGGCACTTTTAGGGGTGTTCAAACTTTCCTCTCCCGTTTCTGTCTGGTCAACCCCTTGGCCCTCCATCGCGAAAGTGAATATCTGGCCGGGGTGGGTGTCGAACATGCGCTTGAGCTGGTGAGTGTCGACCCCCGGGCCCTGATTACCACGCCCTTCCACGCCGAGGTCAATCGCGCTCGTGAATTGGCTCGCGGTGGCGATCGGCACGGTAGTTGCGGGGTGGGGATCGGGGAAACCATGGTCTATGCCCGGCAATTTGGCGACGAGGCGCCAATCATGGCCGACTGTGCTAATCCGCCGAGCATGCGGCGCAAGTTAGGCAAGCTTTATGATTATTACACGAGCGCGGGCTTTGCCGTCGACGCCGTGATTCCGGTCGCCGAATTGGTGGAAATCTATGAGCTTTTAGCTCAAATGATCAAGGTCACCGACGAAGATTATTTGCGCAGGTTACTGGCGCGGGAGCGCGTGATCTTTGAAGGCGCTCAAGGCGTCCTGCTGGACCAGTGGTCTGCTTTTCATCCCCACGCTACTTATTCGACCACCACTTTTGAAAATGGCCAGACGCTCTTAACCGAAACGGGCCAGGCCGGAATGGCGACCCGGCTCGGAGTCATTCGGGCTTATCAAACCCGGCATGGGGCGGGGCCCATGCCAACCGAAAGTGAAGCTCTTAGCCACGCAGTGCCGGACCTTCATAATGGTCGGGGAGCTTTTACCGGTGATTTTCGGGTCGGTCATCTGGATTTGGTCTTGTTGCGCTATGCCCTCGAAGTGGCGGGCCAGCCCGATTGCTGGTCCTTGACCAACCTAGACCGCGTCGCCGCCGAGCCCGGTTTTACCTACTGCCAAGCATATGACCTCGATGGCCAACGGGTTGAGCGATTAATTCCCTCTCTCCAGCATGATCTGGACTATCAGCGCGCCTTGACCGCCCAACTCTGGGCCGCCCTGCCGATCCTGGAAGCACGGCCAGTCTCCTTTATTGAACTGGTGGAGGATTTTAGCCAAATCCCTGTAGGGCTACTCAGTGCCGGTCCGCGAGCGGTTGACAAGATCTCACGCAAAGAGTAAGTGAGTTTAGGTCAAACAAAATAAAAAATTAGCCTTAGCCGAAGGTTAGCGTATTTAACCAGCTTATTTTTGAGGATGAAAACCTAGAAGGTCAGAGGCGACCGCTTCAAACTAGTAAGTCACAGAACGCTAGTCCACAACCATCTCCGCTGAGACCCATCCTAGCTTATCTGACTAAACCGAAGACCATTCGCGGTTTAGGGGTTGACAGGAAAGAATTGTCAACTTCCGAAAGAACGGTAGATAATCTAAAAAGCAATCGGAGGATAAGGATCGATGAAAATTTGGGCCAGCGCCGCCCGTAAGGGTCGGATAATGGTCGAATAGCCGTCGGCTGTGACCGTTTTTAAGGCCGCTTCGATCTGCTCATTTTGTATTTGAACCAAACCTTCTCGTAAACGCGGGGTCGAATTGGCCGGGTGTGGGCGCGGGATAAAAGTCGCATAAATACTATCCTGACCAAAGTTACGTTCGGTAAAGTTTAGATATTGGACGATCAGCCGCCCGCGCGAAGTACTCCCGGTCAACCGTAGTTGAACGTTAACCGGTAGACTGATACCCTCCTCGTCGGTAGTTAGCACAAAATCTAAACCCAGGTCTTGATAACCACAAATCCGGGCGCCGCCGTCTTGTTCCAAGGCCTGAGTAAAGATAGTCATGACCGAAGGGGCGGTGCGGCGGAAGAGTTGATAGACGGCTTCTAAACGTGCTCGCTGCACGGCCGCCAAACCGAGGCCCGCCCGATTCCAGGTCAATTGATGCTTGGATCCCCGGCCGATTAAAAATTGACGGCCACAACGCACCTGGCGTCGCCACTGTAGATCGCCCTTGACCGAGAGTTTATAGTCAAAAGAAACGGCTAGAGGTGTGGAGACTACAGGGTTAAGCAAATTTGTCATGATCTTAATGATAGGTTATTTGGTCGGTTTCGGCAAGAAGTTGAAAAACTTTTCAACTTCTTCCTGCCAGAACTCACCAATTTCTTGTGCCAAATCCGCATCGGCCGATTGGGGGTGATCGGCGGCTAAATTAACCAAAAAATAACCGGCCAAGTTTGGGTCATTGAAATCGTCGATCCGCCGGTAATTCAAGAAACCGATTAAATCTGGCCTGGTTGGTTCGACGACGGTGGCCAAATAAAGATGCATTTCTAGCGAAGTGGCGTAAAACCAGGTGCCGGAGCTAGCGCTGATAAAAGAAAGATTGGCCTGAAACTCCAGAGCTGCATAAAGATATTTAGGCGCTAACCGACGAATTGTATAACTTAGAATCTTGGGGGCTAAACTTTCACAGCGGGCGCGGGCCACCCCGCAGAGTCGCCGGTTCACCAAAGAAAGGATTACCTCTTTGTTGATCGAGGGCTCGCCCATTTTCAGCATTTCCAGGACGTAACCCTTTTGTCCGCCGGGGGCTATTTTCGAGTTCTCCGTCCGCGCGCCAGATAACCGAGGGCACAAAGACCTTACCTTCTTCGTTGACCGAGGTACCGAAAAGAATCAGCGAGCGCGAAACCTCATCATCGGCCAGGGCATAGCGTAAATATAACTCGGCCCGTTGCGGCATTCTACTGGTGCATCGGGACGGGGCCGGCCCCTTCGATCCATTGCTCTAGCTCCTCGACCGTAAAGTAGCCAAAATTATTGTTTTTTTGATCCATCGGATTGAGCCAGAAGGCTACCGAATAGGCGGTGGGCGAAAGGGTTTTAATCGACGCTGCCCAATGCGGCACCAGGGCAAAATATTCTTTCTTGGCGGCCTTTAGTTTGGCGACCAAGCCGGTGGCCAGATCGGCATCGTGCAAGCGTACGGTATCCGCGTCACTTTCGTGGAGAGCCTCTAGTATTTCGGCCGGCAGGCGACTGATAATAACCAAATTCAAACCCTCGACCTGATAATGATCGTTAAAAACGCCGGTCGAGATTAAAGCCGCATCTTTGGCTTCGATGGCGGCCCAGAGTTCCTCCTCTAGGTAGGTAAAGGCCGGCGAAAAACGGACGCCG
>Ga0182011_10004740_pt1 | contig 10841 bp, 8 predicted proteins | sample 711E1DmetaG_FD_120481 | JGI IMG/M metagenome (GOLD analysis project Ga0182011, IMG submission 120481) | Permafrost microbial communities from Stordalen Mire, Sweden - 711E1D metaG | ecosystem: Environmental > Terrestrial > Soil > Wetlands > Permafrost | place: Sweden: Stordalen | collected...
CATAGAAGAATACATTCGTTGCAATAACGAGAACCCCAAACCTTTTATCTGGACCAAGCGGGCAGATGAAATTATTAACAAGGTCGCCCATTGTAGAGTTGTTATTGAGACACTACACTAGGTCTTCCAGGTTCAGTTAAAAATGATTAGAGCTGGAGGGCAAAAGCCCTCCAGCTTTTGTTTCTGCCCCGCCCTTCACTCAATATTTGAAAATAGGAAATTGAAAGACCTATACTCAAGATATGTCTTCTCTTTTTGTGGTGTGTAAACTGAGTCCGCGGAAGTTGTCTTCTTTCTATTACAAACGTCGAACAGATTCATTATCCGTTTCAAGCGGCCTCATTTGACGTTCCACCGATCGCACCGCAGCTTTTTGGGAATATAAGATTTTATGGTAAAAACGACGAATTATAAATGGGTAGCCCTGTCCGTGACGACGGTGGGCACCTTTATGGCCAGCCTGGATCAAAGCATCGTGGTAGTAGGGCTCCCCACCATTTTACAGAAATTGCATGCCAGTCTTTATCACGGGATTTGGATTATCACCGGCTACAGCCTGATGACGTTGGTATTGCTGGTGGTGCTGGGGCGGCTTGCAGACTTGTATGGCAGGGTCAGACTTTACAACCTGGGGTTTGCCATCTTCACTATCGGTTCGGCGCTTTGTGCGTTATCACGAACGGGTGAAGAGCTGATTATTTTCCGGTTTTTACAGGGCACCGGTTCCGCTTTACTTGTCGCCAACGCCGTGGCGATTATCACGGATGCTTTCCCCAAGAACGAGCTCGGTATGGGGTTGGGCACGAGTATCATGGCGTTGAACCTGGGGAATATTGCCGGTTATACTCTCGGCGGGGTGATGATACAATATTTCGGGTGGCAGTCGATCTTCCTGATAAATGTGCCTATCGGGATTTTCGGAACGATATGGGGCTATCTGCGGCTGAAAGAGATCAGCGTCAGACCGGTCGGGGAAAAATTCGATTATACCGGTTCGATTTTATATTGCATCGCGCTATCGGTCATTCTGCTGGCATTGACCATAGGCGACCCCACGTCGCCAGGTAATCTGGTAATTCTGGCAGCAGGACTGGCAATATTTGTGGCAGTCATATTTATCGAGTTAAGGCAGAAGCATCCGACACTCGATTTAAAACTTTTCAAAATCAAGTTATTCGCAGCCGGCAATCTGGCGGCTTTCCTGAACAATATGGGATTCAGTTGCGGCCCGTTTTTGAGGTCGTTGTATTTACAATTGATATTGGGGTACAGCGCGGCCAAAACCGGTATTATGCTCATTCCGATGGAAATCATCATCTTCGCCATCAGTCCGATAAGCGGCAGGCTGGCGGATAAATACGGCAGCCGGTGGTTAAGTACGGTCGGTCTAGCTTTAAACGGGACAGCGTTCATCTGGTTTTCTACACTTACCGCACATTCTTCCTATGTCTCGGTACTCGTCAGCATGGTATTGTTCGGGTTCGGCATGGCGATGTTTGCGTCGCCGAATACCAGCGCGATCATGGGTGCGGTCCCGGCGGAGAAGCGCGGTATCGCGAATGGAATCAGGATGACGGTCGCCCAGACCGCCGGCGTCCTGTGTGTGCCTTTTTCTTTGATGCTGATGACGCTGGTGATGCCGTACAACAGACTTTCCCAGATAGTTAGCAATACGCAACTTTCCGGCGCTAATGAAATTCCGGTATTCCTGAAAGCCGTCAATCACGCCTGCTTTATCCTGGGGATAATTGTGTTCCTGGCGATCATTCCGTCATTGCTGAGAGGACAAAAGGAAGAAGGGGCGACGGGGAAATAGTCGTACATTATCGCGTAAGAACAATAGCCTCCAAGCCTACGGCTTTGTGGAAATAATCAAACAATAACGAAATCATTATTCCAAAATGAAATGGTGCGCCTGGGGGGATTCGAACTCCCGACCAACGGTTTCGAAGACCGATGCTCTATCCACTGAGCTACAGGCGCAAAATGGGCTGTCATACATCAGCCTAAAGGCTGAGTACCTTCGGGCCATCAGCGTTCAGCTAAAAGCCTGCGACCTTCGTTATTATAACTGGGAATAGATGATGGGTACAAGAGGAAGGGTGAATGAGGCGGAGGAATGACAAGGGAAGAAAAATCCCTATGTTGATAAACTCTCTCTTAATACATTTACTTCGTAAAGTATCTTGTCTCTCTCCTGTTCATCCCTCCGGGACTATAGCCTATTAGGGAGAGAGGTATCCCTCCTGTCCCACCAAGAATGGCAAAGAGTGCGGTAAATAGACTCGACCTGAGATTGCTTCTTGGTTGCTGTTGTTCCGAAGTAAGGTAAGGATGTAGTTAAGTTAGTCATCTAGATTCCTGCCTACGCAGGAATGACAAGGGAAGAAGTGGATTTGGGGTGGCTGGAGGGGATCGAACCCTCGATCTTCAGGGCCACAACCTGACGCCTTAACCGCTGGGCTACAGCCACCACGATGAGCTATCAGCTTATAGTTGAGAGCTTGACTTGTGACGTTATCATTATAGCTGAAATATTGAGTTTGTTTCAATGAGTAGTGAACAGCAGTCAGCGGTCAGCTTTCAATTTTATTAATAACCAGATTCTTAACTGCGTTCGGAATAGCAACATCCCCACCACTATAGATACATTCGTCGCTTAAGGCTGACTCAGTATGACATCGCGATGTCAGATTGCTTCGGATTAACCTCGCAATGACAATATTGTGCTGGATGCCGTACATTGGCTGGTATGGGGGTGAAGGAGATGGATTCCTTTACGTTTACTTTGTAAAACTGCGTAAAGTACCTTCGGTTGCGACCTACGGCCGGAGTTTATCTTATGCGCAGATATGAGACAGGCATGGCAAAAGTAGACTGTCATTTCGAGACCGCCGCAGGCGGGCGTGGCAATCTCCAGGAGGGGAGGGCGGTTCCCCGATACCAGTCCATTCCAGCGAAAGCTGGAATCCAGTAACGACTGTGTGGATTCCGTGTCGTAGCACGGAATGACAATGGGAAGGAGACTAAAGAAGGATAATTCTCCCTCAATCCTTCTATCGAAGGATGAGCCCTCCTTACAAAGGAGGGAGATTATCACAGCCAGGGGCGCCTGTACCACCTGGAATGACAGAATGATTGAGGAATGATGGTTGAGTTCCAAACTCGACCCTACAGGTTATTAAGGGAAGAGGTGAAATGATGTGTTAACATATTCGAAACAAATAGATGTAATAATAATGAATATAGTGTTAACATAGGATTTTAGAGATGGATGCACCTGATTCGAAATTAGTGACCCCGCGTGAGATAGCGGCTCTTTCCAGTAACGATGCCTACCACAAGCTGGAGAGCAGCGCAGGAGGACTTTCTACAGCTAAAGCGGCGGAGACCCGGGCGAAGTTCGGCTCCAATTTCCTGCCGCAACTGCCGACGCCTCCGGTGTGGAAAAAATTCCTGCTGCAATTCCGCGATTTGTTTGCGGTGCTGCTTTTAATTGCGGCCGCGATTTCATTTTTAGCTTATATTCTGGGGGGTTATGACCCTTATTCGCTTAAAGTAGCCGTCGCCATTCTTTGTGTTGTCTTTTTGAATGCTTCGATAGGATTTGTGCAGGGTTATATGGCGGAACATGCCACCAAAATGCTACAGAAACTGGTGCCGCATAATGCGCGTGTCCTACGCGACGGTGAAGAGGTCGTCATTCCGACGACGGAGCTGGTGCCGGGGGATATTATTTTACTAGAAGAGGGCGACGATGTGCCGGCGGACGCCCGGTTAGTCCGCGCTTATGAACTGTCGACCAGCGAAATCAGCCTCACCGGAGAGAGTAACGCGGTGCGTAAAACCGCCGACCCGGTGGTGGAAAAAAACCTATCGGAAACCGAGCTTCCGAACCTGATATTTATGAGCACGACCATTGCCCGCGGTTCCGGCGTCGGTATCGTCTACGGGACCGGGTTAAACACCCAGTTCGGGCATGTGTACCGTCTAAGCTCTCAAGTGAAAGAAAGACTCAGCCCGATGCAAATCGAACTGGCCTCGATGGCTAAGCTCGTTTCGACGGCCGCGATTGCTATCGGTATCGTGATGTTTATTATCGGCCACTTCCTGGGTCTGACATTGATCGAGAACCTGTTATTTGCCTTAGGTGTCATGGTGGCCCTGGTGCCGGAAGGTATGCCGGCGACACTGACAGTCTCGCTGGCGCTCGGGGTTTCCTACATGGCGAAAGGCAAAGTGCTTATCAAGAGGCTATCGACGCTGGAGACACTGGGCGCCACTACGGTCATTTGCACGGACAAGACAGGCACATTGACCCGCGGGCAAATGACAATGGTGGGGATGTATGTGGGCGGCAAGAGATTCCGTGTCACGGGCACGGGTTATGCGCCCACGGGAAATATCGAAGATATTGCGGCGAATAAACCCGCCGTTTTAGATGAATCTTTATTGGAGGCGATAAAATGCGCCGCATTGTGTACCACGGCTCATCTGGTGCCTCCGGAGAATCCCGGTGATGAATGGCATGTCATCGGCGACCCAACCGAAGGCGCGCTGCTGACGGCGGCGGCCAAAGTAGGTTTGACAGCGGAAGAACTGGCAAAGAAATATCCCCGTTCGGCGCTATTGCCCTTCGATTCGGGCCGGATGCGGATGTCGTCCGTCCATAAAATCGATAATAATTACACAGCCTATATAAAGGGTGCTCCGACCGCGGTCATCGACAGGTGCACCCATGTCCTGGAGAACGGCCGGGAGCGGCCCTGGAGCGAACAGGAGCGGCATGTCGTCATCAACGAGAACAACATGATGGCAGAGCGCAGTTTGCGTGTCCTGGCGCTGGCTAGAAAGACGCTGACACCGGAATCAGCCGGCAGGAAACAATCGACGGAAATAGAAGAAGGAATTTGTTTTCTCGGTCTGGTGGGATTAATGGACCCGCCGCGGGCGGATGTTATCGAGGCGGTGAAAGCTACCAGAACGGCCGGCTTACGCATTATTATGATAACCGGTGATTTCGGCCTGACCGCCGACGGCATTGCGCATGCTACCGGCATCTCGCAGGAAAGATTGACGCGCATTATTACCGGTTTCGACCTGGACAATATGACCGATGAGGTATTGAAAAAAGAACTGACCGAACACCGCGAGATTATTTTTGCGCGGGCGACGCCGGAGCATAAGCTACGTGTAGTCATCGCTCTGGAATCGATTGGTAATGTGGTGGCAGTGACCGGTGACGGCGTGAATGATGCCGTTGCGTTGAAACAGGCAGACATCGGCATTGCCATGGGCTTGGCCGGCACCGATGTGGCACGGGCCGCCTCCGAAATGGTGTTGCTGGACGATTCCTTCGCCTCGATTATCCGCGCGGTCAGATCCGGGCGGGCGATTTACGACAATATCCGGCGTGTGGTTATTTATCTCTTCTCTCATAACATGGCCGAACTGATGCCATACATTTTCGCGACGGTAGCCGGCATTCCTTTAGTCCCGCTGAACGCGTTGCAAGTACTTGCAATAGACCTTGGTTCAGATGTACTCCCGGCGCTGGCGCTAGGTGGTGAAGCCCCGGAACCGGATGTCATGGAACGGCCGCCGCGTCCCAGAAAATCCCGTCTGTTGAACCGGGAAACGGTATCACGTATCCTATTCCTCGGAGGGATTCAATCCGTGGGCGCAATTGTCGCATTTCTGGCCGTGCTGCTGGCTGGAGGTTGGGTATGGGGATCGGCTTTAGGAGTGCACGACCTGCTCTACCGCCACGCGATTACGGCCACGCAGGCGGCAATCGTTATCTCGCAGATTTTCAACAGTCTGGCGGTCCGTACTTCACTTGAATCGGTCTTCAAGAAAGGCTTATTCTCTAACTGGCGGTTGCTGGCAGCCCAGGGAATTTCCATATTACTGATCTGCCTTATCAGTTACGCCCGGCCTCTGCAGGACATTTTCAACACGGCGCCGTTAACGGCTATGGATTGGGGTATCGTTATCGGTTTTGGCGCTCTGTTATTTAGCGCAGAGGAAACCCGTAAGGCAATTTTACGGTCGCGGAGACATCGCCGCGCACAATAAGGAGGCAAATATGCATATCATTATTATCGGTTGCGGTCGTGTCGGAGCGCGGATTGCTTCACTATTAAGCAGCTCCGGCAACTCGGTGGTGGTTATTGATAAAAATCCGGAGGCATTCGAGCGGCTGGAGCCCTCTTATAAAGGGAAAAAGATTGAAGGAATCGGTTTCGACCGGAAAGTGCTGATGGAGGCGGGCATCGACCATGCCGATGCCCTGGCGGCGGTAACAAATGGCGATAACTCGAATGTGGTCGTGGCGTCTATCGCCGCACAGGATTTCCACGTGCCCAGGGTAGTGGCGCGGATTAACGACCCTGTAAGGGCGGAGATATTCCCCAAGCTGGGGATTACAACCGTCTCCTCGACACTCTGGACGTCGGGGCGGATTTTTGAATACCTGGTATCGCCGGAATTGCACAATGTATATACCGTCGGCAGCGCCGGCGTACAACTCTATGAGTTTGAAGTGCAAAACGTTTTAGTCGACCGCAACGTGCGCGACCTCAGCGTGGCCAATGAAATACGGGTGGTGGCCATCACGCGCGAGGGTATCGGTTTCATTCCGGTGCTCGGTTCGGTTTTTAAGAGACGCGATAGAGTTTTAGTAGCCGTGGATACACGGTCGATCGATAAATTAAAGTCGATGCTCGGGCTATCGAGCTGATAATTGGAGGAGGGCAGTAAATATGCAACCATTATCAATACTGATTATTGGCGCAGGAAAATTAGGCAGAGAAAGCGGCCAGCGGTTGATAGAAGCCGGTCATCGCTTAACTTTTGTAGAAAAAGATCATCAATTAGCCGAGAAGGCTAAAGAAACTTTTGGCGAGCGGGTAATTACAGGTGACGGTTGTGATCCCAAAGTCTTGGAGCGGGCGGGCGTTGCGAGCGTTCAGGTCATCATTGCCGCAACAGGGGACGATGAAGATAATCTGATTATCGCAGAACTGGCGCACCATGTTTTCGAGGTGCAGTACGTAATCACCCGTGTCAACCGCCCCGAAAATCAATGGCTGTTTACGGCGCATCGTGGTGTGGATACGGCTTTTTGTCCGGTGACGATGATGGCGGATTTTATTAAGACTGAAATAGATAAACAAACCGCCAAGACGCACAATTAGCGGGGAAATCTGTCCTGCCGGAAGAAAGAGGGTCGGGTTTCCGCAGGCCGCAACCGGAGAGCCATTTTCGGTACTTCACGAAGTGAATGTATACTCGGCTTTTCGAACCGACGTACGAACCCGACCGGCCTATGCGGACAGGTTTAAAACCTGTCCCTACAAATGGTTGGGGGTAATTCTTAGACGGCGTCGTTTCCGGGCAAGGAAAGGACGTAGTTAAATTAAGTCATCTGGATTCCGTACGAAGTGAAGAATCCGGTCTACTTTCCCCTTACCCGACATCCATTGCGAGTCCTTCAGTAGAAGGACTCGCAATCTCACATTTTTCATAATAATAAGTGTTTTCTTGATTTTTTATGTTGAAAACCATATTCCTCTTTCTCAAGCATCCGTATTCCCCACCTCTCTGTGGATTCCTGCCTGCGCAGGAATGACAAATGCCTGTCATTGCGAGGACCTTCGGGACGAAGTAATCCCAGGGTGGTGGGGACATCCCCTCACCTCCCTAGATACATTCGTCGCTTAAGGCGGATTCAGTATGACGTGGATTCCTGCCGGAGTTTATCCTATGCGCAGGCATGGGACAGGAATGACAACATTCGTCGACTGATTACCGGCTTGTGCCGGAATGGATGGGGCAAAGGGCCACAACCCTAACTGAGGTATTTACTGATTTCGGTGAGGCTGCGGATACGCGGGCAATCGGTGATTTCAGCATAATAATCGGCGCGGTCTAACAGTATAGGTGAAATACCCACGCCTTTGGCGCCAAGCACATCATTCTGGTATTGGTCTCCGACATGAATTGCCTCATCGGCTTTTACCCCTGCCAGTTCCAGGGCTTTCAGAAAGATGGGCGGTTGCGGTTTGTCTGCGCCGACTTCTGCGGATGTCACGGTAAAATCAAGATATGAGGCGATTCCCAACTCGCGGCACATCGAGTTGACTTCAGTTTGCAGGTTGGTGAGTAAACCCAATTTCAAATTATTCTGTTTCAGTTCTTGAAGAGTAGCGATGACATCATCAAAGAGAACAAACTTCAGGCTGGCATTGAGTTGAATCATGCGCGACACTAGTTTGAGGGCAATATCATCGGTAGGAGTGATGCCGGCTTCTTTCAGAATAATCCGCTGGAATGTGGTTTGAAGCTTGGTTTGCTCTGCAGCGCTCCTCAGACGTATAGGCAGGCGCGTATTCTCTTCGTACATGTGCTTATCGCCGAGGTACAGGCCATAACTGAGAGCTTTCGGGGAAATATTAAAGCCAAGCTCTTTAAGAGCCTGGCTTTCCAGTTCTTCACGCGGCGGATAATAATGAGCCAGTGTATTAAACCAATCAAAAAATATGGCTTTAATCACGGTGTTGTTTTTCTGCGACTACTTATCTTTGACACCCAGGTCTGTGATGTAGTCGACAGCATTCTGGACGGTGACGATTTTTTCCGCATCTTCGTCAGGTATTTCAATCTTGTTGGTGGCGTTGCTGAATTCCTCTTCCAGCGACATGATTAATTCGACGAGGTCAAGGGAATCAGCACCTAAATCATCAACAAAGCGGGCTGTAGGCACGACATCCTTTTCATCAACGCCCAGTTGTTCCACCACGATTTTCTTTACCCGCTCAAAAACAGTTGCCACTATTTACCCCCTAGTGAAGGATTCTCTTTATTAATATTAGCACTAACGGCACCTAGCACGCCGTTGATGAATTTTGAGGAGCTGTCACTCCCGAAGTTTTTAGCCAGTTCGACAGCCTCATTGATTGCAACCTTCACTGGTATTTTATTATCAATCAAAATCTCGAAGATTGCAAGTCGTAAGATATTCCGGTCGATAAAAGCGATTTGTTCGATAGGCCAAGCCGGCGCATACCGTTGGATTTGAGCATCCAGTTTGTCTTTATAACGGAGAACTCCCTCAACCAATTCGCGGGCGAAACTGAAATTCTCTTCCGATAAATCGGCTTCAGCCTGGAGATGTGTGAGGATTTCATCCGGGTCGTGTTGAACCGAATCGATTTCGTAAAGTGCTTGAAGCGCAATACTTCTGGCTTTCCTGCGTCCGCCTGTCATTTTAAGCCTCTATCACCAGAATACTATATAAAGATGCAGGTGTCCAATGCCCGTCAGCTTTCAGCCGTCAGCGATCAGCAGTCACCGAAATGAGGATGGGGGGAAACATTGTTTCCCGACATTTAATTCCGACGGTTAGGTATGGCAGGTGGGTTTCAAACCCGTCCCTATATTCATGGTTGTTAAAAAAACGATAAAATTAGTAATTAAACTATGTGTAAAACAAGAGGATAATTTTACCTGACATTATGTTGAATTGACAACGTCTTTCAAGACTAGCATAATAGTAAGAAGTGTGGTTTATGCAGCCGTAGCTTTTTAGCTGCAAGGTTGCTTTAAAAGTCTAAGAAAAGGAGTGTAAATGGACGGTCTACTAAATCTAGGACACCATGGGCTCAAACCTGGTTTTGAGCAAATCTCAGTCATTTGTGTACTGGCCATAGCCGTAATTGCCTTGATATATGCATGGCTGTTACGCGGCAATGTACTCAAAAAGGACAAGGGTTCTGCCAAGATGCAGGAGGTATGGGAAGCCATCCGCGTCGGCGCGAACAGTTACCTCAAGCGTCAGATGAAATCGATCCTACCCGCGATTGTTGTTCTGACAATCGCACTTTTCTTCAGCGTCTATATTGTCAAACCCAGTGATGAGGCAGTACGGGAGTTTGGTAATAATGCCAAAATCATTATAGCAATCGGACGAAGTGTGGCATTCATCGTCGGCGCCTCGTTCTCGATGCTGGTCGGCCAACTGGGCATGCGCATGGCAGTTCAGGCTAACGTGCGTGCCTGCGCCGCTTCAAAGAAAGGTTTGAATGAATCCCTCTCTATCGCCTATTATGGCGGTACCTTTACCGGTATGCTGACCGATGGTCTGGGTTTACTCGGCGGCACGACTATTTTTATCATCTTCGGTCAGGCGTCACCGGATGCCCTGCTCGGTTTCGGTTTGGGCGGCACCCTGCTGGCACTTTTCATGCGTGTCGGCGGTGGTATTTACACCAAAGCCGCCGATGTCGGCGCTGACCTCGTCGGTAAAGTTGAAAAAGATATTCCTGAAGACGATCCGCGTAATGCGGCAGTCGTTGCCGACCTGGTGGGTGACAATGTCGGTGACTGCGCCGGTATGGCAGCCGATATCTTCGAAAGTTATGAGGTCACCATCGTCTCCTCGATGTTATTGGGTATTGCGTTAGTAGATTTAACAAAGACGCCGGATCCGGCACACGCAGGACAATTCATATATGATCTCAAATGGATTGTCTATCCGCTGATTGTCCGCGGTATAGGTGTCCTCAGCACGATTCTGGGCACTTTCGCTGTACCGATGTGGCAGAAGATTAAAGTCCCGTTCCTGCATGCGGATGATGCCGAAGCGGCCATGTTCCATTCCTATGAGTTATCCAGTATCTTTACCATCGCCCTGGCATTTGTCGTCGCATTTACCTATGCCCACGACTGGAAACTGGCAATGCTCACCACCATCGGCGTAGCTTTGGCAGTGGTCTTCAATCCGCTTACTTCTCTCTTCACCTCCACCAAGAAGAATGCCGTTAAGGGTATTGTCAAAG
>Ga0182011_10004743_pt1 | contig 10838 bp, 11 predicted proteins | sample 711E1DmetaG_FD_120481 | JGI IMG/M metagenome (GOLD analysis project Ga0182011, IMG submission 120481) | Permafrost microbial communities from Stordalen Mire, Sweden - 711E1D metaG | ecosystem: Environmental > Terrestrial > Soil > Wetlands > Permafrost | place: Sweden: Stordalen | collected...
AACGGTCGCGAGCTCTCCACCTTCACGCTTCAAACCGCCGGCGCTCCGGATCGCATCGCGCTCGTCTCCGATGCCGCCACACTCCGCGCCGACGGCGAAAACATTGCTCACCTCGAACTTGTCATTGTCGACGCCAATGGCATCCGCGTGCCGGATGCGGCGCAGACGATCACGCTCGAACTTGCCGGCCCCGCCGAGCTCCTCGGCTTCGGCAACGCCGATGATACCAACACCGACAGTGCCCGCGACGCGACGCACTCCGCTTTCCGCGGTCGCGCGCTCGCCATCGTCCGCGCCACCAATATCGCCGGCGCGATCACGATCAAAGCCACCTCCCCTGGACTCAAGCCCGCGGTCGTGAAACTGCAAAGCCAACATTGATATCGAGAACCAAACGGCCTGGACGACTCACTGGACTGCCTTTGCCCGCGCATGCCATGCCTGTTGGCATTGCGATTGCGGAGGCCGATCTCGTGAACTGGTTCCCGCTCTGGCGTGCCTTCTCACCGTCGACGCCCTGCAGCAGCGCAGTCACGTTTTGAGTTCGGCGCACCCGGCGATTCGATGGAGACAGATTTGTCCAGGCGGCCGGCCTTTCGCGAGCGACGTCAACCGTAATCTCAGGTCACCGTCCAAAATATTCGACTCATTCTGGAGATCCAGTCTTCGGTTACTATCTTCTCTCCAACCTACACGCGGTGATGGGCGCGCCACAACTTGTCGAGCACGACGTATCATCTAACGGCATTTCCAAAAGGGAGCACAGAGAGAAGAGTCGTCGTCGATTTCGATCACGGGCACATAACGGTGGCCCGAGCGGCATCCTTAATTCCGGTTACTGATTCCTATTGGGCATCAATCGCGGCGAACTAAGTATTTCGAGGAATGGACGTTCTTTGATAAGATGCGGGATGGACCTTCCTGAAAAACATTGCGCGCAGGAAACGCGAGCGCGGTGCGACCGCAATGCGAGTATGCCCATGTTTCATGTTCAACGCCCAGGCAATGGCAGTCCTTCCCAACTGTGAACACGCCCTCAGTTGATCAACAGCAGGTTGCTGCGGCCGCGCAAATCGAACGACAGAGCGATCGATACGGAAAGTCGCACATTCTGGCTGATACAGCTGAGATGGAGGTCGGCTTGGGCGGCGTTAATCTAGCGCCAGCCGCAAAGGCGCTCGACGTCGCAACCGGAGGCGGCCATGCCGCAGTTTATCTCGCGCGCCGTGGCTGGCGGGTCCCGGAAGGGGAGGTGTTCGCATTTGGCACGAATGTTCGTGCTCCTAGCTTTGTATGGACAGAGCTTGTAATCGCCGATCGGGAGAAGCTTCTGGCGGAGTTCCCGGGGCACACGGAGTTGATCAAACGTCTTACGGCAAGGAGAGAATCGCCGAACCCAGCACTACCGGCCCCGGACAGTGTCACTCCGGCTGCCGGCGCACTCCTCTCGCCACCGTCCGGTGCGGCAGATCGATAATCGTTGGACACACGATGAGCACTGACAAGCGAACCGTGGCGCGCACTCTAGCCAAGAAGGCGTTTGCTGAAGGGCGTCCCCTCTCATGGTTTGAAGAGATCTACGACTTGGCGCGCCAAGAAGGCGCGGCCGTTCCCTGGGCAGACCGGATCCCCGATCCGAACGTTCTCCCATTGTTCGAGGCGATACCGCAGGCTGAGCCGCTTGGCCGAGCTTTGAAGGTTGGCTGCGGCTATGGCGACGACGCGGAATGGCTCGCGCAGCGAGGTCACTGCGTCACAGCCTTTGACATTTCACCGACGGCCATTTCCGAGTGCAGGCGCAGATTTCAAAACTCTAAGGTGAACTATCTCGTGGCCGACCTTTTCACGGTTCCGGCCGAGTGGGGCGGGCAGTTTCAGCTGGTCTGGGAATCGTACACACTCCAAGTATTGCCGGCGAATTTGCGACCGGAGGCAATCAGGGCGATCTCGAAGTTCATCGCACCTGGCGGTTACTTAGTGTTTGCATCCAGAGCCAGAAATATCGGTGAGCCAGAAGGGGACATGCCTTGGCCGCTCACCAGAGAAGAGGCGAAGGAGTTCGTTCATGGAGGTCTCTCTGAGATCTTGTTCGAAGACTACTTTGACAAAGAGCTTCCGCCCGTCCGGCGTTTTCGTGCGTGTTTTAAGAGAGAGTCCAACCAACCGACGCTACAGACGCCGAGCAGCGTCACGCCGACTGCTGACGTACCCGTCGCGCCGCCGCCCGGTGCGGCAGATGGTTGAACGTCACGGCACCAAGTTCATGTCACACACCGATAGGTTGGCTCGAACGCCTGAACCTCCATATTACGCGGTTGTTTTCACGTCGCAGCGTACGGAAGGTGATCGAGGTTACTCTAAAGTGGTTGACCGGATGATCGAATTGGCGAAGACGATGCCTGGCTATCTTGGGATTGAGTCTGTTCGCGATAGTGCCGGAGTAGGCATCACTGTTTCCTACTGGAAGACAGAAGAAGATATACGGAATTGGAAGCAGAATGCCGAACATCTGCGAGCGCAAGAGACCGGAAAGACGTCGTGGTACTCAGAATACGCGTTGCGAATAGCGAAGGTCGAAAGAGCTTACGGTAAATGAATAGAACTGGCCGAACAAAATCCTCATTGCCGACACTGGCCAGCGTCACTCCGGCTGCTTTCGTGTCGCGCAGCCGCCCAGGACTGCCGGCATTTTGCCGCTCTTGAAGCGGACGACCGGTAGGCCTGAGGAATATTGCCCGAGTATAGCCCAAACGGGTACATTTTGCTGCTTTTGCTCGGATCTGATCTTTTCGGTTTTGAATCTCGTAAGTGAATAATCTCAAGGAACTACTTACGTCTTTAGACCGAGATTCCAATAACAACATTCACGGTTCGAATCCCGGTTGTGAGGCTGCGTGGACATGCCAGCGCGTTGACAGCAATTCAAGAAACGGAAACCATGCCTGCGACGGTCACCACCCCGATGATCACCCCAACCCTTCTGCGTGCGCGGTCTCTTGACGAGCCCAGTTCGGGAATGCCGCACGCCGGGATCAGCGAGGGAGCCGTCGGGCAACCGGCGGTCCTATCGTAATGGCGAAGGAAATTTATGAGCACGAATCTGATCTGTCTGCTTCTTGGCATCGCAGCCTTGCTGTTGTGGGCGCGTGGACTCGCCAAAGGTGTCATGCTTGGGTTTGTCTTCGGCCTCGTTCGCCGAGCAGAGGCGCCGGTTCGATTTCTTGCGTGCAGCGTGTTCTACGGCGCAATTGCGTGTGGCCTGATCGCGATGCCAGCGCTGGCTTGGATGGGCATGCGTGGCTGAAGGAAAGACGAGGCCGATGATTGTCTCTAGGTTTTGCGGCTGCTCAGGTGGAATGACCTTCGCTCAGCAAGGGGAGCCCAACGAATCGTCGGACGCGAAGGCCTACGCTGGCACTTCGGCTGACAACAGGCGTCATTTACTATTGTCGGAATGTTGGTCCGTAGATTTTGGACAAAGCACGGTGCATCGAACTGGTCGCAGTGTACTACAGTGGTTTATGAAAGTGAGATTGTCCGCCCTCCTGGCGGTGGCTGGCGTGCTGCTGTATCGCTTCACCATGGAACCCTTGGGCGTGCTACTTCAACGCCGCGAGCGGGATATTTTGCTAGTGGTGACACAGGAAATCGGATAGATCCTGCATGCGCGCGTGTCGCGCCCGCCAGCCTTATGGCAGGCCGGTAACGTCTAGGCAAAGAAAGATGAATCCGAGATTTCCGCCGTACGAAGGAGGGCAGTCAAAAAGCGAGTGGCTTCGTGATCTTCTGATGCAAGAATTTACGGGGCATGTCCGTAGGCGCTGCGAAAAGATAAGCGAACTTCTTTTTCGGTGTGACCCGGCAGGCATCAATATCGGTAGCAATCGGCAGGCATATGACGATGCAGCGAGGGCGATTTTGCCACGGTTGATCGGATGTCATTCAGAAGAAGATGCTCGGTCTGCAGTTCACCAAGAAATCTGTAAGATATTTAGTGTCGAAAAAGCAGGAGAGATTGAGACCTATGCTGCGGTTTCTAATGCCATCTGGCTCCTGTGGAAAAGTGCACCATGAATCCGCCCAACCCGCCGCCGCTGCAGACGCCGACCAGCGGCACACCGGCTGCTGGCGCACCCGCCACGTCGCCGCCCGGTGCTGCAGGTCGGTAGCATCTCGGCAAAGGAAGAATGACTAGGAAAATCTTCAGTCCGTTTGATTCGCTCCTGGCTGAGCTTAGGCGACCTCTCCGGGAGATCCCGCTGGCGACATATCCGGAATTTACCGGCTGCACGCGCGCAGATGTTCACGATGGCCTTCAGGGACAAGGGGGCCTCTTCTTGGCATCAGACATGGCGAAGACGCTTCGCTTGGCGCCAGGGATGAGGATCATGGACTTGGGGAGCGGTCGTGGCGCCACCGCTGTGTTTTTGGCTCGCAAATACGGGGTCCGAGTATTTGCGGTCGACGAATACAAGCCCGATTCAGTTTTCGAGCGTTCCGGAGCCAGAGAACTCTCTGATTTGATTGCTCCGGTGCGGGCTGATGCCAGGCAGCTTCCGTTTGCAGAAGGGTTTTTCGATAGGATCTTCTGCATGAATGCCCATTTCTATTTCGCGACCGATGATTTGTACCCACCCTACATCCTCAAGTTTCTGAAGCCGGACGGCGAGATGGTCATCGGAGGTCCATGCTACAGGGATGAGCTCACAGCCGACACTCCGGAAGAGTTTCTTTTGGAGTTCCCAGCGTGTTTAGCGGTTCACTCACCACTCTGGTGGAAGAGGCACTTTGAAAGGTCCAAGGAGGCAGTAGTGATAGCTTCGGAGCTTCATCCCCGAGGTGTCGAGTTTTGGGAAGATAGAGTCAAATTCCTCTTGGAAACCGAAGACTGCTCGACGATGCCAAAAGGCCGCCTCGGGATGATCCGGGACATTTTGCGAATGTTGCTGCGGGATCATGATGGCTTCGTTTCTCACTTCATACTGCATCTTAGAAAAGGTGCGCCCGACAAACTCTCGCTGCCGACCCCGGCCAACGTCACGCCGCCGTCCGCCACAGCAGGTCGGTGACAGTGGATCAAATATGAAAGGGATCGGGCTAGAATTGAGACCGCTCCGAGTGGAGGACGAACGTTCTTTCAAGCGTGCGGTCAAGGAATTTGCTGACCAGACATCTCCGTGGCAGTTCGCGTTTCATTTCGACCCATCAGGCGACTTCTCCGGATACGTCAGAAAGTTGAACGCTTGGTCGCGGGGCTCTGAGCTTCCGGAAGGGTCCGTTCCAAACAGCTACTACGTTGGTGTGGTCAACGCAGCGATCATCGGTCGGGTGTCAATCAGGCATGAACTGAATGAGTTTCTGAGCCGGATCGGTGGGCACATCGGCTATGGAGTCATCCCGAGCGAGCGCCGCCGCGGTTATGCCACGGAGATGCTCCGGCAGGCGCTGCCCATCTGTGCCACGCTCGGAATCAGAACAGCGCTGGTCACGTGCGATGCCGACAACATCGAATCGCGGAGAGTTATTGAGAAATGTGGTGGGCGCTTTGAAGGATTGACCGACTATCCTGACCTTGAAGTTCAGAAACGACGCTATTGGATCTCCACTGAGCAGTCAGTTGCAACGGCACCGGCCCAAGACGGGCCGAATCAGACACCGTCGCGGACGCTGGGCAACGCCACTCCGTCTTCTGGCGGCGCACACGTCGCGCCACTGTCCGGCACAGCAGGTCGATGATGCTCTCGAAGCGAGGGCTGGGAGGCCCAGGGAATATTGCCCATTTTTTGACCAAACGGGGGCATTTCGCTGCTTTCGGCCGGGTCTGGCCTCGACGGCACGGCTCTGCGTAAGTGAATTACTGTTTGGGACTACCGTCGTTTTCCGTATGTTGGTTCGAAAACAACATACACGGTTCGAATCCCGGTTGTGAGTCAGGCTCAAAGCCAATCTTTTGATCGGAGCAAGTCGCTCTTCTTTGAGATCTGAGCGCCGTGGAGGCGTTGACTGCGTTTCCGGGTTTTTGAATAATGCGGTCAACGGAGACCTGAAAAGTGAACTATTAGGGCAATGATCTCTGGTTGCCATCGGCAAGTCGGGTCGACCCAACAACATCCCCATGTGCTTCCATCGATCCGCTGTTTCCTTGTTCAATCCATTGCTAGTCACTGCGGCGCAAACTTGGGCGGCGTCATTTTCGCGGAGCGTCGTTCCACTTGCCGATGCAACGGCTGCCCAAAGGGGAGGCAGTGTGGAAAGACGTATGGCCGGATCGTCCGGACTGTGCTCACGCGATCCGAAAAGGCCCCCCCGATCGCTTTCGACATCGCTCTCAAATGGCAGAACCGGCAAGAATTGGAATCGCGGAGCAACCTCTTCGCGGGCGGCACTTGAGTTCTCCCGCTCAGCGTCAATGTCGGCGAATCTGTATCAAATAGCTCCATGAACCTTTCCTGCAATTGTGAGATCAAATGCAAGGAGCTTAGGTCCTTCATCTTGTTCGCGTCCATTGCGGCGACGGCTATCGGATATGCCCAGAATTGGCAGGTAGATGCCGCCTTCGCTCCTGTTATTGAAACCGCCGGAATTGGCGGAGTGGTTTTGTGTTCGGCTTATCCTGGAGGCAAAGTGCTCATCGAAACCAGCTATGCTTCGATCGATGGTGTGATCATTGGCAGTCATATCGAGCGTCTCAATGGAGATGGGTCGTTGGATTCGAGTTTCACGGGGCCGATTGCTTCAGTTCTCGATGTTTATCCGGACGGCAGAATTCTTGTCCGACAAGCGGCGGCGACGAATGGCGTGCCCGTGGACACGATTTCGCGGCTAAAAGCAGATGGCTCGGTCGATCCGAGTTTCTCTGCCGTGGTCGTCGCCGGAAGTTCTACGCAGGCAATATTGCTGAGCGGTGGTCGAGTTCTCATCTACGGATATTTCTCTACCGTCAATGGTTCGAGTCAGTACGGAGTGGCCATTGTCGACGGCAATGGCTCTCCGGTTGGGGGGTTCAGTTCCCCGTTCAGCAGTCCTGTAAATGTCAGCTGTGTCGTCCCGACCACGGACGGTCATTTTTTAGTCGGAGGCACCTTCTCCAATACGATCGTGAGGCTTAACGCGAATGGCGGCTTTGACGTCTCGTTTAATGCTGACAGCAGCCTTTCGAATGCTACCGCAAGTAGGATCTATCCTGAACCTGACGGTAGCTTGTTGGTGCCCGATGGGCTGGAGAAATTGGTGCATTTGGCGGCCTCGGGTGCTCGCGATAACGCATTCGTGTCCCGAACGGTCGGCAGCCCGTATGCCTTTGGTGTTCAGCAAAGCGATGGCAGAATATATTACCTCACCAATAACAACCTCAACCAAGAGCTGCGGCGGCTGAACGGCGATGGATCGGCGGATTCGTCTTTCGTAATCACAACCCCCTATGCTGCGGCATATGCGGTGGGACTGCCTGCGATCAGTGATGACGGAAGCTATTTCATCCCTGCTGCGCTCACGCAGGAACGGTATGCCAGCCGATCGATGCTGACGCATGTTCTGTCCGATGGCAGTATCGACGACGGTTTCTCCCCGCGATTCTCCCGCTTGGGTGCGATCGAATCCTTTGTTCGCCAACCCGACGGAAAATATGTGATTACCGGCCTGTTCGACTGGGTTGATGGTAGTTGGTCTCCTGGGTCGGGCCAAAAGTTGGCTCGGCTGAATGCCGCCGGAAGCATGGACTCGTCATTTAGCGCAACGCTCAACCCGGGCGAATCTATTACCGCACTCGCACTCCAGTCCGGCGGGAAAATCATCGCGGCGGGGTCCTTTCTTGTCGGAAACAGCAACTACGTCAGCGTCGCGCGATTCAATGCCGATGGCGGACGAGACGGTTCCTTTCAACCGCCGACCTCGCTCCTTACGAGTACTGCTGTCGGCAATAACGGCTTTCTTTATTGCGTAACAAATGAAGCCACTCCGCACCTCGTGCGTTATTCCCCTGACGGCCCCACGGACTCATCGTTTCAGTGCCCACTTTCGGGAGTCCTCGATCTTGTCACTCCGCTCGCCGATGGTTCGCTGGTGGTCCGCCGCAACAACACCATGCTCGTGCGTGTGCTCCATGACGGCACCGTCGACACCGGATTCAGTCCGGATCGCGGAGTATCTCCGAGCGGTATCATTGGCATGGCAGCGTTGCCTGACGGCAGGATATTGGTTTGCGATGAACAAAGCGGTCTTTCCGAAAACTTGCTGTTGACTCGGCTTGGACTGACGGGAGCTGCAGACTACGTTCATTCGTCGCCCAATACGCAATTGCCTCCCTTGTCAGACTTGGGAATCCAATTGGACATCGGCAGTGCTCTCCTTGACTTGTTGCAGCCGTCGCAGCCCTCGGCTGGAATCGCGCTGGCGGTCCACATGCAGGATGGCAAGGGCCAATTGACGATGAACGTCGGGATAGAAGGAGTGCTGACGGCAGCGGATCAGGACTCATACGGCATTTCGAATTCATTCCAACGCTACACAACCCTGCCGGGGCCGACCGCACGGGCAGCCGGTGCGGTGACTGCAAGCGGGTTCAATGCAGGTTGGGGAACAGTAGCTGGCGCGACCGGCTATCGACTGGACGTATCGTCGGACAGTTCGTTCGGTAGCTTCGTCAGCGGATATCAGAATCTCGACGTGGGCAACTCGACATCCGTGGCCCTCAGCGGACTGAGCGCGAACACGACCTACTACTATCGGGTGCGCTCCTACGACAGCGCAGTCACCGGCGCGTATTCGGGCACAATTGCCGTTACAACCAGCGCGACTGTCGTCGTTGCGACTCCCCTTACCGTCACGACGCTCGCGGGCCAACCGCTGGCCAGCGGAAATCAGGACGGCGCAGGCAGCGCAGCCCGCTTCCGCTATCCCTGCGCCGTTGCCGCGGACAACACGGGCAATTTGTACCTTGCTGACACCGACAACGACACGATCCGGAAGATCGTCGTCTCCACTGGCGCGGTGACGACTCTTGCCGGGCTTGCCGGAATCTCTGGGAGTGCTGACGGCACAGGCAGCGCCGCCCGGTTCAACAGACCGTCTGGCGTGAAGGTCGACGAGGCAGGCGATATTTATGTGGCTGACACCCTGAACAACACGTTGCGGAAAGTGACTGCCACTGGGGCAGTGAGTACTCTGGCAGGACAAGCTGGACTATCCGGCAGCGCGGACGGAACCGGCACAGCTGCCCAATTTTTTGGACCGCAAGGCTTGGCTATCGATGTCGGTAACAACCTCTATGTGGCCGACACCAACAACCATGTTATTCGAAAAGTGGTGCTATCGACCGGGGTGGTGACCACGGCAGCGGGCTCAGCAGGCAATTCGGGCAGTGCCGACGGACTGGGCAGCCAGGGACGGTTTAGCTATCCCTCAGGAGTTGCAGTCAACGGGGCGGGCAATCTCTTTGTCGCCGACACCGAGAATCATACCATCCGCCAGATTCTGCCCTCTGGGATGGTCAACACCCTGACGGGTTTAGCCGGCTATTCGGGTGGCGCTGATGGCACGGGCACTGCCGCCCGGTTTGACTCACCCTCGGATGTAGCTGTCGATCCATCTGGTACCCTTTATGTTGCTGATACCGATAACTGTACCATCCGCAAAGTGGTGCCTTCTACTGGCACGGTAACCACGTTGGCCGGACTGGCCGGGACTGCCGGCAGCGCCGATGGGTCGGGATCGGCGGTCCGGTTTTTCCATCCAGCTGGAATCGCGGTGGACAGTAGCAGCAATCTCTACGTGGCCGACACCGACAACCACACAGTACGGGTTGGACTGATGTCGATCATGCCCGCCATCCAAACGCAGCCTCAAAGCCAGACGGTGAGCGCGGGCAGCAGCGTTCAGTTCTCAGTAACAGCCTCGGGGCGTCCGGCCGTGTCCTATCAGTGGAACTTCAACGGCACTGCGATCAATGGAGCAACGAGCAGTTCCTATAGCCTGTCGAATACTCAGTCGGGCAGTGCCGGAAATTACACCGTCATCGTCTCCAATGTCATGGGCAGTGTGACCAGCAATCAGGCTGCACTTACCGTCAATGCAGTGACCCCGCCGCCAAGTGGCGGGGGAGGTGGCGGAGGCGGTGGTGCGCCCAGTATGTGGTTCTATGGCGCGCTCCTCCTGCTCGCCGCAGTCCGCATATTTCAACGGTGGACAAAAGTTGAAGTTGGAGGATATCGCTAGGTCCCTGGGAAATGCGGAATGTCAATTTGTCGAAAATCGATGCCCGAAATTTGCCACGGATTTGCCAGCGGCTTGTTTTTCGATTGATTTCGTTGTCACTCGTTCTATTTTGTTTCCGTTCTAAGTCGTTCGTAACAACTCTAAAGCACGTTCAATGAAGCTTTTAGGTTGTTGGGCCTGAGAGGTTCGAGTCCCCCCTGGGCACCAAAGCCATTGATGTTTAACGGGTAATGTAATCCGTTAAAACCCTCATCGAAAATTGTTTTACGCATTACAAAACAACGAGTTGCGTGAAGACGACTCCGGATTTGCCAGATGAACTGGCAAATCGCCAACCCATGTTGGTCCGCTGGAGGCGCTCTTGCTCAAGGCCAAGCCGTGGCTGGAAACGGCTCCAGAACTGGAGGCCAAAGCTCTCTTCGAGCATTTTCTGGCCGAAGATCCTTCCCTGTCCGAACGAACAAGGCGACATCGAGTCGGCCAATGGCACCTTAAGCGGCGGCTCAAAAACCATTTGGCATTGTGCGGATCCGGTGACTTCGCCAGCGAAGCGGCCTATCCTGCCTTCTTCGTCGAGGAACCGGTGGCGATGAAACCAAGGGAATCGGTCATTCGCGCGCAACCGC
>Ga0182011_10004746_pt1 | contig 10833 bp, 2 predicted proteins | sample 711E1DmetaG_FD_120481 | JGI IMG/M metagenome (GOLD analysis project Ga0182011, IMG submission 120481) | Permafrost microbial communities from Stordalen Mire, Sweden - 711E1D metaG | ecosystem: Environmental > Terrestrial > Soil > Wetlands > Permafrost | place: Sweden: Stordalen | collected...
ACCGGGAAGCCGCAGCGTCGAGCGGGAGGCGTTTTCGCCGCTCATCCCGGCCGATTCGCCGAGGCACAGCACCACCACGTCCGATTCGCGGGCGAGCGCCACGGCCGCCTCAAAGCCCTCCCGTCCGCCGCCCTCGATTTTGCAGCCCGGCGCCAACCGCAGGCTCACCCCAGCCGCCAGCCGCTCGCGCAAACCGGTTTCGATGCTGGTGGCCTCCTCCGCCCTGCCCTGCTGCGCCCACGATCCGAGTAACACGGCTGGATCGTCCGCCAGCGGACCCACGAGCGCGACGCTCCGCACGTCCGCGGCCAGCGGCAGCACACCGGTGTTTTTCAGCAGGACCATCGAGCGGGCCGCGAATTCCTCAGCCAAGTCCAACTGCGCTGGCGTCGGCGCGGCGCCGGTCAGTGTCGACGGCTCCACCAACGGCCGCTCGAACAACCCGAGTTCAAATTTCACCCGCAGGATGCGGCGCACCGCCTCGTCGACCACGGCCGGCGGCACGCGACCCGTTTTGACGAGTCCGGCGAGGTGTTTCCGGTAAAGGCCGTCGGTCATGTCCAGGTCCACGCCGGCGAGAATGGCCTTCTGCACCGCTTCGGCCTCGTCGGCCGCATAGCCCTGGTGGATGAGTTGGAGCACGGCGTTCCAGTCCGAGACGACCAAGCCGCGAAAACCCCAGCGCTGTCGGAGCACCGCGGTCAGCGTGTAGGAATTCGCGCTGGCCGGCACGCCGTTGAGGTCGTTGAAGGCGCTCATCACGGTGAGAGCGCCGGCCCGCACGCCGGCCTCGAACGGCGGCAGATGCATCTCCCACAACCGCTGCGGCGCGATCTCGGTGGAACTGTAGTCGCGGCCGCCTTCGGACGCCCCGTAGCCGACGTAGTGTTTGAGACAGGCCGCGATCGAGCCCGGCCCGCCGAGACGCGAACCCTGGTAGCCTTCGACCGAGGCCACGGCAAAGACACTGGCGGCGAAGGGCGATTCGCCGAAGGTCTCCGCCATCCGGCCCCAGCGCGGGTCCACGCCATGGTCTACCATCGGCGCGAAGGTCCAGTCGACGCCGTCTGCGCGCGCGCTTTCGGCGGCGCTGCGGCAGGCGCGGCGGACGAGATCCGCATCCCACGCGCAAGCCTGCGCCAGCGGGATCGGAAAAACCGTGCGATAGCCATGGATCACGTCGGCACCGAAGATCGCCGGAATCCCCAGCCGCGTTTCCTCGACGGCCCGGCGCTGCAAGGCGTTGCGGAGGGGAAGATCTCCGGCAATCATGAACGAACCAGAGGTGGCACGGAGTTCGTCGGCGTGCTGGGCGAGATTGTTGGGGTTGGGGTCGCCGGCGCCGCCTTGATGGAGCTGATCGATCTTCTCCTCCAGTGTCATCCGCGCGAGCAGGTCGGCGACGCGTTGTTCAACAGGCAGATCGGCGCGGCGATAGGCGGCGGATTCAGCAGGCATGACGGAGGTTGCGGCAAAAAGGCTGGTGGCGAGAAACAGAAAACGCCGGTACCCGGGCTTCATAGTTCGATTTCGATGAGGTTGCCGGTGTCCTTGAAGAGCGCCTGCAATTCCGTCTGGTCGACAATCCATCCGCCCGGGCGGTAGGGATTCGATTCGCGCCGGCCGGAATTGCACCGGAGGCCGTTCACTGTGATCAAGCGTGGAGAGTAACAGCTCTCGCGCACGCGGTAGTGCACGGCGACCCGGCGACCGCACACCATCGCCTCCGCGATCAATCCGTCGAGCCGGCGCGGCAGGACCGGATCGAAGACCATGTCGCCAAACGACTCCCGCAGGCCCAGCAGGCACGAACGGACCTTGTGCAGGTAAATCCCCGGACCGCTGGAATAGAGCCGCCAGCCGCCGCGGACGGCGACGCGGCCCGTGCGCAACTCCTCCCAACGCGCGGACGCCTCGGCGCGATCGGCAAAGTCGGCGTCGGAACTGGAAAAGTAAACGTTGCTCTGGCGCGGGGCCGCGTGGGCCAAAACCTCCGTCAAACCCACCGGGTTGACGACCTGCAGCGCTGTCCATAGCCGGTCGGCGTCGCCCAGCCTGGACAAAGCCTCAGCGTATCGGAGGTGGGCGTGCACATATTGCAGACCGATCTCGCGGCCGACGTTGGCGGCGGTGTCGGCCCGCTTGAAGAGCTTTTCCAACCCACCGTGGTAATGCGCGGGTTCGCTCATCAGGCGCACGCCGTCCGGATAAAGCAGGTGCTGATGCACGATCTGCAGATGGCGGCGGGCCTCCTCCGGGGTGAAAAGCCCGGCGAGCACGGCGCGCGTCATCGGCAGCAGACGGTAGCGGATGCCTGTGACCGCGTCGCGCGGATGGAGCAACAGGCGCTCACCCGCGGGTTCGACGACCATGAAGCCAGCCACGACCCCGTCCGCCATCAAGTGGGCGGCAAAATCCGTGCGCATCCGTGCGAGCAACTTCTCCAGGCGGACGCCGCGGGCGTCCTCCCCCACGCGATGGCACACGGCGGCGAGCTGGCGGAACGTGTGGTAGGCCAGGGCGACGGTCCAGGCGCTGACCATGTGCGTGCGCATGGTCGGGTCGGCCGGCTGCAGGGTGTCGTCCCAATCGCCATCGCCGTAGTTGACGAGTGCCGTCCCGCCGACGAACCGCGACTCCACATGGGCGATTACGCGATCGCAGTGCGCCCAAAGCGTTTCCTCCGGCCCAACGGGTCCGAAGTGTCGCGGGTCGGTGTAGCCCAACTGGGCCTGCAGGAAGCCGACGTCGTTGCTGGCCTCCACGTAGTCGCACAGCGCCTTGACCGGCCAGAAGCAGACATCGCCATGGCTGTGCGCCTCCTGGATGGAACGGAACGGTGGAAACATGAACCACTGGGGCCAGCTGCCGTCGTGGGGGTATTGCTGCGCGAACACGGTCTGCAGAAGGCGGCGCACCACGTCGTGGCGGCCCGCGGCCAGGAGCCATTCCACCGAGCCCTGGCAGACGTCGCGCACACCCCAAGCCGCGCCGCCATACTGTTCGAGCCCATGGGGTGCGGAAAAATGAATGGCGGCGTTGTGGGTGAACCACGGCAACACCTCGTCGACGCGTGCGACGCCTTCATCGGAAGCGCCCCGCAGGCGCACCGGAGCCGTCGGCGGAACGGCCGGCGTGGCTCCGGCCGCGTACCCGCTCCGGGCCGCGGCAACGGCAGCCGGCAGCGCACCCGCTCCTCCCACTGCGCCGGTCAGGATCACGCCGCACCGGGTGACTGCGTGAGTGCGGAAAACCACATAGGATCCATTCCGGCGCAACGCGTCGGGATAAAGCAGTTCGTCACCGCCGATCGCCGCCATCTCTGCGCCATCCCGCGCCGCCAGGGCGAAACAGGTCCCGGGCAGGTGTTCCGCCAGGAATCCCTCCCGGGCGGGCTGGCAGCCGACCCAACCGTCCGTGGCAACGATCTCCGCCGAGCCTGCACTCTCATACTCGGTGGCGCCGAGCACCAGCTGGTGCGTGATGAGAAACTCCCGCGGCGCGCCGGCCGTCACCCGCAGCTCGAGGAACGAGGCGGGAAGGCGTAGCGCGCACCAGACGCGCGCCTCGACGACGTCAACGCCCAGCCGGTAGATCCATCGGGCCTCGCCGGGCCTCATGGCAAAGGCGGATGGAATCCCGAGCTGCCGCCAGGCGCCATCATGGCGGACGAAAACGCGCTGGCCGCTGCCGTGGACGACATTCAGGGCGTTGCGCACGACAGGCAGGAGCCGGGCCAGGCTGGAGTTTCCCAAGTAGGCCTGGGCGGCAAAGATGCCGGCGGCATAGACGGTCAGACCAAATTGCGCGTCATCAATCCAGGTCGCCGCACCGGAACGAAGGATGTGGCCGTGCGGCCGGGCGACGAGCGCCTCCTTGTCCCGGGTGACGACATGGGTATCGGCGGCGCTGAAAAACGAGAGCAGGGTGCCGGCGGCGCGTTCCTCATGGCGGCGTTCGCCCGGAAACCATGCCGCCCAGTCGGATTCGGAGGGCCGGTCACCGTGCAGCCACGGTGCGGCAACCAACAGCGAGGGTTCAATACCCGCGGCCGCTGGCGGCGACACGTCTGGAATCCCTGACACCGGCAACATCGCACGCAACTCCGCGAGATCAGCCGGCGAGGACGGCGCGGGGTGGTCCTCGAGAAAACGGCCCACGAACACGATTTCCGTGACCGAGCCGGGCGCGAGATCGCAGGCCCGGCTTTGCAGACCGCCAAGCGCGTATTCGTACTGGAGCCGCCGGGAGGGCAGGCGCGCGGCGCGGACCGCCGCCGGTTCGCCGGTGAGGCGGTGATCGGTGCCGAAAAACTGCCAGCCATCGGTGCAGAAGGCCTCCGCTCCCGTGGCGCACGCCAGCGCGAGCCACGGATGGCGGCCGTCCGCCATCGGCCGGTTCTGACGGGCCAGGATGGTCCAGCCGAGCGGCCCGTCCTCGACCGGCAGGAGGTCGATATATTGCGAGGTGTAGGCCTCGTTGTTGCGGACGGTCTTTTCGTCCGCCAGCCCGAGGTCCTGAGCGTGGAGCACGTCGACGCGCCGCGGAACAGCGCCCGTGTTGTGCACCCGCACGCGCCAGACCCAGGCGGCATGGCGCGGGTGAAGGTGAAAGACGGTCGAGCAACGCAGGCCGGCCCCGACGTCGGTCTCCCAGACCGCCGTCTTCGCTCCCGCGATGGTGAAACCAAGCCCGGGACCAACGAGCCGCGACCAGCCGGCGCCACCGTTTTCGTCGCGCCAGCGCACCAGGAGCCGAAACAAGCCGTCCTCCGCCGGTCCAGGAAGCAACTGGTTGATCAAGGTCTCGCCGTGGCGCAAAGCGAACAGCGCGCCCGACGGCAGCAGCTGCACGACGAGCGGCGAACGATTGCGCAACTCCAACAACCCCAGATCGGCTGTGGCCGGGATGATCATCTCCTAGGAAACAGCGCCTGCGTTGTAGACGGTCTCGTTGGGCCTGGGCCCGCCTTCGCCGAGGCTTCGGCGGGCAGGCCGGGGTCGGCGACCCCGACTACAAATTCCTTCTTGTCCGGTGCAAAACGTGTTTTGCGGTTGGGGCTGCATGGGGCCGATACACCGAGGCTTGCTTCGGTTTGGTCAGAAAGTGGCACGGGTCTCCCGCCCCGCGAGAAACGGAAACACGGGTCGGGAGACCCGTGCCACGGAACTGACGTTGGGTGAGCCGAATGGTGCTGAAGTGCCATCCGGCCGACGGGACCGGATGGCTTCTTCAGCATGGAGATGGCACCAGCATCGGATCTGGTGCCATCGATTTGGGTGTCCTTAGAACTCGAAACGCGCCGTGAAGGTTATCTTCCGCGACGGAATGAAGTTATAATCCATCGGCTGCGTCCCGTTGTAGCTTTGGAACACGAGCGTCTTGTTTGCGAACAAGTTGTCCACGTTGACCTGGAACCGCGCATGGAGCTTAAGGCCCATGGCGTCGAAGGCCCTCGAATAGCCGACCAGGAGCGTTTCCGTCGTGTAAGCGGTCGTCCGGTTCACCTGGTCGATCTGGCGCGCGCCCGTTTCGGTCGCACCGAAACCGATGTCGAGCCCCTTCAGGGCGTCGTCGGTGAAACTATACGTGGCGAAGGCATTCCACTGGGACTTGACCACTCCGCCGGCGAGGGTGGGTACCGCCCAAATCGCGTAGTTGGTCTGGTCAGTTGCGAGTTCAGAGGCCAATTTCTGGCTGTTTGTGGAGCTCCCGCCAGCCGCAGCCTGCCACTCCGCCAGATGTTGAGTGAAATAATCGCGGCCATCCACTCCGTCGTTGGTCCGTTGCCCCTTGGGAGCCGCATAGTGCGCTTGCAGACGGATGTTTTTGGTCGGATTGGCGGTCAACTCGAACTCGGTGCCCTTATACTCCACATCGTAGATGGTCGTATATTGCATTTGCGCCGTGCTACCATTGATCTGGCCCGCGGGTCCGATGTCTCTGGCCATGCCGCCAGCCGCCAGGTAGTAGTTCCAAATGTTTTGGAATTCGGGGTGATCACCACCGATGACATCCGTGGCGGTGTCCTTATACCAAGTGACTGAGGCATAATACTTGCCATCCTTCGTGGAGACACGCACGCCCGCGTTCTTGCCTTTGCCAAAGGAAGCCCCGCGCACCTCGCCGAACAGGCTGGGGGCCAGGCCACCGGCGGCCGGCTGATAGTTGTCGGAGAGATTCGCGAAAAGCCCGAGCCAGTCTGTCACGTAGCCAATGGCCCCGACAGAGTAGGTGTTGCCGGCTCCGTTGCCGATGACCGGCACATTGCTGGGGCCGCGCAGGCCGACCTTGGAGACGTCGTAGGTATCGCGCCGGAGGCCGAGGGAGATGTTCAGGCGGTCATCCCAGAGGCGGGTCTGCGAGAACGCGCCGTAGTATTTGATGGTCTGCTTCGAATTGAAGTCATACCAGTTGAACGGCATCGCCCGGTAAATGACACCGGCGGGCACGGCAAGGGCCGCCTGCGGGTGGTCCCAATACAGACGTCCCCAGACCATGTCCTTGGTCCAGTTGTCGGCGGTCCAGTTGACCTGGTTCGGGTCGTTGGCAATCCAATCGGCATTGAGCTGACGGGCATCATACTCGGTCACCTGTTCGCCCGCGGAGACGCTGGCCACCTGCTTCAGGGGGACCTTCCACAATTCCGTATCGAAATGATACGAAAATTGGCCGCGGACCTCATTCACCCAATGGTCCTGAATCTGTTTATCGAGGAAGAAATCCGAGTACAGCTTGCCGAAGTTAGGATTCGTTTGGCCGTTGGGCAACTGGTGGTTGAGATCGTACTGCGCGTTGGTCGCGCCTTCGCCGTTGATCCAGTACTGGTCGTCGACATAGCGGTAGCCCGAAAGCTCCAGATCCATGTTCTGGTTGATCCGTTGATCGTAGGTCAGCGTCATGTTGAGCGCCTCGGGCTTCAGGTAGCCGTCGCTCGGGGATACCGTAAACTCCCTGCTCGGCAGTGCCATGATGGTTGTGCCTCCAGTCGGGGAGTAGCTGAAAGAAGAGGGTCTGAGGTAAGCGCCCCAGGCGATGTTGTTCGTGCCCATGGAGCGCACGCCACCGTTCCAGTCCACGACCGCGCCACCGCCGGCGACCAAGACATTATAAGGATTCAGGCCCCAATCCGACATCCCTGTCACGCCGGGTGCACCGGGAGTGGTTTGAGGGTTGGCCCCTTGGTTCGGGATGGCAGCACCCCAAGTGGCGGCGCTGGTTGTCCCGTTCCAGAGAGAGGCATTATCCTGATAGGTCGCACCGAAAATCGCCTTCTTTTCCTTCCAGCCTTCAATCTCGAAGCGCAGATGCCCATTGTCGTGGCAGAACTTCCAGTCACCAGCGAGATCGGCGCCCAGTTTCTTGTGATAGTCGCCGTCTCTCCAGCCCTTCTCGTTCGCGATCACACCATTCACCCGGAGAGCGAGATCGCCCACGGACTGGTTGGTGTCGACCGTTGCGCGGTAGCCGCCGTAATTGTCGAAGCCAAGATTCAAGGTGCTGAAGTTCTTGTCGAACCGCGCCGTCTTGGTGTAGCTGCTCACCGCGCCACCGATGTCGCCGATGCCGAACAGAATGGAATTCGGACCTTGGTCGAACTCGACGCGCTCGATATTGTAGGTGTCCATCACCGTGAAGATCGGGAAGTAGTTCTTCGTCGGCGGATTGCCGCCTTGGTCATGGTGGTCACCGCGGGTGCTGATCGACCAGTAGTTGAATATTCCGCCGGCCGAGCCGCCCGATAGACCACTTCGGTCCGAGGTGGGAACCGTGTTGAGCGACCATTTCAAAACGTCGTTTACATTGGTGATACCCAAGTCGTCGATGAAGGCCCCAGTCACCGATGACACCGGTGCCGGGGTCACGCGGAGGGGAGAGGCCATACGGCCTCCGGACAGGGAGTCGACAGCGATGTAACCGTTGTCGTGATCGACGTTCACCATGAACGCCGAGAGTTGAACGGTCTGCTCTGCCGCTACCGCGGCCGGGGGCGGGTTAGCGACGGTCTGCGCCAACAGGGGGGCCTGAAGGCCCAGTGCCAGCGCAAACGCTGGCACGATGGTGTGCATTATCCTGGTTTTCATGGTAGTCTGGATGATGGGTGCGAGAGTTGCTGTCGTTGGGTATTCGGGGAAAATGCGCGGCGCTATTCGAGGCGCAGCGTGCCGAGGCCGAGGCGATCGTCGGCCCGGTGGTAGTAGCGCCAGTTCAGTTTCAAGCAGGGTTCCCATTCGAAGCGGCCCTCGGAGACCACCGCCGGCGAGACGCCGAGTTCGAGGCCGGGCCGGGGTACAAGTCCCAATTCCGACCATTTGATGTCGGCTTCGACCTCATAGCCCTGGTCCGTCGGCCGGACCCTGGCCTGCTCCGGCCGATTGTGAAACCACTCCACGGCCGTGCCGTCGGCCCGGTAGTTGAACTGGTAGTCGTCCGCGCTTGCCCAGACGAGGCCGTCGTTCTTCGGATCGACGAACAGCTCCACGCCGTTGCGGTTCGAGGGGTGCGCCACCCTCGGCAGTCCATCCGTCACCTCGGCGTGGAAATGCAGCGCTTCGTCGTCCCACGTGAAGGCGAAGCGCATCGCGAGCGCCGGGTCGCCCGGCCGCACGTCGGCCGCGGAATCGTTGTATTCGAGGCCGCTCATTTCGGTCCAATGCCATTGGTCGCGGGGGGTGGCGGCGGGCAGAGCCCGCGCGCGGCGGTCCGGCGGCACCTTGAGCGGGCCGGCGAGCTCGCGGCGCCAGAAGGTCGAGGTGTTCCGCCCAAACTCCTCCGCGGCGAACTCAGCGATCGCCTGGCGGCCCCGCTGGACGAGGGGATCCTGCTGGAACCAACGCCGCAGGCAGTCGGACGCCAGAAGATTGGCCACGCCGACCAGCAGGGCGGCCTGATCCTCCCGCGGAGCCGTTTCCAGCCAGCCGGGAGGGAGCGGCGCGGCATAAAGGCCGGCAATGACGCGTGCGGGAAAGTGTTCGAGCAACAGCGCCGTCGTCATCACGTCGAATGGGTAGGTTTTCGCGGCCGGGTCCGCCCCGATCGCGCGCGCGTAGGCCAGCTGCGCCGCTGACGCGCCTGAGATGATCGCCCGCTCGTCGAGCCACAGTCCGGGCATCAATTGATCGGCGACACTGGCCGGCGCCAGGACGTAGACCGGCCCCACCCGTTCCGGCGTGCGGTAGAGTGCCGCCCAGTCCGACGGCGGTCGCGCCCCGGCGGCCACCTGGAGAAAGACCGTCAGCCGGTCCCGGGAGGCCAGTTCCTTCGATTGCGTCGAAGCTTTGCGCCAGTCAATCGCCGCCAGCCGCCGCGTCACTTCCCCCGCCAGTTCCGGGATGCCCTGCCGCGCCGTGGCCAGACCCGCGGCATATTCCGCCAGCGCCGTGCCGTCCAGCGGCGCCAGCGCCGTTTCCAGCCAGGTTTTGGCCCGGGCCATGGCCTCGGCCTCGGAGATGAAACCGAGCGTCCGGGCGGCGACCACCGCGGACAGTTGCAGCCCCGCGGTGGCCGGGACCACCGGCGCCGTCTCGAGCGCCTGCCACGCCCGCACGGCCAGCCGGCGCAGCTCATCGCGCTCGGGCGCCGCGAAATCACGGCTGGGTGAAAGGAACCCCGCCCGCGTCAGCGCCCGCTGTACTTCGGGCGCGTGCATGAACACTGCCCAGACCAGGCCGCTCCGGGCGTTCTCCACCTGGAGCAGCGTGATGCCCAAGTCGATGCCGATGACATCTGAGTCGACCCAGCCGGTCTCGGGATTGAACGCATCGACAAAACCGTAACGCTGCCAGATGCGGGCGCCGTAGGCGGCGCGCATGTACCGGAGGGTGGCCAGAGCCTCGACCGGGGCGAAAGGTAGCGCGCCCGCCGGCGCGCACGGCACCAGCGTGCCATCCAGCGCATTGAACTCCGTGGTGCGCGGCGGTCCGCCCCATGCCTTGTAGCCGGTGGCGGAATCGGAGGCGGTGAGGCCCCACAGCTGTCCACTCCAGGTTGGAAATTCCGACCGCAGATCGATGCAGAACTGCCGCTGCGCCAGCGTGGCCAGGGTGGAGTTGTGGAAGTAATCCGCGAAGGCGTCGCGGAGACCGCGGAAATCGACGTAGGCCTGGGTGAACTGATGCACGAACAGCGGCGCGCCCTGGAGGTAATGATAGCCGGCGTAATCGCCCGCCGGCGTGCGGGACCACGCGTGCCAGAGGTCAGGCTCGATCGACCGCTCGGGCGCCCCCAGCCCCAGCAGCGTGAGCAACATGTGCTCCGAGTATTGGTCCCACCGGAAACGGGAGAAACCCGCCTCGTCGTGCCAGCCGAGCGCGAAAGTCCGGCCGCCGTTGAGGAACCAAGGCCAGTCCACCTCGCGGTAGAGCCGGTTGACCAGTTCGGTGACCTCGGGATCGCGAAAATATTCCCGCGCCACGATGGCTCCGGCAAAAAAAAGTCCGGTATCGATGGTGGAGAGCTCGCAGTTCCACGCGCGCGTCCCGGTATCCATCTCCATGAAGTGGTAGAAGAAGCCGTGCCGGCGCGGCGCCTCCGTGGCGAGGAAGCGCAGCAGGGTGCGCACGCGCTCCACCGCCAGTTTCCTCTTCACCCAGCCCCGCTCCGCGGCCACCGCCCACGCGCTCAGCGCAAACCCGGAGGCAGAGATGCTCGCCTTGCCTTCGGTCGGGGCGCCGTCGGCCCGCGCCCGGTCGCGCACCAAACCGGTGCGCGGGTTGGCCTGTTCGACGAAGAACTGAAACGCCGCCCGCTGCAATTCATCCAGCAGCTTATCGTCCTGCCGCGCCAGCGCGGCGGCCGGGTGCGCACCCGGCCAATCCGCCGCTGCCGCCACCA
>Ga0182011_10004749_pt1 | contig 10832 bp, 7 predicted proteins | sample 711E1DmetaG_FD_120481 | JGI IMG/M metagenome (GOLD analysis project Ga0182011, IMG submission 120481) | Permafrost microbial communities from Stordalen Mire, Sweden - 711E1D metaG | ecosystem: Environmental > Terrestrial > Soil > Wetlands > Permafrost | place: Sweden: Stordalen | collected...
ATGTCGATATTGTCTAGCCGCAACCCGTTCCCGCTGGCTTTCATAAAGCCCACCGATTTCGGTCGACCATCTCGATGTAACATCAAACATAAACCTTGCTCATTTCCTAAATTCCTCGAACATACGCGGAAACATGCTGTCCTTTTTCCCTATTACGACTTATTCTATTACTAAAGAGTACGAAAGTAAATGGACGCCGCAGTTCCTAATGTAACGCAAATTCGGATAGAACTGAAGTCTATCTACTTATAACCCCATTAGTAACTGATGGCAATTTCCCCGTTATTCAGACATACTCTTAGAACATTATCAAACTTCTAAAAAAGTTGACTTAAATAGTAATAGGGTATAGGATATGGCTAGATTGGATTTCTACTAATTATGTGACGTAGTCATTCCCTTATCATCTGTAATTTTTCTTACAAAAAGATATTGTTTATATTTTGTTCATCTTTTTATTATATAACAACTTCGGGATCTACTAATTGAATTAAGTTCAAAGTACCTGATGCGGTAAACATCTTACGATCATGGGAGTTGCTTTGGTAAATTGGTTAGCAGACAACTGGTTTAATATATTTGTCCCATTCTTGGCTTTTGTCGCGATAACTGTCCTTGGCCTATGGGCAAGATGGACTATTCGTCGGTTTCTCAAACAGCCAAAGCAGACGTGGGCAGGCAATGCATTCGTAATTGAAACTATATGGCATCCAATTCTACATTGGTTTCTTATACTCGGAGCTTACGTCGCCATTCAAATCTCAATACTCTCGCCAATTGTAAAACGTCTGACGGGAGAGGGGCTTGCGAGCCTTTTTGCTCTTTCCCTGATATGGACTGCTATCAGTTTAAGTGAAAGACTTATCAGGTTCTACCTTGGCAAAACCAAGGCAATGCAATCTCTAATCTCGATTGCATTAAGCATAGCCAGAATTATCATCATCGTCACAGGCATTCTGGTAATATTGGAAATTTGGGGAGCTCCCACATTACCAATTATCTTGGTTCTTATTATCTGTCTTTTGGTAGTCGGATTTGCTTTTAGAAACACCTTCGACAATCTTCTTGCTGGATTGGAAATTGTTTATGGCGAGCACATAAAGGTGGGGTATTTAATTAGGCTTGGATCTGGGGAGGAAGGACATGTCACACAGATGTCATGGACACGAACGACAATCAGAAGTACTGGGGGGAATTTGGTGATTATTCCCAACCATAAGCTGATGGCGAACTCCATTATCAACTATGGCGCTGTCGCTGCTGTAAGTACCCCTAACGATGTTCAACAAGATTTAGGCAAGTTTCAGCCGAGTAAATCTGTCGACATGCTATCTGAACGTGAAAGGGAAGTGCTAAGTTTAATTGGCAACGGCGCAACAAACCGTGAAATTGCCGAGAAGCTCATTATTTCTGAGCACACAGTCAAATCCCATATACGCTCAATACTAAATAAACTTAACATCAGTAATCGGCAACAGGCTGCAGTTTATGCTGAACGGGCAGGTCTAATAATAGAGCCCTATGTTCCAAAAACTGTATCCTAATATACTGGTAGCAAACCTCTTCTAATTTTATTACTTCTGACTATCTTCTAAACAATTTATGAACAATTCTTAATCCTTTTTTGCCAAAAATCAGCCAAATGGGTGATGTGTTTTATCTCGTGAATCATTTAAACTTTTTATGAGGGTAGTATATATCTTATTGAATTAACATCCAAAATAAATTGTTTCTTCCAACAAGATAAAACTAAAGAGGTATATAAAGATGAGGAACATAATACGAAAGACTGCATTCCGTATTCGATGGTTACTGATGTCCGAAAAAGAAAAGTATAGCTATCTTTGGAAACGCGCTGAAGATAATTAATGAATTTTTAAGAGACGCAGGAGGGTAATCGGTAATGTTAAATCTGGAATATCATAAAGGTTATTTTTGCGTTTATGGCCCCAAATTTTGCCAGGAAGGATATTGCCCTGGATGTGAGATTTACCTGAAGAAGTCATCACCGACAAAGCTCATAGACCAACATGAAGCGTTAACATTGCATGAAGTTGCAAGTAGGCGGTCAGCTTCTTTGTGATAAGCATACGCAAATATTGCAGGCGCTATTTTGGTCAAATATTATCTTCTAGAATTCAAATCTATTTGGGAAGCTAGGCAGCTTATTCTCGACCGGCGCCAAGAGAAGCTTTTTGTTGCAAAATGAAATAGGACGAAATGGCAAACAAAATTCCCTACTATATCAAAGAAATTACTGAAGGCACCGGATCCAAATAGTATATCCTCGTAGCTGGAATGATCATCTAGACTGAGCACTACAAATGGCTTGACCAGTTTCTTACCAACATCCATCAGATCTTCACCGACAAGGAAAAAATAAGGGAGAATCTGGCCTAGTAGAATAAGCACACCGGAAAATCATAGGCTATCTGGCTATAGAATTAAAAAAACGACGGGTGTTCGCAATGAGACGGAAAGCAATTACCCCGATAGCACGTAATCTCGCAATATTAACCCGTCCACTTTCCTGAACTAGCTGCGCATGGAGCTTACTCAAAATATGTCCAAAGCCTGTAGATCAATAAGAAATGGGAATTACGTTTGATGCAGAAACACGCTTACTGGCCCAAGCAGATACCAAGCTCAAAACAGCGAGAACGGCAGAATTTAGCAAGAAAATGAGTTTTGTTTATGTTAATGTAGAGCATTAAATAGATGGCATTTTGTATTTCGAATATAGTATTTTAGAACTTGGAAATTAGACCACGGAAAAAAGAACTTGTATGTTATGCAAACATAAAAATGTAAACTATTTAGTGCTCTCCGTAATATAGCCTATTTCAGTTCCACAAGATAAAGGCATTGATAGCGTAACGGCTATGGTAATATAATCAGGTATGTCTACAAAGTGCCAAAGTTGATCTTTCGTCTGCTCCAGAAACAATATTGACAATGGTTACATTAAAATATGTTTTAGAGTTCTTGGGGCACATTTTTGTCTTTAATGACGTAAGATTATAAATTATAATTGCCAAGGTGCGATTATGGGTGCTAATCCGAAACGAAAAGTTGGAAATATTAATAGATGGCTTTCATTTGTTGTCTTACTGGCGATTTTGTCAACAGGCTTATTCGGTTGTCGTAATAGCCGTTTCATTTTGACTGTTTCCGTAACACCCAACACTGGTGGTACGGTAAGTCCGGGTAGTGGTGTTTATGACAAGGGGGAACAGGTTACCCTTACCGCGATTGCAACAGAAAATTATCGGTTTAGTGGCTGGTCAGGCAACTCATTATCAGGAGTTGGCAACAGTATAACGATTACAATGAATTCGAACAAGGCAGTAGTCGCCTCCTTTGTGAAAATTACTTATGAATTACAGATAAATCAAAACATTGCCGATGGAGGTGAAATTGAACCAAAGAGCGGAAGTTACGAGGCGGGGACCCATGTTAGTATTAGAGCGATCCCTGCATCCGGATATAGGTTTGATGGATGGACGGGGAGTATATCGGGAACATCAAATTCATTAAATGTATTAATGGACAGCACCAAGAACCTGACAGCCAATTTTATTAAAAGTTGGAACCTTTCAGCTAACTGTAACCCGGAAGGGGCTGGAAGTGTAAGTCCTGGCAGTGGAACTTATGATGATGGGACAAAATTAGAACTTACGGCCGTAGCAAATTTCCCCTATGCTTTTGACCATTGGGGTGAAAACAACGGCGACAAAGCCAATCCGACGGCCATAACATTGAATAGCGATACGTCAATCATTGCTTATTTCGCAAAACTGAGCTCAGATACTCAACAAATAAAAACCGGGGTTTATGACGGCTCAGAAATCCTTATTCATATTCAAGTTATTTTAGGCCAATGGGTTAAGGTAGAGATATCATCCAACCCTAATGATATCCCCATTCGTATTCTTGACCCTAATTCCGATATTGTAAATGATTTCGGATTGACAAATGAGTTTACTAACAATTTCCAAGCTCAGACCACCGGAACTTATACGATCGATATAGAAGGAAGTAGTTCAACTTCCCCTGCTGTTTACGAGGTGGGTTATTCATTATATTCCTTACCCTCTGCTGTTGTTATAACTCCAATACCCACTACTACTCCGACGACCACGCCGGCTACGATAATAATAGCAGCCTTAGATTCCAGTAACCAATGGAAATCAGAAGCCATTGCTGTCTGCTCTGGCACATCGGACCAGTCTGTAATAAATACTTACCTTATCCCTGATATTACAGTGGAATTGGCACCTGGAACGTTTAATATAAGCAAAAACATTTCACTTGATAACAATACTCATTTATATGGGCAGGGAAACACTACTGTTATCAATTTAGAAGGCGCTGGTATTAGTGCTACAAATGTAAATAATGTGGAAATAGACCATATTGAGTTAACAGGTGTTGTCAATAGAAGTATAATCAATTCCGCTATATGGATTGGCGCTTCTTCTACCAGCGTGACTGGTATTAATATCCATGATATTACATGCAATTCTCTTGGAAGTGACCATTTTAATGTGGAATCTAAATCGTCCCACGAAGTTAGTTACGTTGTGTTTAGTAATATAACTTCGATAGACCCCGATGGCTTTGGTTTTGTTCTTTTAGGTAACGGGAATGAAGCCAATTTGATAACGAATGTGACTTTCTATAATTGTGATGTGACAAATGCTGGAGTATCAGCGACCAGAACTGGCAATTATGTTACTGGTTTTGACCTTGCTGAATATTCAACCAATCCAAGTCGGCTTACTGTGGCCAATATTTACGTAATTAAATGTTCCGTTTATGGTGCATGGGAATCTGATTTTCATTTGGAAGGGACGCCAGCAGAGCAAAATGTTGTATTGACTGGTTGTAATGCTTCAGATGCAGGGCAAAAACCAACCCCGACTTATGGTTACGGATACCTGATAAATGGTGATACTGTCGTTTGCAATAACACAGCTTCATCAAATACCAACGGAGCTCTATATATCAATGGTGAAGCATACACCAACGTCTTGGATACGATATCTCCATCAGATTCAATAAAGGTAGCTATTGCCGTTAACCAGGGTAATTGCAGCGGGGTAATGATTAGCGTCGATGCAACACATAAAGAATTGGTACTCTATTCCAATGACGGAAATCCAGTAAGGCAACCAATAGAATTAGGTAATTATTATGAAGAGGACGATGACAGAACATATTCTTTCAGTGGTACAAAGATAATAGTTCAATTTACCAATTACGCTGTTATTAAATTGGTCAATTTGGGAACGTTACCGAATTCTTAGTAATGTTCATTTGCTAACAATATAAATGGCTGATGGGGGAGGAAAATAGGAAAATCAACAAAATGCACAACTAATCACTATCAATAATCATAAAACAAGATATGAATTATCAACAAAGTTAAAGCCAAAGACTTACAGGGTGTTAAAAAACCCTGTTTTAGCCCAAAATAACCTCTCGCCCAGGCACGAAATGGGGGTTGGTTTTCACCTTTTTACCCATTTTTCCGCACACTGTTAGGAAGTTTATCTGGAAGCGGGTTAATTTCCGCTATTTAGGAAGGTCCTGAAAGCAGCCAAAGTCAACCCAATAGATGCTGAGTTTGATTTTTCTTGAGGTTAACCAGAATGTATATTTTAAAAGATCGTTATTAATGGTCTTATTATAGAACGGACTAACCCATGTTTAAAAACCGGCCAAACCAATTAGGATACCATTAGTAAAATGCATGATAAATCCTTCAAGTTTAAGATGGAGACAAAAATAATGAATTGGAAAAGTGAAAGCCTCGCCTTAATTTTTGGCATGCTCATTATTTTAATAATTTTTGGAGACGCCGCGCAGGTTAGTTGGGTCGGGAATCTCGACACGATATTCGGGCTAACCTATTGGCATTTTATGGATGTAATCTATCCTCTTGCGTCGATTGTGGTTTTTCTGCTTTATGGCAGGTCTAGAGGAAGGCTTCGCCTTCGAGGTACTTCTATCTTGCTACTTATGGCTTTTTTGTTAGCCATCTTTATAATGCAGCTGGATGATGTTTTTGTAGTTCTTAACCATCCCATTATATTACCCGATGTATATTGGACTATTGCCAGGTGGTTGTACTTATTCACTGCGATAACCACGTTCTTTGCTTTTGGTCAGTTATGCAAAAATAGAACTTCAAAAACAACTAGATGATTAGGCCGCGTGTTTTAATAAATTGGTGAAATTTGGACATCATTGTATAACGTCGGATAGGCTATTTGGTCATTGGGTCACTTAGTGTTTATTAGACCCCCTGCGCCACATTACCAAAACAGTTATGGAAGAGGATAATACTCCAGCGGTTAACCACACCCACCAGGGAAATGTAAATTTAGATGTGGTGTCCGATGGCGTAACGGGAAGAGAAGTAGTAGTTGAAACAGTAGCTGTTGTAGAGCCATAACCAAATCCAGGACCATCATAAAATCCGGGAGAACCTGTTTTACCCATGCTTATTGCTCTGATAGGTGAAGAAGCTAAGCATAAACCTGCTAATATCGCGAGAGTTAACCCAAACACGATCGTGACTTTAATCCAACCCTGGTCAGCAATGAAAGCTCGGCCACAGTTCCCTAAGCCATTCATTATTCTGTTAATATTCTTGAGATGTCTAGCCATGGTTTTTACTTTTCCTATTGGAATTATATTAGAATACTTTCTTCGTTTGCACAAGTCAAAGGAGGTTCGTGGCTAACTCTTCTGTTTAAGACAACAATTTGTAAAACAATTTGCAGGGTAATTAAATTATATTGATCGATTATCAGGTGTTTCCCTCCATGATCTCCAAAATAGGATCCTCGTCAATTGTGCTTTGCCGTATTCTCTGCTTTCGAATTTCCTTTGTAAAACCAAACCCATTTTGTTCGTAGTATGTATTGTAGTCCGTAATAAACGTATTCCCACATTCGTCAAATATTGATCTCGATTGATCTTTGTGAATAGGTAGAGACCCTGGTTTCTGTATTTTGGATTTACCCAAGCTCCTCTGCTGAATGCTTCATGATCGGCATAGTCTACTTTTAGTGGAGGAGCCCCGATTCTATCTTGGGAGTACCTAGAAGATATCACCCAAGTAATAGCTGCAAAATCATTCCTTGCGAATGTGCAAAAAGCGATCGCACCTTTATCAAGCCATCGTGAGTAGGTTGTAAGGCCATTGTTAAAATCAGTATGATATGACCGAAATTTATAATGTTCTAACTCCAACTTATCGGCGTCCTGGTTGGAGGTGACAATTTTAAATACGATATCATTCGTAACTGGCTTACGCATGACTTCGTTTGGGCTCAGCCTATTTTTAACATGATATTCGTAAAGGTAGAAGGAATTACGTATGTAAATAGGGCTAATCATAAATAGGCTGATGCTCCTAAATAACTTAATCAGTCCGTCTTCCTGACGAATTTCCCGAGCTCTTGTCCACAATATTTTTAAATTAGTCATAAGAACCTCAAAAACAAGAAAGCGGCTTATCCTTAATCTTTTAAAATTAGATGGAACCATCGGATTTCAGGCGCACTTTTGTCCTAAACCAGAACCAGGCACGATTTAAAATTCATTTTCGAATTTTAGTATGCTGCCTTAAATTCACATTTTCTTAACAGCCAATGCTAACCGTTCATATTGTATTTTTTTGACGACAAGTTGTCAAGGTGAATTTCATTGATTTATCTTCCGGCATCTCGCGCGAAAGGACAATTAGCTTTTTGTTTTAGAATACATGTTGGAATACCGGAAGGTGGGCTCTTGAACCATTAACTAATAAGAAAAATAGGTACAAGTATGGTCATTGTGAACCGTGCGGTTCCTTGGGCAGCGGACTAGGTCTTGTCCGCGAAATGATTGAGGGGCTAATGACGGCAGGAGCAAAGGCATCGAGGCCTGGGTTGGTGAATTCGAACAATGGTTCCAATTCCCTTGGGACTATTTCTCCCTTCCCAATTCTTTCCATGCTATTCACTTGTTAAAACAGGCCAATTAATATTGTTCGCTCAATTACATCTTGCTACCCTTTATTCATGATTTCGTCAGACTTTGGTCTATCCAGAACCGCGCTAGATCGAAGCTCAACACCGCGGAGCCGGTAATCGAACCGAATTGACCGTAATAGCCCTTAAACCACGGCTGACTTAGGGCGAAGCACTTCGGTTGCAGCAAGGAGATGGAGTAATGCTGCCGCGCCAGGTACTCCATCGCATCCCGGTATATTTGCTTTGCCTCCTCTGCACTCGCAGCCGCCAATCCCCGCGGATATAAGGTATCACAAACGGGGTCGCTGATCATTTGATGAGTGGGGTGTCCCGTCTGAAGTCCGTGCAGCAGTCTGATCGGCTCGAATGCATAACCTGCTGCAGGCAGCGGTCGTTGGGACATTTGGTCGTGCTTGTGACCAAGCAGCACAAAATCGCTCCACGCAGCAGAGTCCATCGGCCGTATTTCCATATCAATACCAACCTGGCTTAAATAAGATTTGACTATCTTCAACAAATCCATATCCACCGCAATATCAGCCACTACATTGGTCTTGAACCCATTGGCATAGCCGGCATCGGCTAGAAGCTTCTTCGCTGCTGTTGGGTTATATGCATACTCATCTTTCAAGTCCTGCGGCCATTCTTCGTACGGAAATCCCAATCCCTTCAATCCTCTTGAATCCAACATGGCAGGGGAAGGATCGACAAGGCCGTGGTAGTAGTCCTTAGCGATAGCCGGTAGGTCTATTGCCATCTGCATTGCCTTGCGCACCCTGATGTCGTTGAATGGGGGCTTATCTATTCTTGGGTCTATCGTAGCAGTCATCGAAAACGGAAGAGGTATCTGCACGATTTCAGGGTTTGTTTTACCCATTTCTTGGGCATCCTGTAGCGAAACAGGGCAAATGATGTCAATTTCGCCGGCTCGCATCGCCGCCAGAGCTTGTTTATTGTCAGGTATTATGTGAATCTTAACCGCGTCTGCATACGGAAGTTTGTTTTGCGGGTAGCGTTCATCATGCCCCCAATAATTGGGGTTCTTCATCAGAGTCGCCGACTTCCCCGAAATAAAATCCTTTAAAATAAATGGTCCGGTGCCGATGGCGTGGTGCCAATCTGTGAGGTCTCCCCATTTTTCCACTGCTTCACGCGCCTCGAAAACCTGCGTAGGGTTAACACCCAGCAGTGAAACCATTACAAGATCAGGATTGGCTATTTTCCACTTAAAGATCGCCGTATACCTATCCGCGGCAGTAACCGATATCAGGTTTGTGTACGCCTGAACTGTGGCATGCCATGGGCTCGGTTTAAGGCCGCTGCCCAGACCGAACAGCCGTTGGTAATGATACGCGACATCATCGGCGGTAAACTCGCAGCCGTTAACCGGCGGTATGTCCTGCCAGTGAATTCCTTTGCGAAGATGCACCACAAACGTGTAGGGGTCTGGAAACTCCCAGCTTTCCGCCAACTGACCCTTCCGATATTGGTTAGGACGTAAGAATATTTTATAGTCGAACGAAGCCGGATCCAGTGTCCAATCCGGCCCGCCCATACTCTCCATCCACGCCCAGAATATTTGGGTGAGTTGTGCCTCGTTATACGGATCAAAATTCACAATATTCGAAGGAAAGCGAATATTTATCGTCCCGCCGAACTGCGGCTTGCCAAGTTTATCCCACCACCTAGCGGTTTTCTTTTCCATGGTACCCCCTTGCGTTTTTTTAACATTTCCTATTTAAACCGGCTAGGGATCAACCTCAGGGTTGCAGCATTATTTTGATGCCCTTCCCCGCTTTATGCGCTTCAAATGCCTTGACCACTTCCTTCATCGGATAAACCGTAATCAAAGGTTTGAGATTAAGCTTGGGGAGCATTTGCACTGCCCTGGGGAATGAATACGGAGATATCAAGACTGAGCGAATCGATAATTCTCTGCCGTACATGTATTCCAGGGGAACTCCGACTTCAACACCTTGAGGATAGGTTGCGGCTAAAACAATCGTTCCGCAGCGTTCCGCCAGCAAGATGAGCTGCCTGGCAATGGCCGGTATCCCGCTTTCTTCAATGCAAACATTAAAACCTCTACCGTCGGTAACAGTGTTCGCTATTGCCAGCAGGTCTTCCTTAAGCGGGTCGACAACTACATCCGCGCCAAGTTGTTTGGCTAATTTTCTTTTCTCCGCGATCGGCTCGGAAACAAGGACTTTCGAAGCTCCCGATTTGATTGCCAGCTGCAGTGCCAATAACCCGATCGCACCGCCGCCGGTAATAATGACAGTATCGCCGATTTTTATATGCGCGATATCAAGTGTATGTACCGCGACCGATACCGGCTCCAGAAATGCGCCGACATCCAGGGGTAAATCCTCAGGCAATGGGTAGACCAGGCTCTCTTTAAAGACGGCATATTCAGCCATTAATCCCATAAAAATCATCGCGCGCTCGCAGAAATGCTCCATTTTATTTTGGCAGTAATAACAACCCCCACAGACACTCCTGAAATTCATGGCGACGTGTTGTCCGACCTTGAAATTCCCTTTGACGTCTTTGCCAATCTTTACAATCGTACCCGATGCTTCATGCCCTAAGAACCTGACCCCCTGTTTGGCCGCCAGGGGTGGGGGTGGTTCAGGCCAACCGATAGCACCCACGGTCGGTACGGGCATATAGTGGCCGGCAACAATTTTAGGATCGCTGCCGCAAATCCCGGCAAAGGCTATTTTAACTTTAATCTGGTCAGATCCAGGCTCCGGCTCTGCCGCATCCTGAACTTCCAGCACACCGCCTTCTTTTACTACCACC